>Ga0164293_10000230_pt1 | contig 41488 bp, 38 predicted proteins | sample GEODES118metaG_FD_111487 | JGI IMG/M metagenome (GOLD analysis project Ga0164293, IMG submission 111487) | Eutrophic lake water microbial communities from Lake Mendota, Wisconsin, USA - GEODES118 metaG | ecosystem: Environmental > Aquatic > Freshwater > Lake | place: USA: Lake Mendota...
ACCACCCGGGGAGCCCGGCGGGCATGGAGCCGCTCCAGCAGGGAAAGGCCGCCGAGCATCAGGCGGGGCAGGCCCCGCTCGCAACGGGCCTCCTCGGCCAGCACCCCCTTGATGCTGCAGACATAGGGCACGGGGGAACGATGGGCCAGACGAAAGCCGTCGATATCGAAACCCACCAGCAGGTCGTAGGGCAGGGAACCGCCGTCCCTCAGCAGCCGGTGCGGCAGCGTGAGATTGAACCAGAGGCGCCGGAGCAGCAGATTGCGGGGCCAGCTGCCCCGCGGCACGACCCGCTCCACCCGATGCCCCCGTTTCTGTAGCGCTTCGGCCAGACCACCGATCGCGACCGCCGTGCCACTGCCTTCCGCTGAATCCTGCAGCCAGGAATCGAGAAATCCAATGCGCAGCTGGGTCACGACACAGTGGCAGCCAGACCCAAGGGCTCCAGCATCAGCTTGCTGCGGCGCACCTCCTCATCCATGGCGATCGGATAGCTGCCATCGAAACAGGCGGTACAGAAATGATTCGAATGGGTATGGGCCGCATCGACCATGCCCTGCTTGCTCAGATAGGCAAGCGAATCCACCCCCAGATGCTGCTCGATCTCGAGAAGGGTCAAGCGGGCGGCGATCAGGTGGTCCTGGGTGTCAGTGTCGATCCCGTAGAAACAGGGATGGGTGACGGGCGGAGAACTGATCCGCATGTGCACCTCCGTGGCGCCGGCATCCCGCAGGGCCTGCACCAACTTGCGGCTGGTGGTGCCACGCACGATCGAATCATCGATCACCACCACACGCTTGCCCGCCAGCACATCCGGAAGCGGATTGAGCTTCACGCGGATGCCCGCCTCCCGCATCGCCTGGGTGGGCTGAATGAAGGTGCGCCCCACATAACGGTTCTTGATCAGACCATCGCCGAAGGGGATGCCACTGGCCTGGGAATACCCGATGGCGGCGGGAATGCCGGAATCCGGCACACCGATCACGATGTCGGCTTCCACCGGCGTTTCTCGGGCCAGCACCTCGCCGATCCGCACCCGATAGCTATAGAGAGATTCTCCAAAGAAGCGGCTGTCGGGCCGGGCGAAATAGATCATCTCGAACACACACAGCTTCGCCGGCTCCTCACACCATTGTTGACGTTCGGGAATCGGATCTCCTAAGCGGAAATGCACCAGTTCGCCGGGCTGGATGTCATCGAGAAAACGGGCTCCGATGATATCGAGCCCACAGGTTTCACTGCTCACCACCCAGTGACCCAGTTCGGATTCCCCAAGGGAGCCGAACACCAGGGGGCGGATGCCATGGCCATCGCGCAGGGCGAACAGCCCCTCGGGGGTACCGATCACCAGACTGAAGGCACCGCGGCACCGCGCGGCGGCGGCTCGAATCGCCTGATTCCAGCCCATCCCCCCATCCACAGCCTGCTGGAGGGCAAAGGCGATCAGCTCCGAATCGGTGGTAGAGGTGAATTCGCCGGCCAGATGGGCCAGGGAGGCGCGGAGCTCAGCAGCATTGACCAGATTGCCGTTGTGGGCGAGGGCCAGGGGACCCAGCCGGGTCATCAGGACCACGGGCTGGGCATTGCAGACCTTGCTGCTGCCGGTGGTGGAATAGCGGTTGTGACCGATCGCCAGGTCGCCAGGCATGCGCTCAAGCACGTCCTGATCGAACACCTGGCTGACCAGGCCCATGTCCTTGTGGAGCCGCACCCTGGCCTCCTGGAAGACGGCGATCCCCGCCGACTCCTGACCACGGTGCTGCAGGGCGTACAGACCGAAGTAGGTGAGATTGGCCACCGCCTGACCGCTGGCCAGGACCGCGTAGACGCCGCAGGCCTCCTCCGGCTTGTCGGGGCGTTCCACCGGATCACAGGCTGCGGCAGCGGAATCCCGGTTGGGCAGGGAATCGGGCTCGGCAAAGGGCACGGAACTCGCCAGCATCGGGCCGCAAGCATCATTGCGCACGGGGTATCAGTGCTCCGGCGGAGGACCGGCCTGGACGAGGCGCCGCGGAATGCCCTGCTCGAAACTGCTGCGCAGGGCCTCCAGGGAAACCTCCAGCAGGGTGGAACCGGCCTGCACGATGGTCAGGCGGTCTTCCGGTTCCACCACCCCCAGGCAGCGGGCCGGTACGGAAGCAGAGACGGCATCAAGGGCCTGCTGCCAGGCCACGGTGGCGGCCGGAGGCACACTCACCAGCACCCGGGCACCGCCTTCAGCAAACAACAGACGATCAAGCCGGGCGGCACCGGAAGGAACTTCGAGATGGGCACCGAATCCGGAAGCAATGCAGGCCTCGGCCACCGCCACCGCCAGGCCGCCATCGCTGAGGTCGTGGGCGGAAGCCACCAGTCCAGCCGCGATCGCCTGGCGCAGGAAAGCCTGCACGGAGCGCTCCAGCTCCAGATCCGGCAGGGGAGGACGGCCGGTGAGGCAACCGTGCACCACCTGCAGATAGCTGCTGCCCGCCAGACCGATCCGCGGATCCGCAGGTGCCTCCCCAGCCTCCAGAGGTACCCCGAGCATCCAGATGGCATCCCCCGGTTCCCGCCAGGCGAGGCCCCGCACATGGGCCAGATCATGAACCAGCCCCACCATCCCCACCACGGGCGTGGGATGGATCGGCTGCATGCGGCCATCCGGAAGACGGGTCTCGTTGTAGAGGGAGACGTTGCCGCCGGTGACCGGGGTATCAAGGGCGGAGCAGGCCAGCGAAAGGCCCCGGCAGGCCATGGCCAGCTGCCAGTAGCCGGTGGGGGTTTCGGGGGAAGGGAAATTGAGGTTGTCGGTGACGCCCAAGGGCTCTGCACCCACACAGCTGAGGTTGCGGGCGGCTTCCGCCACGGCAGCCATGCCCCCGCGTTCGGGATCCAGGGCCACCCAGCGGTTGGGGCAATCGACCACCGCCGCCACCCCCCGCTGGGAAGGGGCCATCGCCCCGCTCCCCTGCTGGGGCCGCAGCCGCACCACGGCCGCATCCGCCCCGCCGGGCGGCACGACGGTATTGGCCTGCACCTGGTGGTCGTACTGGCGGTAGACCCAGCGCTTAGAAGCGATGGTCGGGTCGTCGAGCAACTGGAGCAGAACCTCCCGCCAGCTGAGGGGCGGTTGGGCGGCAGCAGCGGTGATGGGAAGGATGCCGGCAGCGGAAGCGGGCGGCAGCTGGTCCTCACGCCAGAGCCAGTGGGCCTGGATCTCGGAAGGGGGTTCAGAGAGCAGCTCGTGGTGGTTGATCGGCGTGTCGTCCGCCAGGGCGCTGGCCGGCACCTCAGCCGCCACCACACCGTGCTGGAGCACCCGCACCACGTTCTCCTGCAGCACCCGACCCACCACGGCCGCCTGCAGACCCCAGCGGGTGAAGCGGGCCATCAGGGCCGCCTCCGTGCCGGGCTTGACCACGAACAGCATCCGCTCCTGCGATTCGCTCAGCAGAAACTCGTAGGGGGTCATGCCGGTCTCACGGGCCGGGACCCGATCGAGATCCAGTTCGATGCCCAGGCCCCCCTTGGCGGCCATCTCCGAGCAGCTGCAGGTGAGGCCGGCGGCGCCCATGTCCTGGGCGGCCACCACGTCACCGCTCTGGAAGGCCTCGAGGCAGGCCTCGATCAGCCCCTTCTCCAGGAAAGGGTCGCCCACCTGCACGGCGGGGCGATCATCGAGGGAGGCCTCGGTGAGCTCGGCACTGGCGAAGCTGGCGCCCCCCATGCCATCGCGGCCGGTGGTGCTGCCCACGTACACCACGGGATAGCCCACCCCCTCGGCCCCGGAGCAGACGATCTCCTCGGTTTCCATCAGCCCCAGGGCCATGGCATTCACCAGGGGGTTGCCGGAGTAGCTGGGGTCGAAGGCCACCTCGCCGCCCACGGTGGGCACGCCCACGCAGTTGCCGTAATGGGCGATGCCGGCCACCACGCCCTCCAGCAGACCCACATTGCGCTCCTCCTCCAAGGGCCCGAAGCGCAGGGCGTTGAGCAGGGCGATCGGCCGGGCGCCCATGGTGAAGATGTCGCGCAGGATGCCGCCCACGCCGGTGGCGGCGCCCTGAAACGGCTCCACCGCGGAGGGGTGGTTGTGGCTCTCGATCTTGAAGGCCAGCCGCTGCCCTTCGCCCAGATCCACCACACCGGCGTTCTCACCGGGGCCCACCAGGATGCGCGGACCGGTGGTGGGGAAACCCTGCAGCAGCGGCCGCGAGTTGCGGTAGCAACAGTGCTCCGACCACATCACCCCGAACATGCCCAACTCGGCCCGGTTGGGGGCGCGGCCGAGACGACGGCAGATTTCGTCGTAATCGGCCTGGCTGAGGTTCTCCTTCTTCAGCGCCTCGGGCACCGGGTAGTCGGGGGCCTCGAAGGGGGAGCCAGAAGAGGGGGAGGCCACCACGGCGCCGTTGCAACACCTTCCCAGTATCCGATCCGGGGGGATCAGATCCAGGGATCGTCGTCGTCGCGGCCGCGATAGCGATCCGGAGCAGGGGGAGCCTGCCTGGAGTCGCGCCGGGCGGTCCGCTGTGCCGGGCGCTCGTACGAGAGCGACGTCTCCGGCTCGTCCTCGGATTCATCCACCCAGTGATCCCGCGACCTGCCAGGGGGGCGGCTGAGGTCTACGTCCTCTTCCCTGTCGTCCGCAGTCGCTGCTTCGGGATCGTCCTCCCAGGCGGAGCGTCGGGAGTACTGGTCCTGCCAGGGGGGTTCCTCGAGCCACCCCTCCAAGCGATCCTCCAGTCGCCCTCCCGCCTGCTGAAACTGGTCCCGCAGACGCGAGGTCTCCTCCCCCACCTGCTCGCGCCAACGGCGCGACCGACGCAGAAACTCCTGACGCACACTGGCCCTCGCCAGCGGCAGGTCATCGAGACCCTGGAGAGCGGTGAACACCCGCCCAGGCTGCTGATCGACGATCCGGTCCGGACTGAGCCGCCAGCGACTGCTGCCGGGCAGGCGCGGATCACTGCGGGAGACCAGGTAATGGCGGATCCGACCGGTGCGCAGTTCCACGGCGGCATCGGCGACGCTGCCGAGCGGCTGACCCTCCCCGCCCAGCAGGGTGGCTTCGATCAGGGTGGGCAGGCGCTGGAGGGTCTCGGAATCGGTTTCCGCCGCTTCACCCCGCACAAAAGCCTCCTGCTCACTCAATCCCCGCAATTGATCAAGACGCCAGACCGTACGGAGCTGCCCGAAGGCCGAAGGGCGGCTGGCCCAACCGAGCACGCGGTGGACAGGAGGGTGCATCCAGGCGATCACGCCGGGGCCATGGTCGAGGCCCTGATCACATCGCACCCTCAGGCGCAGAAGATCGCTCAGCAGCAGTTGCTCGGGGAGATTCAACGCTTCAGTTGCGGACGCGTCAGTTGCGGATCTGAACCGGCATCACCAGATAGGTGAACGCCCCATCCTCGCCGACGGGAGAGAGCACCGCCGGTGTGGTGGGGGCATTGCTCTGAAGCACGACCCGGTCGGAAGCCATCGCCTTGAGACCATCGAGCAGGTACCGGACATTGAAGGCGATCTGGATCTCCTCGCCCTCGATTTCGGCGGCCAGGGCCTCGGAGCCACTGCCCACATCCTGGGCATCGGCACGGATCGTGACCTTGCCCGTCGCCGGATCGCTGCTCAGCTTCACCACGTTGTTGTGCTGATCTGCCAGCACCGCCACCCGCTCCAGAGCCGAGACAAAGGCGCGACGATCCAGAAGGATTCGACGGTTGAAGGAAGGGGGGATCAGCTGTCCGTAGTTGGGGTAGGTGCCATCGAGGCTGCGACTGGTGAGAACCTGATCGGCCCAGACGACCACCACCTGGCCCCGCTCACAGAAGAGGCTGAGCGGTTCGGTGGAGGGTCGGCCGGTGAGCAGCCGCTCCAGTTCCCGCAGCGAGCGGGCAGGCACGGTCACATCAAACGGTTCCCCCTCTTCCGAACCTTCTGCGCCATGCAGGGCGTGGTCGATCCGCAGTACCGCCAGACGATGGCCGTCGGTGGCGGCACATTCCAGACCTTCCCCCGCCAGCTGCAGATGCACGCCTGTGAGCAGCTGCTTGGCCTCATCGCCACTGCTGGCGAACAGGGTGGCCCGCAACCCCTTCACGAGGGCTTCGGAATCGATCCGGATCGGCGCACCGCTCTGCACCAGCGGCAGATCGGGAAAATCATCAGCCGGCATGCCACGCATCTGGTAGCTGCCGGAAAGGCTGGTGAGTTCCACCTGCTCCTCCCCCTCCGGACAGCTCAGCGTGATCGGGCTGTCGGACGACAGCCGCGAAACGATTTCGCCGAACAGACGGGCCGGCAGGGTGATGGCTCCGCTGCTCTCCACGGCCGCGGGAAGGCTGGTCTGAATGCCGAGGCTGAGGTCGTAGCCGGTGAGGCTGAGTCGACCGGTGGCGGCATCGGCGGTGAGCAGCACGTTGGCCAGCACCGGATGGGTGGGACGACCAGCCACAGCTCGACTGACCAGCTGAAGGCTGCTTGAGAGTTCCGCCTGGGAGCAGACCAGCTTCATGGGAGTCCGACCGGACAATGGCGAGCGGGCCCCACGGTTTCACAGCACGGACGAAAGCGCAACGGCTGGAAACCCGATGGAACTGTCTTCTGCTTTTTTCCTCCGTCACGATGACTAAACGGATTAAAAGCTTTAAGAAAAAAAGAAATCCGTAGTCGTAGGGGCAGGGGAAATCCGGAAAACCCGGCAGAAATGCAGGTGCCCACTGGGTTTATCCACCACAGCCCCTGGGGAATCCTGCGCTGGATCCGTTCCGTTGAAGCACTTTCCCCCCGATTCCCCGGCCTGGGGAAAACAACATGGATTCAGTGGTTGGTGACGACCCCCCGCCCTCCCCGACGGGAAGGGGTCTTTCCCCAGGATTTCCCTGGGCCGGATTGTCCACTGGGTGGCCGATCACCTCCATCGAAAACCCCCCGGAAGGCAGGCCTTCCGGGGGGCAGTGGGAAAAGAAAAGGGGGGAACGATCAGAAGCCCATCACCTTCGCCACCGTGGCCGTATCGGGATCGAGGCCGGTATGGAAGGTTGAATCGTTGTGTTCGATGGCGGTGGTGGGGTCCTTGAGGCCATTGCCGGTGAGTACGCAGACGACCGTGGCGCCGGCGGGCACCTCGTCGCGGCGCTTGATCAGTCCGGCCACCGAAGCCGCACTGGCGGGTTCACAGAACACCCCCTCACCGCTGCCCAGCAGTTTGTAGGCCTCGATGATCTCGGCATCGGTCACGGCCATGAAATCGCCGTTGCTCTCGGCCCTGGCCTTGAGGGCGTTTTCCTTGTTCACCGGATTGCCGATCCGAATTGCGGTGGCGATCGTGTCAGGTTGTTCCACCGTGTGGCCGAGCACCAGCGGTGCGGCACCGGCCGCCTGGAAGCCCATCATTCGGGGCAGCCGCCGGCAGTGGCCGGCGGTCTTGTATTCGTTGAAGCCCATCCAGTAGGCGCTGATGTTGCCGGCGTTGCCGACCGGGATGCACAGCCAGTCGGGGGCTTCCCCCAGAGCGTCCACCACCTCGAAGGCAGCCGTCTTCTGCCCCTGCAGGCGATAGGGGTTGAGGGAGTTCACCAGGGTGACCGGGTATTGCTCCGCCACTTCGCGCACGATTGCCAGGGCGCGGTCAAAGTTGCCCTTCACCGCCAGCACCTCGGCGCCGTAGAGCAGGGCCTGGGCCAGCTTGCCTTGGGCCACGTAGCCATCGGGAATCAGCACGAAGGCGCGCATGCCGCCGCGGCGGGCGTAGGCGGCGGCAGCGGCCGAGGTGTTGCCGGTGCTGGCGCAGATCACGGCCTCCGAGCCCGCTTCCCGGGCCTTGGAGATGGCCATGGTCATACCCCGGTCCTTGAAGGATCCCGTGGGGTTGAGGCCGTCGTATTTAAGAAAGACCTTCACTCCCTTTCCGATGCGCTCGGCAATCACCGGGGCGGGGATGAGTGGTGTGGCCCCTTCCCGCAGGGTGATCACCGGGGTAGCGGCGGACACGGGCAGCCAGGACCGATAGGCCTCGATCAGCCCCGGCCAGTCCTGCATGGTGGGTCGTTGACCCAGACGCCGCAGAGCATCAAGCACAGCCAAAGGGTCGGCTCAGGTCTGGACTGAATCTACGCCTTTAGGCAAACGCCTTCAGGGAGCGGTGGAAGTGGCCGAGCCGGGTGCCGTTGCAGGGGCGCTGCTGCCGTTGCTGCTGCCGCTGGATTCTCCCCGCAGACCATCCAGCGGCGATTCCGAGAAGAAGCGCACCAGATCGGAGATCGAGGAGGCCTTGCTCATCAGAGCCATCAGCGCCGGCACGTTCACTTCCAGATCCTTGTTGGGATAAGCCCGCAGAAAGGAAATGGCCGAAATGGATCCATTCCCCTCGGCGATCCCGAGCACCACGGCGGAGCGCATCGCGGGGACTCCGGCATCGGCGACCTTGAGGGGATAGAAGATCCGCGCCAGTCGGTCGAGAATCGCTTCACCGATGCGGGTGTTGAGAAGGCGGCTCACCAGCACCACCGGCAGGTTCACGGATTCATTGAGCAGCTTCGCCACCTCCTGGGGTTGCTGCTTTGAGAGCTTCAGCATGTCGCCGAGCAGTCCCCTGGCCTGGCCGGTGCTGGCCAGGTGTTCCAGGTCGGCCACAGGAAGGGAGCGCCGGAAGGCTCCGCTCACGAATACCAGGTTTTCGGCAGCCAGGGCAGAACTTCCCGAGCAGCAGAGGCCCAGGCCGAGAAGGGCTGCCAGGAGCCGTTGCCGCTTGCGCACAGAAGGAAGGAAGAGAACCTTCAATCTAGGCTGTCCTCCCGTGAGTCTCGTGGTTCACCGCCGGGCGGGAGTCACCAGAACGTCGCGCAGCAGCCGGACCACTCCCCGTTCGGCCAGGCCGCGTGCCACATCCAGTCCCATGCGGCGCAGGTCCGGTTCCCCCAGCACCCGTGGCAATCTCCGCAGCAGCACCTGGGGTTCAAAGCCTGGCAGGTCCTTCAGGATCGTCACCAGTTGACGCACCGGTTCGAGATTCAGCAGCGGTTCGGCCGCCAGGGGTTCGAGCAGTTCCACCCGCTCCCGCAGGCCCGGAGGCTGGAGGGGCCGCGGCAGGCGCCTGCCCAGTTGGAGGGTGGTGCGCCAGGCCAGGGAATCCATCTGTTCGACCACGCCATCAACCAGCTGTTGACGCAGCAGGCCGCCATGGGGCGAAAACAGAAAATCGAGCACCTGATCAAGCAGGCCTTCAAGATCCAGTTGTTCCTGCAGGGAGGCACTGCCGATCAGGTTTTCGAGGCGCTGCCAGCGGAAATCGTCTCCATCGAACAACATTTCCCTCAGGCTGCTGCGCAACTCGGGATCGGAATCCTCCATCAGACGCCGGGCGAAGTAGGGATAAGCAGCTCCCAGGATCTTGAATTCGGGGTCGACGCTGAGGGCAATTCCTTCCAGGGTCACCAGGGAGCGGATGATCAGGGCGTAGTAAGGAGGAACCTGGAAGGGAAACTTGTACATCACCCCCGAAAGATCATCGGTCACCGCCTTGAAGTCGAGCTTGCTCACCCCCATCTCCAGTGCTTGCCCGAATACGGATTCAAAGGCCGGCACAATCGGTTCGAGATTCACTTCCTGCCCCAGAAAGCCGAGCTTCACGAAGTCCTTCGATAGGGCGGGGAAGTTGCGATTGACCAAATGCACAACCGCCTGGATCAGCCCGGTTCGTGATTCCCGTGAAACCTCGCTCATCATGCCGAAATCGAGATAGGCAAGCCGACCATCGGGCAGGGCCAGCAGATTTCCTGGATGGGGATCGGCATGGAAAAAGCCATGCTCGAGAAGTTGCTGGAGGCTGCAGTTCACCCCCACTTCCACCATTTCATCGGGATCGATTCCCAGCGCTTTCACCGCCTCGAGGTTGGTGAGCTTCACACCATCGATCCACTCCATCGTGAGCACCCTTCGACTGGTGGCGTGGCGGTGAATGGCGGGAACGGCGATGCGAGGGTTGTGCTGATGAAGAGTGGCAAACTTTTCGGCGTTACTGGCTTCATTGCAGTAGTCCATCTCCTCAAACACACGCCTTCCCAGCTCGTCGATTAGGCCCACGAGGTCGCTGCGGATCAGGCCGATGTTTTGGTTAAGCCAGCCTGCGATATTGCGTACGATGTAGAGATCAAGGGTGATCTGTTCGCGCAGTCCGGGGCGTTGCACCTTCACCGCCACCTTCTGCCCTCCCTTGAGCACACCACGGTGTACCTGGCCGAGGGAGGCGGCGGAGATCGGTTCGCGGTCCAGCTGCTCGTAGATCTCGTGCACCGGAGCCCCGAGATCCTCTTCGATGCAGGCCATGGCCAGGCCGCTGTCGAAGCCGGGGAGCTGGTCCTGCAATGCTGCTAATTCCTCCAGCAGCACGGGCGGAATGATGTCCGGTCGGGTGGAGAGGGCCTGGCCTGCCTTGATGAAGGCAGGCCCCAGATCGGTGAGCAGCTGGGCGCATTCCCGGGCCCGGAATCGGGCCCTGTTCTGGTTGGCCAGCTGGCCGGTGAACCAGTCGCCGGCCACGCCCAGCAGATACAGACCGATCGGAATCAGGGTCTGCCAGAGCCGTCGCAGCAGCCTTTGGGGATGGCCGGCATAGAGACGGGTGATCGCCTCCGGGTCGTAGCTCAGCAGCCCTGCCACCTCCAGAAAATCACCGAGCTCCGGGCTGCTCTGTGCGGTTCGGGTGGCTGGCGCAGGCTCCGGGAGAGTGGGGGTCGCTGGACCCGCCTCGGCTTCTTCCTGGTCGCCCTGTACCGCCCTGCGCATCGCCGCGGTGGCAGCTTCGACTGGCGTGCGAACCATGGTGGATGGTGCGAACCGGCTGGACCCCCCTTCTAAACGAAAGAGACAGCCGCTACGGTCGGTTCTGCCACGGGGGACTGCGGTGCTCACGGGTCTGAGCCTGGAGAACATCGCTCTGATCGAACGTCTGGAACTGGCGTTCGGTGAGGGCTTCACGGTGCTCACCGGGGAGACCGGTGCTGGCAAATCGATTCTTCTGGATGCTCTCGATGCCCTGCTGGGGGGTGCCCAGGGCAGCCAGGGGGCCCGGCTGCTGCGTCGTGGCACCGACCGCGGCCGGATCGAGGCAAGTTTCCGGTTGACCCCTCCGGTGATTTCCTGGCTCGCGCAGCAGGAGCTCGAGGCGGAAGAGGAGGAGCTGCTGCTCAGCCGCGACTGGCGGTTGCAGGACGACCGGCTTTCCAGTCGTCATCGCCTCAACGGGGTGGCCGTGAGCCGTGCCCAGGTGCTGCAGCTGCGACCGCTGTTGCTGGATCTCACCGTTCAGGGGCAGACCCAGCAGTTGGCACGGCCGGGTCAGCAGCGTCGCTGGTTGGATCGGTTCGCCGGCCAGCCCCTGTTGACCCAGCTCGAGGCGGTCCGGGCGGGGCACCGGGCCTGGCGACAGACCCATGGGCTGCTGGAGGCTGCCCGCACCGACCGGGAGCGGCTGGAGCAGGATCGCCAGCAGCAGGAGCAGTTGCTGGAGGATCTGGAGGCCGCCCTACTCGAGGATCCCCAGGAACGGCGCCGCCTGCAGATCGAGCAGGATCGACTGGCCCATGGGGTACGGCTCCAGGAGGGGGTGATGGCCCTGGTCGGCAGGCTGGTGGAGGGAGCCGATGCAGCCCCCTCAGCCCTCGACCATCTGGCCGCCTGTGAGCAGGAACTGCAGACGATGGAAGGGTTGGATCCCAGCCTGGGCCCTCTCTGCGGCCAGTGCAGCGATGCCCTTGCTGCCCTCCAGGATCTGGCCAGGGATCTGGATCGCTATGGCGCCGGCCTCGAGAGTGATCCGGGTTCCTTGGCGGAGCTGCAGGAGCGCATGGCCCAGCTGAAGGCCCTGGAGCGGCGCCATGGCCGGGAGCTGCCGGAATTGATCCAACTCCGCGATCAGCTGCGCGAACAACTGGGTTCCGGGGGGGCGTCGGCGTCGCTGGCGGCCCTGGAGCAGGCCGAGGCCGTTGCCCGGGCGGAGCGCGATCGGCGCAACGCAGACCTCAGCGCCAGCCGGGCCCTGGCCGCCCGTTCCCTCGAGGAGCAGTTGATGGCGGCCCTGCGGCCGATGGGGCTGGCCAATGTGCGCTTCGCCGTTTCTCTGGAACCGGAAGCACCCGGGGAGGAGGGTGCTGATTCCGTTCGTTTCCTTTTTTCGGCCAATCCGGGCCAGTCGCTCGCTCCGCTGGCGGAGGTGGCCTCCGGCGGAGAGATGAGCCGGTTTCTGCTCGCTCTCAAGACCTGCCTGGCCGCCGCTGATCCCCATGTGACCTTGCTGTTCGACGAAATCGACAGCGGCGTCAGTGGACGGGTGAGTGGTGCTATGGCCGATCTGCTGCGTCAGCTGGCCCAGCGGCGGCAGGTGTTTTGCGTGACCCATCAGCCCCTGGTGGCTGCCGCGGCCGACCACCATTTCAAGGTGGCCAAGCAGGTGGAGCAAGGCACCACCCATACGCGAGTGTCCCAACTGCGGGACACTCGCGCCCGGCAGGCGGAATTGGCGGAACTGGCCGGAGGCGATTCCGGCGAAGCCCGCAGCTACGCAGCCAGCCTGCTGGAGAAGGGCGGCGGGGCCGAAGCCATGGCGGCCCGAGCCCGCAGCAAGGGCCCATGAAAAACCCCAGCTCTCCCACGCCGCTCTCTGATTTCCTCAGCTTCCTGCTGGGGGGAGTGCTTCTGGCGATGGGGGTCTTTCTTTTCTTCAATCAGGTGGTGGTGGGCACCGGTGCCTGCGCCAGCCTCCGGGGTTGGGGCCGCTGGGGGGGAACCGGCGGGATGCTTTTCGGGGCCGAGGGTCAGGGCATCGGTCTGTTGATGCTTCCCCTGAGCCTCGGGGTGGCTCTGCTCTTCACCCTGCGCAGACAGCGCTGGGGGTGGTTCCTGATTCTTTCTTCCCTCGGGGCCCTGGCCGCCTCGGTGCTTCAGAACCTCTCGGCCTGCTTCCAGCCCACCAGCCTCTGGAATCTGATCGTGATGATGGCCCTGATCGGATCGGGCGCCGGTCTGATGTTCCGGGCTATCCGCGCCTACGACGGCGCCGATTCCGGCGACTGAAGCAAAGTTCAGCGATGGCCCCTGATCCCTCGGAAGCTCGCCTGCGCCGTCGCCTGCACCAGCTGGAGGGGGTGCCTCGCCGCCAGTGGGGAAACGCCCTTTTCGCCGTTGGCTCCCTCTGTTGCGGGGCGCTTCTGTTTCACCTGCTGCGCAGTCCCGCCCTCCCCCAGCTGCTGGGTGTGCGGCTGCCGGCTTCGCTGGGGCGTGCGCTGCCGGCGGCAGCGGATTCCGGTCGCCAGGGCTGGAGCCTCGAAACTGGGGCGGATCACCAGGTGTTGCAGGGTCGGCTGCGGGCAGCGGATCGTGGGATCGACCGCAGCGCCGAATGGCAGTCGATCCAGACCCTGCTGAAGGCCCTGGCGGAGCGCCGCATTGCGGTGGAGGTGAGCTCTGCCGCCAAGGGGTTCAACGGTGGTGAGTGGTTGCCGCAGCAGCGCCGCCTCCGTCTTCGCCATGGCCTGATGGCGGAAGGCACCGCCGCCTTTTCCCATGGGCTGGCGGTTCAGACCGCCCATGTGGCCCAGTCGTGCCAGGCGGGGGGGCCGGGGCGGTCCCCCCAGCTGCTGGGGGTGCCGATCGAGGTGGGGCCCGGCATCCAGGAACGCTTGGATCGCGAGGCCGTGCCGGAGGCCCTCCAGCCCCTGGAGCTCGAAGCGGAAAGCCTGGCCCGGCAGCCCGGCCGGGTGCTGGCGTTGCTGGCGCAGACCTGCCCTGCCGCGTCCAGGGGCTGGTTGATCAGGGGGCCAGGATCCTGAGCTTCACCGTGAAGTGTCGGTCTATCGAGTTGGGTCCTTCCCAGACCCGCCAATGCCGCAGGCTCAGGCGGGTGGCCCCTGGTCTGAGGCAGCGGAACAGAAAGGCATGCTGCAGCGGTCCTCCCACAAGGGGAGGTCTCCTGGGTGTCTGTTCCAAAGGGGGTTCCGGCCGCGGTTGGTTGCCCAGTGACTTCAGCCGGGTGGGATCGATCTCCTCGATCTGCCAGCTGTAGCCGGTGCCTGCGGATTCCCGCAGCATGATCCGCAGCTGATCGCCACTTCGCATGGTCAGGGTCCGGTTGTTGTCGCGTTCGATCAGGGTGATCGGCTCTGGGCCCTGATCCGGCGGAGCTGCCAGGCCTGGCGGTGGCCAGAAGCCTCCGCAGCCGATCAGCATGGCAAGGCCTGGCAGGGCTCGCAGCGAATGCATGGGCACAGAACTGGCCAACGGTCACCCCCCCTAGAATCACCTGCTGCCGAAGGCTTTTCATGCCGCGCGCCAGCGCCGGGTCCACCACCAAGACCACGGCCGCCCTGCATGCCCTCACCGGAGGCAGTCTGGAAGACGTGATCCGGGTGCGCGGCGCCCGTCAACACAACCTTCGCAACGTGGATCTGACGATCCCCCGCAACCGTCTGGTGGTGTTCACCGGGGTCAGCGGCAGCGGCAAGAGCTCCCTGGCGTTCGACACGATCTTTGCCGAGGGCCAGCGCCGCTATGTGGAGAGCCTCTCCGCCTATGCCCGCCAGTTCCTCGGCCAGGTGGACAAGCCCGATGTGGACGCGATCGAAGGGCTTTCCCCGGCGATCTCGATCGATCAGAAATCCACCAGCCACAACCCCCGTTCCACCGTGGGCACGGTGACGGAGATCCAGGACTATCTCCGCCTGCTCTATGGGCGAGCCGGCGAACCCCATTGTCCCCAGTGCGAGCGCTCGATCCGGCCCCAGACCATCGACGAGATGGTGGACCAGATCCTCACCCTGCCGGAGGGCTGTCGATATCAGCTGCTGGCACCGGTGGTGCGGGGCAAGAAGGGAACCCACGTGAAGTTGCTTTCCGGCCTGGTGGCCGAAGGTTTTGCCCGGGTGCGGATCAATGGCGAGGTGCGCGAGCTGGCCGACAACATCGAGCTCGACAAGAACCACGCCCACAACATCGAAGTGGTGGTGGATCGGCTCGTGGCCCGGGAGGGGATCCAGGAGCGGCTCACCGATTCCCTGCGCACGGCCCTGAAGCGGGGCGAGGGGCTGGCCCTGGTGGAGGTGGTTCCCAAGGGGGAGGAGCCCCTGCCCGATGGCGTGGAGCGGGAACGGCTCTATTCCGAGAATTTCGCCTGTCCGGTGCACGGGGCGGTGATGGAGGAACTCTCGCCGCGCCTATTTTCATTCAACAGCCCCTACGGTGCCTGCTCCGATTGCCATGGGATCGGTCACCTGCGCAAGTTCACGATGGAGCGGGTGGTGCCCGATCCTTCCCTTCCGGTGTATGCGGCGATCGCCCCCTGGAGTGACAAGGACAACTCTTATTACTTCTCGCTGATCTACAGCGTGGGAGAAGCCTTCGGCTTCGAGATCAAGACCCCCTGGAATCAACTCACGGCGGAGCAGCAGGAGGCCCTCCTCAACGGCAGCAAGGAACCGATCGTGATCCAGGCGGACAGCCGCTACCGCAAGGGGCAGTCCTATACCCGGCCGTTTGAGGGAATCCTGCCGATTCTGGAGCGGCAGCTGCGTGATGCCAGTGGCGAGTCGGTGCGCCAGAAGCTGGAGAAATATCTGGAGATGGTGCCCTGCGCCACCTGTCGCGGCCTGAGGCTCCGCCCCGAGGCCCTGGCGGTGAAGGTGGGCCCTTATGCCATCCATGAGCTCACGGCGGTGAGCGTGGCCGAGAGCCTCAGCCGGATCGAGGCGTTGATGGGGGTGGGGGAAAGCGAGGCCCGGGGTCCGCTGCTGAGTGAACGCCAGATCCAGATCGGCGATCTGGTGTTACGGGAGATCAGGATGCGGCTCCGGTTTCTGTTGGATGTGGGCCTGGATTACCTCAGCCTTGATCGCCCCGCCATGACCCTCAGCGGTGGCGAGGCCCAGCGGATCCGGCTGGCCACCCAGATCGGCGCCGGGCTCACCGGGGTGCTCTACGTGCTGGATGAGCCCAGCATCGGCCTGCACCAGCGAGACAACGACCGCCTGCTGGCCACCCTGCTCAAACTGCGGGACCTGGGGAACACCTTGATCGTGGTCGAGCACGACGAGGACACGATCCGTGCGGCGGACCATCTGGTGGATATCGGTCCCGGAGCCGGCGTGCACGGGGGGCACATCGTGGCCGAAGGCAGCCTGGCCAATCTGCTGGCCGCCGAGGAGTCGCTCACCGGTGCCTATCTCAGCGGCCGCCGTTCCATTCCCACGCCGGCGCAGCGGCGTGATGCGGGCAGCCGGCGGCTGACGCTGCAGAACTGCAGCCGCAACAATCTCACCGGCATCGATGTGGAGATCCCGTTGGGCCGGTTGGTGTGTGTCACCGGGGTCAGCGGCAGCGGCAAGAGCACATTGGTGAATGAGCTGCTTCATCCCGCCCTGGAGCACCAGCTGGGTCTGAAGGTTCCCTTCCCCGCCGGCCTGGGGGAACTGCGGGGCATCAAGGCGATCGACAAGGTGATCGTGATCGACCAATCCCCGATCGGCCGCACCCCCCGCTCCAACCCCGCCACGTATACCGGCGCTTTTGATCCGATCCGTCAGGTGTTCGCCGCCACGGTGGAGGCCAAGGCCCGCGGCTACCAGGTGGGCCAGTTCAGCTTCAACGTCAAGGGAGGACGTTGTGAGGCCTGCAGCGGCCAGGGCGTGAACGTGATCGAGATGAATTTCCTCCCCGATGTGTATGTGCAGTGCGACGTCTGCAAGGGTGCCCGATATAACCGGGAAACGTTGCAGGTGACTTATAAGGGCCACACCATCGCCGATGTGCTGGAGATGACGGTGGAGCAGGCCGCCGACGTCTTCTCCGCCATTCCCCAGGCTGCCGAACGGCTGCGCACCCTGGTGGATGTGGGCCTGGGCTACGTGAAGCTGGGTCAGCCCGCCCCCACTCTCTCCGGCGGCGAAGCCCAGCGCGTCAAGTTGGCCACCGAGCTCTCCAAGCGCGCCACCGGCAAGACGCTCTATCTGATCGATGAACCCACCACCGGCCTGAGCTTCTACGACGTGCACAAGTTGATGGATGTGATGCAGCGTCTGGTGGACAAAGGCAACTCGATCCTGGTGATCGAACACAACCTCGATGTGATCCGCTGTGCCGATTGGATCGTGGATCTGGGTCCTGATGGGGGCGATAAGGGCGGCGAGATCGTGGTGGTTGGCACCCCTGAAACGGTGGCAGAGCATCCCACCAGCCACACGGGCAAGTACCTCAAGCAGGTGCTGGAGCAGCATCCGCCGCAGGTGGTGGCGGCCTGAGGCGCTGCTGCCACCACCGGCTGCCTCTGCCTTTCCGCCCTAGTCTCCTGAACCTGGTTCTGCTGGTCCGCCTGTGTTCACGCTGCGTTTCGCTCGGGTTGGCAGGGGCGGTCGCCGGCTGATCGCGCTGCTGGGGGCTGCCGTGCTTTTGCCCGGGGTGCTGGCGCCGCGGGCCCGGGCGCTGGAGGTGGTGGAGCTGCGGCTGCCGGTGCTCGAAACCTCGTTCACCGTGAAGGTGAGTGAGCTGGGAGATCCCGATCGCATGTTCAACGGCAACAGCGACCTGGCGGAGCTGGATCGGGCCAGCCACGGGTCGCTGGGGCGCCGCATGACCGAGTTGTTCCGTACCCCGCTGCCGGTGCAGACCACGGCCCTTGTGCAGCAGGCGGTTGGCACTCCGTTGCTGGAGCAGGCTTTGCTGGCGGCTTCCACCCTCGGTTCGATCGATGGTCTGCCGGTGAAGCTGGATGCCGGTAACCAGCTGGCGGTGGCACTGCAGAAGGCTGCCGCTGGTGGGGAACTCACCGTGGTGGGCTTCCTGCAGGCTCTGCCTGGCCATTCCGCCACCCTCGATCTGGAGAGGGCTCTCAATGGTCTGCGCCGGCTCAAGGATCAGCAGACCCGGGCCGCCCAGATCACCACCACCAGGCAGCCCCAGGCGGTGGATCCGGCGCTCTCCCGACCCGGACCCCTGACGCCCGTGCGCAGTACGGCCACGGTGGTGGTGAAGCATCGCCCCAGGCCGCTGGAGCTGGTGGTGCTGCAGCCTTCCAGCGGCGGCAATGGCCGGCTGGTGGTGATCTCCCATGGTCTCTGGGATGGGCCCGAGAGTTTCGAGGGCTGGGCCCAGCACCTTGCCAGTCATGGATACACGGTTCTGCTGCCTGTGCATCCAGGCAGCGACAGCACCCAGCAGCAGGCGATGCTCTCCGGCAAGGTGCCGCCACCGACGCCTTCCGAACTGCGGTATCGCCCTCTGGATGTGAGTGCCGTGCTGGATGCCGCCGCCCAGGGGCGCATCGCCGGACTGGGAAGGGTTGCGGCCGATCGGGTGGTGGTGATGGGCCATTCCTGGGGGGCCACTACGGCCCTGCAGCTGGCGGGGGCCACCCCCAGCTCCCATCGGCTGCGGGAACGCTGCCGCAAGCTCGATGACCCCGATCGCAACCTCAGCTGGGTGCTGCAGTGCAGCTTCCTGGATTCCGCTGACCGCGCCGGCCTGGCGGATCGCCGTGTCATCGCCGTGGCGGCCGTGAGCCCTCCCCTCAACCTGCTGTTCGATCAGCGGGCCGGTCATGCGATGACGGCTCGGGGTCTGATCGTCACCGGCAGTCGTGACTGGGTGGTGCCTCCGGATCCGGAGGCAATCTCCCGGTTCGAGGGCACCGAGGAAAACGGTCACAACCTGGTGGTGGTCCGCGGTGGTGATCACTTCAATATGCGAGGCCCCCTCCAGAACGGCGGTGGGCCCCTGCGGGCCCTTCTGGTGGCATGGGCCGATGCCGCCTTCGCCGCTGGGGCTGCGGTTACGCCGAGCCCCAACACGCCTCCCCTGCTCACGCCCCAGCAGGGCTGGGGTGAGACCACCATGCCGATGGTGCTGCTGACGGCGTCGGATCGGCGCCGTTGATGGCCTGAACCGCCCCCGGATCGGCCTGCTGCAGCCCATCTGCAGCACGTCTCATCTGCTGCGGCCTCCTTGCCGCTCGGGTTGCACCCCCGGTGTCGCTCCTGGCTAAGGGAGTGCCAGCCGTCCTCGGGCTGCGTTGGGTCTGGTCGTTCTGCATCTCCAACTCCATGGCCTGTTCCGTGGCCAGGACCTGGAACTCGGCCGTGATCCCGATACCGGCGGCCAGTCCACCTACGTGCTCGAGCTGGCCCGGAGTCTGGCGGTCCGCCCTGAAGTGGAACGGGTGGAGGTGATCAGCCGCCTCCTCCACGACCGCCGCCTCGCCGTGGATTACGCCAGGCCCCTGGAGCCCGTGCTGCCGGATCTGTTGATCCGCCGCTTCGCCTTCGGCCCTCGTCGTTACCTGCGCAAGGAGCTGCTCTGGCCCCACCTGGACGGGTTGGCCGACAGCCTGGTGGAGCATCTGCAGGCCCAACCGCGTCTTCCGGACTGGATTCATGCCCACTATGCGGACGCCGGGTATGTGGGGGCGTTGCTGCGTTCCCGTCTGGGGGTGCCGTTGGTGTTCACCGGCCATTCCCTGGGCCGGGAGAAGCGGCGCCGCCTGATGGCCTCTGGTCTCGATCCCCGCCAGATCGATGCGCAGTACGCCATGGCCCGTCGGATCGAGGCGGAGGAGCTGGCTCTCGCCCACAGCGATCTGGTGATCACCAGCACCCAGCAGGAACTGGAGCACCAATACGCCCGCTACCGCTGTTTCCGCAGCGAGCGGGCTCGGGTGATCCCCCCCGGGGTGGACGGGCGGTTGTTCTTCCCTCCCCAGCGCGGTCTGGAGGAAAGGGGTGTGGAGGCTCTGTTGCAGCCCTTTCTGCGTGAACCGGCACGCCCACCGGTGCTCACCATCTGCCGGGCGGATCACCGCAAGAACATTCCTGCCCTGGTGGAGGCCTTCGGTCGGTCCCGTCTGCTGCGCGAGCGGCACAACCTGGTGCTGGTGCTGGGCTGTCGCACGGATCCCCGCCAGTTGGACCGCACACCACGGGAGGTGATTCAGCAGGTGTTCGAGCTGGTGGATCGTTTCGATCTCTATGGCCAGGTGGCCTATCCCAAACAGCATCGGCGGGATCAGATTCCGGGGATCTATCGCTGGGCGTCGCGGCGTCGCGGCGTGTTCGTGAATCCCGCCCTCACCGAACCCTTCGGTCTCACCCTGCTGGAAGCGGCGGCCTCCGGTCTGCCCGTGGTCGCCACCGATGATGGTGGTCCCCGTGACATCCTCCACAGCTGTCAGAACGGCCTGCTGGTGGACGTTTCCGATCGGGAAGCGCTGCAGCGGGCGATGGAGGAAAGCTTTGGTCCCCCTTCACGCTGGAGCCGCTGGCGTGACAACGGCATCGAGGCAGTGAGCCGTCATTTCAGCTGGGATGCCCACGGCTGTCGGTATCTGGGGGAAGTGCAGGCCTGCTGCCGGACCCTGCATGCTTCCGCAGCGATGGGTGGTCAACCCAGAAGCGTGCCTCAGGGAGTCGGTTCCTCGCCGCTGCCGGTGGGATGCTGCTGGTTGGAATCCGGCATCCAGTAGCTCAGCTCGTCCTGCCAGTAGACCCGCCCTGGCAGGCGCTCGGTGCTCAGCTTGGAGTGCGAGAGCGTGCCCATCAGCTGGCTGAGTTCGATCGGGGAGAGATCGGTGTGGATGTCTTCCCCGGCAATCTGAAGAAGCCTGGGAAGCTGGGCCAGGGCGCCCGGCTGGGCCAGTTTCCGGAACACCTGGTTGATGGCTTGGCGCTGGCGTTCCATCCGGCCCAGATCCCCCATCTCGTCGTGGCGGAAGCGCAGGAAGCCCTCCAGTTCCTTGCCTTGGAGCACCTGCGGTCCGGGGTAGAGATCGATGTAAAGGCCCTGGCTGTTGTCGACGTAGTACATCCGCTTGGGTACGTCGATCTCAACGCCCCCGAGGGCATCGGCCACGTGGACCACGGCGTCCAGATTGACCTTCAGGTGACGCCGTACAGGCATCCCCACCAGTCGGGAAATCTCTTCCTTGGCGGCATCCACCCCTGCGGAGCCATAGAGGGCATTGGCCTTGACCACGCCCAGTTTTTCCGTTTCGACGAAGGTGTCCCGGGGTACCTGCAGAATTCGGGTGATGCCGTTTTTCACCTGCAGGGTGAACATCACATCGGTGTTGCCCCCCACCTGATCGCTGCCCAGCACCAGGATGGGACGATTGCCGATGACCAGGAGGGGATTGAGCATCGTCGCCAGGGCGGCGGGGTTGGGCATCACACCGGCCAGCAGGCCCGCCACACGCTGGGGTGACTGTTGGGCCAGGCCGAAGCCCAGGGCAAGGCCGAGGGCGAAGGGCAGCAAGGGCATCCGGCGGCGGCGTGGAGCCGGCTGCTGGGAGGTTTCGCGGCGGCTGAGCAGTTCGGGTACGGCGGCAAGGGAGCCTGCCCTGCCGGCTCTGCCCCTCGGGCGGCGCGGCAGCGGCGTATGGGGTTGGACCTGGCTCATGATCAACCGCTCAGGGGCGCACCATAAGGCTCAACCATCCGTAACACCAGAGGCGTCGACGGTTTTCGGGCTTGCCAACACCTGCACGGCGGCAGCGGCGGCATCCGCCCGCCGCCGGGCCTCCTGCTCATCCATCCCCCGGGCCAGGGCCACACCCATGCGTCGATGGGGCCTGGCATCGGGCTTGCCGAACAGCAGAACCTGGGTATCCACCTCGGCCAGGGCCTGCTCCAGGCCTGTGTAGTGCACTTCCTCACCGCTCGTTTGCGCCAGGATCACCCGGCTTGCGGCGGCCCCGAGTGAGCGGATCTCCGGGATCGGCAGGCCGAGCACGGCCCGCAGATGGAGCTCGAATTCACTCAGGTTCTGGCCCGTCAGGGTGACCAGGCCCGTGTCGTGGGGACGGGGCGAAAGCTCGGAGAACACCACCTCTTCTTCTCCCGGGGCGCCGCAGAGAAAGAACTCCACCCCAAACAGTCCGGCGCCCCCCAGTTCATCCGTCACGGTCTTCGCCATCGCCTGGGCTGCCGCCAGCTGATCTGCCCCCAGCCGTGCCGGCTGCCAGCTGCACTGGTAATCCCCCCTTTCCTGGATGTGACCGATCGGCGGGCAGAACAGGGTGGGACCTTCCCACTGTTTGACGGTGAGCAGGGTGATCTCCAGATCGAACCGCAGGAATTCCTCCACGATCACCCGGGTTCCGGCGCCGCGAGCCCCCGCCATCGCTGCCTTCCAGGCTGCGGCGAGCTCTTCCGGCCGGTTCACCACGCTCTGGCCCTTGCCGGAGGAACTCATCACCGGCTTCACCACCACCGGCCATTCAAGCGGTGCCGCGGCGGCGGCCAGCTGCTCGGCGCTTTCGGCGTAGGCGAAGCGGGCCGTCCGCAGGCCCAGGCGGGTGGCGGCCAGGTCGCGGATCCGGTCGCGATTCATGGTCACCGCCGTGGCCCGGGCGGTGGGGATCACGGTGATGCCTTCGGCTTCCAGATCGGCGAGGGCGTCCACCGCCAGCGCTTCGATCTCCGGGATCACCAGATCGGGTCGATGCCGCCGCACCACAGCTCGCAGGGCCTCGGAATCGGTCATGGTCACCACTTCCGCCGTGTCCGCCACCTGCATGGCGGGAGCCCCCGGGTAGCGGTCCACGGCGATCACGCGGCAGCCCAGTCGCTGGGCCGCAATCGCCACCTCCTTGCCCAGTTCGCCGCTGCCGAGAAGCATCACTGTGCGGGGAAAGGCGGGAGGCATCGGACCATTCGCGAACCTGAGGGATCCTGCCGCTTCCTGGGTCCGGATCGTCCTTTAGCGTGCCGCGATGAGGATTTTCCCCCTACCCCTGCCGCCCGCTTTCCAGACCGCCGGTGATGCGGCCAACGGGCTCCTGCCTTTCGGCTGGAGTGTGGCTGATTTCCAGAAGTGGACGCTGATCTACCTGGGCCTCTCCTCCCTGGCCTTTGTGGTGGTCTGGGTTGTGGGGTATCTGCGCCGGCGCTGAAGGGGTCAGTCCTCGAGCATGGTGAGCTGTCGTTCGGGCGATTCCTCGCTCACGAATCCATAGGCCTCGAACACGGCCGGATCGGGATGGGTGATCCGTTGGCCCTGCTGGTCCCGTTCCAGGCAGAACCCTTCGGCGGCCATCCTTCGCATCAGCGCTGCGGCTTCCTCAAACCGTGCTGCCATCGCATCGAGACTGGCGCAGTCGGCGGTGAGGCCCGTTTCCTTCCAGGTGAAATAGGCCATGGCGGAGAGTCCGGACGGGGGGCCGGGTGGCGCTCAGGGTCGCAGCACCAGACCCAGGAGAACCAGTATCGCGCTGACGCCCCAGAAGGAGAGCACCACCCCCTGTTCGGGCAGGCCACCGAGTTCGAAGTGGTGGTGCAGCGGGGCCATCCGGAACAGGCGGCGCCCCTGGCCGTTCGTGCCTTTGGTGGCCTTGAACACCCACACCTGAAGAATTACGGAAACCGATTCGGCCAGGAAGATACCGCCCATCAGCAGAAGCGGCCAGAGGCTGTTGCTGAGCAGGGCCACGGCGGAAAGGGCGGCGCCCATGGCCAGGGAGCCGGTGTCGCCCATGAACACCCTGGCCGGATGGCGATTCTGGCTGAGGAAACCGAGCCAGCAACCAGCCATGGCCAGGCAGAACGCCGCCAAGGCCGGATCGCCGCCGTTGCCCCGCAGCATCAGTTGCAGCCCCATGCCGGTGAACACCACGGCACCGCAACCGGCGGCCAGGCCGTCGAGACCATCGGTGAGATTGGTGGCGTTGCTCTCGGCCAGGAAAACGAACAGTCCCAGGGGCCAGATCAGCAGGCCGAGGGGCAGAACCCAGCCGAAGGGAAGACCAACATCACCGGGGCTGCCCCCCCCCAGCCAGCCTCCCAGCCCTGCCCAGAGCAGAAATACCAGGGCCACCGCCGCCTGGAGGAGCAGCTTGCCGCGGGGGGTGAGGCCGGTGTTGGTGCGTTTGGTGAGGCTTCGCCAGTCGTCCACGGCGCCGATCGCCATGTAGGCAAGGGTGACGGCGGCGACGGCCACCAGCCTGGGATCACCCGGGCTGGTTAGCGCGCCGACAAGCACCCCCACCGGCACCACCATCAGACCCCCCATGGTGGGGGTGCCCGCCTTGCTGAGATGGCCTTGGGGGCCTTCCTCACGGATCACCTGGCCCAGCTTGAGGCGGCGCAGCCTGGGCACGCCCAAGGCCACCATCCCGGCGCTGGCCAGGGCGGACACCACCAACGGCAGGGTGAGCATGGACCCTGGAACCAGGCCGTCGCTGAGCAGGCAGGCTCCCAGAACGATCAGGGCCAGCACGCCCGCAGTGATCCTGCCGTCGGGGGTAGTCATCACGTCGTGCCGGTTCAGTCTTCCCAGTCTTCTTCGGGCTGGTCGTCGGCCTGGTTGTAGTCCTCCTTCTCTCCCATCAGCGCGGAGAGCTCCTCCTCCTCCACGGTGCTGACATCGGTGGCGGCTGTCTCCTCGTCCGCCACGAGGCGTCCGCTGGCCTCGAGCAGGCTCAGCAGGTCCGGTTCATCCCGCAGGGGCAGGACCGGCGCTGGCTCATCCCGCCGGTAGCGGGTCAGGGAAGGATTGATGGTGTCGAGGATGCTCATGCCTTCGGGCGGTATTGACCTGTTGAGGCCTGGACGAGGACGGTGCCGGTGGCATGTCAGGGTGCCGGTCCGGGCCAGAGCTCACAGCTGTTTCGGCAGCTGCTTCGGCAGGATTCGATTCTCCACCCTACCTCCTTGAGCTGATGAGCTTCGCCAAGCTGTTGCAGGTGGCTGCCGTCTGGGCCCTCTCGCTCGGGTTGAGTGCCCTGCTGGTGGCGGCCGGACAGCGCTGGCCCCAGCCGCCGGAGCTGCGGCCTGCTCTGGTGTGGAGCCTGGTGTGGCTGCCGCCCCTGGTGATGGCCCTGTGGTTGGTGGGTCGCTGGCGACTGCCGGGGGCCGGTCAGGAGGGAGAATCGGTCGATCGTGCGCAGGAGACGCGTTGATGGGTCGGGCAAAGAAGGCGGTGCTGGCCTATTCAGGCGGAGTGGATACCAGCGTCTGCATCCCCTATCTCAGGAACGAGTGGGGTGTGGAGGAGGTGATCACCTTCGCCGCCGACCTGGGCCAGGGCGATGAGCTGGAGCCGATCCGCCAGAAGGCACTGAATTCGGGCGCCAGCCAGTCGATCGTGGGGGATCTGATCGAGCCTTTCATTACGGAGTTCGCCTTCCCCGCCATCCGCGCCAATGCCCTCTACGAAGGTCGCTATCCCCTCAGCACGGCCCTGGCCCGCCCCCTGATCGCCCGGCGGCTCGTGGAGATCGCCCGTGAGGTGGGCGCCGATGCGGTGGCCCACGGCTGCACCGGCAAGGGCAACGACCAGGTGCGCTTCGATGTGGCCATCGGTGCCCTCGCCCCGGACCTGAAGGTGCTCACCCCGGCCCGGGAGTGGGGCATGAGCCGCGAGGAAACCATCGCCTACGGCGAGCGCTGCGGCATCCCCTCGCCCGTCAGCAAGAAGTCGCCCTATTCGATCGACCTCAACCTGCTCGGCCGCTCGATCGAGGCTGGCCCCCTGGAGGATCCGAACGTCGAGCCCCCGGAGGAGATCTATGCCATGACCTGCTCGGTGGACGCGGCGCCCGCCACGCCGCAGGTTGTGGAGATCGGGTTCGAGCAGGGGTATCCCGTCAGCATCGACGGGGTCCGTCTCGATCCCGTGAGTCTGATCCGCAGGGCCAACGAACTGGCCGGTCAGCACGGTTTCGGCCGGCTCGACATGATCGAGAACCGGGTGGTGGGCATCAAGAGCCGGGAGATCTATGAAACGCCGGGCTTGCTGCTGTTGATCAAGGCCCATCAGGAGCTAGAGAGTCTCACCCTGGCGGCCGACGTGCTCCGCACCAAGCGTCAGTTCGAGATGCAATGGGCGGATCTGGTGTATCAGGGCCTGTGGTTCGGCCCCCTCAAGGATGCGCTGGATGGCTTCATCGAGCGCACCCAGCGCACGGTGAACGGCACGGTGCGGGTCCGATTGCACAAGGGCAACGCCACCGTGGTGGGTCGCAGCAGCAGCAGCGACAGCCTGTACGTGCCGGACATGGCCACCTACGGCGCCGAAGATCAATTCGACCACCGGGCTGCCGAAGGCTTCATCTACGTCTGGGGAATGCCCACCCGTCTGTGGGCGGCTCGGCGCCGTGAGGGCCAGGCTTCCTAGAGCGGATCAGCCCCCAGAACCTTGCGTAGCACCCCCCGTACCCCGCGCACCACATCCATCGGTGTGCCGGGGCGGTGTGCTTCGGCCACGACCGCAGCCGGATGCAGCATCAGGGCAGGCGAAGCGGCAGCCCCTCCGGTCTGACCGGCGGGGGGCAGCGCCCTCGCAACAAGCTGGTTGCGCAGCACTTCGTTGTCGGCCAGCAGCAACCTCTGCTGGTCCTGCAGGTGGGTGAGCCGCTGACGGAATTTCTCTTCGTAGATAACAGGAAGCTCCTCCAGCATCTGGTGGAGGCTTTCGGCTTCCTGACGGCTGGCAGCGAGTTCGGCTTCCAGCTGTTGGATCCGGCTGGAGGCCTCCGACACGCTGGCTGGAGCCAACGACGACTGGACGGTTCCGAGCGAAACGTGGCCTACCGGAGGAATATCAAGGGGAAGACCCTCTTCCCCCACAACACGGAAGGCTCGATGAGGGGTGTCGTTCTGCTGGCCATCGGCATAGAGAACATCCACGAAGTCTTCGTCGGATGGGCCGAGGGAATCGACACCTGATTGCATGATCGGGAGCCGCCGGCAGAGAAGAATTCTACCGGCGATCAACCGTGTTTTACAAGCCGAGACCAGGGATCAGGCGCTGACCGCTTCAGCCGCAACGGTTTCGGTGGTTCCTGCCGGCACGCTCCGGGGAGCAGGCATCGGGCCGTCTTGCTTGACGGTGAGGTAGCGGATCACATCCTCGGAGAGGCGCATGGCCCGCTCCAGGGGTGCCACCTGCTGCCCATCGCCATTGTGGTTGAGCTGGACGTAGATGCCTTCGCGATGCTTGGCGATCGGATAGGCAAGACGACGCTTGCCACGCATCTGGTTGTCGAGCACCTCGCCGCCGGCCTCGATCACGAGGTCGCGGTACTTGGCGACATGGGTCTCCACCTCTTCCTCCGGGATGTCCGGACGAAGGATGTACATGGTTTCGTAGTAGGGCTGCGTCATGGTCGCCTGTTGGACGGAGGGCCAGGGGCTGATGGGCACTGGGCCCTTCAGCGACGGATCAGAAAACCTATCGCAGCGTCGGTCGCTCAGAGCTGCATGCGCACGGCTTCCGACACCGTGGGGATGTCGGCCTCCTTGCCCCGCAGGCTCTGGATGATGGCAAACACCACCAGCAGCAGGCTTCCTAGAAACACGGTGTTTTCGAGGGTGCGCACGGCGAAGCCGCCACCCAGCGGTCGCAGCAGGGTGTCGAAGGCCAGGGCCAGCAGCACCAGCACGATGTCGATCAGGATCGCCTGCAGCACGTTGAAGCGGATCAGGTAAGGCACCTGGCTGTTGCGCACCACGGCTGCGAACAGCACCAGAAACAGCACCAGCCCACCGAAGGGGATGGTCTGCTGCAGCACCAGCAGGGGCAGGGCCGGTTTGGCCAACCAGCCGAACAGGGGGGCGATCGCGAACAGGGGCCCCCCGAACTGCAGGGCGTCACTCCAGGGCAGCAGGTAGGCCAGGGCAGCCAGCAGGCGCTGCCACAGGGGAGGACCATCCATCGCCATCGCGGTGCAGTCGCAAAGCCGCAGGTTACGGGCCTTCGAGGTGTTCCAGTGCCGCCTGTCGCATCGCGGTGACCGGTACCTGCTCCTGGCCGGTCCACAACTTCAGTGCCGCTGCACCCTGCTGCACGAGCATTTCCAGGCCATCCAAAGTGCGACAACCCTGGGCCTCGGCCTGCCGCAGCAGGGTCGTGGGGCGAGGGGTGTAGATCAGGTCGTAGACCCAGCTGCCCGGCGTCAAGCGCTCCAGTTCAGTGTCGCTCAGGGGCGAAAGGGCGGCGGCGTTCGGGTCGCTGGCCCGGGCCATGCCCACGGGGGTGGTGTTGACCACCAGGCGGCTCTGGCTGAGCTGTTCCGCCAGCCCTGGCCCCCAGTCGCTGCCCTGCAGCTGGGGCAGCCATGGGCGGCAGCGATCCACGAAGTCCTGCAACGGGCCCGAGCGGCGGCCGGCCACCACGATCCTCTCCACTCCGAGTTCCGCCAGGCCCGCCACCACCGCCAGGGCGCTGCCGCCGCAGCCCAGCACCAGCGCCTGCTGCCCCTGCCAGGACTCCAGGGATCCGGTGGCCTGGCGCAGCGGCGCCAGGAACCCTTCCACATCGGTGTTGGTGCCCAGCCAGCCGCCTTCCGCTCTGCGCACCAGGGTGTTCACGGCGCCCAGCCGCTCCGCCAGGGGAGAGCAGTCCGCAGCCAGGGTCGCCACGGCCTGCTTGTGGGGCAAGGTCACGTTCAGGCCCCGGCAATCGATCGCCTCCAGGCTGGGCAGCACCGAGGCCAGATCTGCGGTGGCCACGGGCAGGGCGAGATAGACCCAGTCGATCTCCATGGCCGCCAGGGCGGCGTTGTGCATCGCCGGTGAAAGCGAGTGGCGCACCGGATCCCCAAGCACCCCCACGAGGGCCGTGCTGCCGCCGATGGCGCCCTTCGCTCGGGGAGGGCCCGGGGCCGGGCATGGTGGAGTCGGGGTCGCCGAGATCATCGATGCTCCGGAGCCTTTGACCAACGCTAGACCCCCCGGATCCTTTGCCCCGACAGCGTTTTCCGGCATCGAAGCCGGGGTAACGGTTCGGGAACCACCCCTCGCCTGGTTCCGGGGCTGCTGATGAAGATGCTCTCAGTCCGATTTCATCCACTCCAGGAGGTGGGAACGCATGGGTAAGGTCGTCGGTATTGACCTCGGCACCACGAACAGCTGTGTAGCCGTGATGGAGGGCGGCAAGCCCACGGTGATCGCCAACGCCGAAGGCTTCCGCACGACTCCCTCGGTGGTGGCCTACACCAAGAACCAGGACAAACTTGTGGGTCAGATCGCCAAGCGTCAGGCGGTCATGAATCCCGAAAATACCTTCTATTCCGTCAAGCGTTTCATCGGCCGTCGCGTCGATGAAGTGAATGAAGAATCGAAGGAAGTGAGCTATACGGTGGAGAAGGCAGGCTCCAACGTCAAGATCAAGTCCCCGGTGCTGAACAAGCAGTTCGCCCCCGAGGAGATTTCGGCGGAAGTGCTGCGCAAGCTTGCTGAGGATGCCGGCAAGTACCTCGGTGAAACCGTCACCCAGGCGGTGATCACCGTGCCCGCCTACTTCAACGATTCCCAGCGCCAGGCCACCAAGGATGCCGGCAAGATCGCCGGCCTCGAGGTGCTGCGCATCATCAACGAGCCCACGGCGGCGGCGCTGGCCTACGGCCTCGACAAGAAGAGCAACGAGCGCATCCTGGTCTTCGACCTGGGCGGCGGCACCTTCGACGTGTCGGTGCTGGAGGTAGGCGACGGTGTGTTCGAGGTGCTTTCCACCTCCGGTGACACCCACCTGGGTGGCGATGACTTCGACAAGGTGATCGTCGATTACCTGGCCGATAGCTTCAAAGCCAACGAGGGCATCGACCTGCGCAGCGACAAGCAGGCTCTGCAGCGGCTCACCGAGGCCGCCGAGAAGGCGAAGATCGAGCTTTCCAGCGCCACCCAGAGCGAGATCAACCTGCCGTTCATCACGGCCACTCCCGAGGGTCCTAAGCACCTCGATCTCACTCTCACCCGTGCCAAGTTCGAGGAACTGGCCTCCTCCCTGATCGATCGCTGCCGGGTGCCTGTGGAGCAGGCCCTCAAGGACGCCAAGCTCTCCACCAGCGAGCTCGACGAGATCGTGATGGTGGGTGGTTCCACCCGCATTCCCGCGGTGCTGGAACTGGTCAAGCGCGTCACCGGCAAGGATCCCAACCAGACGGTCAACCCCGACGAGGTGGTGGCCGTGGGTGCCGCCATCCAGGGCGGTGTGCTCGCCGGTGAGGTGAAGGACATCCTGCTGCTTGATGTCACCCCGCTCTCCCTTGGCGTGGAGACCCTCGGCGGCGTGATGACCAAGATGATCACCCGCAACACCACCATTCCCACCAAGAAGACCGAGGTGTACTCCACGGCCGTCGATGGCCAGACCAACGTGGAGATCCATGTGCTCCAGGGCGAGCGCGAGATGGCGAGCGACAACAAGTCGCTCGGAACCTTCCGCCTCGACGGCATCCCTCCGGCCCCCCGTGGCGTTCCTCAGATCGAGGTCACCTTCGATATCGATGCCAATGGCATCCTCAGCGTGACCGCCAAGGACAAGGGCAGCGGCAAGGAGCAGAGCATCTCGATCACCGGTGCCTCCACCCTCAGTGACAACGAGGTGGACAAGATGGTCAAGGATGCGGAGGCCAACGCCGCCGCCGACAAGGAGAAGCGCGAGAAGATCGATCTGAAGAATCAGGCCGAAACCCTGATCTATCAGGCCGAGAAGCAGCTCGGCGAGCTCGGCGACAAGGTGGGTGCCGAAGACAAGGCCAAGGTGGAGTCGTTCACCAGCGATCTCAAGGAGGCCGTGGAGAAGGACGACACCGCCGGCATGCGCAGCACTCTCGAGCAGCTCCAGCAGGCGCTCTATGCCGCCGGAGCCTCCGTGTACCAGCAGGCTGGTGCTGATGGTGCCACCGCTTCGGCCGAGGGCCAGGGCGGCAACGGGGCCTCCGCCGGTGCCGGCAGCGATGATGTCATCGATGCTGAGTTCACCGAGAGCAAGTGACCTGGTCTGTCAAGGCCAGTCTGTCCTCCCCCGCAAGGGGGATTTTTTTTGCCAGAATCCTGCCCGACGGCCTTAATTGGCTACCATTTCAGGCCTGGTTCCATGCAGCAATCGCTATCTCCGATCGTGGTTCGACTCAGAGAATCCCTCGCTCGGGTTGGGGTCGGAGATCTGTTGAGTGAGATGGAGGTTGGTTCTCCCCAGGCCGGCCCTGATCAAGCCATGCTTGCCTTGACTCGCCTGGAGGGTGAGCTGGAGGAGGCCCGGACGCGGATGCCGCCACCTTCGCGGACGTTCGTGCCTCCAGTGCAGGGACGTCTCAGGAAATGGCTGGGTCGATGGGTTGCTGCTTCCAGTGGGATTACGCGATCGGAATCAGCTCCTGCAACGAAGCTGGCGGACTCAACACTGCTCTCTACGGCTATGGCCCAGCGTCTTGCCCAGCGCCAGGTGCAGCAGGAAATCCAGAGGGAATTGCGGATCAGTAAAGCGATTCTGATGGCGGAATCGGAACTGGCGCTTGGTTCCTTTCTTCTCCCCTCCCAGTGGATAGATGATCAGTGGTTGTCGCGCTGGAGTGGTTATGCCGCTAATGCGCGCTCGGAGATGATGCTGAACCTCTGGGGAAAGATTCTTGCCAGGGAGGCACAATCTGCAGGTTCCTTTGATCTTCGCACCCTTGACTTTCTTCACAGTCTTTCAGGAGGTGAAGCTGAAAAAATTGCCAGATTGATGACTTTTGTGGTTGCAGATATTGTTTTTCGCGGCTGTGACTTCCTGCTTGCTGATGCAGGTGTCAGCCATGAATTTCTGCTCGAGATGCAGCATCTCGGCCTGTTGTTTGGGGTGGAAGCGAATAACTTCACGGTCACCCTGACGTCGTTGAGCCAGGATCGATTTGAAGCAGCTCTTCCCGCTTCTGGTCAAATGTTGGTGGTTCGTTCTTCGAATCCTCTCCAGTGCTGTGTTCTGCCGAGTTGCAAGCTCACGCCCATGGGCCGCCAGATCAGTCGGTTGGTGGAGGCGGAGGCGCATCGCGGCTACCTTCAGAAGCTGGGGCAAGCAATCCGTGCCCAAGGCTTTGATGTGCAGCTCGGCCGTATTCGCAGAACGGCGGACCAAGGGATCACCCTCTGCGATCTTCATTCCATCTGAACCGGATCTTCTTCCACCTGGGCGGCGATCCATTCCGCCGTGGCCGGCGCCAGCAGGATGCCGTTTCGGTAGTGGCCGCTGGCCAGCAGCAGTCCTGGAGCCAGCCGTTCGAGCAGGGGGGCCGGTTGGCCGATCGGCCGGGGTCGCAGCCCTTGCCAGTGGCGTCGTACCCGCGCCTGCCGGAGCCAGCCAGGTGCGGCCCCGTTGAGCTGGGTCATGCGTTCGAGGGCAGCGGGATCGGCGCGGCTGCCCGGCTCCAGGGAGGCTCCGAGCCAGAGTCTGCGGCCGCCGGGCAGGTCGGGGCGGGGCACCAGGTTGATGTCTTGCCAGATCACCGCCCCTGGCCAGCTGTAACCCTGGTGGGCGGTGGCTTCGGGCAGCTCCAGTTCAAGGGCCTGGCCGAGCACGGGTTCCAGGCGCGCCTCGGTCCTCTGGGTCCCCAGCAGGGTATTGCTGCCCAGTCCTGCCGCCAGCACCAGGGTTTCGGCCTCCAGCCGCTGGCCCGTGGCCAGTTCCACCTGCCAGCCGCTGCCCTTGCCGCACGGGTGCAGGCCGATCACCGTGTCCTCGACGCTGGTCAGGCCGCAGGCGGTGGCATCGCTGTGCAGGGCCTCCAGCGCCTGGCCGGGATCCAGCTGGCCATCCGCTGGAGAGAACAGACCCCCGAGAGCGGGGCCCGGCAGGGTCGGAAGAAGATCCTCCAGGTCGGCGATGGAGCGCATCTCCAGGGGCAAGCCGGCCCGTTGACGCTCGCAGACCAGCTGCTGCTGGCGTTCCAGGGTGTCAGGGTCATGGGCCACAAACAGCAGGCCCGGGCGGTAGGCAATCGGCCGACCCCGCTGGGCCAGATCCCCCAGCCAGTGGCGCCACAGTTCAAGGCTGCGTTGGCGAAGCCGCCAGCCCCTGCCGCTGCTGCGATGGAACACCTGCCCCATCAGCATCCCCAGGGCAGCCCGGCTGGCGCTGGAGGTCTCGGCGGGTTCCTGCGGTTCGGGATGGACCAGCAGAACGCGATGGCCTCGACGCTGGAGCAGCCAGGCTGCGGTCATGCCGATGATTCCCCCTCCCACAACGATCACGGTGCGGGCGGGGGACCTGGGCTGAGCAAGGGCGGAACCGGGCGGGGCCACGGCTGGCTTCCTGGCTGATCAGACCTGCTGGATCAGACCTGATTGAGGGCCTGCTTCACTTCTTCGGGAAGGATCTGGGCGTAATTGCCGATGCCGCTGGCCACTTTGATGTAAGCCTTGCGAAGGGCCTCGCCATCCTGCAGGCGGGCGGCTTCGTCGAGTTGTGCCAGGGAGGTTTTGAGCTTCGTAGCCAGATCGTTGGCTTCGGCTCGATCACCCGGCAGCAGCCGCTTGTTGATGTAGAGCATCTGGCGGCCCATTTCCTGCATGGGGCCGTGGATCAGGTTGCGGGTGAAGGTCCAGTCCCGGCGATTCACCAGATCGGCGAGTTCCGGCAGGCGATCGCGGGCGGCAAGGAAGCCGGTGGCCTGCAGGGTGATCTCGCTGATGTCGTCGCTGCTGAGGGTGGCGGCGGCGCGGTTCTGGCTGCCATCACAGGCCACCAGCGAAAAGCTCAGGATCACGGCCACGGCCAGCAGGGCCAGGCGACGCAGGGCAGCCATCAGCTGCCCGGCTGGAGAGGGAGCCGGCGTCGTGGGCAGGGACGCGGGAGTGGACGCAGCGGCCATGGCAGAACTCTGGTATGGGGACCATCGACGCCGACTTTATCCATGGCACCTGCCGCTCGCCCCCCGTGGACGGTGGCCTGTAACCGCTTGCCACAGCGCTTACCGAGTGATGGTCAGCGTTCCGCTGCCGCGCCACAATCGGGGCGAACCGGCGGATGGCCCGCGCCTGTCATGCGAACCGCCACCGCGATCCTGCAGTTGATCTGTCCCGATCGTCCCGGACTGGTCAGTGAACTCTCCGGCTGGGTGGCCGCCAACGGCGGCAACATCCGCCATGCCGATCACCACACCGACCTGGGGGCCGGGCTGTTTCTGAGTCGGATCGAATGGGCACTGGAGGGGTTCGGCCTGCCCCGCGATGCGATTCGACCGGCGGTGCAGGCGCTCGGGCGGCGGGTCGGCGGAGAGGCCCAGGTGCATTTCTCCGATGCCCTCACCCGGGTGGCGATTTTTGTCAGCAAGCAGGATCACTGCCTGGTGGACCTGCTCTGGCGCACCCGCTCCGGTGAACTCCCGATGCAGGTGCCGCTGGTGGTCTCCAACCACCCCGACCTGCAGGCCGTGGCCGAGGATTTCGGAGCCTGCTATCGGCATGTGCCCATCGATGGCGCCAGCCGGGCGGAGGCGGAACAGGCTCAGCTGCGTCTGCTGGAGGAGCATGGGATCGAGCTTGTGGTGCTGGCCAAGTACATGCAGGTGCTGAGTCCGGCCTTCCTGGCCCACAGCGGTGATGTGATCAACATTCATCACTCCTTTCTGCCGGCCTTTCAGGGGGCGCAGCCTTACCACCGGGCCTGGGAACGGGGCGTGAAGCTGATCGGCGCCACCGCCCATTTCGTCACCGAGGAACTCGACGGTGGCCCGATCATTGAGCAGGCCACGGTGCACGTGAGCCATCGCGATGAGGTGGAGGATCTGATCCGCAAGGGACGCGACACCGAACGACTCGCCCTCGCACGCGCCGTTCGGCTCTATCTGCGTCGTCAGGTGATGGTGTATCGCGGCCGCACGGCCGTTTTCGACTGAACACACCCCCCAGACCCTTCCCGGAATCGCCGTGCTCCGTTTCGCTGCCCTCGATCGTGCCCTCTCGGCCGATTGCCCGTCCGAGGGTCCGTTGCTTGGTTGGCGCTGTTTCCAGCTGGGGCTGTTGCTCCTTGCCAGCAGCGCCTTCCTCGGGGGGTTGCTGCTGTTCGTGGCCTTGCTCCAGGGCAGTCGGGGCCGGTCGTCCCCGTTTCGCGATCGGGATGGGCAGGTGTTGCTGCTGATCAGCGCCCTGATGATCGTCGGCTGCCTTGCCGCCTCCAGCGGTGCCCTGGCCTGGCTGGGTCTGGCCAACTGGTTGCCGTTCTTCTGGGCCTACTGGGGATATCGGCCTTATCTCACCACCGCCGCGGCCCGTCGGCGGGTGGCGCTGATGCTGGTGGCGGGCAGTGTGCCGGTGATCCTCACGGGGCTCGGCCAGATCTGGTGGGGCTGGCGGGGGCCTTTCGAGCAGTTCGGGGGACTGATCATCTGGCATCTGCGGGCCGGCGGCAACCCGCCCGGCCGTCTGGCCGGCCTGTTTGATTACGCCAACATCGCGGGAGCCTGGCTGGCCCTTGCCTGGCCCCTGGCTCTGGCGGCGCTGCTGCAGCCCCGTCTTTCCCCTGGCCGGCGGGCGGTGGTGCTGCTGATTGCGATCGGCTTCGTGAGTGCTGTGTTTCTCACCGACTCGCGCAACGCCTGGGCTGCCCTGATGCTGGCCGTGCCGTTGGTGGCCGGTCCCGCCAGCTGGGGGTGGTTGCTGCCCTTGCTGGCCGTGGGGCTGTTGGTGCTTGCCCTGGCTTGCCTGCCCGGTGTGCCCTCGCTGCTGCAGCTCCCTGCCCGCGCCCTGGTTCCCGAAGCGATCTGGAGCCGCCTCACGGATCTCCAGTACGCCGGCCATCGGCCCCTGGCCACCACCCGACTGGGGCAGTGGGGCACGGCCGTGGGCCTGATCCTTGAGCGCCCCTGGCTGGGTTGGGGGGCGGCGGCCTTCAGCGTGATCTACCCGCAGCGCACCGGCCACTGGCATGGCCATCCCCACAATCTCCCGATCGATCTGGCCGTGAGTCACGGCCTGCCGGTGGCTGTGCTGGTGGTGGGCTTCGTGCTCTGGTTGCTGGTTCGCGCCGCCCGGCTCGGCATGGTCCAGGCAACCCTGTTCGATCGTGCCTGGTGGACGTCTGTGCTGGTGCTGGCTGCCCTGCACGCCACCGACATTCCCTTCTATGACAGCCGCATCAATGTGGCCGGCTGGGTGTTGCTGGCCGGTCTGGGTGCCTATGAGGCGGAGAGATCCCCCGCTGCTGCATAGGCTTCCGACCGATGACGGGCCAGGGTGGCCTTGGGCAGGGGCCCTTCCAGGTGGTCCCAGGGCAGCACAGCCTCCGGATCCCAGACCCCATGCACCACCTCTTCCCAGGCCGGTGGCGGCGGCAGGGGTGGGGCCTGCTCGGGGATGCCTTCGCCGGAGCGAATCGACCGATAGGCCTTCTTCCAGCCCCCCAGGCTTTCGTGCTGTCCTCTGGCGGCGGCGATCACCGGGGCCAGGCGGCGGTCGCTGCGGGAGAGCAGGGCCTGGATCACGCTCCAGCCATAGCTTTCCGGCCGCAGGTCGATGCCTTTGGGCTTGAGGCGTCGGGCCAGCAGTTTCAGCCGTTTTTCCGCTTCCGGCCTCACTCCTTCCCATTGGAACGGGGTATGGGCCTTGGGTACGAAGCTGCTCACTCCCAGAGAAAGGCGCAGACCCGGGGTGGCCTTCCTGAGATCCAGCAGCAGCTGGGCCGTGGCCTCGATGTCGTCCTCTTCCTCCGTGGGGAGTCCCGCCATGCCGTAGAGCTTCATGCCGCTGAGGCCCCCCTCGCGGGCGTAGCGGGCCGCCGCGTAGATCTCCTCGGTGGCCAGTTTCTTGTTCACCACCTGCCGGAGGCGCTCGCTGCCGCTTTCGATCGCGATCGTGAGCGATTTGCTGCCCCGCCGCGCCAGGATCCGCCCCAGCTCCGGTGTCACCGTGGAGGCTCGCACGGAGCTCACGCTCACCCGGATGTCGTCAAAACGGTCCTGATCCAGCCAGGTCAGCAGGTCTGCGAACTGGGGGTGCTGGGTCACCGAGGCCCCCAGCAGCCCCAGGCGGCTGGTGGCCTGCAACCCCTTCTCCACGGCAGGGATCAGTCCGTCTTCCAGCGACGGGGTGCGGAAAGGAAGGGTGAGATAGCTGGCCAGGCAGAAGCGGCACAGCTCCGGACAGCTGCGCACCACCTCCACCATGTGGATCGACGGCCAGGCCGCCTCCGGAGTGATCACCGTGGAGTGGCTGAGGGTGTTGCCCCGCCAGGTCTGTTTGGCCACCGAGGTCGGCAGGCCGGCCTCGATCGGTTCCACGGCCACAAGGGCTCCATCGGGGTCGTAGCGGGGGGCATACAGCGCCGGCACGTACACCCCCGGTACCTGGGCCAGCCGATGCAGCCGTTCGCTGCGGCGAAGGCCCCGATGGGCGTGCAGAGCCTCCACGAAGGCCGGGAGCAGAAGTTCGCCATCCCCGAGCAGCACGGCATCGAGGAAAGGGGCGAAAGGTTCTGGATTGGCCGTGAGCACGGGGCCCCCGCCGAACACGATCGGGTCGTCATCGCCCCGCCGGTGACTCCAGATCGGGATGCCCTGTTGCTCCAGCAGATCCAGCAGCACCGGTCCATCAAGTTCCCAGCTCAGGGAGAGGCCGAACAGCTCGCAACCCTGCCGGTGGCGGGGGTCGCCCCGGTCGGTGAACAGCCGCCGCACATCCAGATCGGTGCGGCGCGCCAGGGTGGCCCACACCACCTGGAAGCCCAGACTGGTGATGCCCACCGTGTAGGTGCTGGGAAAGGCCAGCACGGTGCGCAGGGCATCGCCATCGGGCTGCGCCGGTTCGAACAGCAGGGTTTCCTGGTTCAGGGGGGCGGAGGAGCGACTCCTCCCAGCGTCTCACTGCGTCGATGCAGGAAGGATGCCCAAAAAAAAGACACCCCCGAAGGAGTGTCTGGAGGCAGTCGTTGCAATCCCGGAGGGTGCCTGATCAGAGGCTCACTTGAGCAGGGCCGAGAGGGGGCCGATCATGCCGGTGATGGCGCTGAGGGCATTGGCCTGGGTGGGCTTGGCGCCCTTGTCGAAGGTGCTCAGCACCAGCTGGGCAGCGGTGTTGATCACGGGCCACTTGTCACCGGCCAGGGGCTGGATCACCGGCGCGGCGGTGTTCCAGAGGACCTTGAATCCGCCCATGCTGGCGATGGCACCGGCGAGGTTGCCGGCCTTCACTTCACCTTCGCTCTTGGTGAGGAGGTCGAGAACAGGATTGATGGCGGGAGCCAGAGCGGCCTTGCCGGTGTTGGTGGCGGCATCCTTGGCGGCTTGTCCAACCTGCTCGCCGGTCTGGCGGGCGGCCTCGTTGGCGCTCTGGCTGCAACCGGTGAGGGCGAAGGCAGAAGCGGCTGCCACGGCCATGCCGGCGGAGAGAAGTCTGTGGAAACGCATGGTTTGGCGGAGTTTCAGCTGCCGAAAGGTAAAGGAGCCTGGGGCGAAAGCCAGGGCTTTAAGGCTTTTGTAAGCGTTGTTACGGAAATCTTGCTCGAAACCTTACCTTAAACGGAAAAGGGGAGCAGAACTCTGCTCCCCTCGGTATCCGTCAAGCGATCAGCTCGATCAGCCCAGCAGAGCCTTCAGGGGGCCGATCAGGCCGGTAAGGGCGGTAAGGGCGTTGTCCTTGGTGGGCTCTGTGTCGCCGCCGAAGGTGGCGACCACGACCTTCACAGCCTTGTCAATCAGGCCGTAGTTGGGGCCAGCGGCAAGCTTGACCACGGGGCGGGCGGTATCCCAGAGGCCCTGGAAGGCCTGCAGGGTTTTGGAGGCAGCGGAAACATTGCCGGCCTTGACCTGGGTCTCGCCGGTGTTCAGAACCTTGATCACAGGCTCCAGCACCGACTTCAGGGATTCGTTGCCGGTCACATCAGCAGCGGTCTTGGCGACCTGCACCACGGTGCGGGCGGCATCTTTGGCGTCGCTGGAGATGATGCCGGAGCAGGCGGCCAGATTCATCACCAGGACAGCGGCGAGGCCGAACATGGCCACACGGCGCAGGGGGCGCAGCCACTGGCCGAGGCTGGACATCATTTGGGAAACCATTGGGGATGGGGGGGTGGAAGCGGTAGACCGGGACGTTTAAAAAATACGCATCTGCCTGGGCAAAGGCAACACGCTCCTATGGAGGTTTACGTCTTCTGTCGTTTTTGCCCGCTGTGGCGCGCTGCCTTGTGGTGAGGCCTTTCGAAGCTTGCCGCAGATTCGCAGGCGATCCGAGGTTGAGTAAAAATTTTCAGCCTTCTGATCAAATTCTCTGTTCAAGCCCGCCTGGGCCCGGGCGTTGCGGTCCCAATACGTGCCTGCGCGGACCTGTAGTTTGTCGCTTCCCGAGACAAAGTCCTTGATGAGGGCATAATCATCAATCCCCAGATTGCCAGGCACTCTGTTGTCGTAGAACATTCCGCGACTATCGCCCAGCAGGAGCACATGTCGGTCAAGGTGTTAATCTGGCTAGCACCTAGATCCGCGGCTGAGCTTCCCGTTGACCGAACGAATCACCGTCGTGCCGGTGAGCGCTTGGCGATGATGATCAGTGGCCTATGGATGTCTCGTTGAAAAGCCAGGCATAATCGCGTAACATAAAAAGGTTGTTGCCAGTGTGGACGTGGGAATTGACATTGCTGCCTCTGGTGTCAGTTACCAGGAAATTGCCAGATTGTCTGCTGCGGAGTTGACGCAGCTATTCGCGGATTCCTTTCCAGCTTTCAATACACCCGATCCCCAAGCTTTGTTTCCACCAACCCTGAAGAGAGGTGTCACTCTCTATCAGGTGAATTATACGATTGACGTGGACCATCCCCAGTTCATGGGACCTGAGGTCGTCTCCGGTCTGCTGGTTGTCCCCGACGGGCTGGTTGGGGCAAGCCAGCAACCTTGCTCGGTTCCCTTGGGCATTTATAATCACGGCACACTATTTAGCAGTGATCAGTGTCCTTCGAAGGTTGTCAGCACCAGTGGTGAAGGTTCTGATCAAAAGTGGAAGGTGGGCTCAGCCGAAACGCTGTTCAACCTTGCTCTCTTAGGTGATCGCGGTTACGCGATGCTTGCCCCGGACTACGTTGGCTTTGGCGTTAGCGAAAACCATATTCCTCAGGCCTATGGGGTCAAGTTGGCCACTACCGCAGCCATCGTTGGTCTGCTGGAATCCAGCCGCTCCGTGCTCTCTGCGCTTGGCGTCCAGCCCGGCCAGTTGTTCGCGAACGGTTGGTCTCAGGGGGGGTTGAATACCCAATGGATGACGCAGGACCTGGAGGCACTGCAGATTCCGGTGGCCGCAGCCGCGGCCGAGAGCCCTTTCAATGAGCTCGCTGATACCTTCCGCTGGTGGATCACCAGAAGTATGGCCGACCCTCGGCTGCCGCTGGATCCCGGCCCCTGGCTGCCCTTGTGTCAGGGCATCCTGATGAAAAGTTATGAGTCGTGGTATGGCTTGAATGGGCTTCAGGATGCGCTTGTCAAGAATGAGGTGATTCCTGCGGGTAGGGATTCGGCTGGAAATATTGTCACTAATCCTTATGATGTGACTTACCTGGAAATCATTAAAAGTTTCTCGGAATATGGCGACAAGGTTGTAAGGTTTGGCTCGCCCAGCGTCTTCAGCAACGACCTCTGGAATGTGCGGGTCAATCGCAACGGCGGGTTCATTTCGACGACGATCCCCGGTTTTGCCGGCATGGACATGCTCGTGGATGGCGCCCTTGACCAAACGCAGGGAGTAGTTCCACAGTTCCTGCAGCGATTGAAAGCGGATTCACCTAGGTACTGGAAATACAACACACCTCTGAAAGCCTGGTACGGCCTCAAGGATGAAGGGCTGGCTCCTTATCTTGTAGCGCCCGGTATGGCCGAACAAGGCGGTCCGAACGTCACCTTGGTTCCTGTTGAGGCTGCCTCCCATCGCCAGACTTTCCTCAACGCCCTGTTGTCCTCGCCGGATCATCCAGCAGGTTCCAGCGAGAATTTCCTTGATTGGTTCTCCACCTTCCGTAAGGAGGTACCCGACTCCCCTTCGCTGGTGTTTTCTGAGAACACTCTGAAGGTCGTCAGCGACGACTTTGGCCTTCTGCCCGTCCGGCTCCAGGCCAACGTGCAGTGGGGGGAGCGGCCCCTGCATGTTCAGATCCTGCGCACGCGCCAGGATGGCACTTCCGAGGTAATCGGTGCGGTTGGTGGAACCTCTGCTGACGGCAATCAGCTCCAGTCCCTAGGCAGCGATCGTGTCCTCCTGCAGGTGGGAGACCAACTCAGCTTCCAGCTGCTGTCCCGCAGCGGCGAGGGCTTTGCCCCCTCCACCACAGAGATTCAATCCTGGGCCGTGGGAGGCGGTTTTGATGTCACTCTGCGTGACAGCGAGGGGGGCAAGGGCTCCAGTCTGCAGATCGCCGTCGATGCGGCGGCGGCGGAGTTCACCGCCACCCCGAACGATCGCATCGCCGCTCCTCAAGGCGACGTCAGCGAAAGCCTTCTCCAGCTCCGGGAGGGACAGACCGATCACCTTGCAAATCACCACGGACTGCGACTTCACGAACCGCTTGGGCTTTGTCATGGTTAATGCCGATCCTGTCACAGGTCTGCCGCTCGGCACCGTCGGGGCCCAGGGCATCGCCATCGACAGCCTTCAGTTTGGCCAGCAGATCGATTCCCTGCTTGGGGCTTGCTGAGAAAGCCAGAGCCAGGCTCGCGAAAGCAGAATCTGGTAATCCAGCGCCTTGCTGATTGACCATCACGCTTCGGCTGCATGCATGCTTTGAGGCGCATTGTGAGCCATCA
>Ga0164293_10000231_pt1 | contig 41467 bp, 41 predicted proteins | sample GEODES118metaG_FD_111487 | JGI IMG/M metagenome (GOLD analysis project Ga0164293, IMG submission 111487) | Eutrophic lake water microbial communities from Lake Mendota, Wisconsin, USA - GEODES118 metaG | ecosystem: Environmental > Aquatic > Freshwater > Lake | place: USA: Lake Mendota...
CCCTTTAGGAACTCATATGGCAGCAGGCAAGGAAATCCGCGGCAAGATCAAATCGGTGGAAAACACCAAGAAGATCACCAAGGCCATGGAGATGGTGGCCGCCTCCAAAATGCGCAAGGCGCAGGAACGGATGCGTGCCGCTCGCCCCTACAGCGACAAGGTCCGCAACATCGCGGCCAACCTGGGCCAGGCCAACCCCGAATACACCCACCCCTTCATGCAGAGCAACGACGCCAAGGCCACTGGCTTTATCGTCGTCTCGACTGACAAGGGCCTGTGCGGGGGTCTCAACACCAATGTGCTGCGCGCCGTCACTGGCAAGCTGCGCGAGGTGCAGGCTACCGGTCATGCCGTGCAGGCGGTGGCCATTGGTACCAAAGGCTTGGGCTTTCTGAACCGCATTGGCGCACCCGTGGTCTCGCATGTCACTCAGCTGGGTGACAAGCCTCACCTGGAAAAGCTGATCGGCCCGGTCAAGGTGCTGCTCGATGCTTATTCGCAGGGCAAGGTCAACGCGGTGTATCTGTGCTACACCAAGTTCATCAACACCATGCGTCAGGAGCCAGTGGTGGAGAAGCTGCTCCCGCTGGACAAGCTTGAGGCCGACAAGGGCCATCCCGGCTGGGACTACATCTACGAACCTGACGCGCAATCGGTCATTGATGACCTGCTGGTGCGTTATGTCGAGGCGCTGGTTTATCAGGCCGTGGCCGAGAACATGGCTTCTGAGCAGTCGGCTCGCATGGTGGCCATGAAGTCGGCCACCGATAACGCCGGCAATGTGATTTCAGAGCTCAAGCTGATCTACAACAAAACGCGCCAGGCAGCGATCACGAAAGAGCTTTCGGAGATCGTGGCCGGTGCCGCCGCCGTCTGACCTCAGGCTGGCGGGCAACGAGTATTCAAGAAACGGAAAAAGGATTCAATCATGGCTCACGCTCAAGGCAAGATTGTTCAGTGCATCGGCGCTGTGGTGGACGTGGAGTTCGCGCGCAACCAGATGCCCAGCGTTTATGACGCACTCAAGATGGAAGGCTCAGCCCTGACGCTGGAGGTGCAGCAGCAACTCGGTGACGGCGTGGTGCGCACGATTGCCCTGGGCTCGTCGGACGGTCTGCGCCGTGGCAATATGGTCTACAACACCAACGCGCCTATCACCGTGCCGGTCGGCAAGGCCACGCTGGGCCGCATCATGGACGTGCTGGGCAACCCGATCGACGAGCGCGGCCCGGTCGACCAGACGCTGACCGCATCGATCCACCGCAAGGCCCCGGCCTATGACGAGCTCTCGCCCTCCACAGAACTGCTGGAGACTGGCATCAAGGTGATCGACCTGGTCTGCCCGTTTGCCAAGGGCGGCAAGGTCGGTCTGTTCGGCGGTGCTGGCGTGGGCAAGACCGTGAACATGATGGAGCTGATCAACAATATCGCCAAGGCGCACAGCGGTCTGTCGGTGTTTGCCGGCGTGGGCGAGCGTACCCGTGAGGGCAACGACTTCTATCACGAGATGGCTGACTCCGGTGTGGTCAAGCTCGACAACCTGCCTGAATCGAAAGTGGCGATGGTCTACGGCCAGATGAACGAGCCCCCGGGTAACCGTCTGCGCGTGGCGCTGACCGGCCTGACGATTGCCGAGTCCTTCCGTGACGAAGGCCGCGATGTGTTGTTCTTCGTGGACAACATCTACCGCTACACCCTGGCCGGTACCGAAGTGTCGGCGCTGCTCGGCCGTATGCCTTCTGCCGTGGGCTACCAGCCTACCCTGGCCGAAGAGATGGGCCGCCTGCAAGAGCGCATTACCTCGACCAAGGTTGGATCGATCACCTCCATCCAGGCCGTGTATGTGCCAGCCGACGACTTGACCGACCCCTCGCCTGCCACCACCTTTGCCCACCTGGACTCCACCGTGGTGCTGTCGCGTGACATCGCCGCCCTGGGTATCTACCCCGCTGTGGACCCCCTGGATTCGACCAGCCGCCAGCTTGACCCCCACGTGGTTGGCGAAGACCACTACGCCACCGCCCGCGCGGTGCAAGGTACGCTGCAGCGCTACAAAGAGTTGCGTGACATCATCGCCATTCTCGGCATGGACGAGCTGGCACCCGATGACAAGCTGGCCGTGGCCCGTGCCCGCAAGATCCAGCGCTTCCTCTCGCAGCCTTTCCATGTGGCCGAGGTCTTCACCGGCTCGCCGGGCAAGTATGTGCCGCTGGCTGAAACCATCCGTGGTTTCAAGATGATCGTCGCCGGCGAATGTGACCACCTGCCTGAGCAGGCCTTCTACATGGTTGGCACCATCGACGAAGCCTTCGAAAAAGCCAAGAAAGTCTAAGGAACGGCCATGAGCACCATCCTTGTGGATGTGGTCAGCGCAGAAGAGTCCATCTTCTCCGGCGAAGCGCGCTTTGTGGCCTTGCCCGGCGAAGCCGGCGAGCTGGGCATCTACCCGCGTCACACGCCCCTGATCACGCGCATCCGCCCCGGGGCGGTGCGCATTGAAAAGGCCGACGGCTCAGAAGAGTTCGTCTTTGTGGCCGGCGGCGTGCTTGAGGTTCAGCCCGATCACGTCACCGTGCTCAGCGACACCGCGATCCGCGGCAAGGACCTCGACGAAGCCAAAGCCAGCGAAGCGCGCAAAGCCGCTGAAGAAGCGGTCAAGAACGCCAAGAGCGACATCGATTTGGCCAAGGCTCAGTCGGAACTGGCGGTCATGGCGGCGCAGATCGCGGCCCTGCGCAAATACCGTCAAAAGCGCTGAACGGCTGCGTTCAGTCTGTGCAAAAAAACCGGCTTCAAGCCGGTTTTTTTGTGCCTGTGGCTACCGGATGATCACCGTACCTGCGGCGCGTCCGGTAGCTCGTTGCCAGCGCTGTCGGACGGCAGATTGAGCGTGCCGAGCAACTGGTGGCAGCGCGCCATCGCTGTCGCCAGCGCCTTCTCCTTCAAGCCTGCGCGCAGATCCTGGGCCAGAGCTTGTGCAAGCGCCTCCCACTGCGCCGAAGCTATGCCACGTAGCCCCCGATCGGCCACGATTTCTACTGCTTTTTCACCCAGCAGCACATAGATCAGCACGCCGGTGTTGGCTTCGGTATCCCAGACGCCCAGCTCGCCAAAAAGCCCAATGGCGCGCCTTCGCACCAGCGCATCGAAGTCGGCCGAGCCACCCTGCAGCAGATCACGCAGCGGCAGGGCGGCCTCCACACACAGACGAATTTCAGCGCTGCTATCGGCCTCCGCTTGCGCGATTTGCTGGCGCAGTCGCTCTGCCCAGCCCCGACCCAGCAGGCGCTCGACATCGTCCGCATCCAGCCAAAGCGCACGGACGATAGAGCTCAGTTTTTGCCTCAGAGACATTACCTGGGTCATCACGGCACTCTCTTCACCACCGGCCGGAGGCACCGCCGCCGCCGAAGTCACCGCCGCCGCCGCTGCGAAAGCCACCGTTAGAGCCGGAAGACCAGCCGCCGCCCCAGCTTCCCGAGCCACCGCTGCCGCGTCCACTGCCCGAATGGCGCTGCCAGTTCATCACGGTACTGGCCAGTCCATAAACCGCAGCGATCAGACCCACCGCGATGGCCAGCAGCACGCTGGCACTGATCAGCCAGGCCAGCAGACCCATACCGATGCCGGTCAGCAGGGATCCGCCCTTGCGGCCCAGCAGCGCTGAAGCGATTCGGGCAAGGATGGGCACCGCGAAGAAAAAAACCACCAGCGCGCCCGTCCAGTCGGTGCCCGGCTCGCTGCGCTGGGGCTCAGGCAGTTTCTCGCCAGTGACTAAAGCCATCAGCGCGGTCAGGCCGGCGTCGATGCCGCCAAAGTAGTCGCCCTCGCGAAAGCGCGGCGTGATGCTGCGATCAATCACCTGGCGGGCTGCCAGGTCGGGAATGGCGCCCTCCAAAGTCTTGGCCGTCGCAATGCGCAGCGTGCGGTCGTTCTTGGCGATGATCAGCAGCAAGCCGTCGCCGACCTCCTTGCGTCCGATCTTCCACAGATCTCCCACCCTTTGGGCGTAGTGGGTGATGTCTTCGGGCGCGGTGGTCGGCACCATCAGCACCACGATCTGCGTGCCCTTGGCTTGTTCGAAGGCCTGCAAACGAGCCTCTAGAGTCTGCGTCTGGTCCGCCCGCAAAGTACCGGTGAGGTCCATCACCCGGGCGCTCAGGGCCGGGATAGGCTGCGGACTTTGCGCCAAAGAGGCTGCAGGGCTGCCCAGCAGCAGCGCGCCCAGCAGCCCTTGCAGGCCCAGCGCTCGGAACAGTACCCGGAACAGAGCCCGGACCAGATCCATGCTGTGGAGCGCCTTCACAGCCAGGTGCTCATTTCTTCTGGAAATCGACCGCCGGCGGCTGGCTGATCTGCGCCTCGTTGGCCACACTCAGGTTGGGCTTGACGGCGTAATTCAGCGCCAGGGCCGTCAAGTTACTCGGGAAGCTGCGCGCCAACACGTTGTACTGTTGCACCGCCTGGATATAGCGGTTGCGCGCCACAGCGATCCGGTTTTCCGTGCCTTCGAGTTGCACCCGCAGATCCTGAAAACCCTGGTTGGACTTGAGGTTGGGATAGTTTTCACTGACGGCCAACAGCCTCGACAAAGCCGAGCCCAGGCCGGCCTGCGCCTGCTGGAACTGCTGCAGTGCCTGTGGGTCCTTGAGCGTCTCGGGCGTGACCTGTATAGAAGTGGCCTTGGCGCGCGCCTCCACCACGCGCAGCAGCGTTTCTTGCTCGAAGTTCGCCTCACCCTTGACCGTGGCCACCAGATTGGGCACCAGATCGGCCCGCCGCTGGTACTGGTTGAGCACCTCGGACCAGGCCGACTTGGTCTGCTCGTCGAGCTTTTGAAAATCGTTGTAACCGCAGGCGCTGAGCAGCAGGGTCAGTGTGGCGGCAAGAAAAAGATGGACAAGGCGCATGAAAAAAACTCCAGGCAAGGCTCAGGCCCGCAAGTCAGCGACACTAACACACCCCGCGGCCACAGTGAGGGAGCAAGCGGGAGCTACCCTTGCCAGACCATTCCGACAGCTTGCAAGCCCACGCCGCTTATTTTGATCCAGCCATGCCCAAGCACAAGCTTCCTCCGCCAGACACCAGCAGCGCCGATGAGATTGAGGCGGCCTTCTACGAAGCACTGCAAACCGGGGACATCGATAAGCTCATGGCCTGCTGGGCCGACGAAGACGAGATCGTTTGTGTGCACCCCGGCGGTCCCCGGTTGGTCGGCGCCAGCCTGATCCGGACCAGCTTCGAGGCCATGTTCGCCAACGGCACGATACAGGCCCGGCCTGAGCGCATACACCGTCTGCAGATCCTGGGTGCCAGTATGCATAGCCTGGTCGAGCGCCTGGACATCCTCACCCCCGAGGGCGCGGCCCAGGCCTTTGTCGTGGCCACCAATGTGTACCACCACACGCCGCAAGGCTGGCGCATGGTGGTGCACCATGCCAGTCCCGGTAGCGCGGCTGATGGGCAGACCATGGCTGCGCCCTCGACCGTGCTGCACTGAAGCCTATGGTCTACCGCGCTCCCTGGTGGCTGCCCGGCGGTCATCTGCAAACCGTGTGGGCGGCGCTGCGCGCCAGGCGTGTTGATTTCTCAGCGCCGCGTTTTTGGCGTGAGCGCTGGAGCACGCCCGATGGCGACTTTGTTGATATCGATTGGCTCGCGGATGCTGCGACCAATGCGCCCTCTATCGCCCATGCACAGCGGCCATTGCTGGTGCTGTTTCACGGACTGGAAGGCTCTTCGCAGAGCCAGTATGCCCAGGCCATGGCCTGCGTGGCGCGCGCACGCTGTTGGCGCTTTGCGGTGGCGCATTTTCGGGGCTGCTCGGGCGAGCTGAACCTGGCCCCAAGGGCCTATCACTCGGGCGATCATGTGGAGATTGGGTGGTTCCTGGAGCGCTTCAAGGCTGCGCACCCCGGCCCGCTGCTGGCGGTGGGCGTCTCGCTCGGTGGCAATGCCCTGCTGCGTTGGGCCGGTGAGCATGGCCAGCAGGCCGCCGCCTGGGTGCGGGCGGTGGCTGCGGTATGTTCGCCCCTGGATCTGATGGCCGGTGGCCTGGCCATAGGCCGGGGGCTCAACCGCTATCTTTACACGCCGATGTTTCTCAAGACCATGATCCCCAAGGCGCTGGCCAAGTGGGATCAGCATCCGGGCCTGTTCGATCGCCAGGCCCTGCTGGCTGTGAGAGACCTCTACGCCTTCGACAATCTGTTTACCGCGCCCCTGCATGGCTTTGTCGATACGCCCGACTACTGGCGCAGGGCTTCGGCCTTGCCGGTGCTTAGGAACATCGCGGTGCCGGCCCTGGCACTCAATGCCCTCAATGACCCCTTTGTGCCGGCGCAAAGCTTGCCCCGGTCCGAGCAAGTCAGCCCGAGCGTCACCTTGTGGCAGCCCTTGCAGGGCGGCCATGTCGGCTTTCCCGCAGCGGACGGCCGCTGGCCAGCCACCCATGTGCTGGCCATGCCGCAGGCCGTGGCCGATTTCCTGGCACTCTCCCTTTGAGGGCGGCACCGCGTCACAATCACAGCCAACTCGAGATCGCATCGCATGGATGACATCGTCAAAGCCGCCCTGGCCAAATGGCCCAAGGTCCCCGCCTGCTACGGCTGGCTGGGCCTGGACGCACGCGGGCAGTGGTTCATGCGCGACGACCGCACGCAAGCCGCTGGGCCCTTTGCAGGCAGCGGCAGCACCGCAATCAGCAAGGGCTCGCACCTCAAGCATGAGAAGCTGATCGACTTCATTGCTCGTAATTACGAAGCTGATGAGGCAGGCTGCTGGTTTTTTCAAAATGGACCGCAGCGGGTTTATGTCGAGCTGGAAGCGACTCCATTGATCTGGCGGCTGCATGAGGATTTTTCGGTGATGTCGCACTCGGGTCTGAGCGCTTCGGTGCAGTCCTGCTGGCTTGACGAGCTGGGTCGCCTATACCTACAGACCGAACTGGGCTTTGGCCTGGTCCACACGCAAGACATGGTGCTGGCAGGCGAGGCGGTGGAGCAGGGTCTGTGGCAACCGCAGGAACTCTCGGCGCGGGATTTGCCCAGGCGCTTTGGCTTTGTGCGTAGCCCGGCGGCCGAGCGGCCGGCGCAGACCGAGCCTCAGCCATAAAAAAAGCCGGTCAGTAACCGGCTTTTGTTTTATGCGGGCCAGCCTTATTTGGCGGCCGCGGTTTCCGTAGCTGCTGGTGCCGCTGGCTCGGCGAATTTACCACCGGACTTACCAGTCAGGTAGACCACCGCGCGGCCGATTTCTACATCACTAAAGTCGCCGCCGCCTTGTGCGCCCATGGCGCCCTTGCCCTTGAGCGAGGAGTTCCACAGTGCCTCGAAGCCGGTCTTCAGGCGGGGGGCCCAGCCGGCCACATCACCCATTTTCGGGGCGCCCGCAGCGCCCGCGTTGTGGCAGGCGGCGCATTGCGCGTTGTAAACCTCTTCTCCGCTCTTGAGCGGACGGTTGGCATCGCGAATTTCAACCGCGCCGACCTTGCGGACCCGCTCGGCCACAGCTTTTTCCGAGTTGTCAGCTCCGGCGCTCGGTTTGGGCGCAGAAATCACAAAGTAAACCAGCGCAATGATGCCGAAAACAGGCACCACGAAGGAGTAAAAAACCGTCAGCAGCAGCTGACCGGGGGTTTTGACGGGGCCGGTGTGGCCTTCTTCGTGATCCGTGTGTTGATCGTTAGCGCTCATGGCGTCCTCAAAAAATCAGGTCTGTCATTGGCCTTCGCCCTGGGCGCGGCAACCCGTCATTATAGACAGCCCGACTCTTGCGTCAGCCCGGGCCAGCCCCGCACCGAAACCCCGCTGGTAGAATCGACGTTGATCGGGCGCCCCTTTTTTGCGGATCCGCACGATACAGCATGCGGCTGTAGCTCAGTGGATAGAGTATTGGCCTCCGAAGCCAAGGGTCGCTGGTTCGATTCCAGCCAGCCGCGCCATCAGCCAAGGGCTGTCTTCACGCCTGGCGCCTGGACGCCTTTTCCAGGTGCTGGCCAAATACCTGGGCCACCGGCGACAACCTTTTCCCCTTGGGCCAGACGATATGCCACTGCGAGGGCAGCGGGAAGCCCCCGACCCTGAGCACGGTCACGCCGTGCTGCTTGGGCTGCTGGCCCAGGGCATGGGCGGACAGCACCGACAAGCCCAGGCCGGCGGCCACCGCCTCGCGGATGGCCTCGTTGCTGCCCAGCTCCAGCCTGACGGTGGGCGTGAACCGGGCTGACTCGAAATGGCTGTCGGTGGCCATGCGGGTACCCGATCCCTGCTCGCGCAGGATGAAACGCTCCTCACGCAACTCGTGCAAGGCAATGTCCCTGCGCGTGGCCAGCTTGTGTTTGAGCGGCGCGATGACTTTCAGGGGGTTGGACATGAACACCCGGTCTTCGAGCTCTATGTCCGACGGCGGTCTGGACATGATGTAGAGATCGTCCTGGTTCTCGCGCATGCGGCCCAGCACCCCGTCGCGGTTGAGCACCTGCAGCGCCACATCAATGTTGGGATGGGCCGCGCAAAAGCTGCCCAGCAGCCTGGGGATGAAGTATTGCGCGGTGCTCACCACCGCCAATCTGAGTTGGCCGCGTGTCAATCCCTGCAGCGCGTCCACCTTTTGGCTGAAGCTGTCCCACTCGCTGACCATGGCGCGCGCGGTGCGGGCAAGCTCCCGACCGGCATCGGTCAGATGGACGCGGCGGGAAATCAACTCATACAGCGGCAGTCCGACCGCCTCGCTGATCTCGCGCAGCTGCATCGAGGCGGTTGGCTGGGTGACGTGCATCCAGCGGGCGGCCGCTGTGACCGAGCCGGTCTCGGCCAAGGCCAGGAATAGACGCATCTGGCGAAAGCTGACGTTCATAGATATTTTGATATGTAAAGTAGCTTAATTATCAATTTTACAGGTGAGAGTGCGCTGGCTAGCATCGCGGCCCAAGGAAACCCCATGAACAATCTGCTCGATCCAGCCATTCTGTTTTTTGCCCTCGGGGCCCTGGCCGGCGCCATCAAATCCAATCTTGAAATTCCAGCGCCGATCTCGCGTTTTCTGTCCCTGTACCTGCTGATGGCACTGGGCCTGAAGGGCGGCTTTGCCCTGGCGCAGTCGGGCCTGACGGTGCAGGTGGCCAGCGGGCTGGCCTGCGCCCTGACCCTGGCCGTGGTGGTGCCGGTTATTGCCTTGCAGTTTCTGCGGCGCCTGGTTGGGCCTTACGATGCTGCCGCCCTGGCGGCCACCTATGGCTCGGTCAGCGCGGTGACCTTCGTCACCGCCGTGCAGTTTCTGGAGACCCGAGGGCTGCCCTATGGCGGGCATATGGCGGCGGCCATGGCGCTGATGGAGTCTCCGGCCATCATCTTGGCGGTGCTCTTTGCCAATACGGTCAGGCAGCGTGAGCCAGCGCTTGCGGTTGGCGCAGCGGTACTGGCCGCGCCAGCGGGGGCAGGCTTGTCCATGCGCAAGGTCCTGCATGAGTCTTTCACCGACGGGGCACAGCTGTTGCTGCTGGGCGCCATGCTGGTGGGCTTGCTGACGGGTGAATCCGGGCGGGCGGCGATGCAACCGTTTTCCGGAGATCTGTTCAAGGGCATGCTGGCGTTTTTCCTGCTCGATATGGGCTTGCTGACGGCGCGCAACCTGCCCAAGGTGCGGGGCCAGTCGCCCTGGCTGCTGGCCTATGCGGTGCTGGCCCCCCTGCTGCATGCGCTGTTGGCACTGGGCCTGGCGTTTGCGGTGGGCCTGCCCCTGGGCGATACCATCTTGCTGATGGTGCTGGCAGCCAGCGCCTCGTATATTGCAGTGCCAGCGGTGCTGCGCCATGCCATACCGCAGGCCAATCCCTCGCTGTACTTTGGACTGTCCCTGGGGCTCACCTTCCCCTTCAACATCTTGCTGGGTATTCCTTTGTATGCGGCGCTGGCCAGCTGGGCGCTGACCTGACAAGCGGGCCGAACCGGTCCTTTTGATCTCTTGAGGCACCAGCCCGTCCGCAGGCCTGGTCTGGGTCAGGGCTGTACTCGCACTTGTGCCATTTTTGCAATTTAGATACTATTTGTGACATTCATAGACTATCGGCGTAGCTTGCGCCGTCGTCAGCGTGTCACCTTCACCTTCAGCAACATTTGGCAGTTTGTTAGCGCCCCTGGCCTGGGCGTCGCCGGGTTGGGCAAGGCGGACGCTCGGGACGCTGCTGCTTTCAGGGACGCTGGTCGGTCTGGGGCCTTCGGCCTGGGCCGAAGACCTCAAGGGTCAGGTTATCGCTGTGGCCGACGGCGACACGGTCACGGTGCTCGACGCTGATCGGCAGCGTCACAAGATTCGTCTGGCCGGGATCGACGCGCCCGAGAGTCGGCAAGCCTATGGCCAGCGCTCGCGTCTTTCGCTCAAGGAGCTGCTGGACGGCCGGCAGGTGCTGGTCACCTATGACAAGACGGACCGCTACGGCCGTCTGGTCGGCAAGGTCGAGCTGGAGGGCCGGGACATCAATCTGGAGCAGCTGCGGCGCGGCCTGGCCTGGCATTACAAGAAATACGAGGCTGAGCAAAGTGCCCAGGACCGGCAGGTGTATGCACAGGCACAGCAGCAGGCGCAGACCGTGCGTCTGGGCCTGTGGCGCGATCCCGAGCCGCAAGCGCCTTGGGACTACCGCCAGCAAAAGCGGCAGGCCGACGGCCCCTGATCCCGCTCGGGCCGGTTTAGGGCTTGGCCTCTTGAGCCGGCTCAGGGTGCAGCGCTTGCGCGTAACGACCAATCTCGGGCCAGCGAGCGTGTAGCCACACCCAGGCCCCCAAGCCCACCAGCAGCATGCACAGACAGGCCAGGGCCAAAGCCACGGTGGAATGCATGACCAGAGGGGCCAGAGCGCCGGCGACGATGCCGTTGGCCACCGCGCCGATGACCGCCTGCAAGGACGAGGCCATGCCGCGCCGCTCGGGGTAGAGGTCCAGCACCAGCAAGGTGACCACGGGGACGACCAGCGCCCAACCAAAGGAAAACAAGGCAATCGGCAGCAGCGCCCAACTCACATGGGCCGGCCAGATTAAATTGGCGATCAGGTTGATGGTGCTGCTCACCAGCATGATCACAAAGCCGTGCCGGATCTGCCGCTTGGGCGCCCACCGTCCGGCCTGCCTGCCGCTGAGCCAGGCGCCGAGCATGATGCCGCCAATGTTGAGCAAAAACAGCCAGAAAAACTGGGTGGGCGGCAGTGCCAGCAACTCGCCCAGGAAGGCCGGCGCGCTCAACACATAAAGAAACATGCCATTAAAAGGGATGCCACTGGCCAGCGACAGCAGCAAAAAGCGCAGGCTCGATGCCAGTTGCCAGTAGCCGCGCAGCAGATGCCCCACCTCGAAGGGCTGGCGCGATGGAGGGTGCAAGGTTTCGGGCAAGAGGCGCTGGGTGGCCACCAGCAGCGCCAGCCCGAGCAAGGTGAGCAGCCAAAAGATGCTGTGCCAGCCCAGGTGCACAAACAGCCAGCCACCGATGATGGGCGCGATGGCAGGCGCGATGCCAAAGTAGATGGTCACCTGACTCATCACCTTCTGCGCCTGCGCCGGCGGGAACATATCGCGGATGATGGCGCGTGAGACCACCACCCCGGCACCGGTGCTCATGCCCTGCAGCGCCCGGAAAAACACCAACGGGCCTATGGTTTCAGACAGGGCGCAGCCCGCCGAAGCCAGGGTGAACAAGGCGGTGCCAGCGAGCACCACCGGCTTGCGGCCTATGCTGTCGGACAAGGCGCCATGAAACAGGTTCATGAAGGCGTAGCCGAACAGATAGCTCGACAGGGTCTGCTGCATCTGTACGGGAGTGGCGCCCAGCGACTGCGCCATGCCGGCGAAGGCTGGCAGGTAGGTGTCCACCGCGAACGGCGCCACCATGCTCAGCAGGGCCAGCAGCAGCGCCAGCGCCCACAAAGGCGCCCGCCACAGCTGCGCCGCGTTCGGATTCATGGGCGCTTGAGGCTGAGCGCCTTGTCGTACAGGGCGTTGCGCGGGGCGCCTGTGATGTCAGCGGCCAGCCGTACCGCCGTTTTCAGCGGCAGTTCGGCCAGCAGCAGGGTCAGCACCTTCTCGGCGTCTTGCATGCTGTCCTGCGCCGGGCCGGCCTGGGGATGCAACACCAGGGCGAACTCCCCGCGCAAGCGATGGGGGTCCTGCGCCAGCCAGTCGGGCAGGGCTTGCGCGGCCAAGGTGGCGATTTCTTCGAACTGCTTGGTCAACTCCCGGCCCACGGTTATCTTGCGCTCGCCCAGATTGGCCAGCTCGCGCGCCAGCGCCGCCATGCGGTGCGGCGCCTCGAGGAGAACCGTCGCCCGGGGCTCGCTGGCCAGTTGCTTTACGGCCTGCTCGCGTTCACCAGCCCGGCTGGGCAGAAAGCCGGCAAAAACCAGGCCGCCGTCGCCCTCGAGGCCGGCCACGCTGAGTACCGCCGTCAGGCTGCTGGGCCCCGGCAGGGGGACCACGGGTGCGCCGGCATCGCGCACCGCCGCCACCAGGCGTGCGCCGGGGTCGCTGACGGCTGGCGTGCCGGCATCGCTCACATAGGCCACCCGCTGGCCCGCCTGCAGCCGACCGATCACCTGGACCGCCGCTTCCTGCTCGTTGTGCTCATGGACGGCCATCAGCGGCTTGGCGATGCCATAGTGTTTGAGCAAAGCCTGGGTGTGGCGGGTGTCCTCGCAGGCAATCGCGTCGACCAGCCCCAACAGGTGCAGGGCACGCAGGCTGATGTCGGCCAGGTTGCCGATGGGGGTGGCGACCACGTACAGTGCGCCTGCGGGGTGGCTTTGCAGGCCGGCAGCGTTGCGGGCGGCCTCCCGCGCTAGGTCGAAAGAAGCGTTCAATGCACAGTTCCGGGAAGCAGTTGGCTCAGGCTGCGGGCGGCGGCGGCCGGCCCGACGGCAAGCAGGTTACCACCAAGGCTCAGGGCGACCAGGCCGAGGCGATCGCCCGGGCCTATTTGCAGCGCCAGGGCCTGCGCTGGCTGGCCTCGAAATTCCGCAGTCCGGGCCGCGGCGGCGGCGAGATCGACCTCATCATGCGCGACGCCGACGGCACTTTGGTCTTTGTAGAGGTGCGCCAGCGCAGCCGAAATGACTTCGGCGGCGCTGCCGCCAGCATCGTCGGTAGCAAGCGCAGCCGCATCATTTTTGCCGCCCAGCATTACCTGCTGCGCCTGCCCAGCCCGCCGCCTTGCCGCTTTGACGTGGTGCTGATCGAGGGCCCGCTGCAGGTCGCTCCGACAGTGACTTGGCACAAAGCCGCATTTGATGCGTCTTGAGCCGCTATGATTGCCCTCCATGCTTGAGCAACGCATCGAACAGCATTTCATCGACAGTGCAGACCTGAAGTACCAGGCCTCGCAGCTGCTGTCCAAGCCGATCGCAGCGGCGGTTCAGGCCATACTGGCCAGCGTCACCAGCGGTGGCAAGGTGCTAGCCTGTGGCAATGGCGGCTCGGCCGCCGATGCCCAGCATTTTGCGGCTGAGTTTGTCGGGCGCTATGAACGCGAGCGTCCAGAGTTGGCGGCCATTGCCCTCACGACAGATAGCTCGATTCTGACGGCCATCGCCAACGACTACGACTACAAACTCATCTTCTCAAAGCAGGTCCGCGCTCTGGGCGGCGCTGGCGATGTGCTGCTGGCCATCAGCACCAGCGGCAATTCAGACAATGTGCTGGCCGCTATTGAATCGGCTCATGAACGCGACATGATCGTGGTGGCCTTGACCGGCAAGGGCGGCGGCAAGATCGGCCAGGTGCTGCGCGAGACCGATGTACACATCAGCGTGCCCCATGAGCGGACCGCACGTATTCAGGAGGTTCATTTGCTCATCCTCCATTGCATCTGCGACGGCGTCGATGCCCAGTTACTTGGTGATCAGGAGTCCACACAATGAAAGCTATGAAAAAAATCACATTGACCTGTATTACGGCGGCGCTGTTGGGCGCTGGCTTGAGTGGCTGCGCGCCGCTGATCATCGGCGGCGCTGCTGGCACCGTGCTGGTGGCCACCGATCGCCGCACCGCCGGCGCCCAGCTGGAGGATGAAAGCATTGAGTTTCGGGCCAAGTCCAATATTCGCGAGCAAATGGGCACCCGGGTGCGGGTTGACGTCACCAGCTACAACCGCATGGCGCTGCTCACGGGCGAGGTGGCCAACGCGGCCGACAAGCAGGCGGTCGAACGTGTCGTAGCCAATGTGCAGAACGTGCGTTCGGTGGTCAATGAATTGGCGGTGTTGAGCACCCCCTCACTGTGGGATCGCTCCAACGACCTGCTGGTCACTGGCAAGGTTAAGGCCGCCTTCATCGACAAAGGCGTTTCCGTGACGGCGGTCAAGGTGAGCACCGAGCGCTCGGTGGTCTACCTGATGGGGCGGGTGACCGCCAGGGAGTCGGAGCTGGCCACGGACGCGGCCCGCTCGGTTTCCGGGGTGCAGCGGGTGGTGCGGATGTTCGAAATCATCAGCCAGCAGGAGCTCGAGCGCCTGCAGCAGACGTCGGCGCCCAAGTCCTGAAGCTGGCCCTGCGGCTGCGGCTTGATCAGCGCAGCCGCTTGATCAGGCTGGAGGTGTCCCAGCGACGCCCGCCCAGAGCCTGTACATCGGCGTAGAACTGGTCGACTAAGGCGGTGACCGGCAGGCGCGCACCATTGCGTTTGGCCTCGTCCATCACCAGGCCCAGGTCTTTGCGCATCCAGTCGACCGCAAAGCCGAATTCGAATTGGTCGCGCGCCATGGTTTTGCCGCGGTTGTCCATTTGCCAGCTCTGAGCCGCACCTTTGCCAATGACCTCCAGCACCTGGTCCATGTCCAGACCGGCCTTTTGGCCAAAGGCAATCGCCTCGCTCAGGCCCTGAACCAGTCCGGCAATACAAATCTGGTTGACCATCTTGGTCAGCTGCCCTGCGCCGGGTTCGCCCATCAAGGTGAAGGCTTTTGAAAAAGCCATGCCCACCGGCTTGACCGCATCGAAGGCCTGCGGCTGCCCGCCGCACATCACCGTCAGCATGCCATTTTGAGCCCCGGCCTGACCGCCCGAGACCGGGGCGTCGATAAAGTGCAGGCCGAGCGCTTGTGCTGCTGCGAAAAGCTCTCGAGCCACCGCGGCCGAGGCGGTGGTGTGGTCGACAAAGCAGGCCCCAGGTTTCATGCCGGCCAGGGCGCCGTCGGCCCCCAGCACCACCGAGCGCAGGTCGTCGTCATTGCCGACGCAGCAAAAAACGATGTCGGCCTGCTGCGCGGCCTCACGTGGGGTGGGGGCGCTGCTGCCGCCGAATTCCTGCACCCAGGCCTGGGCCTTGGCGGGGTTGCGGTTGTAGACGGTGACCGTGTGGCCGGCGCGAGCGAGGTGGCCGGCCATGGGAAAGCCCATCACGCCCAGGCCTAAAAAGGCCACAGATCGGGGGCTGATGCTGTCATAGGTGCGGGCGTTGATGGATGCGTTGCTCATGGGAGTCCTTGGAAAATGCAAATCCGCTGGTGGCGGGACGGTGTCAGAGCGTCATATTGTCCAGATTTCTGGCTTGCCGGCGGGCCTGCTCTGCGGTGATCAGTTGCTGGCGCACCAGTGCGCTCAAAGACTGCTCCAGCGTCTGCATGCCGCTGGCCGAGCCGGTCTGCATGGCTGAGTAAAGTTGGGCCACCTTGTTCTCCCGGATCAGATGGCGCACCGCCGGGGTGGCCACCAGCACCTCGTGCGCAGCCACCCGGGGGCCATCGCGGCCTTCGCACAGCACCTGCGAGACGATGCCCAGCAGCGACTGCGACAGCATGGTGCGCACCAGTTCCTTGTCCTGCCCGGGGAATACGTCGATCAGCCGGTCTATCGTCCTGGCGGCGCCGGCGGTGTGCAAGGTGGCCAGTACCAGATGGCCGGTTTCGGCGGCGGTCAGGGCCAGTCGCACGGTTTCCAGGTCCCGCAGCTCGCCGACCATGATCACATCCGGATCCTCCCGCAAGGCTGACTTCAGGGCCTGGCTGTAGTTGCGGGTGTGGCTGCCGAGCTCGCGCTGATGAATCAGGGCGCTGTGGCTGCTATGTATGAACTCGATGGGATCTTCGATGGTGATCAGATGGCCGCCCTGGCGGTCCAAAAGATGCTGCAGGACGGCGGCCAGTGTGCTGGACTTGCCCGACCCCGTAGGCCCGGTGACCAGCAGCAAGCCGCTGCTGCGCAGGGCCAGTTCGCCGAGCACCGCGGGCACCCGCAGGGCGTCCATGGACGGCAGGGTCTGCGGAATATGGCGCATGGCCAAGCCTGGGCCCCGCTGGTGGCGGTAGGCGTTGAAGCGAAAACGCCCGAACTCGGCCTGATCGAGCGCACCGTCGATATCGTCGCCCGCGCGCCAGCTCTCGCGCTGGCCAGGCGTCATCAGTGACTCGGCCAGCGCATGCAACTGCTCGCTCGTCAGCGGCGGCTGGGGCAGACGCAGCAGCTTGCCGTGCACGCGCACATGGGGCGGCAAGCCGCTCGTCAGATGCAGGTCCGAGGCTTGGTGCTCGACCGCTTGGCGCAGGAATTCATGCAAGTTCATGGTTCGGCCTGGGTTACAGTTTCTTCATGGCCCCTATCGCAACTCAGCTCGAGCAAGTACGCAAGCGCATTGACAAAGCTTGCGAAAGTGCGGGGCGTGATCCACGCTCTGTGACCTTACTGGCGGTGTCCAAGACCTTCGGCCCCGAGGCGGTGATCGCGGCGGTGCAGGCCGGTCAGCTGGCCTTTGGCGAAAACTATGTGCAAGAAGGGGTGGACAAGATCGCTGCGTTGGCCGACTGGGCCGCAGCGCAGCCCGTGCCGCCCGCGCTGCAGTGGCATTGCATAGGCCCGCTGCAGAGCAACAAGTCGCGGCCGGTGGCCGAGCATTTCCACTGGGTGCACAGTGTGGACCGGCTCAAGATCGCCCAGCGCCTGTCGCAGCAGCGGCCTCCTGAGCTGGCGCCCTTGCAGGTTTGCCTGCAGGTCAATATCGACGGTGGCCCAAACAAGTCGGGCGTGGCGCCGGCCGACGCGCTGGCCCTGGCGCTGGCGGTGCAGGACCTGCCTGGGCTGGTGCTGCGCGGTCTGATGACCCTGCCCGAGCCGAGCGAGGACGCTGCGCAGATGCTGGCGGTCCACAAGCAGGCGCGAGAGCTGTTGGACCGCCTTAATGCTTCAGGACGCCTGTACCAGCCGCTCGACACCCTGTCCATGGGCATGAGTGCCGACCTGGATCTGGCGGTGGCGGCCGGCAGCACCATGGTGCGGGTGGGCACGGCTATTTTTGGCGACCGGACGCGGGCCTGAGCCTGCCCAGCATGAACAGGCTGTCCCTGCCTGCGCCGGCCCTGGGGCAAACCCGGGTCCGCCGTGCGAAAATCCGTCTATGAACGCTCCTGACCAGGTCGCACAGCCGTCCCCTTCGCTGCTCGCGCAGATGCATCAGATGGGCGCCGACGCCAAAGCCGCATCGGCGGGTATGGCGCGGGCCTCGGCCGCGCTGAAAAACCAGGCCTTGAAGGGCTTGGCTGCCTTGCTGCGCGCTCAGGTCCCGGCCCTGCAGCAGGCCAATGCGCGCGATCTGGAGCGCGCCCGTGCTGCCGGCCTGAGCGGGCCCATGCTTGATCGGCTGCAACTCAGCCCCAAAGTCATCGAAACGGTGGCCCAGGGCTGCGAGCAATTGGCGGCCATGCCCGACGTGATCGGTGAGATCATCGGCATGAAGCAGCAGCCCAGCGGCATCCGGGTGGGGCAGATGCGTGTGCCCCTGGGTGTCTTTGGCATGATTTACGAGAGCCGGCCCAACGTCACCATCGAAGCGGCCTCGCTGGCCATCAAGAGCGGCAACGCCTGCATTTTGCGGGGCGGCTCTGAGGCCATCGAATCGAATACCGCCTTGGCTGCCTTGGTAAAGCAGGCGCTGACGGATGCAGGCTTGCCCGCGCTCGCGGTGCAGTTGGTGCCCACCACCGACCGGCAGGCGGTGGGCCTGTTGATTGCGATGCCCGAATTCGTCGATGTGATCATCCCGCGTGGCGGCAAGGGCCTGATTGAGCGCATCAGCCGCGAGGCCAAGGTGCCGGTGATCAAGCATCTGGACGGCAATTGCCACGTTTATGTGGACGACCCCTGCGACCTCGACATGGCCGTCACGGTGGTTGACAACGCCAAGACCCAAAAATACAGCCCCTGCAATGCCGCCGAGGGTTTGCTGGTGGCGCGCGCGGTGGCGGCTCAGTTCCTTCCGCGCATAGGCCGTGTCCTGGCCGACAAGCAGGTCGAGATGCGCTGCGACGCCGAGTCGCTGGCCATCTTGCAGGGTGTCGAGGGCGCCGGGCCGCTCTTGCGGCCGGCCAGCGAGCAGGACTGGTACGAGGAATATCTGGCGCCCATCATCAGCGTCAAGCTGGTCGATGGTGTGGATGAGGCGATCTCGCACATCAACACCTATTCCAGCCATCACACCGACGCCATCCTGACCGGCGACCACCTGCATGCTCAGCGTTTTTTGCGCGAGGTGGACTCGGCCAGCGTGATGGTCAACGCCAGCACCCGCTTTGCCGATGGCTTTGAATTTGGTCTCGGGGCAGAGATCGGCATTTCGACAGATAAGTTTCACGCCCGCGGCCCGGTCGGCATTGAGGGCCTGACCAGTTTGAAATATGTGGTGCTCGGTCAGGGCGAAGTGCGCACCTGACGGCTAGGCCCGCGCCAGCGTTTTTGCGCAGGGGCCCCAGTTTTTGCAATTTGCCTTTACCAAGGCCGAAAGTTTTCGCATGGTTCCTCACCTGATTACCGCTCTGAACGGCCCCATCAATGAACTTGAGCAACGGGTGCTCGACTCCACCCCGGCCATCGAGCGTTGGTTCCGCCTCGAATGGATGGAGCACACGCCGCCGTTTTATTGCTCGGTCGACATCCGCAATGCCGGCTTCAAGCTCGCGCCGGTCGACACCAACCTGTTTCCTGGCGGTTGGAACAACCTGACCCCGGAAATGCTGCCCTTGGCGGTGCAGGCGGCGATGGCCGCGATCGAGAAGATCTGCCCGGAGGCGCGCAATCTGCTGGTGGTGCCGGAGAACCACACCCGTAACACCTTCTATCTCTCCAATGTGGTGCAGCTCAAGCGCATCTTTCACCAGACCGGTCTGAATGTGCGCTTCGGTTCCTTGAGCTCGGACATCAAGGAGCCGACGACCTACGACTTGCCCACCGGCGAGAGCATCACCATCGAGCCCCTGATCCGCAGTGATCACCGGCTGGGCCTGAAAGATTTCGATCCCTGCACCATCTTGCTCAACAACGACTTGTCGGTCGGCGTGCCCGGAATTTTGGAGGACCTCCATGAGCAGCATCTGCTGCCGCCTCTGCATGCGGGTTGGTCGGTACGCCGCAAATCGCGGCACTTTCAGGCTTATGAGGAGATTTGCAAGCGCTTTGCCAAACTGCTGGGCATAGACCCCTGGCTGATCAATCCGATGTACGCCAAGTGCGGCGAGGTCAATTTTGCCGAGGACCAAGGCATAGATGGGCTGCAATCGCAGGTCGATGCCCTGCTGACGAAGATCAGGCGCAAATACAAGGAATACGGCATCAACGAGAAGCCCTTTGTGGTGGTCAAGGCCGACAACGGCACTTATGGCATGGGCATCATGACGGTGCGTGACGTCAAGGACCTGGATGCGCTCAACCGCAAGACCCGCAATAAGATGAGCACCACCAAGGGCGGACAGGCCCTGACCGAGGTCATCATCCAGGAAGGCGTGCTCACCAATGAGCGGGTCAATGAGGCGGTGGCCGAACCGGTGGTCTACATGATGGACCGCTATGTGGTGGGCGGTTTCTACCGCATCCATGCCGAGCGTGGCATCGATGAGAGCCTGAACGCGCCGGGCGCTAGTTTTGTGCCCCTGGCCTTTGCCGACAGCGGCCGGCTGCCCCAGCCGGGAGAAAAACCGGGTTCGAGCAGCCCGAATCGTTTCTATATGTACGGCGTGATCGCCAGGCTGGCCTTGCTGGCGGCCAGCTATGAGCTGGAAAGCACCGACCCTCTAGCCGAGGTCTACGATTGATCTGGCCGCGGGCAGTTGCTGCGCTGCAACAAACCGACGAGATTCAATCTTGAGCGTTTGGATCGACTTGCCATTGGCTGGCTTAAGCCGACAATAGTTCGACTGAAACATTGAACGCGCCAGTCTGCCGTGCATCGGGCAGGCGATGTCGCGAACCTGCTCTTGTCCCAATCCTCCTCCTCCCTCACGGCCCTGACGCTTGGCGCCATTGGCGTTGTTTATGGCGACATCGGCACCAGCGTGCTCTATGCGGTCAAAGAGGTCTTCGGCTCGGGCCATGTGAGTTTTACGCCAGACAATGTCTACGGCATCCTCTCGCTGTTTTTCTGGACCCTGACCACCATCGTATCGATCAAGTATGTGGTGTTGGTGCTGCGGGCCGACAACCATGGGGAGGGCGGCTTGGTGGCGATGCTGGCGCTGGCCTCTCAGGCGGTCAAGGACAAACCGAAACTGCGCTCCAAATTGCTGGTGGTTGGCATATTTGGGACGGCCATTTTCTACGGCGACGGTGTGATCACCCCGGCCATCTCGGTGCTGTCTGCGGTGGAGGGTCTGGAGGTGATTGATACCGCCTTCAAGCGGGCGGTCTTGCCGGCGACCTTGTTGATCCTGCTGATTTTGTTTTGGGTACAAAAACGTGGGACGGCGGGCATAGGCAAGTTTTTTGGGCCGGTTACCCTGGTTTGGTTTTTTGCCTTGGCCTCGCTGGGCATCTATCAGATCATCAGCTACCCAGGCATCTTGTTGGCCCTGAGCCCGCACTATGCCCTGGGCTTCATGTGGCACAACCCGGGCACCACTTTTATCGTGCTGGGCGCAGTGGTGCTCTGCGTCACCGGCGCTGAAGCGCTTTATGCCGATCTCGGGCACTTCGGTAAGAAGCCGATTCGCCTGGCTTGGTTCACCGTGGTCATGCCGGCACTGACCTTGAACTATTTCGGTCAGGGCGCGCTGTTGCTGCGCCAGCCTGAGGCGGTGAAAAACCCTTTCTATTTAATGGCGCCCGATTGGGCCTTGATGCCCCTGGTGGTTCTGGCCACCGCAGCCTCGGTGATCGCCTCTCAGGCCCTGATCACCGGTGCTTTCAGCGTCACCAAGCAGGTGATCCAACTGGGCTATCTGCCGCGCCTGAATATTCTTCACACCAGCGAGCGTGACACCGGGCAAATTTATATTCCCATGATCAATTGGGGCCTGTTCGTAGCCATTGTTTTGGCCGTTGTCTTGTTCCGCTCATCGAGCAACCTGGCTGCTGCCTACGGCATCGCCGTGACCCTGGACATGTTGATCACCACCGTGCTGACATTTTTTGTCGTTCGCTATGCCTGGAACTATCCGCTGGCGCTGTGCCTGGCAGCGACCGGGGCTTTCTTTGTGATCGACCTGGCTTTTTTCGCCTCCAACCTGCTCAAGTTCTTGGACGGCGGCTGGTTCCCGCTGGTGATCGGTGGCATTGTTTTTAGCTTGATGTTGACTTGGAAGGACGGCCGGCACCTGCTTAACACCAAGTTGCGCGCTGACTGGCTGGAACTGTCGTCTTTTCTCGAGGCGGTGTTTGTGATGCCGCCGGTACGGGTAGAGGGTACGGCTGTTTTCCTGACGGCTGAGAAAGGGGCGGTCCCCAACGCCTTGCTGCACAACCTCAAGCACAACAAGGTCTTGCACGAGCAAAACCTGTTCGTCACGGTGATTAATCACGAGGTGCCGTGGGTCGGCCTGGACCAACGTCTTGAGGTCCAGGACCTGGGCCACGACTGCTGGCAGGTTATGATCCATTATGGCTTCAAGGACGATCCTGACATTCCCAAGGCCTTGCAGCCGCTGTCCGCACACGGCTGCCGGGTTGATGCCATGAGCACCAGCTACTTTCTCTCCCGCGACACAGTTATCCCCACCATAGGCGGCGGTATGGCGACCTGGCGCGAGAAACTTTTCGCGCAGATGCACCGCAACGCCAGTGGCGCGGCGGACTTCTTGAAGCTGCCCAACAACTCGGTGGTCGAGCTGGGCTCAAAAATCGAAATTTGAATCCCGCTCATGCACCTGCTGTTTGTTGCCGACCCGCTGGAGTCCTTCAGGATCTACAAGGACAGTACTTTCGCGATGATGCGCGAGGCGCAAAAGCGCGGCCATCGCCTGAGTGTGTGTGAGCCCAAGGACCTGATGTGGCAAAAGGGCGCGCCGGTGACGGCCTTCGTTCGTGATATTCGCCTGACCGGTGAGCAGGAGGTCTGGTTTGAGGCCGAGCAGCAGCGCCCGGATGAGCGGCCACAGGCGGTCAAGGATTTTGATGCGGTGGTGATGCGCAAGGACCCGCCCTTTGACAGCGAGTATTTTTACGCGACCCACATGCTTGAGCAGGCCGAGCGTGAAGGCGCTCGGGTCTTCAACAAGCCGCGCGCTCTGCGCGATCATCCGGAAAAGCTGGCCATCCTCGAGTTTTCGTCCTTCATCGCGCCGACTTTGGTCACCCGCGATGCGGCCGACATCCGGCGCTTTCACCAGGAGCATCGCGACATCATCCTCAAGCCGCTGGATGGCATGGGCGGCATGGGCATTTTCCGAGTCAGGGACGATGGCCTGAACCTGGGCGGCATCATCGAGACGCTCAATCGCGACGGCGCGCAGACCGTGATGGTCCAGCGCTTTTTGCCCGCCATCGCTCAGGGCGACAAGCGGGTGCTGGTGATCGGCGGCAAGCCAGTTCCCTTTGCCCTGGCGCGCATCCCGCAAGGCGGCGAGGTGCGTGGCAATTTGGCGGCCGGTGGCCTGGGCGTGGCTCAGGCCTTGTCGGCACGCGATCGTGAAATCGCGCAGAGCATCGGGCCTGTACTGGCCGCGCGCGGCCTGCTCTTGGTCGGCATTGATGTGATCGGCGACAACGTGACCGAAATCAATGTCACGAGTCCGACCTGTTTCCAGGAAATCACCGACCAGACCGGGTTTGATGTGGCGGCGATGTTCATGGACGCCCTGCAGGCCCAACTGACTTGAGCGTCTAAACCGCCTGGCCGTCGACAAAAACCTTCATCGATAGCGGCGAAAAGGCGCGCCAGTCCTCGTTGGTGGTCAGCGGCGCGGTCACCACCACAGCCACCTTGTCGGCCGGATGGTTGTGTGCAGCAAAGTCGATCACCAGGTCCGCGTCTTTGAGTTGGGCATGGGCAAAGGGATGCCGCCGCTCAAGATAGTGCAGGTGGGTCGAGGCATGGGCCCACAGTGCCAAACCGTTGCTGAGCAGAAAATTGAAAGTGCCGTGCCCAGCAATTTGCGCTGAGAGCTCGCGCAGCGTGATTGTCAGCTCGGCCAATTGGGGCATGCCGGCGTGAGATTTGGCCAGCTCCTGCATGAGCCAGCAAAATGCCCACTCGCTGTCGGTGCCGCCGACCGGCTGAAAGCTCGCATGCAGCCGAGGCGAAAAATCCTCGAGAGTGCCGTTGTGGGCAAACACCCAATAGCGCCCCCAGAGTTCGCGCACGAAGGGGTGGCAATTTTCCAGTGCTACCGGACCCCGGGTGGCTTTGCGGATGTGTGAGATGACGTTGCGGCTCTTGATGGGGTAGCTGCGCACAAATTTGGCCATCGGTGATTCGCAGGCGGGCTGGGTGTCGACAAAGTGGCGAACGCCCTTGTCGTGGCCGCCTTCAAAGAAAGCGATGCCCCAACCGTCGCGGTGCTCGTCGGTGCGACCGCCTCGCTGGGCGAAGCCAGAGAAACTGAAGCCAACATGGATGGGTGAGTTGCAGTTGAGTCCCAGCAGCTGGCACATCGGAAGCTCAGCTGAGTGGTTCGGACCAGAGCTTCCCGCCGGTGGCCCAGTTCTCGCGCTTGACGTCGCTGATGATGATGTCGACCGATTCGGGCGAGCCTCCCAGGACCTCGACCGTCACCCGAGTGATTTCCTCGACCAGCTTCTTTTTTTGCTCGGCCGTGCGGCCTTCGAACATTTCAATATGGTAGGTGGGCATGTTGGGCGCTTTGACTGGAGTGATGCACATCATCAATGATAGTGGTCCGGCCGAGCAGGTGGCCAGCTTTTGTGCCTGGTCCTGTGCCGCGACACGGTGGGGTCGGTTGAGGGCGCCGTCTGACACGATAGCAGTCCTCGGGCCGCTGATAATGAGGCGACAACGGCGGTCCTTTGGGAGCGCCAGCCTGCCAGACGTGGAGTAGCCTCATGCTGTATCGATTCAAGACCAAGAACGCCGGCGACGTCATCATGCTTGAGCCTAACGGCAAGAGGGTGCTGGAGATCATCGGCAAGGAGCCGGGACCGCAGGGCATCGTGCTGGTTGAGCAACTGCCGGTGGCGATCGCTGCCTTGCAGGCGGCGGTGGCGCAGGAGGAGTTGGAGTTTGCCCAGGCCCGCGCCGCGTTCGAGGCCGGTCAGACCCGGGAGTCACCCGAGGGTGAAGGGGTCCATCTCCGCCAACGGGTGCAGCCCTTCATCGAGATGCTCCGCATCAGTTTGCAGCATGGCGACCCTGTGGTCTGGGGCGTCTAAGGCGTCTGAGGCGCTCGTATTCACACCAGAGCGTCCAGGCCGTTTCCAGGCTCAATCGGCCTTGGCGCCCGAGATCTTGACCACCTGAGCCCATTTGACATGTTCGCTGTCGATCAGGCGGGTGAATTCCTGCGGGGTGATACCGCCGGGTATGGCGCCTTGGGCCTGTAGTTTTTCTTTGATGCTGGGGTCACTGAGCGCGCGTGCTACTTCGCGTTGAATGCGGTTGACGATGTCGCTGGGGGTGCCTGCCGGTGCCAGCAGCCCGAACCAGCTGCTGGCCTCAAAGCCCTTGAGTTTTGCGGCCTCTTCGATGGTGGGGACATCGGGCAGGGCCGAGGAGCGCTGGCTGCTGGTCACCGCGAAGGCCTTGAGCTTGCCGGAACGGATGTGCTGCATGGACGAGGGGAGGTTGTCGAACATCACATCCATGGTGCCCGAGATCAGGTCCAGCAGGGCTGGGCTGGAGCCGCGATAGGGCACATGGACCATGAAGATGCCGGCCTGGCTTTTGAAGAGTTCGCCAGCCATGTGGATGGAGGTGCCGCTGCCGCTGGAGGCCATGTTCAGCTTGCCGGGGCGCGCCTTGGCATAGCTGATGAAGTCCTGGACCGAGTTGATACCCAGGCTGCGCGCCTTTTCGGTATTCATCACCATCACATTGGGCACCGCCGCCACCACGGTGATCGGCACGAAGTCCTTGATCGGGTCGTAGGGCAGTTTGTCGTATAGGGCGCGGTTGATGCCGTGGGTACCCACCGTGCCCATGAGCAGCGTGTAGCCGTCATTGCCTGACTTGGCGACGATTTCTGCACCGACGTTACCGCCGGCCCCGCCCCGGTTTTCGATGACAAAAGGCTGGCCAAAAGCCTTGCCCAGCTCCGGCGCCACTGCGCGCGCCAGGATGTCGGTGGTGCCGCCGGGCGGGAAGGGCACCACGATACGGACAGGCCGGCTCGGCCAACTGCCCTGCGCCCACGCGCCCGTCGCGCTCAGGCCGGCAGCCAGCAAGACGGCTGCGCTCAGTGAGAGGCCGAGGCGGCGGCTCAGTGCAAGGTGTGCGGTATTCATGGCAGGCTCCTAGGTGGCAGATGGCGCGATAGAGAGGTTTCTAAGCCATGCAGGCGACTAGCGCCAGAGGGCAAATCACTAAACGCCTTGTCGGGGTGGCCGTGGCGGCGGCAATGACACAAAAAAAGCGCCTGACCAGCAGGCGCTTTTGCTGGCATGTTATCCGTCGTCAGTCGGCGTACTTGCCGGCGGCGTCAATCACGGGTTTGAGTTTGGCGATTTCGCCGGCGACGAAGGCCTTGTGGTTGGCTGGCTCGACCCGCTTGTCATTGACCACGATAGCGCCCAGGCCCTCTTGCTTTTTGATGAACTCCGGATCCTTCAGCGCCTTCTTCAGGGCATCGTTGAGTTGGGCGAGGATGGCCGGCGGCGTGCCCTTGGGGGCGTAAACACCATGCCAGATGGTCAGGTCAAAGCCGCGCATGCCCATTTCGCTGAGTGTGGGGTAGTCTTTGAGTAGCTTGTGGTTGCTCAAAGGCCGGGCGGTGGTCACCGCAAAGGCCTTGACCCGACCGGCTTCAATCTGGCCGGTGGTGTTGGTGGTCTGGTCGCACATCACATCGACCTGGCCACCGACCAATGCGTTCATCGCTGGCGCGGTTCCGCCAAAAGGAATGGTGACCATGGCCTCGGCCGCTTGCAGGCGCGACTGCCACATCAGGCCACACAAATGCGAGGCTGAGCCCAGGCCGGCATGGGCAATATTGAGCTTGCCGGCATTGGCGCGGATGTAGTTTTCGAAGTCACGGTAGGTGTTGGCCGGCAACTGGGGCTTGCCGATCAGCGTCATGGGCACTTCATTGACCATACCCAGGTATTCGAAGTCCTCCAGCGGCTTGTAGGCCAGCTTGCGGTACAGCGCTGCAGTGGCCGCCATGCCAATGTGATGCACCAGCAGCGTGTGGCCGTCCGGCGCGGCTTTGGCCACACGGGCCGGTGCGATGGTGCCACCGGCGCCAGCGACGTTTTCGACCACAAAGTTGGCGGTACCGCCCATGGCCTTGCGCATGGCCTCGCCCAGGTCGCGGGCAACGCGGTCTGTCGGGCCGCCTGCTGCAAAAGGCACCATCAGGGTGATTGACTTGGTGCCCGGATAGTTCTGGGCCTGAACGCTCAGGGCCGCAGCGGCCATCAGCGCCAAAGTGATAACTCGTTTCATGTTTGTCTCCAAGGAAAGAAACCTGATTTTAGAAGTCAGAAGCCCGCTTAGGGTGTCGCTAATCCCTTATCTGTGATGTTTCTCAAGGTTTTTATTTATTTATAACTGCGGGCGTCTTCGATCACCTTGCCGTCGTTGGGCAGGCTGCCCGGGGCCAGCAGCTCGATGGTGCCTCGCAGCTTGGTGACATCGCGTACCGCCTCGCCGATGCGCTCGAGCAGGCCATCGCTGGCAGTCTGCGCTTCAATCTTGAGCGTCATTTGGTCATTGGCCATTTCGCCGCTGACCACCAGCCGGGCGCGCAGCACCTCTGGAAAGCGCTTGGCCACCTCGGCCACCTGGCCCGGGTGCACGAACATGCCCTTGATCTTGGTGGTTTGGTCGGCCCGGCCCATCCAGCCTTTGATGCGCTGGTTGCTGCGTCCCGTGGGACAAGGCCCGGGCAGCACCGCCGACAAGTCACCGGTACCGAATCGGATCAGGGGGTAATGCGGATTGAGCGTGGTCACCACCAACTCGCCCACCTCACCCTCGGGGACCGGATCGCCCGTGCCGGGGCGCACGATCTCGACGATCACGCCTTCGTCGATGACCAGGCCCTCGCGCGCGGACGTCTCGTAGGCGATCAGGCCCAAGTCGGCCGTGGCATAGCACTGGTACACATCCACGCCTTGCGCGCTAAACCAGTCGCGCAGGCTCGGTGGGCAGGCCTCGCCGCTGACCAAGCCTCTTCTGATTGAAGGCACATCCACGCCGGCTTCCTGGGCTTTTTCCAGCAAGATGCGCAAAAAGCTGGGCGTGCCGCTGTAGCACTGTGGCTGCAGGTCGACGATCGCCGCCAGCTGCTGCTCGGTCTGGCCGGTACCGGCCGGGAACACCGAGCAGCCCACCGCATGCGCGCCCGACTCCATCATGAAAGCGCCGGGCGTCATGTGGTAACTAAAGCTGTTGTGCACCAGATCGCCCGAGCGAAAGCCGGCCGCATGCATGGCACGACCGATGCGCCAGTAGTCCTTCGCCGCCACGTCGGGCTCGTAAATCGGGCCGGGCGAGGCGAAGATACGCGTCATCTGCGGGCCCTTGACCACCGCGGCAAAACCGCCGAAGGCGTCCTTGGGACGGCTGGCCTTTTGCAACTCCAGCAACTCGTGCTTGCGCGTGACAGGCAGGCCCGCCAGCGCCTGGCGTGAGGTGATGCGCGAGGCGTCCACGTCCTGCAGCACACGCGCCAGTGCGGGGCTGTGCTGCTGGGCATGGCGGATCTGGGCGGGCAGGGCCGCCATCAGCGCGGCCTCGCGTTCGGCAGGCGCGCGGGTTTCCAGGGCGTCGAAAGGCATGTTCATGTCGCGCACCCCTTCAAGCCAGCCAGCGTTTGCGACGCTTGTAGCTCTTGACGTCCTTGAAGCTTTTGCGCTCGCCGCCGCCCACGCCTAAGTAGAACTCTTTGACGTCTTCATTGCTGGCAAGATCGGCGGCCGCACCGTCCATCACGACGCGGCCGCTTTCCATGATGTAGCCATAGTCAGCATATTTCAGGGCCATATTGGTGTTCTGTTCGGCCAGCAGGAAGGTGACTTTTTCCTTGTGGTTGAGGTCCTTGACGATCTCAAACACTTCTTCGACGATCTGCGGTGCCAGACCCATGGAGGGCTCGTCGAGCAGCACCATGTTGGGGTTGGCCATCAGTGCGCGGCCGATGGCGCACATTTGCTGCTCCCCGCCCGAGGTGTAGGCCGCCTGCGAGGTGCGGCGGGTCTTCAGGCGCGGAAAGTAGGCGTAGACCTTCTCCAGATTGGCCGCCACCTCGGCCTTGTCCTTGCGTGTGTAGCTGCCGGTCATCAGGTTTTCCTCGATGGTCAGGTGGGCAAAGCAGTGCCGCCCTTCCATCACCTGCACCACGCCGCGCTGCACCAGGTCGGCCGGCGAGAGGTTTTCAATGCGCTCGCCGCGCAGCTCGATGCTGCCTTTGGTGACCTCGCCGCGTTCGCCCTTGAGCAGGTTGGAGACCGCTCTGAGCGTAGTGGTTTTCCCCGCGCCATTGCCGCCCAGGATGGCCACGATGCCACGCTCGGGCACTTGCAACGAGACGCCCTTGAGCACCAGGATCACGTGGTTATAGATGACCTCGATGCCGTTGACATTCAAAACGATATTGGGAGAACTCATGCTGGATTCCTCGTTGACCATGGGCAAGGCCCGGCGCCCTGCCTTGCCCATGGTCGCTGGCCGAAGCCAGCGATGGGACACGCCCCGCAGCGCCGCGCGCTGCGGGGGATGCCTGATCAGGACTGGCAGTCCTGCGGCGTGCGACGGGTCCATTTCTTCTCCGCGGCATACTTCTCCGCAGAGCTCTTGACCAGGGGGCGGATGATCTGCTCATCGGCCTGCAGCCAATCCGAGGCCCAGGTGAACTTGGCGCCGTCCCAGGTGTGCACCCGGGCCCAGGCCGAGCCCATGTGATCCACGCAGCTGGTGGAAATCGGCCGCAGCACGCCCTTGAAACCCAGGGCGTCGAGCTTGGCCTGGGTCAGGTTCAGGTTTTCATAGCCCCAGCGCGCCTGCTCGGGCGTCACCGGCTTGCCTTTGTTGAAGCGTTCCTGCGCAGCCCGGGCGCCTTCGACCGCCAGCATCGCACCGACCACGCCACGCATGTAGAGCACCTGCCCGACTTCGTCCTTGGGACCGACACCCTGGCCTTTGTCATGGACCTTGCTCAAGATTTCCTTGACCACTGCGGACTGGGGCTCGGCGCCGTGTTGCATCATCACCGCGTTGTAGCCTTTGGCCGGGGCACCGATGTCCTTGAGGTCCGGCTCAGCGCCCGACCACCAAGTGCCAAACATTTTTTCACGCGGATAACCGACCGCGATGGCTTCGCGGATGGCCGTGGGCGTCATCACCCCCCAGGTCTGCATGACCACGAAATCCGGCCTTTGCTGGCGAACCTGCAGCCAGACGGCTTTTTGCTCAACACCGGGCGCAGGCACAGGCAGCAGTTGCAGGGTAAAGCCGTGCATGGCTGCGCGTTCCTGGACGATGGGCAGGAGTTCCTTGCCAAAGGGACTGTCGTGGTAAACCACCGCGATCTTCTTGCCCTTGAGTTTGTCCCAGCCGCCTTCTTGCTTGGCGATGTGCTGCAGCACCGCGTCCCCGGCCACCCAATAGTGGCCGATGAGCGGGAAGTTCCACTTGAACACGCCGCCATCGGCGGAGTCGCTGCGGCCATAGCCCGAGGTGATCAGCGGAATCTTGTCGCCGGCCACTTTTTCGGTAAGGGCGAAGGTGATGCCGGTCGACAGGGGCTGGAAGACGGTGGCGCCGCCGTGCTTGCCCTTCAGGCGCTCGTAACACTCGACACCACGGTCGGTGGCGTAGGCCGTCTCGCATTCTTCCACCAGCGTCATCACTCCGTTGATGCCGCCGCGGGCGTTCACCAGTTTCATGTAGTCCGCATAGCCGTTGGCAAACGGGGTGGCATTGGGTGCCACGGGGCCAGTGCGCCCGGTCAGGCTGGGGAAGAACTGGACTTTGGCTTGGGCCAGAGCCGACGGGGCCCCCAGGGTTGCTGCCAAGCTGGCGGCCGCCAGTGCGGCCGTGAGCGCAATCTTTCTCAGTTTCATCTCTCTGTCTCCTTAATGAACACCATGGAACCGTGTGCGAGCCGGCAAGCGAGGTGTCAACCGCTTGCCGGCCCAGTGAAAAATCAGTGCGGGAAAGGCCAGAGCCTGAGTTTTTGTTTACCGATGCTCCACAACCTGGCCAGGCCGTGGGGTTCGGCAATCAGGAACCATACGATCAGGGCACCAAAGATCATGTACTCGGCGTGGGAAATCATGGCGGTGGAGACGGTCAGGCCCACCAGCGAGCCGATGGCTGGCAGCACCTGGTTGAGCGCAATGGGCAGCACCACGATGAAGGCCGCCCCGAAGAAGCTGCCCATGATCGATCCCAGCCCGCCGATGATAACGATGAACAACAGCTGAAATGAGCGGTCGATCGAGAAGGCCAGCGGCTCCCAGGAGCCCAGGTGAACAAAGGCCCAGAGCACCCCAGCCATGCCGACGATGAAGGAACTCACCGCAAATGCGCTGAGCTTGGCGTACATCGGGCGGATGCCGATCACGGCGGCCGCCACATCCATGTCGCGGATGGCCATCCATTCGCGGCCGATGGCGCCGCGCACCAAGTTCTTGGCCAGCAGGGCCACCAGCACCGTCAGGCCCAGACAGAAGAGGTATTTTCTTGCTGGCGTATTGATGTCCCAGCCCAGCAGGCTCAGGCCCGAGACGGCCACCGAGCCGGAGGAGCTGTTGTTGGTGAACCAGCCGATTCGCGCAAAGGCCCAATCACAGAAAAACTGCGCAGCCAGCGTCGCCACCGCCAGGTACAGGCCCTTGACCCGCAGGCTGGGGATGCCAAACAGGATGCCCAGCGCCATGGCCGACAAGCCACCTGCCAGCAGGGCCACGATCAGTGGCATGCCCTCGACGCGGACGAAGGTGTTGTAGGCCATGTAGGCGCCCACGGCCATGAAGGCCCCCGAGCCCAGTGAGATCTGGCCGCAGTAGCCGACCAGAATGTTCACCCCCAGCGCGGCCATGGAGAGGATCACGAAAGGAATCAGGATGGCTTTGAAGAAGTATTCGTCGGCCAGCAAGGGGACAGCCACGAATCCGATGAGCAGCAGCGCTGCAATGGCCCAGCGATCTTGGGCAATCGGAAAGATTTGCTGGTCTGCTTTGTAGTTGGTCTTGAATTGACCGTTCTCGCGGTAGAACATGGCGGCTGTCTTTCAAACTCGATCAATGATCTTTTCGCCGAACAGCCCTTGGGGCCTGAACAGCAGGAATACCAGGGCGAGCACGTAAGCGAACCACAGTTCAATGCCGCCGCCTATCATGGGACCGAGGTAGATTTCAGAGAGCTTTTCCCCGACCCCGATGATCAGCCCGCCAATGATGGCGCCGGGCACCGAGGTCAGCCCGCCCAGAATGATCACCGGCAGAGCCTTGAGCGCCACTGTGGTGAGCGAAAACTGCACGCCGATCTTTGAGCCCCAGATCATGCCGGCCACCAGGGCGGTCAGACCGGCCACAAACCACACGATGACCCACATGCGGTTGAGCGGAATGCCGATCGACTGGGCGGCCTGGTGGTCATCGGCCACCGCGCGCAGGGCCCGACCCGTGGGAGTCTTTTGGAAAAACAGGCTCAGACACATCACCAGGCAGGCGGCAACCAGAGCGGCAATCAGGTCTTCCTTGCTCACCAGCAGGCCGCCTTCGAACACCGTGTCCATCACGAAAACCGGCTCCTTGGGCATGCCAATGTCGATGCGGTAGACGGCGCTGCCGAAGATGGTCTGGCCCAGACCGTCCAGGAAGTAGGTGATGCCCAGCGTGGCCATCAGCAGGGTCACGCCTTCCTGGTTGACCAGATGGCGCAGCACCCAGCGCTCGACCAGGTAGGCAAAGGCCAGCATGAACAGACCCGCGACGATGAAAGCCAGCACATTGGCGATGATCTTGTTGTCCAGGCCCGTCCACTGGGGAATCCACTCCGAAAACCGCGCCATGGCCAGGGCGGCGAACAGCACCATGGCGCCTTGCGCGAAATTGAACACGCCAGAAGCTTTGAAGATGAGCACGAAGCCCAGGGCCACCAGGGCGTACAGCATGCCGGCCATCAGGCCGCCGAACAGGGTTTCAAGAAAGAAGGCCATGTCGTTGTTCTCTGTTAAGTCGGCTCTCAGTGAGAGGTGCCCAGGTAAGCCTTGATGACTTCCGGGTTGTTGCGCACTTCGTGGGGGATGCCGTCGCCGATCTTCTTGCCGTAGTCCAGCACCACCACCCGGTCAGAGATGTCCATCACCACGCCCATGTCATGCTCGATCAGCACGATGGTGGTGCCGAATTCGTCATTGACATCAAGAACGAAGCGGCACATGTCCTGCTTTTCTTCGACGTTCATGCCCGCCATCGGCTCGTCGAGCAACAGCACCTGGGGCTCCATGGCCAGTGCCCGGCCCAGGTCAACCCGTTTTTGCAAGCCGTAGGGCAGTTGGCCGACTGGAGTCTTGCGGTAGGGCTGAATTTCCAGAAAGTCGATGATCTGCTCGACGAAGGCCCGGTGCTCAAATTCCTCGCGCTGGGCCGGGCCTATGCGCAGGGCCTGCATGAACAAATTGCTCTTGATCTTCAGATTGCGCCCCGACATGATGTTGTCGAGCACGCTCATGCCCTTGAACAGGGCCAGATTCTGAAAGGTGCGGGCCACACCCATGACGGCCACTTGGTGGCTGTTCATGTGCCGGAAGGTCTGGCCGCGGAAGGTGATGGAGCCTTCCTGGGGCTTGTAGACGCCGTTGATGCAATTGAGCATCGAGCTCTTGCCTGCGCCGTTGGGCCCGATGATGGCGCGAATCTCGTGCTCTTTGACGTTGAAGGAGATGTCGGTCAAGGCTTTGACGCCGCCGAAGCTCAGCGAGATGTTTTTGACGTCCAGGATGACGTCGCCGATTTTTTTCTGGGTCATGGTGGGGCTGTGCTGGGTCGCGTTCATGCGGCGGCCTTGACGGCTTGAAAGGTTTTGACATCGCCCAGTCTGAGCGTGGCGCTGACGCTGCCGCTGCGGCCGTCTTCAAACTTGACCGCGGTTTCGATGTACTGTTCCTGCTTGCCCGAGTACAGGGCGTCGACCAGCGGCTGGTATCTTTCGCCGATGAAGCCGCGACGCACCTTGTTGGTACGGGTCAACTCGCCGTCATCGGCATCGAGCTCCTTGTGCAGAACCAGGAAGCGGCTGATTTGCGAGCCGGCCAACAAGGCGTCGGCAGCCAGATCAGCGTTGACCTGTTCGACGCACTCGCGGATCATTTCATAGACCTCGGCTTTGCCGGCCAGATCGGTATAGCCGGCGTAGGGCAGATTGCGCCGCTCGGCCCAGTTGCCCACCGCATCGAAGTCGATGTTGATCATCACGCAGACCTTGTCGCGGCCATCGCCGAAGGCCACCGCTTCCTTGATGAAGGGGAAGAACTTGAGCTTGTTCTCGACGTATTTGGGCGCGAACATGGCGCCATCATTGGCCCCGCCCTTGATACGACCGACGTCTTTAACCCGGTCGATGATTTTCAGGTGGCCATGTGCATCGATGAAGCCGGCGTCGCTGGTGTGGTACCAGCCATCGGCGGTCAGCACCTCTTCGGTCGCCTTCGGATTCTTGTAATAGCCCTTGAGCAGTCCGGCCGACTTGACCAGGATCTCGCCGTTGTCGGCCACCTTGATCTCTACGCCACGGATGGGCACGCCCACCGTATCGGCGCGCGCTTCATGGTCGGGTTGCAGGCAGACGAACACGGCGGTTTCGGTCGAGCCATAGAGTTGCTTAAGGTTGATACCGATGGAGCGATAAAAGGTAAACAGGTCCGGGCCGATGGCCTCGCCGGCTGTATAGGCCACCCGCACCCTCGAAAAGCCCAGGGTGTTGCGCAAGGGGCCATAGATCAGCAGGTCGCCCAGGGCGTACATCAGTCGATCGCCCAAACTCAGGGCCTTGCCGTCCATGCGCTGTGGCCCCACGCGCTTGGCCAGCGCCATGAATGACTTGAACATGCTGCGTTTGAGCGCGCTTGCGTCCTCCATGCGGATCATGACGCTGGTGAGCATGCCCTCGAAGACCCGTGGTGGCGCGAAATAGTAGGTCGGACCCACTTCCTTGAGGTCGATGGAGACGGTGCCGGCGTTTTCGGGGCAGTTGACCACATAGCCGCAGACCAGCCACTGGGCGTAACTGAAGATGTTTTGTCCAATCCAAGCTGGCGGCAGATAGGCCAGGACTTCCTCGCGCTCGCTGAGCCTGTCGAATTCGGCGCCGGCTTGGGCACGGTCCATCAGCGTGCTGTGGGTGTGCACCACGCCTTTGGGATTGCCCGTCGTGCCAGAGGTGAAGAACATCGCGGCCACATCGCCGGTCTGACCCAGGCCGACTTGCTCGTTGAAAAAGCCGGGGTGCTTAGCGGCCCAGGCCGCGCCTTGCTCGATCATCTGGTCCAGACCCACTAGGCCGGGTGCGTCGTATTTGCGCAGGCCGCGTGGGTCGTCGTAAATGATGCGTTGCAGCAGCGGGCACTGATCGCGGATTTCCAGCAGCTTATCGACCTGTTCCTGGTCCTCGACCAGAGCCAGCTGTACCTCAGCGTTGGTGATGGGAAACACGCACTCGGCCGCCACCGCATCCTGGTACAGAGGCACAGGAATAGCCCCCAGCGATTGGGCGGCCAGCATCGCCGCATAAAGCCGAGGCCGGTTAGCGCCAATGACCACCATGTGCTGGCCGCGCTGGAGGCCGAGTTGGTGCATGCCGCAAGCCATGTGTTCAACCAGCTTGGCCAGATCGGCCCAACTCAGGGCCTGCCAGATGCCATACTCCTTCTCGCGCAGGGCGGGGGCCTGGGGGCGCCGAGCAGCATGCTCGAGCAGGAGCTTGGGAAAAGTCGTCTGCATGGGAAACCTTTGGGGAGGGTGCAAGCAGGCCTGAACCTGCAGTCACTTTGGTTACCAGCTATGCTAAGCCCGGCTTTGACGCCATGTTGTCATTGCGACGACAATCAAAGACCTATCTCACTGGGACTTACCCTAGACAGCTTCCTTTGCCCGAAAGCCGACTGTCAGTCTTGTCTTCACCATGACGATTGAGCCCACTCTTTATCAGCGGCGCCGGGCCTTGAGCGCTGAGGAGCTCGACGGCATCCCTTGGCTGGGTCTGTTGCTGCCGGCAGAGCGGGAGCGGGCGGTGGCCGAGTTGGTGGTCAGCCAGGCAGTGCCGGGTGACCACATCTGCCGGGTCGGCCGGGAGGTCACTTATTGGTTCGGCGTCATCGACGGGCTGCTCAAGATGAGCAGCGACAGCGCCCAGGGCATCACCATGACTTTCTCTGGCTTGCCGCCGGGCGGCTGGTTTGGCGAGGGTACCGCGCTCAAGCGTGAGCCCTACCGCTACAACGTGCTGGCGCTGCGGCGCAGCCGGGTGGCCGGTCTTCCGGTGGAGACCTTTGACTGGCTGCTCGATCACTCCATTGGCTTTAACCGTTTTGTGATGCGCCAGCTCAACGAGCGGCTGGCGCAGTTCATTGCGGCGCGCGAGATCGACCGGCTCAACAGTCCGGACTTGCGGGTGGCCCGCAATTTGGCCGCCTTGTTCAACCCGGTCCTGTTTCCTGCGGTCGGTGAGATCTTGCGCATCACCCAGCAGGAGTTGGCTTATTTGGTCGGGCTGTCGAGGCAGCGGGTCAATGAGGCGCTGCGAACCCTGGAGCGGCACGGGGTGATCCGGGTGGAATATGGGGGCCTTCGGGTGCTCGATCTGGCGCGCCTGCGCAGCGACAATTTCTCGCAGTGACGAGCCCTTTCCTGTCCGATACCCCGAAATGACCCACGATCCTGCTGCGCTGACTCCTCGGCCCCCCCGCCCTGCCGCCGTGCGCGTGCCGGCGGCCAAAGGGGCGGCCCCGGATCAGAGCGAGCAGGCGGTGCGCCTGAACAAGCGCATGGCCGATTTGGGCCTTTGTTCGCGCAGGCAGGCTGACGATTGGATTGCCCGCGGTTGGGTGCGGGTCGACGGCCAACCGGCTGTTCTGGGCCTGGCGGTGGCCGTCAGTGCCCGTATCGAGGTAGACCCGCAGGCCCGACAGCGTCAGAGCCAGCAGGTCACCATCTTGCTCAACAAGCCGGTAGGCTATGTGAGCGCGCAGGCCGAGGACGGCCACAAACCGGCGGTCAGCCTGCTGCAGGCCGGCAGCCGTTGGCAGGGCTGCAGCAGCCCCGTGCGGTGGTCGCCGCAACAGCTCAAAGGTTTGGCCCCGGCCGGCCGGCTGGACATTGACTCGATCGGCCTATTGGTCCTTACCCAGGACGGGCGCATCGCCCGCCAGCTCATCGGTGAGGATTCGGATGTTGAAAAGGAGTATCTGGTACGGGTCAGCTACGGCGAGCACAGCCAGGGGGTGCAGGCGCTGTTTCCTGCCGAAAAGCTCAGCCTTTTGCGTCAGGGCCTGAGTCTGGATGGGCGTCTGCTGCGGCCTGCTCAGGTGAGCTGGCAAAACCCGGAACAACTGCGATTTGTGCTGCGCGAGGGCAAGAAGCGCCAGATTCGGCGCATGTGCGAGCAGGTGGGCTTGCAGGTCACAGGCCTCAAGCGCATACGCATGGGGCGGGTCAGCTTGGGCCAGCTACCGCTGGGCCAGTGGCGCTACCTCGGCCCGCATGAGTCATTTTGAGGGGCTTCAAACCCGCGGGTCTTGCAGGTGGTAGCGGGTAACGGTAGGCGCGTCCTCGAGCAAGTGGAAGGCGAGCTTGCGCTCGCGCAAGGCCACGTCAGCGGCGGTAATGCGGTCAAAGCGCCGCAGATGCTCGGTCCAAGATTCGTCGACCACCTGTTCAATATAGCGTCCGGGCTCGTTGATGTCGTGCAGCAGTGCCCATTCGAGCGCACCCTGGCGCAGCCGGCTGCGCCGGCTTTCTTCCATCAGCGCCAAAAAGGGCTCTGCCTGCCGGGGGTCGATCTGGTATTCAATATGGACGGCCACTCGCCCCTGCGCGGGTGCCGGGCTTTTGGGCGGCTGCAAGACGCGCGAGGGGGTGAGGTCTTCCTCGATGCTCAGGTCGGGCAGGCGGCGGCGGGTCAGGAGCATGGCCAGCACGCCGCTGGCACCGGCCATCAGCAGGCTGGTCTGCACACTGGTCAAGGTGGCGATCTGGCCCCACACCGCAGCGCCTAAGGCGGTGCCGCCCATGATGCCCATCTGAAACACTGACATGCCGCGCGCGCGGACCCAGTCCGGCAGGGCCATTTGAGCCGAGACGCTCAGGCTGTTCGCGTTGGACAGCCAGACCATGCCAGCCAGGTACATCAAGGGCGCGGAAAGCAGCAGGTTAGGTGTCAAGGCCATGCCTGCGGTGACCGCCGCCTGGATCAAAGTGCCGAACATCAGTTGCCGCTGCGCACCCATGTGCTGTCGCAGTCGGGGCAGCACCAGGGCCACAGTGATCGCTCCCAGGCCCATGCAGGCCAGCAGCAGGGTAAAGCCACCGGCGCCGCCACCCAGGCCCTGCGCCAGCAGCGGAAGCAGTGCCAGCAAAGCGGTGAAATGGAAAAAGATAAGAAACACCCGCACCAGCACGCCGCGCAAATGCGGCGACTGGCGGGTAAATTGCAAGCCAACGCGCATCGCACTGAAAAAACGTTCTCGCCCCAGGGGGTGGGGGCGCTGTTCACGCCGCCAGCGCATGATGATGAGGCCAGCGGCCACCGACAGAGCCGCATTAAGCGCAAAGACCCAGGCGGTACCAGCGCCAGCGATCAAGGCTCCGGCAATGAGCGGGCCCAGGATGCGCGAGGTGTTCATGGCCACCGCGTTGAGCCCCAAGGCCTGAGGCAGTTGCTGGCGCGGCACCACCTCCGGGATGAGAGCCGCAAACACTGGCCAGCGCATGGCCAGACCGATGCCATTGAGGAAAGTCAGCGCCAGCAGCAGGGGGGCCGTGATCAGATCCCAGAGGCACGCCAACCACAGGGCGGTGGCGCTGGCTGCCAGCCAAAATTGGGTAGCCATGAAGTACCGGCGCCGATCCAAAATATCGGCCAGGGCGCCGCTGGGCAGGCCCAGCAGAAAAACCGGGATCGTGGCAGCCGTCTGTACCAGCGCCACCCAAATCGGCTCTGTGGTCAGGGATGTCATCAGCCAAGCGGCCGCAACATCGCTCATCCACATGGAGATGTTGGCCGCCAGCCAGGTCACCCACAGCATGCGAAAGACGGGCGACTTCAGGGGCCCGAAAGGCGAGAGACCACGCTGTTGCAGGGTCTGCTCGGGATCTTCACTGGGGGAACGTCTTTTGGGCTCGGACATGGCTGGGGGCCAGAGCGCACAGGCGCCGGGGCTGCCGCAGCAGTTTAGTGCCTTGGGCTCGCGCTCAGGGCGCCAGCTCTTCCCAGCGCATCAGTGCCTGCATCAACTCCTCCTCGACCTGCGCCGCCCTCAGGCTCAGCTCGCTCGCACGCTGGGGGTCCTTGGCGAAGACGCTGCCATCGGCCAGGGATTGGTCCAGGCTTTTTTGCTCTAACTCCAGCGCCTCGATGCGGCCGGGCAGTGCCTTGAATTCCTGCTGCTCTTTGTAGCTGAGCTTTCGCTTGCTCAAGGATACAGCTGGACTCGAGACTGGCTGCGTTGGCACCGCTGCCGCTACCGGCGCCTGCCCTGCAGCGGCTTTAGGTGCGCCAGAGGCTGCCGCAATTTGCCGGGCCCGCGCCGACTGAATCAGCCAGTCACTGACGCCGCCCTCGTACTGCCGCCACAGCCCTGGCCGCTCGGCCGTACCCTCGTGGACGATCACGCTGGTGACCACCCCGTCCAAAAAACGCCGGTCGTGGCTGACCAGCAGGACGGTGCCGTCGTAAGACTGAAGCAACTCCTCGAGCAATTCGAGCGTGTCGATGTCCAGATCATTCGTCGGCTCGTCGAGCACCAGCACGTTGGCCGGCCGCGCAAACAGCCGGGCCAGCAGCAGGCGGTTGCGCTCGCCGCCGGAGAGCGTGCGTACTGGCGACTGCGCGCGCGCGGGTGAGAAGAGAAAGTCACCCAGATAGCTGCGCACATGCTTGCGCTCCCCGTTGACCTCCACCCACTCGCTGCCTGGGCTGATGAAGTCCTCCAGCGTGGCGTTCAGATCCAAGGCATCGCGCATCTGGTCGAAATAAGCGATCTGCAACTGCGTCCCCAGCTTGACTGTGCCAGGTGGATCCCTCACATCGGGTGGTAGCTGGCCGAGCAAGAGCTTGAGCAGTGTGCTCTTGCCCGCGCCGTTAGGCCCGATCAGGCCTATCTTGTCGCCTCTGAGGACCGTGGCGCTAAATTGGTGGACCACAGTTCGGCGACCCGCCTCGGTCTCGAAACCCTTGCTGACTTGGTCGAGCTCGGCCACGATCTTGCCGCTGCGTTCGCCACTGCTCAGATCCAGATTTACCCGACCGAGGGCCGTGCGGCGCGCTGCATGCTGGGCGCGCAACTCCTGCAGCCGCTTGATGCGCGCCACGGCTCGGGTGCGCCGGGCTTCAACGCCCTTGCGTATCCATATTTCCTCTTGAGCAAGCAGGCGGTCGGCCTTGGCCTGTACCACCGCCTCCTGAGCCAATTGCTCTTCCTTTTGCGCCAGATACTGCGCAAAGTTGCCGGGGTAGCGTCGCAGCTGGCCGCGGTCGAGCTCAATGATGCTGGTGGCCACCCGGTCAAGAAAGGCCCGGTCGTGGGTGATGGTGACCACGCTACCTTTGAAGTCGATCAGCAGGTCCTCCAACCAGGTGATGGCGTCGAGATCGAGATGGTTGGTCGGCTCGTCGAGCAAAAGCACATCCGGCCGGGTGACCAGCGCGCGGGCCAGGGCAACCCGTTTGTGGGTGCCTCCTGACAGCGTGCCTACTACCGCTGAGCCATCTAGCTGCAGACGCTGCAAAGTCTCTTGCACCCGCTGTTCCCAGTTCCAGCCGTCCTGGGCTTCAATCTGCGATTGCAAGGCATCAAGGTCGGCGCCCTCGCGCGCTTGCAAATAGTCATCAATCCAAGCCTGCACAGCAGCCAGTCCCTCGCTCACAGCAGAAAAGACCGTACCTTGCGCGGCCAGCTCAGGCTCCTGCGGAACGTAAGCGATGCGCAACTGCTGCTGCAATAAGAGGCGCCCATCGTCAGGCTTCTCCATTCCGGCCAAGATCTTCAGCAAGGACGACTTGCCTGTGCCGTTGCGACCGATCAGACCGATGCGCTCGCGCTCCTCCAGCGCGAAGTCGGTATGGTCAAGCAGGGCTACGTGGCCGTAGGCCAGTTGCGCGTCGAGCAGGGTAATAAGGGCCATGAGCAGTGTGTACAAGTGGTCGCCGATTATGCGGCTGGCCCCCTGAGGCTCGAGCTCCTATGGCGGCCTTACGTCCGAGGAATGGCTCAGTGAAGCATCCCGCCGAGTCATTCATTGCAGCCTCTGCTTTTCATGATTTCTTCTCTGAGGCCGCATGTTGTGCCCGCAAAGTCGAAGGGACTCCTTGCAATCCTTTTTTGCGACAGCTTGAACAGGCCAAAAAATAGTGTTATAGTCTATGGCTCAGCTGATCACTGCGGTGTCTTCGGAAAGAAGGCCGAAGCAAAAGAGAAGCCGAGCGGAGGCTTCAAAAGCTCTGCCAAACAAGCAGCGAGAAAAAATTTTTCGAGTTGTGTTGACGAAGCAGAAAAATCCGGTGTATACTGCAAGGCTTCGCTGATCGTAGCGAAGTAAAGAGGCAGATAAGCTCTTCGGCGGATCGAGCAGATAAACTGCATGAGTCTTACGGGTGGCAAGTTGCTTGGGATCCTTAACAAATTACAGCCGATAAGTATGGGCGTTTGAAGGCGATTGCCAGGTTGGCCGCGCAAGCGGTTGACCAGGTCTTTACCGACCTTAAACGCTCATAGAGATAGAAGTGAAGTTCACTTCAATTCCGTTTTTATGAGTTTTCTTCTCGCCGAAAGGTGGGGAGTTTTATTGCAGTGATTAAACTATAGAGTTTGATCCTGGCTCAGATTGAACGCTGGCGGCATGCCTTACACATGCAAGTCGAACGGTAACGCGGGGCAACCTGGCGACGAGTGGCGAACG
>Ga0164293_10000232_pt1 | contig 41414 bp, 39 predicted proteins | sample GEODES118metaG_FD_111487 | JGI IMG/M metagenome (GOLD analysis project Ga0164293, IMG submission 111487) | Eutrophic lake water microbial communities from Lake Mendota, Wisconsin, USA - GEODES118 metaG | ecosystem: Environmental > Aquatic > Freshwater > Lake | place: USA: Lake Mendota...
AATATGCCAATATTTTATAAATCTTATCCCGAATGCTTTCGGGAGTCAATGCCGATGGTATCAAACAAATAGTACAATGAGGCGATAGCCGATATTGGACTATATTGTTTGTCCAATCGGTATCAATCGTCAATTATCCATTGTCAATTATCAATTGCTTTACCATCCTAATATCCACGCAAATATCAGCGGAACAACAATAGTGGCATCACTTTCTACAATGAATTTAGGAGTACTGATATCCAGCTTTCCCCAGGTGATTTTTTCATTAGGTACCGCTCCGGAATATGAACCATAAGAAGTGGTTGAATCACTGATCTGGCAGAAATAACTCCAAAACGGAACATCATGCCATTCCAGATCCTGGTACATCATGGGTACCACACAGATTGGGAAGTCGCCGGCAATACCACCGCCAATCTGAAAAAAACCTACTCCTTTTCCGGAAGAATTGTTGCGGTACCAATCGGCTAACCATACCATGTATTCAATACCACTCTTCATGGTAGAGGCTTTCAATTCATTCTTGATAACATAAGAAGCGAAGATATTTCCCATGGTACTGTCTTCCCAACCGGGTACAACAATAGGAATATTTTTTTGAGCGGCTGCCAGCATCCAGCTGTTCTTGGGGTCTATCTCATAATACTGTTCCAGAACGCCACTTAACAACATCTTATACATGTATTCATGTGGAAAATAACGTTCGCCTTTCTGATCGGCATCTTTCCAAATGGCCTGGATATGTTTTTGTAACCTGCGAAATGCTTCTTCTTCAGGGATGCAGGTATCTGTAACCCGGTTGTAATGATTTTCAAGCAAATCCCACTCATCCTGCGGACTCAAATCGCGGTAATTAGGAACTCTTTTATAATGACTGTGTGCAACGAGGTTCATGATATCTTCTTCAAGATTGGCTCCTGTGCAACTGATGATGGCTACCTTATCCTGCCGAATCATTTCCGCAAAACTTAAACCCAATTCGGCGGTACTCATGGCACCGGCAAGAGTTACCATCATTTTACCGCCTTCAAGCAAATGGGTTTCATATCCTTTAGCTGCGTCCATCAGGGCTGCAGCATTAAAGTGTCGATAGTGATATTGGATATATTCAGATACAGGGCCTTTTTTCATTTGATGCTGTTTTGGGCAACAAAAATAGGGTTTTTGACTCAAGGCTAAAATCCGAATATTTGCTCAGGCATTAAAAAAGCATAGCTACTGATGCTATGCTTTTAGGTATGATTCGAACGTGTGGATTAGTTTTTGCGGGAATTGCTTTGAAGCTTTAACTCTCCATCCGCAGTACTCATTAATGCTATGATACGGGTATCATTTTCGATATTGAAGAAATAAGTAGACTGTCCGTTACTTAATACTTCAGTAACCATTTTCGCCGGCGTGAAATTTGGGTACTGGTTGCTCACTGAATACTGTATGGTTGCAGGAATACCGGTATAAGCAATCTGACGTTGCCCATTCACAAATACGGTGTCTGCTGTAACCGTTTTGATCTTACTAACGGTAGATTGAGCAACAATACTTACGGTACTGCTGATTAAAAGGATCCCTAAAATCCCGGTGGCTAATTTTTTCATGATGATAAATTTTTGGGATTGAAATACACTGCCTGTTTTGAGCAGCTTTACGATTGTAAAAGTAAAGCCCGTACTTAAGCCCGATTTATTGAACAGGATGAGAGACAGAAAATGAATAGGCTGATACAGGAGTGGTAAATGTGAGACAAAAGTCCCAATCCATTATCTAAGGAATTCCACTGAAATTCAAGCACTGGAATTTTTTCTTAACAAAAAGCCAAATATGGCTGGCCCCAGGTTATTTAATTTATTCGGTTAAGAATGAAAGATTTCAAGAAGTTTTGCCTCGTTGTAAATCCTCGTGAATCTTTCAAATTGGATGAAACTCCATTCATCCTTCCTAATTGCCACTGAAATAATCCAAAATTCGATTTGCTCAGCCGGGAAAAATATTTTAAATCATTGCTAAACAATGCTTTAAGAAAGAATTACGGTAATAAATACTGCCCATTACTATTTTAAAGATAGTATTATGTTTTGCATAGTACTAAAATGTTATTTACTTTTGATTTATCAATTAGAAAAAAATCATCTGCCAACAAAAACAAAAAATAGAAAATGAAAACGCAATCAAAAATCCTGCAACCACTTACAAAACAACAAGTGGCATCTCTAACAACTGAGGTTAATGAAACCCTCGCCAAAAGTATTAACCATGAAATCATACGGCCTATTTCTTCCGCAGAACTTTGGAATATCCAGCGCCACCATCGTACCATGTTTAGCAGAAGAAGGTGCCTATGACCTAAAATATCCGTCAAAAAAAAGACCGCTGCATTATTTATTTGCAACGGTCTTTCTTAATATGTAATTTTTGAATTACTTTATCAGAACCAGTTCATCAATTATATTTTTTGCACCTCCTAGTTTATCTACACACCACAACACATAACGAACATCCACACAAATGGTGCGGTTAAGGTCTTTATCAAAGGCAATCTTATGGCTCAATGCTTCATAGTTGCCATCAAATGCCAATCCAATCAAGTTACCCTTACCATCCATTACCGGGCTTCCGCTATTTCCACCTGTAATATCATTGGTAGTGATAAAGCCAATCACGAGATCTTTGCGGATAGGATCAGCATATTGTCCAAAATCTTTTTTCTTTAACATCTCTACCTGTTTGGCAGGCAGATCGAATTCGTAATCGCCAGCTTTGTATTTTTCCAGAATGCCTTTTGAAGTGGTTACATAATCATAAAAAACAGCATCCCGAGGGCGATAGCTTTTTACATTTCCAAAACTCACCCGCATGCTGAAATTGGCATCAGGATACATTTTGTTTACAGCCGCAGGATTCATTTCCCTGATTCCTTTGAGGTAAAGATTACCGAGTTCATTATTGCGGTTGTTGAAGTTGGTAAACATCGGTCCGTACTTTGTGTTGTAATTTTTTACAAAACTGGAAGCAAAATCAAATGCCGGATCTGCCTGAAGGGTTAATGCATCAGGGTTGGCGATAAAGGTTTTCCACCGAACAGAATCTAAAATCAATGTTTTGGCAAACACCTCATTGGCCCATTTTTTATAAGTAGCTTCATCCTGTAAGTCGCCATAAGCGGCTATCTTATCGTAATACCCGATCGGATGCTGGCTTTTATCGATATCATTATAAAAAGCCTGTGCCACAGCAGCCATGATTTTTTTATCGCTGGGATAATCTGCTGCTTCCAGATAATTTTTCCGGGCAGCATCTGCTGCTTCGGCAGCTTTGCGGATATCTTCGGGTGTGGCACCTGTTTTAACCAGCGCAGCTTCGAGGCCCATCAATGAAGAGGCATAGGCTGAAAGCGGAGAACCGAGTATGCCTTCCCGCAAGTATTGACGGTGCCTGGCATAGGGTGCCCATGTTGCATAATTTTTTTCATATTCTTCAAACAAATTTTCATAGGCAGGTTTGCCTTTGGCCCATGCGGCAAATTTTTGTTCGGCAACTTGTTTCTCACCATAAGTATTGAACTTTACCAACTGCTTGGTTTCCCCGTCAAAAAATTTCCAATAGTTTGCAATTCCTGCATAATCTGAAGCCAGCTTTAATTTCACGGCAGGGTCTTTTACCATTTGCTCATGCATCGCTTTCAAACGCATATCCCTTAATCCAACCAAGGAAGGATTTTCGATTTCATTTTTCAACTTGATACCATAGCTGGTTTCATAACGGTTGGTACCTCCGGGATAACCATAAATCATGGCATAGTCGCCATCTTTGATTCCTTTGATACTCACGGGTAAAAAATGTTTGGGCTTAAGTGGCACATTATCTTTACTGTAAGCGGCAGGTTTACCATCTTTTGCAGCATACACACGGAAGATTGAAAAATCTCCGGTATGGCGCGGCCATTCCCAGTTATCGGTATCGCCACCAAATTTGCCTATACTTTCGGGAGGAGTACCTACCAATCGAATATCACGGTAAGTTTTGTACACATACATGATGTACTGATTGTCTTTAAACATACTGTAAACCCTGCCGGAAATTCCATTTTCCTTATCAGAAACTTTATCAGTAATGCTTTTATAAACTTCCTGGATTTTTTTGATGCGGTCGGCCCAGGAAAGTCCTTTAACCCCTGCTTCCACTTCTTCGGTTACATCCACAATTTTCTCCAGAAACTGAACGGTGAGCTGGCTTTGAATTTCCTGATCTTTATTAAAAGCATAAAATCCGTCTCGCAAGTAATTATTCTGAACACTGCTTGCTGCGGCAATGGCTCCATATCCACAATGGTGGTTCGTAAAAATCAGTCCCTGATTACTCACAATCTCCCCGGTACAACCACCCCCAAAAATGATAATGGCATCTTTTATAGATGCTTTGTTGATGGAATACAATTGTTCTTTGGTGAGTTTAAGTCCACGTTTTACCATATCATCGTAAACCTGTTGCCCAAGTAACATGGGCAACCACATTCCTTCATCGGCGCGAGCCTTTCCAATACTGGCAACAAGTACCAGCATTACAAGTAATTTCTTCATATTTTTTTTCAATTTTTGTAATTACAAACGTAACCAAATTTTATCAATCAGTATTTCAATTTCGCAAAATTGGCTTTCATTGGGCGTTATGACTATCTTTAATAATCACCTGAAAATAAGCCGATCTAAATCCTTTTATATAATTAGTATCAAAAAAGCTTCGCAATAATTTATATTTGTCTACTTACAACCTTTTTTGAATGCCCATATTCGACATTACATTACCTAAGACGATTGCAAAGGCCCTTAACCTGCCGGTGAGCGATCCCAGAAGGCAACAAATAAAAGTGTTGAAAAAGCTGCTTCGTTTATCCAGGTTTACCCAATTCGGCCAAAAATACCAGTTTGATGAAATACTGTTAAGCCGTCATCCGGGAAAGAAATTCCAGCAATTGGTTCCTACCTGCAATTATGATAAGATTTACCGGGAATGGTGGTATAAGACCCTGGAAGGCACTCCGGATGTATGCTGGCCCGGGGTAATCAAGTACTTTGCCCTGAGCAGTGGCACCAGTGAGGCAGCCAGTAAATACATCCCTGTTACCAAAGAACTAATCAGAAGCAACACAGTTACCAGTTTTCGTCAGTTGTTTAGTCTTACCCGATATGAAAACATCAGTAAAAGATCCATAGGTAAAGGATGGCTAATGCTTGGCGGTAGTACCCAACTCCAAAAAGGGGCTACTTATTTTGCAGGTGACCTCAGCGGAATCCAACAAAAAAATATTCCTTTCTGGTTTTTAGGTTTGGGCCTTTATAAACCCGGAAAGAAAATTGCAAGGGAAAAAGACTGGTCAAAAAAACTGGAAGAAATCGTTGAGAAAGCGCCTGAATGGGATATCGGATTTATCGTTGGTGTTCCGGCATGGTTGCAATTATGTATTGAAAAAATCATTGAACGCTATAAGCTTAAAAATATCCATGATTTATGGCCGAATCTCGCTTTCTATGTTCATGGTGGTGTGGCGCTGGAACCTTATAAAAAAGGATTTCAAAAACTGTTGGGCAAGCCTATTACTTTCATCGAAACCTACCTGGCCAGTGAAGGATTTCTGGCTTATCAAAACAGGCAGGATACCCGGGGCATGCACCTGGTGCTTAACAATAATATTTTTTTTGAGTTTGTGCCTTTCGACGACGAAAATTTCGACAGTGATGGCAACATGCTACCCGAGCCAACAGCTTATATGATTCATGAAATTGAAGAAAACCGCGATTATGCCATACTCATTAGCACGAATGCAGGCGCCTGGAGATATGCTATCGGAGATACTATACGTTTGGTTGATAAAGAAAAAAGCGAAATCATCATCACCGGAAGAACCAAGCATTTTCTTAGCCTGGTTGGAGAACATCTCAGCGTAGATAATATGAATAAGGCTATTGAAATGGCTTCTGAAGAACTGAATGTATTCATACCGGAGTTTACTGTTGCCGGTGTTCCGCATGGTAATTTCTTTGCGCATCAATGGTACATCGCAACTGATGATAAGGTAGATGCTGAAACCCTTTGTAATATGATTGATGAAAAACTGAAATTACTCAACGACGACTACGAGGTGGAAAGAAAACATGCCCTTCGCGATGTAAAAGTTGACGTATTGCCGGAACAGGTGTTCATGGATTTCATGAGAGCCAAAGGAAAAATTGGTGGCCAGCATAAATTTCCCAGAGTACTCAAAGGTAAAATGCTGGAAGAATGGCAACTGTTTTTGAAAAAACAGGTTGTACAATAAGTTTCTGGTTTTTCTTTTCTTAATTTTCCTGCATGACAGATGCCATTCTATCAGGACTGCTACTTGGGTTTGCCCTTGTGTTTTCGGTAGGCCCCGTAATTTTCACCCTGATCAAACTGCGCATCAACTATGGTGTGGTTAGTGCTTTCTATTTTGTAGCCGGTGTATGGCTTAGTGATATCATCTGGGTATTGGCAGCAAATCTTTTTAGCGGTTTACTGCAAACCCTCAATACCAACAAATCGCTGATTGGTGTTTTCGGAGGATTCTTTCTTATTGCGCTCGGGATATTTTACCTTTTCTTCAAAAAATACCATTCCAAAGAGGAGATGGATAAAGGGGTTAAAATTGCCGGAACTACTCATCTCCGGTTATTCATTACCGGTTTCTTGATCAATACCCTTAATCCCGGTGTTATAGCGCTTTGGTTTGCAGTAGCCACTAAATCGCTTAACGATCCGTTTAACGAGCGGTTCGTGATTTTTACCACCTGTTTATTGGTGAATATGGGTGCAGATCTGGCAAAAATTAACCTGGCCGGAAGATTACGCAAAAAACTAACCGACCACAATATTGTGATCATCAATAAAATTTCAGGGCTGATGTTCCTGTTGTTTGGTGTTGCACTGATTATCGGTGTATTTTACAGTACAAAACATTAACCAGTGCCGATGCGAAACAGTTTTTTTATAATACTCATGTGCTGTTCACTTACTGCCATGGCACAACCTTCAGATTTTTTAGCACTCCGGAAAAAAAATAAAACCATCAAATCTTTTTATGCCGGAACACAAATTGAATTCACTACGGTTCATGGTGTTTATAAAAATGCACTGATCAACCGCATCCAAAATGACACAATCTATGTTCAGGAATGGCTGGTAAGGCCCATGATGACGCAACTTGGTTATATCGTTACCGATTCTGTTGGGAGTTTCCGTTATGCTTATCATTACAAAGACATCAAATCAATCGGCAAACCGCAGAAAGGATTCAATGTACAGGGAAGTGGTGCTGCATTACTTGGAGGTGGCATACTGCTTACTTTGGCTAGCGGAGTTGTTTACATTTTTGACAAAGATAAGTTTAGTCCGGAACTGATGGCAGCTGCAGCAGGTTTAGCTGTAATCGGTTATTTCCTGAGTAAATCGGGCAGCAAAGGTATTGTCATTGGCAAAAAGAACTACCAGCTCGATTATATCAAATTGACTCCTTAAATCAATCCTATGGCAAAGGAGGTAAAAAGGAAAGGTTGGCGCATCTTCCGGAAAATCATGCTGGCTATTTTTATTTTTCAATTGGTTTATATCATTATTGTGAAATGGTTTGATCCTCCGATTACCATCACCCAACTGGTGAATCTGATAGAAGGAAACGGTTTAAAAAGAGATTATATCAGTTTTGATGAAATGGGACCTAACATCAAATTGGCGGTAATGGCATCTGAAGACCAGTTATTCCCTGATCATGATGGATTCGATTTGAAAGCCATCGAAAAAGCGATGAAGTTCAACGAAAAACATCCCAACAGAACCCGGGGTGCCAGCACGATCAGTCAGCAAACAGCAAAGAATGTTTTTCTCTGGCAACACGGTGGTTATTTTAGAAAAGGGCTTGAAGTTTATTTCACCTTTATGATTGAAAAGATCTGGGGCAAAAAACGTATCCTGGAAACTTACCTGAATGTTGCAGAAATGGGTAAAGGCATTTTTGGTGTACAAGCTGCCGCGAAGGCTTATTTTAATAAGGATGCCAAATTGCTTACCAGGCAGGAAGCTGCTATGATTGCAGCCTGTTTGCCTAATCCTAAAAAATTTACCGTAAAACCATTGAGCCGTTATGTAGCCATTCGTGCAGTTAGTATCCAGAAGCAGATGGGCTTTCTTTCGGGTGATGAAGATATCGAAGCCCTATTGAAGTAATGGATCAATTGCAAGGATAGCTTTTTGCAAACGCGATGAACCTTCCCCAGTTATAGTAACCCAAGGCGTATCCTGGTTGATCATCGCATCCCGGTAATGATGAAATAATTTCATGCGGATAGCTGGGTCTGGGTATTCCCTGAGTGCATCTTCCTCCCAGGGTAAATCAGGATAACACAAAAGGTATAAATCTGCATTGCTACTTGCGATCAGGTTGAGGATTCGGTTATCGCATTGATTGTAAACAAACTCGCTCCATACTTTAATTACATACAAATCGGTATCTACAAATACAGGCAATACATTCCTTTTTTCTGTTGATAAAAGTGCTTCTGCTTTTTCTAGAACTTGCTTTTCGTTTTCCAATTGCCCGATTGCAATCGTATACAGGTCGCCGTAAGTATATTCACGCCCTCGTGAAATCAGGTATTCGCGTGCAAATTCCTTCGCCCAGAAGGTTTGATAATGGTTGGCTAAAGCTTCACTCAGGTTACTTTTGCCTGTTGATTCAGGGCCGATGATGACGATTTTTTTCAACATGATCATTGCTTATACCAGGCAGGTGAATGTTTAATCACTTTTTGATAAACCTTACAATCGGGATCATGTGCACCAGGTAGATATCCCGTACTCATCAGGAATTCATTTACAATTTCACCACCGGTAAAGCGGAATGTTTTTTTAAATAATGCAGTCCATTCCAGTTTGTTTAACGGGTGATGTGCTGCTATCCAATTCCGGAAACTGCCATGCTCTTTTTGCAATTCCCTGATCACTTTTGCATTATGTATGGCAGCAGCTATTTTCAGGCGGTTACGGATGATGCCGGCATCGTTGAGTAGCCGTTCTACATCCTTTTCATTGAATTTGGAAACTTTGGCAATGTTAAACTGGCGGTAAGCTTTACGGAAATTATGTTCTTTCCTCAGGATGGTCGTCCAACTTAAACCTGCCTGATTGATTTCAAGAACCAATCTGCAAAAAAGTTCATCATCCGATTCGAGCGGAAAACCATAGTGCAGATCATGATAAGGCTTATGCACTTCTAAATCGGCTGGCTTCATGGTTAGCATGGCTTTACAATAACTCATTGTAATTAATTTAAAAAGGTTGATTTTGTTTGCCGGTGAAGATTAGCTTTTTTTCGCCATTCAAGAAGCCCGGAAATTGCCATCAGTAATAAAATGATATAATAGGTACTGGTAAATACATAGCCTTTTACAAAGTAAAGAGGAATGGATGCTGTGTTGGTGATGATCCACCAAATCCAGCTTTCCACTTTTTTACGGGTCATCAGCCACATGCCTGTATAAGCAGATGCGCTGGCCAAAGCATCGGCCCATGGAATTGCACCGGGAGCGAAATTTTTTTGTAAAGCGGTAAGCGCCCAGTAAATAAGCCCATAACAGCTACCAAAAAATAATAACTGTACTATCCATTCTCTCATTCCGGAATAACTCACCTGTAAAACGGGAAGGTCATTACGGTCTTTTCTTTTCCACATCATCCATCCATAGATGCTCATGATGGTAAAATATGCATTTACACTTGCTTCACCGGGTAATGATGCCTTGATACTGAGATAAACGTAGATTGTCGTATTTATCAAACCAGTTGGATAAACCAGCATATTCGCTTTCCGGCTATACCAAACACTTACTATTCCGGATATTACAGCCAGATATTCCAGTAAACTGGTTTGTTTTATCCCTTCAATGAAATGCTGCCATATTATTGTTGCATCCATATTTACGCAGAACCTGATTTAGCGTAAGTTTTTAAACCAGTAAATATATCAAGTAAAAATTTTAGCTGTAATTTTTTATGAACAACCCAAAACCTGGATAAAAATCTACAGGAAAAAGCATTTTTATATAAGAGCATGTATCTAAGAAATCAAATTTCCTATTCCGCTTCGGCAACTACTTCCTTTACTTCAGGTATCATCCTTTTCATCATTCCTTCGATGCCTGCTTTCAGGGTGATCATTGAAGAAGGACATCCACTGCAACTACCCTGCAGCATTAGGTTCACTTTCCCTTCTTCGTAACTTTTGAATTGTATGGCTCCACCATCCATTTCCACAGCAGGTTTAACATAGTTCTCCAGCAATTCCTTAATGCGTTTTACAACGTCATCATCATCTGCACTAACAGTATTGCTGCTTTCCGATTTCATGATGGCAACTTCCTCTTCATTCACAACTGCTTTGCCTTCTTCAAGATAATCTTTAAGAAACTGCTTAACCGCCGGGATTACATCCTGCCAATCTTCTGTTTCAGCAGTTTTAGTCAAGGTTACAAAATTACTGGCGATAAATACCGATTTAATGAATGGGAAGCTAAACAGTTCCTGTGCCAGAGGCGATGGTTTTGCGCTTGCTTCATCAGGCAGGTCGATACTTTTACCGGGATAAAGCAACTTGTTTGCTACAAATTTCATGGTTTCCGGGTTGGGCGTCATCTCTGTATAAATGCTGATCACCGGGTTTCCTGTCTTAATCATAAAAGAGGTTTTATATGCGGTACAAAAATAACCCTAATTCAACAATTTGGGCTCTTAAAAAAGGTAACCCACATGTGACGACGTTTAATTTTCCTATTTCGTAAGTTAGGTCAATTGAAACATTTCCTTTTACTACCATGTTCAGCCAAAAGGATTAATATTATCAAAAAGATGATATGCTTTCGAAAACAGTTTTTCTCTTTCTTATCCTTTTTCCTGCTACTCTGAACATTCTGGCTCAAAGAAAGCCTATGAGAAAGGGGGTTAGTTCGGTTAATACAACCGGTTCCTAAAACAAAGAATTGACACTCAGTGTAGATCAACATCAGGATAAATGGCAGGAAGTGAAAAGGGTTCTTGTAAATCAGACTGAACCCTTAGCTTTTACGAATTCCTTATTCATAAAATTGAATCAAAATAGAGTTGAAATCAAAGATTTTACCAGCATGAGGATGACCATGAAAGGACTTTTAGATTTTACTGCACAGAATATCTTGATGGCAGCAGCTGATGAATTCACAGTGAAATCCCTTACAAAAGATCATCTTATACCGATTGGACAAACAATATAGTCCAATATAGGCTATCGCCTTCATTGTACTATTTGTTTGATACCATCGGCATTTACCACTGTAAGATTTATAAAATATTGGCATATTATATAAATCACATTGGTATTATCATCGCGATGGAGAGTTTGTGAGTGCCCTTGAAAAACGCGACCAATATGCTTATGAATCTTATGGGAAAAATGACATTTCTATCGATAGTATGAACACTCCCATCTCATTCGATCCCAAAAACATCACCGGGAAATGGTTGGTGTATCGCAGGCCAATGCCGGTGCGGTAGCGGGTGATGCTCTTGTAATCAAGAGCATTGAAATATTCAATAGCAACAGGCAGGGCTCTGCAACAGGGAAAATGGTTTTTTATCAGGGTAGACAAACAACTGCTGAAGATTGTAAGGTAGTGTATAATACAACAGGCATACTGGTAATAACGGATACGCATAACTGGAGTTTCAATCTGTACAATGCCGATGGTAAGGATCTTGTATTCGGGGAGAAAGACCAGTTTTTATATTATGCAAAGCATTACTAAAGCCTGGGTTCATTGCCGATGATTCTTAGTTTTGCATAATTGAGCATAATTTTCTTCTCTCCGTTCATTTCAAATTTTATGGTAGCCACCGGATTATGAGCTGCACCTTCTAATTGGGTGATTTCTCCGAATCCGAATTTCTGGTGTTCCACTTTTTGACCGGCACGCAGATCTGAAGTATTACTTGCCATAAAATCTGCGCTGGGTATGTGCTCTTTAACGGCAGCCCGTTGAGGACTTGTTGAAAATGTTGATTTAGGAGTTGCTGAATCCTGAGGCCTTGCAAATCCTCTTTGCATTCTATCATAGGCAGAACCCTCGCTCCAGTTGTTGCCGCCGTTGTTGCGGGCGGTGCTGCCAGCATAACTTTTATCCAGATATGCCTCATTCATTTCATCAAGAAAGCGGCTGGGATCATTTTGTTGAAGTTGCCCAAAACGGTATCGGGCGTTTGCATAGCTAAGCACCAGTTTTTTCTTGGCACGAGTGATGGCTACATAAAACAAGCGGCGTTCTTCTTCAAGCTCTTCCCGGGTGTTGATGCTCATCGCATTGGGAAAGAGAGTTTCTTCTAAACCACCAACAAAAACTACAGGAAACTCCAGCCCCTTAGCGGCATGTATCGTCATCAGTTTAACCACATCTGCATTTTCTTTATCCACATCTGCATCAGTTAATAAAACAATTTGTTGCAGATAGGCTCCAAGACTTTTATCGCCCACTTCTCCGTCTTCCTCATTCATAGGTGTTTCGGTGAATTCCTTTATAGAGTTGAGCAATTCCTGAACGTTTTCGTAACGGGCAAGTCCTTCTGTAGTCTTGTCATTGAACAATTCCTTCACCAGTTGGGTATTCTTACCAATGAGAACAGCAAGGTCGTAAGCATTTTTCTTTCCCAGTTCAGAATGGAACATACGGATCATGGTTACAAAATTGTCGATACTTTCGAGTGTGCCGCTCCTGAATCCGTAAAATCCGGCATTCGATAAAATCTCCCAAACGGTAAGTTGGTGCGTATTGGCGTGCAGCACTATTTTCTCCATGGTGGTTTTACCGATTCCACGTGCAGGATAATTGATGATGCGCTTCAAGGCTTCTTCATCTTGCGTGTTCACAACAATCCTGAGATAAGCGATCATATCTTTCACCTCCTTGCGCTGATAGAAACTGGTACCGCCATATATTCGGTAAGCAATGCCCATTCTTCTCAATGATTCTTCATAGCTCCGGCTTTGAGCATTGGTTCGGTAAAGGATGGCGAATTCGTGGTTGTGAAAGTGATTGCGAAGTTTCAATTCCTGGATACTATCGGCTACCATTTTACCTTCATCGTTATCCGTCATCGTACGAACCAGTTTGATCTTATCTCCTTCATCATTTATGGTAAACAATTTTTTTTCAATCTGGCCCTTGTTATGGCTGATCACTTCGTTAGCAATGTGAAGGATATTTTTAGTACTGCGGTAATTTTGCTCCAGTTTCACTACCATCACTTCATCATAATCCTTCTGAAACTGAAGTATATTCTCAATCGTAGCACCACGGAAGCTGTAGATGCTTTGTGCATCATCACCAACTACACAAACATTTTCGTGCATGGCGCCCAGCAGTTTGATGATTTCATACTGAGCGGTATTCGTATCCTGGTACTCATCAATCATGATATACCTGAACTTATGCTGGTATTTGCTAAGTGCGTCTGGAAATTTTTTCAACAATTCATACATTTTGAAAAGCAGGTCATCAAAATCCATGGCGCCGTTCTTGAAGCATCGTTTAGTGTATCCATCGTAAATAGCTCCAATCATAGGTCGGTTGGCTCGTGCATCTTCCTGTTGCAGCATCCAGTCGTTACTATATTGTGCTGCGGTAATCAAAGCATTTTTCGCTGCTGAAATTCGATTGTATACAGTATTGGATTTGTATTGTTTGTCATCAAGACCTAATTCATTCACTACTGCTTTAACAACCGACTTGGCATCATCAGTATCATAAATGGTGAAATTGGAAGGATAGCCCAGTTTGGTAGCTTCGCTGCGTAAGATGCGGGCGAAAACGCTGTGAAATGTTCCAATATAAAGGTTACGTGCTTCTGAACCACCCAGAATATTTCCAATCCTTTCTTTCATTTCGGCAGCTGCCTTGTTGGTGAAAGTGAGGGCAAGTATCCGGAAGGCATCTACTCCATTGGCCATCAGATGGGCGATACGTGTAGTAATCACTTTCGTTTTACCACTTCCAGCACCTGCAATAATCATCAATGGGCCATCCTGGTGCAGTACAGCATTTCGTTGTGGCTCGTTCAGTTCATTTAAATAATGAGGCATTGCACAAAGTTACGAAACCGCAAAATGAGCCCGACAGGATGTGGGGAAATAAATAACTTATAAATTCTATTTATACAATAAGATCAACCATTTCGTATTTGCTGGATTCAAATTTCATTAAAGGCTTAGATATGAGCTGTTTTTATTAAATTACATTTTTCAAATCTTTTGTCTGATGCGTTTTTTCTTGGTTATTCTAATTTGTTTCTTACTCGGGTCATTGATCTCCTGTGAAAAGGAAAACATTGCTACCCCTTCGAATGGCGGCCTTTTACCCACTAGTTATATCAGCATACTGGATAGCAGTTTTTCGCCAACAGTGCTCAATATTTCTATTGGCGCTTCGGTAACTTTTTTAAACAGCAGCAATGCAGTACATACGGTTGTTTCAGATGATTCAACCAGTTTCAGGTCAACCGAAATAGCGCCTTTCCAATCGTTCTACTTTAAGAAAGACACTATCGGAACCATCGGTTACCATTGTGTGGAACACCCGAATGTTAGGGGAGTGATTGTGTTAAGGCCTTGATACCGCATTAGCTTTTAACCAGTTTACGGTATGTTTTTTTATCTTTCTGACGGATTACTACAATGTAGGTTCCTTTGGCAATATTAGTGAGATGTATTTTAAGTAAGGAAGCCGACCTCTCATAATACACATGAATTCTTTGACCCAGCATATTAACCAGATACACTTCATCAGCCTGATTGATTTGCATATAAACTATTTCCTGTGCTGGATTGGGATACAATTGGCCTTCTTCATTGATAACCACAGATGGTAAGCTGTCGATAGTATTTACCAGTGTGGTATAGGATGAAGTTTTACAAGAGTCACTTACGGTAAGGGTTACCTGATAATTTCCGCTAAGAGAATAAGTATGTTCGGGGTTGAAGGTGCTGTCTGTTGTACCGTCACCAAAGTCCCAATGATACCGTGAAGCATTCCTCGACAGGTTATAACATTTTAACCTGTTGGAGATATAAGGTGTAGCAATGAATTGAGCCCAGGGATTGTAAGCACCGATATGCCATTCGGTGAAATTATTGAATAGTACTGCTTTTACGGCAGCCCTTATGGCACTGGCGGAAGTTGAATCCAAACCCGGGTTAAATATAATTGTTGTAGGATCTTTTCTGAAAAGTGCCGTATAAAAACAGCATGCAGCCGCATAAGTGCCTGCTAATGCGGGGTGACTGCCATCGCCATTATAGAGGTTGATAGTTGGATATTGATTACGGATATAATTCCACACAGCGCCAACCGGCGAAATTTCTGCCTGGTTTTGATCGGCCATCTGCCTGTAACGGAGATTAAGCATACTATCCATTCCCTGATAAGTGCAAACCGGAGGCCAGGAAGGGCAAAAAGAGGCATCGCCTGAACGCCGGCCCCAGGTCATGAAAAAAAGCGTTTGTCCGCATGGGTTATGTGCATCGAACATACTGTCTAATTTCCTTGCATTTGGAAAAACAAAACCATTAACTTCTGCATCCCATAAGGAAGGACGTTGGCTTTGCTCCTGTAAGATCAGGTAATCCCAGTTGCCTTCACGGATTTTATTCCGGGTAAGCCCGTTTGCAAAATGATCCTGAAGGGTATACCCGCCAGGTGTGTTTCTTCCGTAAACAAGGGTATCACCCATACTGTTGGCCATAGACGCCAGCATTCCGGGTAAGTCGTTTACTGCGGTATAGCTATTTCCTAAAAAAAGAACTCGCTTTTTTTGTTGCGCATGAATCATTGATGGCAAGCAGAAAAACAAGTAAAAAATCAGTTTTATTTTCACTTCACACAGGTATTTACGTTATCAAAACTTTAATGAAGATAAAAAAACCAACTTTCATTCCCAAATACGCTTAACTTGAAGAAGTGAAACCCAAAAAAACTGCTGCTATAGGCTTTATTTTCATTACGTTGATGATTGATGTTACCGGATTAGGGCTCATCATCCCTGTAATGCCAAAACTGATTCAGGAACTCTTAGCGGGATCAAGCATTAGCGATGCGTCAAGGTATGGTGGGCTCCTCACTTTTTGTTATGCCATCATGCAATTTCTATTTGCTCCGGTTCTAGGTGGTTTAAGTGATCAGTATGGTAGGCGGCCAGTGTTGTTGTTCTCCCTTTTTGGTTTTGGACTCGATTATCTTTTTCTTTCTTTTGCACCCACATTAGGATGGCTTTTCGTTGGAAGGGCCATTGCCGGAATAACAGGTGCCAGTTTCACAACAGCTACCGCTTATATCGCTGATATCAGTACACCGGAGAACAGGGCTCAGAATTTTGGAATGGTTGGAGCAGCATTCGGCTTAGGGTTTATCATCGGGCCAGTTATCGGAGGCTTTTTAGGAAGTTTTGGGCCAAGAATCCCATTCATGGTAGCGGCCGGCTTAAGTTTTGCCAACTGGCTGTACGGTTATTTTGTATTGCCGGAATCTTTACCCATGCACAACCGAAGACCTTTCCAATGGAGAAGGGCGAATCCGTTAGGCTCATTAAAACAACTCACCAGATACAAGGGTCTGGGTGGCCTCCTGATATCATTCCTGCTGATCTATACCGCTGCCCATGCTGTGCAAAGCAACTGGAGTTTTTTCACCATTGAACGGTTCAACTGGAGTGAAAAAATGATTGGCATCTCACTAGGAGTGGTTGGCCTGCTGGTTGGGGCAGTACAGGGCGGCCTGATACGTTATATCAACCCCAGACTGGGAAATGAAAAAAGCGTTTATACGGGATTGTTACTTTATAGTGCCGGATTATTCTGCTTTGCCTTTGCAACCCAAAGCTGGATGATGTTTGTTTTCCTATTGCCTTATTGCCTCGGAGGTATAGCAGGACCAGCACTTCAATCGATTATTTCAGGTAGTGTAGCGCCAGACCAGCAGGGTGAACTTCAAGGGGCGCTCACCAGCCTGATAAGCATCAGCTCTATCATTGGACCACCAATGATGACTGGACTGTTCTCTTACTTTACCGGAAAGAATGCTCCCTTTCATTTTCCGGGAGTTGCATTCTTGCTGGGTGCTGTGCTCATGCTCATCAGCACTTACTTTGCTTACAGATCCCTCCATGCTTTACGTTCTAAAGCCAGTCAATCATAAATCAACTGCGTCTACCCTTAGCAGACAGCAATAAAAAAGATTAAAAAAAAATATATATTTACTTATCAGTTTCGAAGCACAATAAAGGCTTGAGATTTTCGCTTATATGCCAGTACAACATGAAGCAATTTATCCCTACTGAAAAAACCTATAGTCTGAGAAAAACACCCAACCCCTTGCGTAAATACCCTTTCATTCGCAACGGAATTTCCCTTCGATTAGTAATGGTATTTTCTGAATAACAAACAGAACTGCAGCCCATAAACGCTGTTACAAATATTTTTTTGTTAGGTACTACAGCACAACGAGAGGCCCCGGTATTGGACGGGGCTTCTTATTTTTTTGCGATATAAGAAGCTGGATCCTTCTGGAATTCTGCCTTACATTCTGATGCACAAAAACCATAAACTTTGTTCTGGTATACAGCCGTATCCGACACGCCTGCAGATACCGGCATACCACAAACCAGATCAGTAGTACTTGCGAAGGCTATATTTTTGTAGATGGCTTTATCAGCTGTATGCATACTGCTGTCGTTACCGGGAACCGTTGTGGTTACATCCTGACGGACAGGGTCTTTTTGTGCAGAGTTACAACTTACAGCTACAATGCTTATCAGCACGGTAAGAGGTATTTTATTGAATTTCATATTACGCGAATTAACATTTTTGAACGAGGGTACAAAAGTATCCATTAATTGATTCATACCAAAACCCATGAAGCTATGAGTTGTGTAAGCACCCCTATCAATAAACCAGCATATATATCAAATGGCTGATGATGACCTCCAACTAAACGGGCCGTACAAACCAGGCCGGTTATCAATAATGCCAAACTTAGGGGCCAGCTCATCAGCATGGATTGATGAAAAAGTAAGATCAGGAAAAAACCTAATAAACCGCCTAAACCGATAGCATGCATACTTACCTTAAAATAGATGTTAGCCAGCAAGGCCGCTGATGAAGCCAGGAAAATACCGAAAACATATGCGGTAAATAAAAGTGGATACTGAGGCTGCTGGCGGAAAACGGTATATGCCCAGAAAAAAAAGATACCTGAAGCGATATAAGGGATGATCCTGTCTTTACGGGTACGAAGGAAAAAAGAATCAATAAAACCTAATGCTTTCAATAATAAAACGCTGATTACAGGGAAAGCTATAAGGTTCAGTACCACAATCAGCAAGGTTTGTTTCTTTGCCATGGCAGAAAAACCTGCAAAGGCATCCGGATGAATATATAGCAGAAACATGGTAATATAAAGCGGGATAAATACCGGATGAAAAACCCAGGAGAAAAAAATAGAAAACAATTTACCCCCCGCTGTAGGTTTTTCGAAAACCATTGCTTCTTCCACATCAAAACTATTGTTCATGCATTTTACTTTATAAAATCTTCCTTAATCTTGCCACAGGAATATTCAATTGTTCACGATATTTTGCAACCGTACGTCGGGCAATATTATACCCTTTTTCCTGTAACATATCGGTAAGCTTTTCATCGCTATACGGCTGTTTTTTCGATTCTGCTTCAATCATGTCAGCAAGAATCTTCTTCACTTCCCTTGTGCTTACCTCTTCCCCGCTTTCGGTTTGTAAACTTTCACTGAAAAAGAATTTCAATCGGTAGGTTCCGAATTCAGTTTGCACAAATTTACTATTTGCCACACGGCTAACCGTAGAAATATCCAACCCGGTTTTTTCGGAAATATCTTTAAGGATCATCGGATTAAGAGTAGTTTCATCTCCTGTTAAGAAGAATTCATACTGATAATTCATGATGGCTTCCATGGTAAACATTAATGTTTGCTGTCGTTGCTTTATGGCATCAATAAACCACTTGGCCGCATCAATCTTTTGTTTGATAAATATGACCGCTTCTTTTTGTCCTTTATCTTTTTTTGAACCCTTATCGTAAGCTTTGAGCATATCCCGGTAACCTTCACTTACCCGCAAATCGGGTGCATTACGGCTGTTGAGGGTGATTTCAAGCTGCCCGGCATGATTGAGTATGAAGAAATCGGGTATCACATAATTTTCTCCTTTATCAGAATCGCCAACCAGGTTTCCGGGTTTAGGATTGAGCCGGATGATTTGGTTGATGATTTCCCTCAGTTGTTCGTCGTTGAGGGAAAGTCCTTTTTCAATTTTCTCGTAATGCTTTTTGGTAAATTCATCAAAATACTTCTCCATTACTTTGATAGCCATGTTCACATCCTGCCCCTGGTCTCTCTTTCGGTACAACTGGTTGAGCAAACACTCTTTTAAATCATGTGCACCCACTCCCGGCGGATCGAACTGTTGAATAATGGTTATGATTCTTTTTACTGTAGCCTCATCCGTTTCGATATTCTGGCGGAAGGCAAGGTCATCAATGATGGCATTCACTTCCCTGCGCAGATACCCATCGTCATCCAAACTTCCCACAATCTGTTCCGCAATTTTCTGTTCGGTTTCATCAAGTTTGAGTAATCCCAATTGCTGCAGCATAAGCTCATTGAAACTCACTTCCACTTTATGGGGAAATACACGGCTGTCGTCGAGTTCAGGATAATGCTCATCCCTTAATTTATAATCTCCAACTTCATCATCACCCTCTTGCACGTATTCGCTGATATCAATATTATCATATTCTTCCTCGCTGCCTTCCGGTTCAAATTCATCAGATTCATCTTCGGCAAATTCATCCTTTAGTTCAAATTCATCTTCCTGATCTTCATCATGTTGTTCGAGAGCAGGATTCTCTTCAATCTCTTCTTTTATCCTTTCCTCGAGCTGGGAAGTTGGCACCTGCAACAACTTCATCAGCTGGATCTGCTGTGGAGAGAGCTTTTGAAGAAGCTTTTGATGTAAACCCTGTTGAAGTGCCATAACTTAAAAACTTAAATCGAGTATAACAGCTTTGGTAGGAGTGAATTCAGCAATTAAAATGTAAATTTACATTATTGAATCCCGGAGAATGAAACTTAAAATGTTATTTTTATTTTTTTGCACGATTTTTGTGGTTGACGCAGTTTTTTGTCAAAAAACAAGCTTTTTAAGCTCAGTTAAGGCGCCATTTTCAATCTATTCTTCCAATAAAAAACTTCCTTCCTTCATCCTTTTAACCGCTAAGCCGATCGTGCCGATGAATTATGCCGTTCATGATTACGCCTTTTTCTGCAGGCAGGAATGGAAATGGGAACGCCAAACCGGTATTCCTTTTCGTTTCAGGCTGGGAAGCCTTGCTGAATGTAACCGATTAGAAGGAAAAAAACCCTGATAGTTAAGGTTATGGAATTTTTGGGGGAGGAGCGGGTTCGTGGAAATAATTATTTCTTAAACTATCACTCCAGCCATTGAGGTTTTTTTCGAGCGACTTGCTGCTAAAAAAAGCCATCCCCATGATGTTCGGGGTTCCGCGGATCTTTTCAATTTGTCGGGGTAACTGGGTCTTGTCATTCCATGCCGCATTCGACCCTGCCTTATAAGGTCCAAGTCCGATATAACAATTCTTTCCAAAAGTATTCCTGCTCCACCAGTCAACCAATAACTGGTATTCTGCAGCAGGATGACCAATCTCCCAATACAACTGGGGCGTTACATAATCAATCCAGCCTTTCTGCAACCAAAGCAGGATGTCGGCATATAAGAAATCGTAATTGGTTGGTCCTGCCTGGGTTACACTGCCTCTGGGATCTTTATCCTGGTTTCGCCAAACTCCGAAGGGACTGATTCCGAACTGGCAATCTTTGTTAGCGACCTTGATGGTACGGTACAACCTGAATATGATAGAATCTACATTGCTCCGCCGCCAATCATCACGTTTGCGTCCTTTTCCATATTTCAGAAAACTATGGTAATCCGGAAATACTTTTCCCGGTATCGGATAAGGATAAAAATAGTCATCGAAATGAATAGCGTCTACCCGGTACCGTTTTACAACATCCGACACTACATCTAATACAAATTTTTGTGCGTAAGGGTTACCGGGGTCAAAATATTTCTTCTCCCCATAAGTGATAAACCATTCCGGATGTTTTCTGGTGATATGATCCTTACTAATAGAAGCGTTCCTTAGATGAGAAACCGCCCGGTATGGGTTCATCCAGGCATGAAATTCCATTCCTCGCTTATGCGTTTCCGTAATCATGAATTCCAGTGGATCATAAAAAGGAGAAGGAGCAATTCCTTGTTTGCCGGTAAGAAACTGGCTCCAGGGTTCATAAGGAGAAGGATAAAAGGCATCTGCAGCGGGCCTGATCTGAACAATCAATGTATTGATGCCGATTTTCTGATGAAAATCCAGTAAGCGGACAAAAGAAGATTTTTGCTCTTCAGTACTTAAACCGGCAGATGGAGGCCAGTCGATATTATCAATAGTAGCGATCCAAACGGCGCGCATTTCGAATTTGGGAAGTATTTTTTGAGCATAGAGGTGATTACAAAACCACAAGGAAAAGGAAACCAGCATTAATAGCTTTCTCACATAAACCTTACACATCAGCGGAACGGATTTTATCAAGTAAACGGTTGAGTGATTTTGCCTCCTCCGTTGAAAGGGCACCAAAAACGCAATCCATTTCTTCCTGGTATCCATCAAATTTTCGAAGCAGTGTTTTGCCTTTCTCTGTAATAATAACATCCACCAGCCGTTTGTCATCTTCACAAGTATTTTTCTTCACCAGGCCTTTCAGTACTAACCGGTCTACAATCCTGCTGGTATCGCTCATCTTATCCAGCATGCGTTGCCTTATTTGTAAAGTAGAAAGTGGTTTTCCTGCCCCACGAAGGATGCGAAGGATATTGAACTGCTGACCGGTAATACTCTCCCGGTCGAAAATGGCATTCATTTTTTCTGTCATCCAGTTATAAGTGTATATCAGGTTGATTACCGACTTTTGTAACTCATTCCTGAATACGGCCTGATTAATATCCTGCTCAATACCCATGTTACGGTTTTAGCTGGCCAAAAATATTAATTGTCTGCCAGCAATGTTAATGCAAATAAACTATTTAAGATAAATTCATCTACAGCATCATAATCACCTTTTACTTGAACTTTTTGAAACCTTCATATACTTATAGATTTTACGCCATAGTAAAAAATCAAAAGAAATTTGAAATTACTCTTTTTTAGAAACGATTTTCACTTCGTCCAATTCTTCAACAGGTGTTTTTTCACCAAATTCGTTGATATAGATTTTAATCAAAACGATGAGATAACTGATCAATAAAGGCCCAAAAATTAATCCGATAAAACCGAATAATTTCAACCCAACAATAACTCCCAACACCGTTACCACCGGGTGAACATTCCCCATTTTTTTCATAAGCCCCAATCTTGCGATATAATCTACATTTCCGGTTACGAGCAAACTGTAAAACAAAAGGGCAGTAGCCTGCCAGTTTAATCCCTGCGCATACATCAGCAAAACCAATGGCACCCAGATGATCATGGTGCCCACTAAAGGGAAAAATGCAAAAACGCCGGTAAGGAATCCCCAAAGCGCCCAGCTTTCAACGCCAAAAATCCAATAGCCAAGTGCAGCAAAACTGCCCTGTATGATGCATATTATCGGGATACCCAGGGCATTGGCTTTAATCATCATTTTTGTTTCTGCAGCCAGGATATTGATATTTGATCTTTTCAATGGAATGATACGGCTGGTATGCTTTTCGATATCTTTTCCGGAAACCAGCAGATAATACAGTAAGAAGAACATCATTAAAAGATTGGTCAAAACCGATGCAGTGGAATTGATCACTCCCGGAACAAAAGAAGTGATCTTAGCAGTGATCCATTTGGCATTTTCAGCAGTAAGAATGATAAAGCCAGTACGTTCTTTGATTTTATCTCCTACCAACTTGATGCCATCCATGATCTTATCCTGGCTTTGTGCTATACCATGAATTTTAGGAGCCAGCAGATTTATACTTAAATAAATGGGGATTGCTAATAAAACCAAAAAGATAATGATGAATAAAAGAGCTGTAATGCCTTTTGGCCATTTTTTGTGAATCACTAACTTATAATAATAAGAACGGCTTAATATGAAAAGGGTTATCCCACCCAATAGGCCAGGGAGGAAAGCACGTAATTCTACAGCAAGCAAAATCCCTATGATAAGAATAAGCAGAAAAAAAAAGACTTGCCTTAGGCGTTCATTAAAAAAAATTTGATTCATTTTAACAACTTAAAATGGTGATTAATCCTGCCATACAGATACTCCTTCGCTGCAGTTGGAACAAATATCTATATTTTTTCTGCTCATCATCAAGGAAGCACGGAATTTCTTATAAGCATCACTTTGCCAAACCTGCCGGAAAGGTTGATCGCGTAGATTTCCCAGCGGATGACTTGCGTCTTTATCAAAACAACAGGGCACCACCATGCCATCCCAGGTGATCACATTGGCATGCCACAGTTTCCAGCAACGATTGGCCAGTTTATTTTTCGCACGATATGTGCCATCTGAATTGCGTTGGTAACGGCTATATTTTTCATTGACAGGAATCAGCTGGTTAGGGTCGGTGGCATAATCATAAACCTGAGCGGTTTTGAAACGCACTTCATCAACTCCTATCTCTCTGGCCAGTTTCCTGATTTCGTTTACCTGATGTTCATTTGGCTTTACCACCAGAAACTGGAAAAAAATAAATGGCTTTTTGCTGTTCATCTCCTTTCGGGCTTTAACCATGTTCCTGGTGCCTTCCAGCACTTTACTGAGCTTACCCCCTAGCCGATACTGTTCATAAACCTCCTGAGTGGTGCCGTCGATGGATATGATCAGCCGGTCTAACCCGCTCTCCACTGTTTTTCGTGCAGCCGATTCCGTTAGATAATGAGCGTTCGTTGATGTAGCCGTATAGATCCCTTTTGAGGAAGCATATTTTACCATTTCAAGGAACTGGGGATTCAGATAAGGCTCGCCCTGAAAATAAAATATCAGGTAAAGCAAATGGTTGTGAAGGTCGTTGATAGTTGTGGTAAAAAAATCTTTTTCCAACATGCCCGTTGGACGGGTAAAAGCCCTTAAACCGCTGGGACATTCAGGGCATCTCAGATTGCAACTGGTGGTAGGTTCAAAAGAAATACTAATGGGCAAACCCCACTGCACCGGTTTGCGGGTTATGCGGCTAATATAGAAACTGGAAAGTACTTTAAGTCCATTCCATACCCTGGCAAAACTGAGTTTGCTGATCAGATTCAACGTATCATTCCTGTTCATACTGGGCATCCGGGCGAAATTACTGCTATTTTAGATCAGGAAAAACAAACAGGCCCATAGCAAACCCGTTTTTTAACAAGAGGGTATTTCAAAATATGATTATTTTACAGGACAAAATATATTTCAACTTTTTTACGTTGAAAAGGATGCAACCATCAAATTTTACTTATCATTACTTTCACTCGAGCAATATGCCTTTATATCTAAAGGCCACTATGCATCGGCTCATGCTGTTATTTTTGCTTTTGATCCCTGTGATGTGCATAAGCCAGGAAACTACAACCTCTTCCATAGCCATAATGGAAAAACAGGTTCACCGACGTATGCTTCAAACCGGACTTGCTACTTCAGCAACATCTTCCATTGATGTGAGCTATTATCGCTGCGAATGGGAAATAGACCCGGCGAACCGTTACATCGGCGGAGCAGTGACCGTTTATTTCAAAACAAAAGAAGCATTAAATCAGGTTACGCTCGATATGATGCAGGTACTCGTTACCGATAGTGTATTATACCACTTTCAAACCTTGAACTTCACCCAGCCTGATAATACCCTTCGGGTGGATTTACCTGCCAGCCTTCCGTCCAAGGCTTACGACTCTATTCAGGTGTTTTACCATGGCGTGCCTGCAAGTACGGGTTTTGGCTCCTTCATTCAATCCAGCCATGCAGGAGTACCGGTGATTTGGACACTTAGTGAACCCTATGGTTCGCGCGACTGGTGGCCCTGTAAAAACGGATTAGATGATAAGGCGGATTCGATTGATATCGTCCTCACCCATCCTTCCCAGTACAAAGCTGCAAGTAACGGCCTTTTACAAAGTGAAATTTCCCTGAACGGGGGAATACAAACCCGAACCCATTGGAAACATCGTTACCCGATTGCCACCTACCTCATCTGTTTCGCCATCACCAATTACCAGGTGCTCAACCATACGATTGTTTTGTCTGGTGGCAACCTGCCGATGGTTACTTATTGTTATCCTGAAAGTCTGGCAATGTTCGATGCCGGTGTACCTTTTGTACAACAGTCTATGCTATTTTTTGAAAATCGATTTGGCCCTTACCCTTTTCATCAGGAAAAATACGGGCATGTGCAATTTGGATGGGGAGGAGGCATGGAACACCAAACCAGCACATTCTTAGTAAACACGAATGAATCATTGGTTGCTCATGAACTTGCACATCAATGGTTTGGAGATAAAGTGACCTGCGGAACATGGGAAGACATATGGCTTAATGAAGGATTTGCCACCTATCTGGCCCGCATTTATATGGAAGAAAGAAATCCTGCTGCTGCTCTATTTAACAGACAACAAGTTCTAGATGATATCTGCTCCCTTTCCGACGGATCGGTAAAAGTGAACGATACCAGCAATTTGGGTAGAATTTTCAATGGCAGGTTAAGTTATAACAAAGGCTCTTATGTGGCAGGCATGCTGAGGTACCTGCTTGGGGATAGTGCTTTTTTCAGGGGAATCAAACGATACCTCAACGATACAACAGTATCCTACAATTATGCCCGCACATCCGATCTTAAACGAAATCTCGAAGCGGAAAGTGGAAAAGACCTCACCCGTTTTTTTCAGCAATGGTATTACGGTGAGGGTTATCCGCAGTACAGGCTTGAATGGAACCCCGTTGGAAGCAGTTCTGTAAAACTCAGCCTCAGTCAACAAACATCACATAGCTCAGTTTCCTTTTTTAACATGCCGGTACCGGTACTTTTAAAGAAAGGAAACCAGCAAAAAACAGTTTATGCCGATTTCAATAACAACGGCGAAACCATGCTGGTACAGTTGGGCTTCATTCCGGATTCTGTTTGGATTGATCCTGAAAAACTGCTCATCAGCAAAAACAATCAGGTTGAGAAAATACAAGACTCCTATACCGGAAGCCCTGCAGTTACCGTATATCCAAACCCTATTTCTTCTAATGTAAGTATTTATATGCAGGGGCTTCCTTCAAATCAAGCAAACATCGTACTTTATAATCCTAAAGGGCAGCGGCTTTATCAGCAACAGGTGACCCTTCTCAATGGCACAGAATTAATCTACCCTGATTTTTCACGATTGCCTAAAGGAACCTATACCCTTATCATTACCTCAGGCTCATTCCGTAAAAGCCAGCAGTTGATTAAGCAATAAAGCTGCTATGGCAAAAAGGAAAAAAAAGAAAAGATCAATCTGGTGGGCATTAATAACCATTTTGTTTCTGATCACAGCCGGATTGCTTTACATAATGAACCGTTATCAACCATCATCCATACGATATACAGCTTTTGGAATCGATTTGCCGTCGGGGTATTCCATACATGGCATTGATATCAGCAAGTACCAGCAACTCATAGACTGGCCTGCAGTAAAAGCCATGAAGGTGAAAGATAAAAAAATCGGCTTTGTTTTCATTAAGGCTACTGAAGGGCAAGGAATGGTAGATGCGCGCTTCCGGCAGAACTGGTTCAGAGCAGAACAAGCTGGAATTACCAAAGGTGCTTACCATTTTTTCAGGCCATCCTTTAGTGGTAAGGCCCAGGCTGAAAATTTCATTGAAACCGTAAAATTGAAATCCGGCGACCTGCCACCAGTACTGGATGTGGAGGTGATCAATGATGCACCTGTTGAACAATTCAGGCAACGGCTCAAAGACTGGCTGGTAACTGTTGAACAAGCGGTAGGTGTGCAACCCATCATTTATAGTAACGCAGATTTTTATACCCGCTATCTTTCTGGTAATTTTGAGGAATACCCATTTTGGGTGGCGCATTATTTTGCAAAGGGCAAGCCCAGAGTACAACGAAATTGGATATTCTGGCAACACAGTGAAAGAGGAAAGGTAGACGGTATTAAACCTTCGGTGGATTTTAATGTTTTTTATGGAGATAGCACAGATTTTGTTGATTTACTAATACCTTAAAGATTGACACATGGGCATGGAAGACGATACCCGTTCATTTTTAGTACTTGTGGCCAATACACTTGCACTGGTGCTGCTATGGATGATGATTCATATTTTTTTGGGCATTTATCTTGGGTTTGCTTTTTTTGAAGGCAGCCCCAATTGGAAGAACATCCTTTATTATGCCTTTTTTCTGATCAGCCTTTACTTTCTTATTGCATTGCTCAGCCGTAAATGGAAACGGCAGTCATTTTAAGGATGCCATAATTCTCTTACTATTGATCGTTCCAACGGGTATTGAAGCAATTGTTTTACTTTTATGCCATGCAGAAAAAGCTTTATTTGTTAGATGCTCTGGCACTTGTTTTCAGAGCTTATTATGCCTTGATTAAAAACCCCCGACTCACCAGTAAAGGACGAAATACCAATGCACAGTTCGGTTTTACCAACACCCTGGTGGAGCTGATGAACAATCAGCATGCCACTCATATGGCAGTTTGTTTCGACACACATGCGCCTACTGAAAGGCATACCGACTTTGCCGATTATAAAGCCAACCGACAGGAAGCTCCGGAAGACTTGCTCGCTGCAATTCCGGATATTAAGAAAATCATTGCAGGGTTCAACATACCTGTGATTGAACTCGACGGTTTTGAAGCAGACGACATCATCGGCACTTTGGCAAAACAGGCAGAAAAAGAAGGTTATGAAGTTTTCATGGTGACACCCGACAAAGATTACGGACAACTGGTGAGTGAAAATATCAAGATATACAAACCACCCTACCAGGGAAGCCTATACGAAATTCTCGGACCTAAAGAAGTTTGTGAGAAATGGGATATCAGTTCCGTATCGCAGGTGATTGATATCCTTGGGTTGATGGGAGATGCGGTAGACAATATCCCTGGTATTCCAGGAGTGGGTGAAAAAACTGCAGCCAAATTGCTAAAAGAATTCGGAAACATTGAAACGATCCTCGAAAATGCAGTAAACATTAAAGGGGCAGTGGGCGAGAAAATCCGCAATGGCAAAGAGATGGCGATGATGAGCAAAAAACTGGCTACAATCATCACTGATGTTCCGGTTACTTTTCATGAAGAGGATTTTGGTCTCAAAGAATGGAACAGGGAATCACTCACAACTGTGTTCACCGAACTGGAATTCAGAACTCTTGGAAAAAGGATACTTGGGGATGATATTCCAGCCATTGATGGACAAGCGAAAACACCAGCTTCCGGTCAACTGGATCTCTTTGGCCAAAACATAAATGCTAATGCTGTTGAAGAAAAAAACAGTAATGAAGCCATTAGTGATGAATCGCCGGTTTATACAACAGTAGATAAGAACATCTACAACACGCCTCATGATTATAAACTGGTTAGCAACGAGCAATCTATCCTAGCATTGATCAGTATGCTTGAAGCAGCAACAATCATCTGTTTTGATACCGAAACCACCAATATCGATGCCAATCTTGCTGAGCTCGTAGGCATGAGTTTTTCGGTTGAACCCGGAAAAGCATTTTATGTTCCCTGCCCGGAAGATGCTGAAGCTTGTAGAAAAGTTCTGGAACCATTCAATGGAATTTTTGCAGACCGGACTAAAACATGGGTTGGACAAAACCTGAAGTACGACCTTCTGGTATTGAAATGGAAGGGGCTGGGCCTTGAAGGAGAGATATTCGATACGATGCTTGCCCATTATGTGATAGAACCCGATGGGAAAAGAAGTATGGATGTACTCAGTGCAAAATACCTGGGTTATGAACCGGTATCCATAGAGGCACTGATCGGAAAAAAAGGAAAAAACCAGGGCAATATGCGCGATGTGGAACTGGAGAAAATCAAAGAATATGCCGCTGAAGATGCAGACATCACCCTACAATTAAGGCATACTTTTTTACCCATGCTCAAAACCCTGGAAGTTGAAAAAGTTTTTTATGAAGTGGAGAATCCTTTAGTAAAAGTGCTTACTGATATGGAATTCGAAGGTATCAGGGTAGATGTTGATTTTTTACGAGAATATTCAATTGTGCTGGAAGCAGATGCAAAAGCAGCAGAGGCTAAAGTATATGAACAGGCAGGAGTGAAATTCAATCTGGCTTCGCCCAAACAGCTCGGTGAAGTATTGTTTGAAAAATTGAAGCTTGATCCTAAAGCAAAGAAAACCAAAACAGGGCAATATGCAACCGGGGAAGATGTGTTGGCAAAGCTGGCATCGCAGCATGAAATTTGTAATGATATCCTTGCCTATCGTGAACTGGCAAAATTAAAATCCACTTACGTTGATGCCTTACCGTTATTGATTCATCCCAAAACTGGAAAGGTACATACGAGTTATGCTCAGGCAGTAGCGGTAACCGGGAGGTTGAGCAGCAATAATCCCAATTTACAGAACATACCCATAAGAACCGATCGTGGCAGGGAAATCAGGAAAGCTTTTATTCCAAGAGATGAAAACCATTTGCTGGTATCAGCGGATTACTCACAGATTGAACTGCGCATTGTAGCAGCTATCAGTGGCGATGAAAACATGTGTGAGGCTTTCCGCACCGGCAAAGACATACACACCGCAACAGCAGCGAAAGTATTCAATGTTCCTGAAACAGAAGTAAGTAAAGAAATGCGTTATAAGGCAAAGAGTGTGAATTTCGGCATCATCTATGGCCAGGGTGCTTTCGGCCTTTCGGAAAACCTTGGCATATCCAGAACGGAAGCCAAAGAGATTATCGATAACTATAAAAAACAGTTTCCCAGGATACAGCAATATATGGATGATACTGTTGCTTTTGCCAAAACAAACGGTTACGTACAAACGCTAATGGGACGAAAGCGTTGGTTGAAAGATATCGGATCGGTCAATTTTACCGTTAGGGGTTTTGCTGAACGCAACGCCATCAATTCACCCATACAAGGTACAGCTGCCGATATGATCAAGCTGGCCATGATAAGTATTTCCAAAGCAATCCAAAAAGCCAATCTGCAAACGAAGATGCTGTTACAGGTGCATGACGAACTGGTTTTTGATGTACCCAAATCAGAACTTGAAACCATAAAACCCATTATCCTCAACTGCATGCAAAATGCACTGGTATTGCCTAATGAGGTACCCACTGATGCGGAACTTGGATTTGGTAACAACTGGCTTGAAGCCCATTGATGAAAAAAATGTATTCGTAACTATGGAAAAAGCACTGATGATTTATTGCTTTGACGCCTATTGTGGTTGGTGTTACGGTTTCAGTAGCGTGATAAAAAAGATTGCAGCTGTTTATGAAGACAGATTGTACATTGACGTATTGAGCGGTGGGATGATTTTACCCGAAAAGCCAGTACACATCAGGGTAAGCGCCAGTTATATCTACAATGCCTATCCACAGGTAGAAGCATCAACCGGCGCAAAATTTGGTGCAGATTACTTATGGCATATCCAAAACCCGGAAGAAAGCGACTGGTACCCGAGCTCAGAAAAACCAGCTATCGCCCTTTGCATTTTTAAATCCTATTTTCCTGAAAAATCGGTAGCCATCGCATCCGATTTACAACATGCCTTATATGCCGAAGGCAGAGACCTTACCGATAATGAAGCTTACCGTCATTTGTTAGAAAAATACAGCATCCAACCGGAAGTTTTTTACGAAAAATTAGCCGGTGAAACTTATCGCGACATGGCACATCAGGAATTCGCCATGGTTAAGCAATTACAGGTTACCGGGTATCCAACAGTTTTAATACAAACCGACGAAACCAGGTTTCATATGGTTGCAAGAGGATATACTCCGGAAAAAGCTTTGTGTGAAAGGATAGATGCCGTACTGGCCTCTAAAAGATGAAAGAGGATGGTTTATAAAAATCAGTTCTATTTTACTACCTTAAACCGGTAAGAAAAACCGAGTGATAAATATCTTTCCGGCGAATCTTTACTGAGCGCAAAACCACCAGAAATATCAGCTATCATATTTTGATTAAGCAGAAAGGTGAATCCTCCATCGCAACGGTGATCCGGTTTTTGTTTTTTTGCTGCAAATCCATACAATTCCAAATAACAACCCAGTTTCTCTGTAATGCTGATTCCGCTTGTAAGGGTATACAAATAATTTTCAGCAGCGGAATTGCCATCCCATTCCGCACCTAAATTATATGCCAGTGAAAAACGTGATGACAAGGTATGTTGCATCGTAAAACGAAAAGATGGAGCTAGATATGGCGTATGGAAATCTTTAGAACCGATATTGGCACTGGTGAGATGGCAAATTACTGATGTCATTGGCACCAATCCATTTTCTTTACAAATACTCGTTTTAAAACCGATGGTTACCGGAGCCAGCCCCTGATACCTCGCTTCAGGCAATTTCATGGTATTCCATTCGGTAATCAATCGAAACTCAAAACGTTGGTGCAGGCCATATTTCCATAAAATGGTGGGGGTACTCGAATTGCTCATCCCCGAATTTACCCGCTCAAAAGTAAACCCATTTTCTGCCTGGATATAATGTTCAGGTACTATGAAAGGGCATTCCGTTTGATCGGGCCTGTCGAGTTGTATCGGTGGTAATTGCTGTGCATTAGTATTTTTAGCAACTAATACAATAATTAAAAAGTATACCAGACGTATCTTCATAGAAATTATTGTTTACATGAACCCATTATTGTTTCTAAATACAAAATAAAATTCGTTGCTACCCTTGTGCTGAAATGCCGGTTTAAAGCTATGCTAATGAAAAAAAATTCAAGTATAATTTGTAAATTACTTTTTTAATCAGTTAAAGCATGAAGAAAATATTACTATTATCCCTGTTCATTTGCAGTTTGGTGATGCCGGTTTCAGCACAACCTTTTGCCTTAGCCATCAATAATGTAGATGGCAGCCCATTCACCTGCAACCTGCTTGATGACCTAGGCATTTATAAGCGCTTAAGGGTTCAAGCCACACAAAATGCATCCAATGCAACCTGGGAGTTTCCCGCCTTGTGCAGTTTTCCGGGTAATGTATGGCGGCCATACACAGCAGGTACTTTGCCAATACCCTTCAACACTACCATACCTCCGGTTCCGAATACTGCTGCAGCGCTTTACAATAGTGGAAATGGTGGAGCTTCTGGAAATTTATCTCCTGTAACTCTGGGTAATTATTACACTTTTAATGTACAGAATATCTTTACGCCTACCGGCAGCCCGTTTATTGGCGTGCTGGAAACCGCCACCTTCCCGGTATCCATTCCAAATGTTACCCAAAACCCGGTAAGCAACGCCGTTGGTGAAAATGTACCCGTTACCGTTAGTATCACAACAAGCGCAGCTCCGGTAGAAAATGTTTTTGTTCGTTACACCACAGATAATTTCGTAAGTACCCGGATTGTTCAGGCTACATTTACGGGAAACAATGGTACAGCAGATATCCCCGGCTTTCCATTAGGTACTGCGGTAAAATATTATGTTTACAGCAGTCCGAAATCAAAAACCCTGATCGATTCAGAAGCCACCCTCTTTGGAGAAATAGTTCATGATATGTCTACGCTCGATTGGAATACCAATATCAGCCAAAATTACAGTTATGTGGTAACTACGGTACTACCCGTTAATCTTTTAGCATTTAATGGAACTAAACAACAGGATGCCAATATCATCACCTGGAAAGCGGATTGTACATCAGGAACATTTATACAGGTAACTCTTGAAAAACGGCATGAAAACAATGACTACAAACCCATATTTCAAGCCAATATCCAAGCCCAAAATTGTTCACTTCCTTTCAGCTATAGTGATGTTAAAGCTGAAACTGGCGCCAACTATTATCGGTTGAAATACCTGGATGAAAGAGGCCGTATCCTTTATAGTAGAGTGATTATTCTACTCAATAAAACCGACGGCATTATCTTAACAAAAATAGCTCCAAACCCAATTACAGACAACAGCACGCTTGAACTGGTATCAGCTAAAGCTCAAAACATCATGCTGATGATCGTCGACCAAAAGGGAGCGATCGTTATTCAAAAAAATTACAGGCTTGTTTCCGGTTTAAATCGCATTCCTATAGATGGAAAATCATTGAGTGGCGGACTATACATCATGAAGGCCATTGCTGCAGATGGAAATGTAGCTGTTCTTAAAATCATGAAACCTTAAATTCAGATTGAGTAAAGCATCATATATTTACATTAAAATTAATTGCCATATTTTTTATTGTTTACCATTTATATACTAAATTCCAAAAAATATTAATCATGAAAAAGATACTCTTTACCAACTTATTGTTTTTACTATGCTGCATTACTGTTGTAAATGCTCAAACTGAAGAAGAAAGTAAAAAATGGATGGCCTACATGACTCCCGGAGAAGTTCATAAACTCATGGCGAGCTGGGATGGGGAATGGAATGAATCTATAACCATGTGGATGGCTCCGGGTGCTCCGGCTCAGGAAATGAAATCTACCTGTGTGAATCGGATGCTTCTTGGAGGCCGTTATCAGGAATCGAGGCATTTAGGTGATTTCGGCGGTATGCCTTTTGAAGGCATTAGTACAATGGCATGGGACAATATCAGTAAACAATTTATCAATACCTGGATTGATAATTTGGGAACAGGGATGATGGTATTAAATGGCAAATGGGATGAAGCCTCAAAAACTATTCAACTCAAAGGACAAATGATGGATCCCATGTCAGGCCAAAATATTCCTATCAGGCAAGTACTTAAGATTATCGATAATAATACCCATATCATGGAACAGTACAATACCAAAAATGGTAAGGAATTTAAAACCATGGAAATAAAATTCACCAGGAAATAAATATTTGATTGATTAAAGCCTGAAACTTCTTTTTCTTTTCATCAGATGTCGTGTGCTTGTATTTAGATGTTATAAGCAATACTTAACTGGCTGATTGGTCGAAAATGGACGGCTTTCTTACATATTCTTTGTTGACAAAATATCTTCGATCTTTCTCAATTAAAAAATGTTCAGAAACCAATTTTCTAAACACTCCATAAATTTTTCTTTTGAAACTATCAAATGCCTTAATATCATTAGCAGGTTCATTATTTCTGTAAAATAATAACCTTCCCGCTTGAGTAGCACTAATACTTTGAGCTTTATTATAATTATTAACCTGAAAGATTAGGGATAAAGTTTGCTTATAAATATCGGAAAGATCATCAAATGCCCCACCAAAAACCTGCCGTAATTCCCTGTAGTAGTTATTTCTCATTAGTTCTCTATTAACTAAATAAACAGGATATAATTCTGGTGAAAGTTCATGCTTATAAATTAAACCAGCCTTTTCAAGATGGGTTATTGCGTTTAAGTGATTATTATCGGGAGTCAAAAGAATTGTGTATTTATACGCTGCGTTATAAATTTCAGATTTATAATAATATGCAAGAACATATTTTTCTTCTTTGCTAATAGTTGCACCGTCAAGTTTTTTTTCGATAAAAAAATCAAAACAATCCAACAAAGCCTCAAAACTATCGTCAAATAATTTACCCTTTTGTATAAATAAGCCTAAATCGTTCCTACTATAAAATCTGTAATAAGGCAAATCAATTTTATTTTCCAAAGATTCATTTACTAAATTACTCATTCCTTTCGCTTTTCCCTCCCACTTATCAAACACTTTTAATACATCAGCTAATTTCGGATTCCGAGGTTGGGAATCTGGAATAATTCTTCTAATAGCAATATCATCATTTAGAATTTCAATAAGTAATTGCTTTTTAAATGAACCTGGATTTCTAATTTCGATAAATTCATTAGGTCTGATATTTATATTTACATATTTATCGACACTGTAATCCCTATGAGCCAATGCATTGTTTATGGTTTCACGCAATAATTTTTCAGGGTATTCAGGCTTACTTGTTCCACCTTTTTCGGAAGTGACACCCACTTGAATATTCTTGAGAATATATCCAAGACTTTTTTCCATTAGAGGAATCACGTTGTCAATCAATGACTTTTTATCTTGCGCTACTTCAAAAGGAGTGTCAACAAATCCATCGACCTGACTCCGCCATCCCATAAAATCCTTTACGTGTTGTCCCGAAACTAACATTCCTAGAATTGTAACTTGACTATTTATAATAAATTTTTTCCTCGATAAAAAGGGAAGGGCGCTTTCGAGATTAGCTTTAACTGTTTCAGTTTTTATTTCCCTGTTTAGAAGCTGTATATATTCATTTAATTTATCAAGATCAATATCTTCTAAAGTTGCTTCCTTAACTATTTCTAACTCTTTAGCATTCCTAATTTCTTCTCTAAATTCTTTTCTCTTTTCTATGTCACTAGCATTAATGTGATGATCTCCTGTCAATTTTCTTTCCCATGCCTCGCCTTTATAAAAAGCATATTTTAAATCCTCAGGTAATTTATCAATATATAGAATACAAATTCTATCATCCAAAAAATCAACTATTTCAAAATTTCTCACAAATTCCCTCAAATCTAATTGCTGATTTTCATCATCTTCAAATATTGTTGGAAACGATTTTAAGATACCCTCAAAATCCTCTCTATAACCTTTTATTTCATATTTCTCTTCTTTCTGGTTATCATATATTCCCACAATCATAATCCCACCATCAGTATTTAGAAAAGCATTAATTGATTGAATCATGGATTTACTTCCAATCAAATTAGCTGGTGTGGGCTTTAACTCTACCTTTTCGGTTTCAACAGATTCATAAACCCCATTATGAATACAATATTCAATCTTCGCCAATATTTTATCTACAACTTTCATATAACCTAAAATTAAGTAAAAAACTAGTAACCCTTAATCCATCAAGGGCTCCTCACTTACTATCCAAGTTTAGTATGTGGGGAGCCCTCTAAGGTGTTGAGCGGTGGGAAAGGGATTCGAACCCCTTAGACCTTTCGATCTGCATATTTTTCAGACATGTGCAATGAGCCGCTCTGCCATCCCAGTAATCTTGTAAAAACTAACTGGAACGAATTATGAATACACCAAAAAGTGAAGGGATTTGGATCAAAGTACTGCTTATACAGTGCATTGGCAAAATACGGACGGAAGGATTTTCAGCATTATTTTCGCTATCAATCTTTAGTCATCGGCTTGACCATTTATTAATCCGCCTGCGCATTTTGCTACGCTCTTAGGGCGCAGGCTAACTTTCGTAGTCATAATAAAATGTAGTTCCTTTAAGCAGCATCAGCGCCGGGCAGAAGCAGCAACGAATTCTCATACTCCGCCAATGCTGGACGATAAGCACACGATTCTTTTGCGATGCCTTAGTTGTGGTGATGACCAATCAATACAACTTTTATCCTGCTGAAGAGATTATAGAAATTCTTGATTTATTGAACAACTTATCCGGAAAGGCAATGAGAGATATCAAACCATTTGAATTATCCTTTTGTATTCACTTTTTCTTTTTCAAAAGCCCCTCGTAACAAACCACCCAATCGGCTACTTTCATTTTAGTTACTAATTCCCCTATCAACTCATAAGGAATAAGTTCTGGCTTTTTAAACCTGACACAACTTTTGCCCATGTCCAGTTTTCCGGGTACTTTTTCAGCATAAGCCTTAGTGAACCAATCCATAAGCTTTGGATCTGAATAAATGCCCATGTGGTAAAATGAAATGGCATTTTTCTGTGCTGCCAAACCCATAAAGGGTAAGGGAAGTTTAGGGTCGCAATGATAACCTGCAGGATAGATTTTATGTGGTACAACATATCCTATCATCCCATAATTCATTTGAGCTTCAAAACCCTTTGGAAGCTTTTTCATGATTTGTTGATGTAAGCGCTGCATGGGTACACGGCGGTCTTCAGTCATTTGTTCCAGGTATTCTTCAATCGTCTTTGCGGCTGATGTCATGATGTAAAATTGATTAGAAAAAGTTTAAACAATATTAATCATTTGAATTATCCCAAAAAAATATTGAGCCCTTTATGCAAATTCAGGAATCGATGCATCCTATCGAAAAAAAGCTATGTACCAGATTCATCTTTTCAAAGACCCCAGACATTTTCAAATCTTATTCCAATCCAGCTTCCTCATTTATGGAGTTGTTTTTCTGCATTGGAGCAGCCCCTTATGGATTTATGCCGCATACTTTATTACCGGGATTGTGATGCATACCATTTGTGAGGCCGGTTTTACTACAAAACAGTTTCCTGTATTTTCAAGCCGGTGGTGGACAAAATGGTGGATGGGTATGCCTTCCGCCCTGATCAGTTCGTATGGCCTATGCCTGTTTCTAAAAACCGATATGCCGGAAGTTGCCATTGCCGCATCAGCCATTGCCATTCTTTCCAAATACATTATTCGTATCAATGGAAAACATTTATTTAATCCGTCTGCGCTAGGAATCGTATTGGCCGTTTTATGGAGTGGTAAAGCGTGGATCAACCCCGGCCAATGGGGCAGTGGGGCTTTCCTCCTTGCAGGTATCCTTACGGTTGGTATAATCGTAGTAACCAAAGTTCAAAAATTAGATGTCAGCCTTGCCTTTCTCGGCACCTATGCCATCCTGTTATTTTCCCGCCAGGCTTTATACCTCAACTGGCCGTTAGATTTTTTCACGCAAACCATCAGTACCGGTGCCGTTTTGGTGTTTTCATTTTTCATGATTTCTGATCCTAAAACCACACCCAACCATCCCGTTGCAAGGATACTATGGGCGATGATGGTTGCATCGATTGCCTTTTACATGACCAGTTTCAGATATATCGTAGGAGCACCTGTGTTTGCCCTGGTGCTTTCACAAATGACGGTACCCTTATTTGATCAGCTTTTTCGGGGTACTAATTTTCAATGGAAATATTTCACAGCATCTACTTTAAAACCAGCAATGCCATAAATCAAATTTTTAATTCATCTAAAAAACACAATCATGAAAAAAAAAATCATCAGGATAGTATGCCTGCTGTTCATTAGTCCAATGCTGTTTTCCTTTTGCGGCATTTATGTGAGCAAATCAGACGGAACACTTAAAAACAAAGCCTCACAGGTGATCCTCGTTCGTGATGGCGAACAAACCGTTGTAACCATGTACAACGATTTTAAAGGAAATCCAAAAGATTTTGCCATGGTAGTTCCAGTTCCGGTATTGCTGCAAAGAAAAGATATACGGGTAGTTAGCCCGACTATCTTTCAAAAACTAAATGCCTACTCTTCGCCGAGGCTTGTTGAATATTATGATGAAAATCCATGCTATGGTCGGCAATGGGAAGATAAAGAATCTTTAAATGAGAAGAGTATCATGGTAACCTCTGCCAATAGTAACCCTGTAGCTAAGAAAAAGAATTTAGGTGTAACCGTAGAAGCCCAATATCTGGTTGGCGAATATGATATCCTGATCCTTAGTGCAAAAGAAAGCAGTGGGTTAAAAACATGGCTGCTGGAAAATGGATACAAGATACCTTCAAAGGCGGAAGAGGTATTGGAACCATATATCAAATCGAACCTTAAGTTTTTTGTAGCTAAAGTAAATGCCAAACAAGCAGGTAAAATACAGAAGGGTTCCTTTCTTAGTCCGCTCCAAATCAGTTTTAGTTCCCCAAAATTCATTCTGCCTATCAGATTGGGGATGGCAAACGGGGATGGCGACCAGGATCTTATCATTTATAGTTTTACACGCCAGGGCAGGATTGAATCTGTTAATTACCGTAATGTGGAAATGCCTTCAGGAAATAATATCCCTTTATTTGTTAAAGACAACTTCGATCGTTTTTATGGAGAAACCTTTGCCCATAAATGGGAGCAGGAAGGAAAAAATATCGCGCTGCTGGAATATGCCTGGAATGTTAGCCCTATCAATAACGTAAAATGCGATCCATGTGTGGGCAATCCGCCTGTTGACCAGGATATTGTACAGGCGGGTGTTTGGTGGCTGAATAATTCCAATCCACAAAGCAACCAACATACTTTTTTTACACGATTACATGTAAGATATAACCGAAATAGTTTTCCGCAAGATCTTCAGTTTCAGGTTACGCCAAACCAAACGTCTTTTCAGGCAAGATATGTAGTTACACATCCTGCCGAAGGAGACTTAACCTGTGATGAAGGCAAAGTATACCTCAGGGAATTAAAGGGCAAAAGAAGGAAAGAACTTCACAATCTGGTATCCCTTACCGGTAGTACTGTTGAAGATTACCTAAGCAATACTGAACCTGATTCGGATAATGGTATTGCCTATCAGACATTACTACCGGAAGTAGAACAGGAAAAAGAATCGGAGCGAACTATTTTCCCCGGTCTTGCTTTAATGGCTGTAGTACTTGTTACCGGAGCTGGCTTAATGAGATGGAAAGGTTTGATATAAAAATATACAGCAACAAACAAAACGTCCCGGAATCAGACTGGGACGTTTTGTTTTATCTTAAGATCTGTTACTTAATCAACCTCGCTGTGGACGAAGGGAAGGTTCAATCTCTTTTAACCATTTCTCCATTTGCTGCGAGTTAAATATTTTGCCCAACTCAGCATCGCGTTCTGCTGCCAGTTTTTTTCTGGTTGCCATCAATGCCTCACGGTCAACATTACCCGATGCTCGCATTTCTCTTATGGCTTTTTCAGCAGACTCATAAAATTTGGTCATGATCACAAGAGCGCTTGATTTGCTTTCAGGAGTTAAATCGAGCGGAGCCATCTTTTCAACGGCCAGTTTGGCTCTTTCTGCAGCAGGCAATCTTTGTGAATTTCGGTTATCTTGAGCCATCGCATGACCAATACATCCTACGGCGAATAATAACAGCATTAATTTTTTCATGATATTTTATTTGAGGATGATTTATTTATTGGACTTAACCTTTGCACCAAATTTACGTGAAGTAATTTTATAAAAACCCGTATCAAAACGTTTCAATTGTGCTCCATTGCAAAGCGAACGTATCTCAACAAGTTGACTGAGCATTGCTAAATCAACGGCTCTTTGCTGGGTATTTATTTTAATAGCAGCATTTTGAATGGCTTCAGGAGTAAATCCTGAAACTGCCAATTCCTGAAAAACAGGTTTACGAAGCAATGAAATACTATCCATCAATTTCCTCATTTCATCCCGATGAGCACCTGATATTTGATCATAGCGGTCTAATTGGGCGGCATCAAAAAGCAGCTCTTTCTCCAAATAATTCTTAACATACTCCTGCCTTGAAACATGGCGGTTTTGTTTCATGCAATTATTGGCCTGCAAATACAACAAAAGCAAAATGATATTCGTTATCAATAGCGCTGCTATCCAAATCAAAAGTGTTTTATTTTTTGTTTCCGTTTTCATCAGGGTTCAGGTGTTACCAGGTCAATAAGTGATGGCAATCCAAAAGCAAGCTCTTCACCAGGGTCGTTTTGCTGGTTAACCAATAAAGGCTGAGGAGCAGATTTTACCACCATGAAGTTTACCGCCAGTACGATAAGGATACAACTGATAGCTACAACAGGCCGGCTCAGGATGGCACCTAAACGTATCCATAAATTAGGTTGGGAATCAGCTGCAGAACGTGATACTATTCGTGTATAGAGAAAAGGCGGAGCCTCAGCCCTTTTACATCCATCAAGGCTATGCAAACTTTCTTCTACAATCTTGTTCAACTGTTTATTACTCATACTTAGTTGTTATCAAAATGATTAAAATCCTGATAAATATTTTCCAACGTTTTCCTTAAACTTTGCTTTGCTCTTTTGAGTAAAGCAGATACAGCATCTGTACTGGTTTTCATTGCTGCTGCGATTTCAGTTGCATTCAACCCTTCCATTTTCTGTAATACAAATACCAACCTTTGTTTTTCCGGCAATTGCCTGATAGCAGCAAACAATTGCTTCGCCATTTCTTTGTTCGCATATTGTACACCCGGATGATTGAAGTCGGCAGGTAATTCTGCGGGTAGTGGATTAAAAACCCTTTTCAAAAAACCGCCATTTTTCATCCGCCGTTTTCTCTTTTCATGATCGAGTGATTTATGGATACAGATCCTGTAGATCCATGTTTTCCAATCGGCATCACCGCGAAATTCACCTGCCTTTTGAAACAAGGTGACAAACACTTCCTGACTGATATCTTCA
>Ga0164293_10000233_pt1 | contig 41402 bp, 22 predicted proteins | sample GEODES118metaG_FD_111487 | JGI IMG/M metagenome (GOLD analysis project Ga0164293, IMG submission 111487) | Eutrophic lake water microbial communities from Lake Mendota, Wisconsin, USA - GEODES118 metaG | ecosystem: Environmental > Aquatic > Freshwater > Lake | place: USA: Lake Mendota...
ACGACTCGGCATTGCGCGGGCACTGTTCAGCCGACCACGACTGCTCGTTCTCGACGAGGCGACCAGCGCGCTGGACGCCGAGACCGAGCAAGCTATCACCGAGATGCTCGACGAATTAGGTGACACCGTCACGACCGTGGTTGTGGCTCACCGGCTTTCGACGGTACGGCACTGCGACTTGGTCGCTTACCTGGAGGACGGTCGAATCCTGGCGGCCGGAACATTCACCGATGTACGCGCCCTCGTCCCCGCATTGGAGCGCCAAGCGACCCTGATGGGATTGCACACCCCGATCTAGGGTCCCCGGCCTGGGCCCCTAAGTCATGGTCCGTCAGCTGCCCGAACGAGCCGGACCGGGCGCCGATCCCGCGAATCGGCGTGACGTCTCTCACACATCCGCCGGAAGGTGGCTAGCATCGAGACCAGCGACCACTACGCCCCCTGGGGAGGCCACCATGTCCAGAGCCACCGAACTGGCCGAATTACACCACCTTATTGGCAACCTGCGGCGGTGCGTGACCTCGCTGCAGCACCGGTACGGCGACACCCCGGCCATGCGGCGGGTAGTCATCGACACCGAGCGAATCGTCGGTGACCTGGAACTTCTCGAACTCGACGCCGGCGAACTCGAGCATGCGCCGCATGCCGTACCCAGCCACGGCGAGAAGATCCAAGTGCCTGACACCCCGTATGACCGGGAGATGTGGCGCGACATCGACGACGAGGGTGTCGGCGGCCACTTCCGCCGGTAGCCCAATTTCCGCTGGAAGCGAAGATCTGGGTAGTCTTCGGAGCAGTTGACTCGAGAGGGATCACTGCAGATGAGCGCACCCACCGCCGACCGGCGTGCCACCGGCGTTTTCTCACCCGGACGGGCCCAGATCCCGCAAAAGACTCTTCGCACCGACAATTGGCTCAAGTCGCCCATCCTGACCAACCTGGGCTTCGCTGCGTTCATCGTTTACGCGACGTTCCGGGCGTTCCAACGGGACCACTTCTTCGTTGAGAAGTACCACTATCTGACGCCGTTCTACTCGCCGTGTCTGAGCGTGAAATGTGGTGCGGCCAGCGAATTCTGGCCGCAGATCCTGCCCGCCACTGGCCCGCTGTCGCTGCTACCGTACGCGCTGCTGTCGCTGCCGTTCCTGCTGCTGTTCCGGCTGACCTGCTACTACTACCGCGGCGCCTACTACCGCTCGGTGTGGCAGTCCCCGACCGCCTGCGCGGTCGCCGAACCGCACGCCACCTACACCGGCGAGACCCGCTTCCCGCTGATTCTGCAGAACCTGCACCGCTACTTCTTCTACATCGCCGCCCTGATCTCGGTGATCAACACCTGGGACGCGATCCAGGCCATGCATTCGCCGTCCGGCTTCGGCTTCGGACTGGGCAACATCATCCTGTGGGTCAACGTCATCATGCTGTGGGCCTACACCGTGTCCTGCCACTCCTGCCGGCACATCATGGGCGGCCGCCTCAAGCACTTCTCCAAGCACCCGGTGCGCTACCGGCTGTGGACCGAGATCTCCAAACTGAACGTCCACCACAAGAAGTTCGCGTGGATCACCATCGGCACCCTGATGTTCACCGACTTCTACATCATGCTGGTCGCCAGCGGCACGATCTCTGACCTGAGATTCATCGGCTGACGAAGACGGCGGCCTGGCAAGACGGCCGCTGACAAGAACAACGAACCAACAACCTAAGCGAGGACACACATGGTTGAGGTCGAGCGGCATTCCTACGACGTGGTCGTGATCGGCGCCGGAGGCTCCGGCCTGCGCGCAGTCATCGAGGCCCGTCAGCGCGGCCTGAAGGTGGCGGTCGTGAGCAAGTCACTGTTCGGCAAGGCCCACACGGTGATGGCCGAGGGTGGCTGCGCGGCTGCGATGGGCAACGCCAACCCCAAGGACAACTGGCAGGTGCACTTCGCCGACACCATGCGTGGCGGGAAGTTCCTCAACAACTGGCGGATGGCCGAACTGCACGCCCAGGAAGCACCCGAACGGGTGTGGGAGCTGGAGACCTACGGCGCGCTGTTCGACCGGACCAAGGACGGCCGGATCAGCCAGCGCAACTTCGGCGGCCACACCTACCCGCGGCTCGCCCACGTCGGCGACCGCACCGGCCTGGAGATCATCCGCACCCTGCAGCAGAAGATCGTCTCGCTGCAGCAGGAGGACAAAGCCGAACTCGGCGACTACGAAGCCCGAATCAAGATCTTCCACGAGTGCGCGATCACCGAACTCATCAAGGACGGCGACCGCATCGCGGGTGCTTTCGGCTACTGGCGCGAGACCGGCAAGTTCATCGTCTTCGAAACCCCAGCCGTGGTGCTGGCAACCGGAGGTATCGGCAAGTCGTTCAAGGTGTCCTCGAACTCCTGGGAGTACACCGGCGACGGCCACGCCCTGGCGATGCGCGCGGGCGCCGGGCTGATCAACATGGAGTTCATCCAGTTCCACCCCACCGGAATGGTCTGGCCGCTGTCGGTCAAGGGGATCCTGGTGACGGAGGGCGTGCGTGGTGACGGCGGAGTGCTGAAGAACTCCGAAGGTAAGCGCTTCATGTTCAACTACATCCCGTCGGTCTTCAAAGGGCAGTACGCCGAGACCGAAGAAGAGGCCGACCAGTGGCTGGCCGAACAATCGGGATCAGCCGACGGCACGGCACGCCGCACTCCCGACCTGCTTCCGCGTGATGAGGTGGCCCGCGCCATCAACACCGAGGTGAAGGCCGGCCGCGGCAGCCCACACGGCGGCGTCTATCTCGATATCGCCACCCGGATGACGCCCGAGGAGATCAAGCGCCGCCTGCCGTCGATGTACCACCAGTTCTTGGAACTGGCCGAGGTCGACATCACCAAGGACGAGATGGAGGTCGGACCGACCTGTCATTACGTGATGGGCGGTATCGAGGTCGACCCGGACACCGGCGCCGCGGCCACCCTGGGACTGTTCGCCGCGGGCGAGTGCTCCGGCGGGATGCACGGTTCCAACCGGCTCGGCGGCAACTCGCTGTCGGACCTTCTGGTGTTCGGCCGCCGCGCAGGCCTGGGTGCCGCGGACTACGTCCGGGCCCTGAAGGGCCGGCCGCAGGTCTCTGAGGCAGCCGTGGAGGAGGCTGCCACGATCGCGCTGACGCCGTTCGACGGTCCGCAGGGCCGGGCCAAGCCGGAGAACCCTTATACCCTGCACGCCGAACTGCAGCAGACGATGAACGACATGGTCGGCATCATCCGCACCGGTGAGGAGATGCAGCAAGCCCTGGACAAGATCGAGGAGTTCAAGGTCCGCTTCCGCAACATCGAGTCCGACGGCCGTCGCGAGTTCAACCCCGGCTGGCACCTGGCCATGGACATGCGCAACATGTTGCTGGTCAGCGAGTGCGTGGCCAAGTCCGGTCTGGCTCGCACCGAAAGCCGCGGCGGGCACACCCGCGACGACTTCCCGCAGATGGACAACCACTGGCGCCGCGCACTGGTGGTCTGCCGCTCCGCCGGCGACGACCCGGTGATGCCCGAGATCACCGCCACTCGCGAAGAACAGGCGCCGATGCGCGAGGACCTGCTGGAACTGTTTGAACTCGAGGAACTCGGCAAGTACTTCACCGACGAGGAACTGGCCCGGCATCCGGGACGGAAGGGCTAGAGATGAGCTATCAGGCGACCCTTAAGGTCTGGCGCGGCGACGTCGAAGGCGGCGGCCTGCAGGACTACAACGTGCCGGTCAACGAGGGCGAGGTTGTCCTCGACGTCATCCATCGGCTGCAAGCCGAGCAGGCGCCGGACCTCGCGGTGCGGTGGAACTGCAAAGCCGGCAAGTGCGGCTCGTGCTCGGCGGAGATCAACGGCCGCCCGAGATTGATGTGTATGACCCGGATGTCGACGTTCGATCAGGCCGACGCGATCACCATCACCCCGCTGCGCACCTTCCCGGTGATCCGCGACCTGGTGACCGACGTGTCGTTCAACTACGAGAAGGCCCGGGAAATACCGGCTTTCGCGCCGCCGAAGGAACTGCAACCGGGTGAGTACCGGATGGCACAGATCGATGTCGAGCGCTCCCAGGAGTTCCGTAAGTGCATCGAGTGCTTCCTGTGCAACAACGTCTGCCACACCATTCGGGACCACGAGGAGAACAAGAAGTCCTTCGCCGGTCCGCGGTACCTGATGCGCATCGCCGAGTTGGACATGCATCCGCTGGACACCATGGACCGCCAGCACCAGGCGCAGGACGAGCACGGCCTGGGCTTCTGCAACATCAACAAGTGCTGCACCGAGGTGTGCCCCGAACACATCAAGATCACCGACAACGCGCTCATCCCGATGAAGGAGCGTGTCGCCGACCGCAAGTACGACCCGGTCGTCTGGCTCGGCAACAAGCTGTTCCGCAGAGATAAGTGATCTTTCCCGCCGAGCGTGCGTAAACCGCACGCCCAGAGTGGCGTGCCGAGGTACCGACACGCACGCTCGCGCGAGGGGCTACCTACTAGCACGCTCGCGCGGGGGGCTACCTACTAGCACGCTCGCGCGAGGGGCTACCTACTAGCACGCTCGCGCGGGGGGCTACCTACTGGCCCAGTCGGCGAAACCCGCTGCGGTGGAACACGATCGGTTCCACCTCGCGGTGAACGGTGATATCCAGCACGCGCAGAATCACGATGCTGTGATCCCCGGCCGGCACTTCCTGCTCTACCGCGCTCTCCAGCCAGACGCTGGTGCCCTCGACGAATACGGCACCCGCCTCTGAGGACACCGTCTCCAGTCCGGCGAAGCGGTCGCCCGTCTTAGCCGCCAGGGTGCGCGCCGCCGTGTCGTGCGCCTGGCCAAGCACACTGATGCCCAGTGCGGGCACGCTCTTCAGCTTGGGCCAGGTCTCGGACGTGGTCTGCACGCAGAACGACACCAGTGGCGGGTCAAGCGAGACCGGGACGAAGGTGCTGGCCGCCAGTCCGGCCCGCACACCGTCGACTTCCGCGGCGATCGCGATGACACCAGACGGGAAATGACCGAACGCCTCGCGCAGTGCGGCGGGCGTGAGTTCCGATCGCGGGTTGCCCATAGATTTGTATCTTCACACGTTGAGTAGCCTGACGGCATGCGAGAAGCGTCAATCCTGTCCGTGCTGCGTGAACGCGCTGATCTGACACCGAGTGAGCTCGCCTTCACGTTCACCGACTATGACCGGGATTGGGAGGGTGTCGCCGAAAGCCTGACCTGGGCGCAGCTGTACCGGCGCACGCTGAATGTGGCTCACGAGGTCGGCAAGCACGGTTCACCGGGTGACCGGGCACTGATCGTCGCCCCGCAGGGCCTGGACTTCATCGTGGGGTTCCTGGGCGCCATGCAGGCCGGCTTCATCGCGGTACCCCTGGCGGTCCCGGTCCCCGGTTCCCACGACGAGCGACTCGGCGCCGTGGTGACCGACACCTCGCCGACGGTGGTGCTGACCACCAGCGGGGTGTTCGACATCGCCGCACAGTACGTCGACGACGGTGCGGCTGTGATCGCCGCGATCGCCGTGGACACAATGGATCTCGACGTCGACCAGCAGGTGAGCACCACCATCCCCGACGGCCCGGATATCGCCTACCTGCAGTACACATCGGGGTCAACACGGCTGCCCGCCGGGGTGATGATCTCGCACCGCAATCTGACCGCGAATTTCGAGCAGCTGATGCCCGACTACATGTCACGGCACGGCGGTGTGCTGCCACCGGGCGCCAAGCTGGTTTCGTGGCTGCCGTTCTACCACGATATGGGCCTCATGCTCGGGATCGCGGCGCCGATCCTCGACGGCTGCGGAGCCGACCTGATGAGCCCGCTGGGTTTCCTGGCCCGGCCGTCGCGGTGGGTGCAGGCGATGTCCCGGAATGGCAAGGCATTCTCGGCGGCGCCCAACTTCGCCTTCGACCTCACCGCGCGGCGCACTCCTGACGCCGAAATGGACGGCCTCGAGCTCACTGGCCTGCTGGGAATCATCAACGGCGCGGAGCGCATTCACCCGTCGACCCTGGTCCGGTTCAACGAGCGCTTCGGGCCAGTCGGCTTTCGGCCCGAGATGGTGCTGCCCTCCTACGGGCTGGCCGAGGCGACCGTCTACGTCGCCAGTGGCAGTAACGGGCATGCACCCGAAGTGGTCGACTTCGACGCCGACCAACTGACCGTGGGCACCGCCGTACGCAAACCCGGCGGGGCGCCGTTGCTCCGCTACGGACTGCCGACGTCCCCGCGGGTGTTGATCGTCGACCCCGACACCCATCAGCCGTGCCCGGACGGCACCGTCGGCGAGATCTGGACCCACGGCGAGAACGTCGCCGGCGGGTACTGGCGCAAGCCGGAGCAGACAGGGTCGGCGTTCGGCGCAACGCTGGTGGATCCGCCCGGCGACGCCCCGGCGACGAACTGGCTGCGCACCGGAGACCGCGGCTTCGTCTCCGAGGCAGAACTCTTCATCGTCGGCCGGATCAAGGACATGCTCATCGTTCGCGGGCGCAACCACTACTCCGAGGACATCGAAGCGACGGTGCAGAAAATCACCCGTGGCCGGGTGGCGGCCATCGCGGTCGCCGACGACAACGCGGCCTCTGACGAGCAGACCGAGAAGCTCGTGACGATCGTCGAACTCAAGGACGCCGACGACACCGCGGCTCTCTCGGTGGTGAAAGACAATGTGATTGCGGCGATTTCACGTGCGCACGGTCTACAGGTGGCCGATATCGTTCTGGTGGAACCCGGGTCGATCCCGACCACCACCAGTGGCAAGATCCGCCGATCCGCCTGCGCGCAGCAGCACCGGCAGGGGCGGTTCGTACGGCTTGATGCCTAGCTCACGCCGCTGATGTGGATCGCCCTGCTGGTGATGGCCGTCGCGGTCAGTCTGGAGCCGTTTCGCCTCGGGATGACGGTGGTGATGCTGAAACGTCCACGGCCCGTGCTGCAGTTGGCCGCATTCTTATCCGGCGGTTTCCTGATGGGCCTGTCCGTGGGTGCGGTGGTGCTGTTCGCGGTCCGATCCCGGCTACCGCAGTCCGCCCACTTCACTCTGCCCAAGGTGCAGATCGCCATCGGAGTGGCAGCCCTACTGGGCGCGGCGATCGTGGCGGTAACCAAGGGACGCACCCGTACCCCGCCGGCCTGGCTGACCCGGTTACTGGGCGGTCAGTCGCTGTGGGTTGCCGGCGGCGCCGGACTTGGCATCGCGCTACCGTCCGTCGACTACCTGGCGGCGTTGGCCATCATCGCAGCCGCCGGTGTCACCCCGGCCACCGAGTTCTCGGCCCTGGTGATGTTCAACGTGGTGGCTTTCGCTCTGGTGGAGATCCCACTGCTGGCCTATCTGGTGGCACCCGAGCGCACCAGTGCGACCATGACCCGGTTGCACCTGTGGATTCGAACCCGGCCCAGGCACGGGGTCGCCGCGATCTTGGCGGTGGTGGGTGCCGTCCTGGTGACGGTCGGCCTGCTCGGACTGTGAGGGTCAGCCGCCCGACCCGGCGACGGTGTCCAGCAGTGCGAGCATCTGCGAGATCGGGTCGGCGCCCACTCCCTCACCGACGGTCGCCTCGGTGGCCGGAGCGGTGACCTCAGCGGGGTCATAGCCGTTCACCGGATCCACGGTGATCGGAGCGGTCGCAGGGTCGTCGTTGCGGGAGTACCCGGCGTCGACCATCGGCTGCAGTATCGCGTCCAGTCGGTTCAACGTGCCCTCGTCCACACCGAGATATTTCAGCGGCATCACCAACGGAAGGTGCTGCTGGGGAATCATCAGTGACGTCATCTTGCCGCCCCGGGAGTTCACGGTGGTCCGGATGTTGCGGGCCGGGACGTTACTCGGGCTTGTGAACGCCACGGCAGTGTGACCGGTGGCCAGACCGGCGATCGAGTTGATCACCGACATCCAATTGTCCGGCCGGTCCGGCCAGTCAGCGATGCTGTCGTAGGGGGAGACGAACGAGTACGTGTCGTACTGACTCTCCACCGGGGCCGGGATGGCGAACTCCATGGAGGGGACCACGGCCCCCACCGCGAAGTTCTGCCTGAGGAACCCGTCGCCGAAGGCGTGCTGACCGATCGGATCCCCGAAGACCGCGAACGTCAACTGATCCGGCGGCGGAGCGTTGGGATCCGCGGCTAAGCGTGCCTGCACGGCATTGACGACCATCGCGCCCTCCGACAGCCCCAGGACCGTCCCGGAGCCGTCTCGGTTGACCGTCTGGATGACGTTCTCTGCGCCCTCGACCACTGACTCGCCAATGGTCGGACCATCCAGTCCGACATCGGCATTCCGCCTGTCCCACTCGCCGATTCCCGGGAAAAGCTGCTCGAGGGTTCGGCCCTGAATCTGGCCGGCGGGGTAGTCGATCTTCTGACGCTGCAAACCCGGGAACCATTGCGCGCCGGTCATGCGGATGTACTCGTCGTAGGGAATGCCCCGTACGTGGGCTCCACCCAGGCCGTATCCGCGCGGGGGCGTGCCCTCCAACGTGGTCGCGGTGCCCCCTGAATTGACCTCGGCGCTGACCTGGGTGTCGACCTGGGTGTCGACCTGGGCGGGCTCTTCGGCGTGGGCGACCCCGGCCACCGGACCCGTGCCGACGCCGACAGCCGCCAGCGCGGTGATGGCAACGAGTAGCTTCCTCATGCCGTACCGCTCCCGTGCGAGGTCACTCGTGACGGCCACCAGTTCGCCTTTCCGAAGAGGGTAGCCAGGGCGGGCACCAGGACCGTTCGCACCAGGAAGGTGTCCAACAAGATTCCAGCGCCTATGACAAAGCCACCCTGGACCACGGTACCAATGCTGGAGAACAACAGGCCCCACATGGAGGCGGCGAAGATCACCCCCGCCGCCGTGATGACACCCCCGGTCGACGACAACGTCCGAATGATGCCGTACCGGGTGCCGTGCGGGGACTCGTCGCGCAATCGCGACGCGAAGAGCAGGTTGTAGTCGGCCCCCACCGCGACCAGCACCACAAACGCCAGTGGCGGGACCGTCCAATGCAGCTGCTGATTGAAGAAGTGCTCGAAGGTGAGCACGCCGATGCCGATGGCGGCAAAGTACGAAATCACCACGGATCCAACCAGATACAGCGGTGCGACGATGGCACGCAAGAGCACCATCAGGGTCAGTAGCACGACGATGACGGTGGCGATCACGATGAACCGGATGTCGGCGCGGTAGTAGTCCCGGGTGTCGCGCAGCGCAACGGGATAGCCGCCCATCGAGATCGTCGCGTTCGCCAGGCTGGTGTTCGGCGCCGCCGCCCGCGCGGTCTCCAGAATGACGTTGACCTGATCCATCGCCTCGGGACTGAACGGGTCGAGTCCGGTGAACACCAGGTAGCGCGCGGACCGCCCGTCGGGCGAGATGAACGCCTTGGACGCCGCCTTGAAATCATCCATCTCGAGCACCTCGGGCGGAATGTTGAACCCGGCCATCGCCGGCCCCACGGCTGAATTCCGCATGGACAGAAGGAATGCGGCCGCTTGGTCCAGACCACTGCGCATGACATCGATCTGCTCGACGACCTGATCCACCCCGGCCGACACTTCCCGGCTGCCACTGGCGGCACGATCAGCCTGATCCCGAAAGTCGTTCAACGTGGTCTGCGCACCTTCGGGGGTATCCAGACCCATCTCCCGCATGACCGTGGTCAGGGTGGCCAGGGCATCCCTGAGCTGGGTCAGCGTCGCGCTGAGGGACTTCCCGTCCTGCATATCCGACAGCTGCCCGGCCAGGTCGTTGATCCGGTCGATCGTCCCGGCGTTACGGGCGTCCACCAGGCTCTGGAAATGACCGCGGGTTTCGGCACAGGAGGGATTGAGATCGCAGACCACGTTGCCGTGCAGCGCCGCCAACACCGGCCCAACCCAGCCGAGCGTGTTCCGCGCGGCTGAATAGGTGATGCCCATGGAATTGCCGAGTTCATTGATGGCGTTGACCAGCTTCGCAGCGACCTCGACGTTTTTGACCAGTTTGTCGCCGCTGTATTCGAGTTTCAGCGCGGAGAAGGCGTCGACCATGCCGCCGATACTGGTTGCGAGTTCTCCGACCTGTCCCCGCACGTCGCCGAGTCCCAGCGCCAACGTGTTGGCCCCGTCGGACAGCCGGCCGAGGTCGTCCATGTTGCCGGAAATCGCCGATGAACCGTCGCTGAGCCGATCACCGACGAGACCGGCCTGATAGGTGGCGCGGAATTCCTCCGGCACGGTTCCCAGCGGCCGGGTCATGCCGTTGACTCGCTCGATGTCGGGCAGTTGGCTGATTCGTTCCGCCATTTGTTCCATGTCGGCGAGGGCCTGCGGTGTGCGCAGGCTGCGCGGTGACCGGATCAGAACGTAGGAGGGAACGAACTGGTTGAGCTTGAAATGACTTTCCAGTGCGGTGTACCCGATCGAACTCGGCGCCGACGCAGCGACCGACTTGCGGTCGTCGTAGTTGAATCGGGCGAACCCCGCCGCCCCGGCCAGGAGAACCAGAATCAGCGCGCTGGCGGTCAGGTACGCCCCGGGACGGCGCACGATACGGATACCCGATCGGCGCCATGCCCGGGCGGTCAGTTCACGCCGCGGATTGATCCATCCGCGGCGCCCCACGAGGGTCAGAATGGCCGGCAGCAGCGTCACTGAAGCCAGAAACGCGACGCCGACCCCGATCGCGCAGGCCACACCGACGGTGGAGAAGACCCCCATCCGGGCGAAACTGATCGCAAGAAATGTAAGTCCGATGGTTGCAGCCGATGCGGTGATCACCTTGCCCACCGAGGTCAACGCGTGCCGAACCGCGTCGTCGGAAGCGTCACCGCGCCGTACGTAATCGTGATACCGGCTGATCAGGAAAACGGCGTAATCCGTTCCAGCCCCGGCGATCATCGCACTGAGCAAGATCATGGCCTGGTTGGAGACACCAAGTCCGGTGAGTTCGGAGAACCCGGCGACCGCCGACTGCGCGATCACGAGCGAAGTCCCGATCCCGATCAATGGCAGCAACATGGCGACCGGGTTGCGATACACCACCAGCAGAACCAGCAACACCATCACGGCGATCGCGATCTCGATGGGCAGCCGATCGCGTTCTCCGGCGACGGTGAGATCGGCGACGGTGGCCGCCGGCCCGGCCAGGTGCACGTCTAACGCGCTTGCTGCCGTGGTCTCCCGGACGATCTCGGACACCCGGTTGAAGGCCGCATACGCCTCAGGTGTTCCCAGCGCACCGGTCAGGCCCACCGGCAGTACCCAGGCCTTGTTGTCCTTACTGGTCATGAACTCACGCAACGACGGTGTTCCGATGAAGTCCTGCACCATCACGACGTCGCGCTGATCCCGGCTCAGCGCTTCGACCAGTTTCCGGTAGGTGGCCTCGTCAGCGGAATCAAGTTCGCGTTCGTCGGTCAGCACAACGAGCAGAAGGTTGTCGTTGCCGGCCTCCTGAAAGGCATCCTCCATCTGCCGGGCCGCCACGTTGGACGGAGCGTCGCCGGGCAGCATGGCCAGCGGATGCTTCTGGGCCATGTCATTGAGGTTGGGCAGGGAGAGCGGCAACGCAACGGCCAGCGCCACCCAGAACGCGATGACCAACAACGGCCACCGCACCACGAAGTCGGCTAGCCGCCGCATAACAATCCCGGTGCCGGCCTACCCACCGCGCCCCCAATTACCGGTGGCGGCGACCTGCCCACACACCGACCGCATCGCCGCTATGTACCGGCCCACCGACTTCCGGGCGATCGGGTTGTCGGGAAACAGCAGCTGCATCGAGGTACCGCGCTCGTGCCGGAATATGTAAATCGTGAGCTGGTAGGAGTACCGCCCGTCGGAGTACATCCCGATGTTGTTGGAGTAGCCCATTTGCGACGCCGCGATGACGGAGTTCAGCGGGGCAGCGCCGCCGTGGAGGAAATTCGACACCGGGAAGTTCGGGCGGGGCCGCTCCAGCCACGGAGCCAGTTCCAGAACCCGGTAGTACGGAACCCTGGACAGGTTCAGCCCGGAATCGAATGAATCCTGCGCCGCCCAGGCAGCTTCGGCGAACGAGGTGGCGGCGATCGGAACGGTGATCGGGACCAGGCCGGTGAACCAGCCCTGGGTCGTGAAACTGTCGGATGTCCTGCGGGTATCCCTGGGCGTGAGTCCGTAGTACGTCGCCGCACCGGTGAATTCATGTTCCACTTGGGCCTGGCAGGCGAAAAGGCCTCCGACGAAGCGGGTCCCAGCCGCCGCGCAGGCCGCTTCAAATCCCGCAGTCTGTTCGGCGTCCATAATCTCCTCGCCGACCATTTCAGCGACGCACGGTTCCAGCGGATTGCCGAGTGGAAGCGGAAACTCGGGCAGCGTGCCGTTGTTGTTCTCAGCAAACTCGATCCAGGTCCGGACCTCCGGGGAATCGACCGTCAGGTTCGACGTGGATTCACGCTCTTGGAGGCAGAAGTCGTCGAAACTCCCCGCTTCCGGCAAGGGCAGGGGCTGACCGGTTTCCCTCAGCGAGGTGTACAGACCGTGGGCCTCGAGCATGGTGATTCCAATTAGTGCCGCGTCCCCGTGAACATGATCAATGCAGGCGTAGAAATCAAAGTGATCGGCGCTTTGCACAATACCGAAAGAAAAGCAGCCCCATTCCATCGGATTGGGCACTTCCAGGATATGTTTGCGCGCAACTTCGGCGGTCACCTCACCCTGATTGATCGGCTCCAATTCGACGTCGGCGGAATCGGCGATTTTGTGCCTGACAACGCTACCGTCGTCGAGATATTCGAACCAGCTTCGGTAGGTATCGTGGCGGCGAAGAAAGCTGTTGATGGCTTCGTTCATCGCGGGGACATCGCACTGACCGGGCACCTCGCAGGTCGCGATGATCTGCCGCGAATAGTCGAGCCCGGCCGCGTTTTGTTCGTAAATTCCGCGAATATGTTGCGCCTGCATAAAACTCACCGGTACCGGACTCACCGGCGCTTGCCGAGCCTTGTGCACGGCCGCCGAAGTCGGATGCCATGAGGTCAAGGTTCCCGGCGTCGGCGTCCAGTCATTTATGGTGCTGAACGCAATAGCCCCGATGCGCAGCATTTCCCTCCCGACTCTCGCTGAACTGCGGGCCGCGGGCCACAGCACCGGAGGCGAGGCCACGGGCTGCGGCGGCGGCGGACAGCTAACCGGCTGCCACCTTACGCCAGCAACACACATGCGATACTGTCCGCCGAAGGCAAACCAGCCCTGGCTGGGCCGCGGCGGACGCGGCCGTTCAGACGTCATCCCAGGCTATGACGCGGTCTTCTGCACGACATCACACTTCAGCGGCCGAGGCGGGGAGCATATTCGCATGGCACACACCGAACATCCGACGGGGCGAGCCCCTCGCTTCGCGATCATCGGATACGCCGCGCGTCTTCCCGGCGCCGCGGACGCCGACCAGTACTGGGATGTGCTGCACAACGGTCGCGACGCGGTATCGGAGGTTCCGCCGGACCGCTGGGAGGCCGACGAGTTCTTCGATCCCGACCCCGCCGCGCCAGGCAAGGTGGTCACTCGCCGGGCCGGCTTCGTCGATGACGTGACCGGTTTCGACGCGCCGTTCTTCGGGGTGTCGGCGCGGGAGGCCAAGTTGATGGATCCCCAGCACCGGTTGCTGCTGGAGACAGCGTGGCGTGCCGTCGAGCATTCCGGAACCGCACCGACCGCGTTGGCGAGCACCAGGACCGGCGTCTTCATCGGGTTATCGACCCACGACTACCTGGCCATGGCGTCGGATGCGTTGGATTACCCCGATATCGAGGCCTATTTGGCGATCGGTACCTCCGGTGCGGCCGGGGCGGGGCGGATCAGTTACCGGCTCGGACTGCAGGGCCCCGCGGTCACTGTCGACACCGCCTGCAGTTCCTCGCTGGTGGCGATTCATCAGGCATGCCAGGCGCTGCGGCTCGGTGAATGCGACCTGGCGCTGGCCGGCGGCGCCAACGCCATTCTCAGCCCGGCCACCATGATCACCTTCTCCCAGTCGCGGATGCTGGCGGCCGACGGCCGCTGCAAGACGTTCGACGCGGCGGCCGACGGCTACGTTCGCGGCGAGGGCTGCGGTGTCATCGCGATCAAGCGCCTCGAGGACGCGATCCGGGACGGCGATCACATCCGCGCGGTGATCCGGGGCAGCGCCGTGAACCAGGACGGTGCATCGGGCGGCCTGACGGTGCCCAACGGCGTCGCCCAACAGCGGGTCATCGCCGAAGCGCTGGAATGCGCGGGCCTTTCTCCTCGCGACATCGACTATCTGGAGGCGCACGGGACCGGGACATCGTTGGGTGATCCCATCGAGGTCCAGGCCGCGGCCGCCGCTCTGGGCAAGGAGAGGGACCCCGGCGAGCCACTGCTCATCGGCTCGGCGAAGACGAATATCGGACACCTCGAAGCCGCCGCGGGGGTTGCCGGCGTTCTGAAGGTCGTCCTGTCGCTGGAGCATTCCGAACTGCCCAAGCACCTGAATTTCCGCAACCCTTCCCCGCACATCCCCTGGGATCGAATCCCGGTGCGCGTGGTGGACGAGGCCCTCGCCTGGGAACGCGGCGATCGGCCCCGGATTGCCGGGGTCAGTTCGTTCGGGTTCTCCGGCACCAACGCCCACGTGATCATTGAGGAGGCGCCCCAGGCACCGGTCGCCACCATGCCGGCTGAACAGCCCGACGACCGCCGGTTCATGCTGCTGCCGCTGTCCGCGCGCACACCGGCGGCCCTGGCCACGACCGCGCACAACTATCGCAACTGGCTCAGCGATCACCCCGAGGCCACGCTCGCCGACGTCTGCCTGACCGCCGGCACCGCCCGGGCCCACCTCGAGCACCGCGCCGCCCTGATGGTCAATTCGGTGGAATCCGCGCGCGATCTGCTGGCTGCGCTTGCTGACGACCGGCCGGCGCCGGGGCTGGTCCGCGGGGATTCCGCGGACAAGCCCAAGACGGCGTGGCTGTTCCCGGGGCAGGGCAGTCAGTACCTCGGCATGGCCAAGGAGCTGTTCGACTGCGAACCGGTGTTCGCCGAGACCATGACCCGTTGCGCGGAGGCGGTTGCCGACGTCCTCGATAAACCGCTGCTGGACGTTGTTTTCGGGACCGGTTCCGATGACAGCCCGGCCGGCGCGGAGACGCTGCAGCAGACTCGATACGCCCAGCCCGCGATCTTCGCCGTGGAAATGGGTCTGGCCAGGCTCTGGCAGTCGTGGGGTTTCGAGCCGGACGTGGTCCTGGGCCACAGCGTCGGGCAGTACGCGGCGGCCTGCGTCGCCGGTGTCGTCAGCCTGGAGGACGGTGCACGCCTGCTGGCCGAGCGGGGCCGGCTGTTCGGCGACTTGCCGGCGGGCGGGCGGATGTCGGCGATCTTCGCCGAGCCCGACCGGGTCGAGCGCCTCACCGACGAGTTCCCCCGCCTGTCGGTGGCGGCCTACAACGGCGCAAACACCGTCCTATCGGGTCCCGGTTCGGATCTGGAGCAGGCGGTTGCCCGACTGACGGCCGACGGTGTCCGCTGCGAGTGGCTCGATACCAGCCATGCCTTCCATTCGGCGCTGCTGGACCCCGCACTCGACGAGTTCGAGGCCTACGCCAACGGCTTCGAATTCGGTTCGCCGCAAAGGATTCTGGTCTGCAATCGGACCGGTTCGGCACTGGGGAGAAATGCCAAACTGGATGGCGCCTATTGGCGCCGCCATTCCCGCCAGCCGGTCGAGTTCGCCAAGGGTGTGGCGACGCTGGCAGAGCTTGGCTGCGCGTTGCTGCTCGAGGTCGGCCCGCAGCCGGTGCTCACGGCTGCAGCCCTGCGGGCCTGGCCGGACGACGCGACAGCACCCAAGGCGATAGCGTCGCTGCGCCGCACCGTCGCAGACCACCGCCAGATCACCGAAGCCCTCGCCGGCGCCTACGTCGCCGGACACCTACCCGACTTCAGTGCCCTGGCTCAGCAGTCGGCACACAAGGTGAACCTGCCGCCCTACCCCTTCGAGCACCGCCAGTACTGGTTCAGCGACAACCAAGGCAAGCCCGTCGGCTCCCCGAACCGGAGCACAGCCACCCGCACCGGGGCCGTCGAACTCCTCGAGGACGGCCGGATCGATGAACTCGCGGCACTGCTCGACGGCACCAGCGTCGATGGTGCAACAGCCGGAGTGCTCAGAAAGCTTGCTGCGCAACATAATCAGCAGCGCAGCACACAGTCTCTCGTCGATGCCCGATATGAGATTCGGTGGGAGAAGCTCACCGGCGCCGCACCCGCGGCGGCAGGTGACTTCACCTGGCTGCTCATCGGTGATGACGCCGAGGCGGCGCCGTTGGCCGATTCACTCACCGCAGCCGGTCACCGGGCCCGCGTCCTGGCCTTGCCCGCATCCGACGCCGACGAGGAACGCCTGGCCGCCGAACTGCGCACCGCCGCAGCGGACGGCGCAGCCCTGCGGATCCTGCATGTCTGCGCCTTGGAGTCGGACTCAGCGTCGATGCGATCGCTGCTGCGGATGCAACACAATGTCCTTGGCGGGACCCAACGGCTGTTCCGCGCCGCCGCAGCCGCTGAACTGCGCGCCCCCATCTGGGTGATCACCCGCGGTGCGCAACGCGTCATCGAGTCCGACACCGTGTCGCCTGAGCAGAGCAGCTTGTGGGGATTCTGCCGCGCTGCCGCCCTGGAGTATCCGCAGGTGTGGGGCGGCCTGGTCGACCTGGCAAGCAGCGGTGCCGAAAACTGGCCGCAACTGATCGCACAGGTTGCCGCGGCGTCGCCCGGCGAGGATCAGATCGCGCTGCGCGGGTCCGAAACGCACGTCCCCCGGTTGGTCCGGCGGATCGGGCAGCCCAAGCCACAGCAGCTGCACTTGCGTTCCGATGCAACGTATCTGGTGACCGGTGGCCTGGGGTCGATCGGACTGGAGATCGCCGGATATCTCGCTGCGCACGGAGCGCGCCAACTGGTACTGACCAGCAGGCGCGCACCTGATGATGCCGCGCAGAGCCGCATCGACGCCCTCGGCGAGAAGTACGGCTGTGAGGTCCGGGTCATCTCGGCCGACGTCGCCGACCCGCATGATGTCGCTCGCGTGATGGCAGACATCCGGACCGATCTTCCGCCGCTGGCCGGGATCGTCCATGCCGCGGGTGAGAACGGAACCACGCCGCTGAGCTCACTAAACAGCGACGAAGTTGATCGGGTCTTCGCCGGGAAGGTTTGGGGCGCTTGGTATCTCAGTGAAGCTGCTGCCGGCCTGCCGCTGGACTTCTTCCTGTCGACCTCGTCGATTTCCTCAGTGTGGGGCAGTTTCGGCCAGAGCGCTTACAGTGCGGCCAACGCCTTCCTGGACGGATTGACCTGGCGCATGCGCGAACAGGGCGTCCCGGCCGTCAGCGTCAACTTCGGGCCCTGGTCGGCCGGCATGGCCGATCAGAACGCCCGCACCCAACTGGAACTGCGCGGGGTTGGGACCCTCTCCCCCGCAGACGCTCTGGCCGGGATGGCCGACGCCCTGGTGACGGCAGGCTCTGACGGTCCACCGCAGGCGGTGGTGGCGCGGATCGATTGGACTCGTTTCCTGCCGATTTATCTGCAGGCCGGTCGGCGGGCACTGCTCTCCGAGGTCGCCCGGGAAGTACCGGAATCGGTTCCCGCAGCAGGAATCTCCGGAAGTACGCCCCTGGTTGATCAGCTCACCGCAGCGCCTGTGCAGCAGCGCAGGAAGATCGCGCTGCACTACCTGCGCGATGCTGTCGCCGAGGTGACCCGCGTCGACGCGTCGGAGATCCGCGACGAGGCCGGATTCTTCGACCTCGGCATGGACTCGCTGATGGCCATCGAACTGCGCCGCAGACTGGAGCAGGGCGTGGGCAAGGAACTGCCCGCGACGCTGGCAATGGATTACCCGCGGCTGTCAGACGTCGCGGACTACCTCCTCGGCGACGTGTTGAACCTCAATGAGCGGACCGGCGAGCGGATCGGGGTGCAGCACACTTCGCTGGCGACCTCGGCGACCGACGAGCCGATCGCCATCATCGCGGTGGCCTGCCGATTCCCCGGCGCTCCCGATCCGGACGCTTATTGGGAGGTTCTCGCCGGCGGAGTGGATGCGATCCGCGAAATTCCCGAGGACCGCTTCGACGTCGACGAGTTCTACGACCCCGATCAGCAGACGCCGGGCAAGATCTACACCCGCAGCGGCGGCTATCTCGACAGCGTCGACGGATTCGATCCGGAGTTCTTCGGGATCTCCCCGCGTGAGGCGGTCTGGATCGACCCGCAGCAGCGCTTGATGCTCGAAGTCACCTGGGAGGCATTGGAAAGAGCCGGCTACGCCCCCGCCTCGCTGCGCGGCAGTCGCACCGGCGTCTTCGTCGGGGTGGCAGCCAACGAATATGCGCACCTGCTCTCAGGCAACTCCATCGAGAACCTCGAGGGCCATTTCATCACCGGCAACGCACTCAACGCCATCGCCGGTCGGGTGTCCTTCACCCTCGGCCTCGAGGGTCCTGCGGTTGCGGTGGACACCGCGTGCAGTTCGTCGCTGGTCGCTGTGCACCAGGCCACCCAGGCGCTGCACTCCGGCGACTGCGACATGGCCCTGGCCGGTGGGGTCAACGTGTTGTTGAGCCCGGCGTCCATCGTCGCGGCTTCCCGTGCCCGGATGCTGGCCCCCGACGGCCGCTGCAAAACCTTCGACGCCGCTGCAGACGGCTACTCCCGCGGTGAGGGTTGCGGGGTTCTGGTGCTCAAACGACTCAGCGATGCGCAACGCGACGGCGACCACGTCCTTGCGGTGATCCGCAGCAGCGCGGTCAACCAGGACGGCGCCTCCAGTGGCTTGACGGTGCCCAATGGCGGCGCCCAACAACGACTCATCGCCGCCGCGCTGAACCGGGCAGGCCTGCGCGGCGAGGATGTCGATTACCTTGAAGCGCACGGCACCGGAACCCCATTGGGCGACCCGATCGAGGTCCAGGCCGCTGCGGCGGTCTACGGCGCCGGCCGCGACCCGAACCGGCCGCTGCTGATGGGAACGGCCAAGACCAACATCGGGCACCTGGAGTCCGCCGCCGGTGCCGCCGGACTGATCAAGGTCGTGCTCTCGCTGCAGCATGACCTGCTCCCGCAGACTCTGCACTTCCGCAATCCCTCACCGCACATCCCGTGGGATTCACTACCGGTGCAGGTGGTGGAGAAGCCGACACCGTGGTACGCCAACGGCCGCATCCGGCGGGCCGGTGTCAGTTCGTTCGGATTCACCGGCACCAACGCCCACGTGCTGATCGAGGAGGCGCCCCAGCCGTCGACGGCAGAGCCGACGGTCGACCAGGTGCCCGACGACGGTGCCGCACCCGAGACCCCGCGCGAACCGTGGGCCGTGCTGCCGCTGTCGGCGCGGTCCCCGCAGGGGCTGACGGCGTTGGCGCAGCGCTACTCCGCATGGCTGGAAACGCACCCCGGGGTGTCGATCTCCGACGTGTGTTTCACCGCCGGGGCCGGTCGTTCCCACTTCGAGCATCGGGCGGCCGTGGTCGCGAACTCGGCGCACGAGGCCCGCATGCTGCTCGATGATCTGGTGGCCAATCGGCAGCGTCCCGGCGTGCTGCGTGGCGAATGCGCCGACCCGCCGGCCACTGCATGGTTCTTCCCCGGGCAGGGATGCCAGTACCCGGGGATGGCGCGCGAGTTATTCGACACCGAACCGATATTCGCCGACACAGTCCGGCAGTGCGCGTCGGCGGTGGACCCGATGCTGCCCCGTCCGCTGCTGGATGTGCTGCTGTCCACCGACCGCGAAGCTGCCGAAACCCTGCGGCACACCTCATTTGCCCAGCCGGCGATCTTCGCCGTCGAAATGGGGCTGGCCCGGTTATGGCAGTCCTGGGGCATCGAGCCGGACGTGGTGTTGGGCCACAGTGTGGGCCAGTACGCGGCGGCATGCGTGGCGGGAGTGTTCAGCCTCCAGGACGGTGCACGCCTGATCGCCGAACGCGGTCGACTGTTCGGCAGCCTTCCCGCCGGCGGCCGGATGGTGGCAGTGTTCGCCGACCCCGACTACGTGGTGCGGGCCGCAGAACAGTTCCCGCGGGTTTCGGTCGGCGCCTACAACGGGCGCAACACCGTACTGTCGGGGCCCGGCGAGGATCTGGAACAGATCGTCGCCGCCTGCAGCCAGGACGGCGCCCGCTGCACCTGGCTGGAGACGAGTCACGCTTTCCATTCGGAGTTGCTCGATCCGGTTCTCGATGAATTCGAATCCTTCGCAGAGCAATTCGACTACGCCGCCCCGACCCTGCCGCTGGTCTGCAACCGCACCGGAGCGGTACTGACGGCGGATTCACCGATCAACGCGCAGTATTGGCGGCGGCACTCCCGTCAGCCCGTGCAGTTCACCGAGAGCGTCGCAACCGTTGCGGGGCTGGGGTGCTCGGTGCTGATGGAGATCGGTCCGCAGCCGATCCTCACTGCGGCCGCCCTGTCGATTTGGCCTGAGTCCGCGGCCACACCCACCACGATCGTGTCACTGCGCAAGGGGGCCAACGCACAACGCCAGACCACCGAGGCCCTGGCGGCGACGTATATCTGCGGTCACCGGCCAGACTTCTCGACCAGGCAGCACACACCGGGCCGCAGGCTTGAACTGCCGACCTATCCGTTCCAGCGCCGCCGCTACTGGCCCAAGGCCTCGGCGATGATGAGTGGGGACACCGGGTTTGCGACGTCCGGAATCCTCGGCAGCGCCAAGGATCTCGCCTCCGGCGACACCGTGTACAGCTCCGTACTGTCAGTCAAGACGCAGCCCTGGCTGGCCCACCACGTCATCTACGGCACAGTGGTGGTCCCGGGGGCCACCTACGCAACAATGGCGTTAGCCGCGGTGGGGGCACCGGCGCGGGTCAAAGAGGTCTTCTTCTACGAGCCGATCATCCTGCCCGAGAAGGCTTCCCGCGAGGTCCAGCTCACCCTGCGGTCCCTCGAGGCCGGTGGCGGCTGGAAGTTCCAGGTGCACAGCCGGCCCTACGGCGTCCGGGAGGCCGAGTGGTCCCTGAACGCCGACGGCAGCGTCCTCACGGGTCCGGATGCCGAAGCCGCGACAGCGGACGGCCCGGCCCCGGTCGACGAAGCCATCGAAAAGTTGAGCCGCACCAGCCCCCAGCAGTTGTTCGAGACGTTCAACGACATGGAATTGGCCTGGGGCCCAACCTGGTCGACATCTCTGAAGTCGTTGTGGGTCGGCTCGGGGGACTTCGCCGGCGAGGCGATCGGGGATGTCTCGGTGGGCGAGGAACTCGCCGAGCACCTCGGCAGTGAGCCGATCCACCCGGTGCTGCTGGATCTGTGCACCGGCGTGGCCTTTCCGGCGTTTCCCGCTCTGCTCGCCGTCGAACACGGAGTGTCGGATCTGTTCCTGCCGCTGCGCTACGGGCAGGTCGAGATTCGCGAACGGATGCCGCGGCGGTTCTACTGCCGGGCCCGCTGGCATACCAGCGGCGTCGACGGCGAGACACAGGTCTTCGATATCGACTTCCTGGATCGCGACGGCCACCGACTGGGCGGCATCTCCGAATTCACCGTGAAGCGAGCCCCCAGAGAGGCGCTGATGCGGGGCCTCGGTGGCGATGCCACCCGACTGCTCTACACCCTGGGTTGGCATGAAGCCGCCGCACCGGCAACCGAGGACTCCACCGCGGGAGCCACAGCCACCGATGGCACCTGGCTGATCGCCGGATTCGACGCACTGGCAACCGAACTGCCCGGCGCGGTCGCAGTGGATCCCGCCGACGGCCCTGAGGCCTGGCAGCAGGCATTCGCCGCCGCCGCCGAAGGCGGCAAGCCGGTCGCCGGGATCGTCTGGCGTTGCTCGGGGCACCCGAATGCCGACGGCCCCACACCCGAGCTGTCGGCGCGGCTGGAGGCCCAGATCAGCTCTCTGCTCGGCGCCGCGCAGTCAGCGCTGGCTCAGGACAAACTGAACCTGGCTGGTGGTCTGTGGATCATCACCGAGCGAGCCGTGGCGACCGAACCCGGCGAGCCGGTCAACCCGGTGCACGCCGCACTCTGGGGGCTCGGGCGCACCATCGTCGCCGAACAGCCGACGCTGCGCTGCCGCCTGGTGGACTGCGACGGCTCCGAGGAGTCGCTGAGCTGGCTGCCCGGTGCACTGGGCACACCGGTTGTCGAACCCGAAGTGGCTGTGCGCCAGGGCAGATTCCTGGTCCCCCGGCTGCTGCACTGGGCGCGCAGCGGCCATCTGCCGATGCCGCGCACCGACGACTACGTGCTGGCCCCGACCGAGCGCGGCGCGATCGACAACCTGCGCCTGACCGAGACCGAGGTCGCACCGCCGGCCCCCAACGAGGTTCAAATCCGGGTGGAAGCCGCCGGTCTGAACTTCCGCGATGTGCTCAACGTGCTGGGCCTCTACCCGGGCGATCCCGGCCCCATCGGCGGTGACCTGTGCGGGGTCGTCACCGAACTGGGATCGGAGGTGTCCGGATACCAGGTCGGCCAACGTGTTTTCGGATCGATGCAGGGCGCGTTCGCGAGTCGGCTCAACGTTCCGGTGCAGTTGCTGGCAGCGGTACCCGACGGCGTCGACCCGGTCGGTGCGGCGACCATACCGGCTGCCGCGCTCACGGCCCGACTCGCGTTCGACTGGGCACAACTCAAACCCGGAGATCGGGTGCTGATCCACGCCGCCAGTGGCGGTGTCGGGATGGCGGCGATTCAATTGGCACGCCACCACGGCGCAACGGTTTTCGCCACCGCCAGCGCCTACAAGCGTTCCACGCTGCGGGCAATGGGCGTCGAGTACGTCTATGACTCGCGCAGCACCGATTTCGCCGACCAGATCCTGGCCGACACCGACGGGGCCGGCGTCGACGTCGTGCTCAACAGCCTCACCAACGATGGCTTCATCGAGGCCACCGTGCGGGCCACCGCCATCGGTGGCCGGTTCGCCGAGATCGCCAAGCGAGACATCTGGACTCGTGAACAAATGGCTGCGGCCCGCCCCGATATCGACTACGAGATCGTGGCACTCGATGTGACGATGATGACCGATCCCGAACACATCCAACGGCTGATGGCCGAGGTTTCCGACGGGTTGGCCAACGGCGAGTGGACGCCGGTGCCGGCCGAGGTCTATCCGCTCACCGAAGCCAAGACCGCGTTCCGGCGAATGCAGCAGGCGCGGCACATCGGCAAGATCGTCGTGCAGATGCCCACACCGCTTGCGCCGCGGGCTGATCGGAGCTATCTGGTGACCGGCGGCCTCGGTGCGCTCGGCCTGCACACGGCGGCGTATCTGGCCCAACTCGGAGCCGGGGACATCGTGCTGACGAGTCGCAGCGCTCCGGACGCCGACGCCGAACGCGCGATCGCGGCCATCATCGAGCGTTTCCACTGCCGGGTTCACGTCTACGCGGCCGACGTGGGCGACGAGTCCGACGTCGCCGAACTGCTGAATCGGATCCGTTCCGAGTTGCCGCCGCTGGGCGGGGTGGCGCATCTGGCCGGCGTGCTCGACGATGCACTGCTGCCGCAACAGAGCCTGGACCGATTCCGTACTACGTTGCGGCCCAAGGCATTCGGCGCCCTCCATCTGCACCGGTTGACGATGGGTGACGATCTGGAGTTCTTCATACTGTTCTCGTCGGCGTCGGCGGTGCTGGGATCCCCGTCGCAGGCCAACTACGCATGCGCGAACGCGTTGCTCGACGGGCTGGTCGCTCTCCGCGCGTCACGGGGGCTGCCGGCGACCGCAGCCAACTTCGGTCCGTGGGGCCGCGGCGGCATGGCCAGTTCTGAGGCGGCGCTGGCCAATCTCAGCGCGCAGGGCATGATGCCGCTGGAGCCCTCGGCCGCGCTCGCCGCGCTGAGCGAGATCATCCGCCAAGGAACTTCGCAGGCGACGGTGCTCAAGGCCAACTGGCAGCGCACCGCGAAGATGTTGGGCGGTATCCGCCCGCCGCTTCTCGATCAGGTGCTACCCACCGGTGACACGGCGGCGTCCGGGGACAGCGAATTACTCCGGCAACTCCAAGAGATTCCGGTGGCGCAGCGGGTGGCCTTCATCACCGAGTTCCTGCAGCGCGAGGTTCAGGGCTTCCTGCGCCTCGCGCAACCCCCCGCCGCGACGAGCAGGTTCTTGGATCTGGGTACCGATTCATTGATGGCGGTGGAACTGCGCAACCGGCTGTTCGGACAATTCGGCGGCAAGTTCGACATCACCCCGACAGCGGTATTCGACTACCCGACGATCGGCGAACTCGCCGAACATCTGGTCTCCCAGTTGCCCGATTCCGATCTACCGGCGGGCGACTCCGAGGCCGCCGAAGCCGAACCTGAGCCGCAGGTCTGACACCCCGTTCGAGGGCCCGGGTGCGGTGGATCACAGCTGCTTGCATTCGAACGCGAGAATGTATAACTTGAACCATGTTACTGGTGGGTAACTTGCTATGAGTACCCAACCGCAGGAGTGGCGTCTCACCGAGGAGGAATAGTGGGCCACTACAAGAGCAATGTTCGCGACCAAGTCTTCAACCTGTTTGAGGTGTTCGGTCTGGATAAGTCCCTCGGCGAGGGCTCTTATAGCTATCTCGACGCCGCTACGGCCACCGAGATGCTCACCGAGATGGCGCGGCTGTGCGAGGGCCCGATCGGGGCGTCCTTTGTCGACGGCGACCGCAACCCGCCGGTTTTCGACCCGAACACCCACACGGTGACCCTGCCGGAGCCGTTCAAAGCGTCCGTCCGGGCCTACATCGAAGCCGGCTGGGACAAGGTCGGTCTGATCGAGGAACTCGGCGGTGTACCTACGCCCAAAGCGCTGCTGTGGGCGCTGCAGGAGCATGTGCTGGGTGCCAACCCCGCGGTGTGGATGTACTCCGGTGGCGCAGGTTTCGCGCAGATCGTGCATCACCTCGGAACCGAACAGCAGAAGAAGTGGGCCGTGCTGGCAGCCGAGCGTGGCTGGGGCTCGACCATGGTGCTCACCGAGCCGGACGCCGGTTCCGACGTCGGAGCCGGGCGGACCAAGGCCGTCAAGCAGGAGGATGGCTCCTGGCACATCGACGGGGTGAAGCGATTCATCACCTCTGCCGACTCCGATGACCTGTTCGAGAACATTCTGCATCTTGTTCTCGCGCGCCCCGAGGGAGCCGGACCGGGCACCAAGGGCCTGTCGCTGTTCATCGTGCCGAAGTTCCACTTCGACCCCGCGACCGGTGAGCCCGGCGAACGCAACGGCGCCTTCGTCACCAACGTCGAGCACAAGATGGGCCTGAAGGTCTCGGCCACTTGTGAGCTGACCTTCGGCCAGCACGGAGTTCCAGCCAAGGGCTGGCTGGTCGGCGAGGTCCACGAGGGCATCGCGCAGATGTTCGACGTCATCGAGCAGGCCCGGATGATGGTGGGCACCAAGGCCATCGCCACGCTGTCCACCGGCTACCTCAACGCTCTGGAGTACGCCAAGGATCGCATCCAGGGCGCAGACCTGACCCAGATGATGGACAAGACCGCGCCGCGGGTGAGCATCATGCATCACCCGGATGTGCGCCGCAGCCTGATGACCCAGAAGGCCTACGCCGAGGGTATGCGGGCGCTCTACCTGTTCACCGCCACCTACCAGGATCCCGAGGTGGCCAAGGCGGTCAACGGTATGGACGCCGAGTTGGCGATGAAGGTCAACGATCTGATGCTGCCGATCGTCAAGGGTGTCGGCTCCGAGCAGGCCTACGCCAAGCTCACCGAAAGCCTGCAGACCTTCGGTGGTTCCGGCTTCCTGCAGGACTACCCGGTGGAGCAGTACATCCGCGACGCCAAGATCGACTCGCTCTATGAGGGCACCACGGCCATCCAGGCCCAGGATTTCTTCTTCCGCAAGATCATTCGCGACAAGGGCGTGGCCTTGGCGCATGTGGCCGGGCAGATCGAGGAGTTCGTCCGCAACGAGTCCGGAAACGGTCGTCTCAAGACCGAGAGGGCGCTGCTGGCCAAGGCACTGGAGGACGTCCAGGGCATGGCGGCCACACTGACCGGTTACCTGATGGCCGCCCAGGAAGACCCGCAGAGTATCTACAAGGTGGGCCTCGGCTCGGTCCGCTTCCTGATGAGTATGGGCGACCTGGTGATGGGCTGGTTGCTGCTGCGCCAGTCTGCGGTGGCCATTGCCGCACTGGACGCCGGCGTCTCGGATGCCGACCAGTCCTTCTATGAGGGCAAGATCGCGGCAGCGTCGTTCTTCGCGAAGAACTTCCTGCCCCTGCTGGTCGGCACCCGCCAGGTGATCGAGGCGCTCGACAACGAGGTCATGGAACTCGACGAAGCGGCTTTCTGAGATAGACGAATTGGCGGCCCCTGGACTCATCGTCCCGGGGCCGCCGTCGTTTGCGGATCAGTCGGCGGGGACCAATGCCCCTAGCGGTCCCTCCCGATTTTGTTACCGTCAGGTCCGTGTCCGGTCCCGAGGACGATCCTGAGAACGGCAAGCCCCCGGCCGCCGGCCGCAACCCGCTGACCGACATCGTCGGACCGTTCACCGGTTCCTTCGTCAAGGCCGGGGGCTACTACGCGCGGTCATGGGGCGCCTATCTCGGCGGCGCCGAGAGCGCCCTGCCCAAAGCCCGGCCCACCCTGTCGCTGGCCACCCACGCACTGCGCGACGAACTGGTGCTCGTCGGCCTGCTGTGGCGACGCCCCCTGAGCGATCCGGAGGCCTATCAGGACATCAACCGCGAGGTCAACGACGCGCTCGATTTCTACGCCGACGGCGGCTGGCTGGACAAGCCGCAGAGCTACTTCACCGCCCCACCCGCACCGTCGGACGTATCGATCCGGTCGTTCACCAGCCGCGGCCGGACCCATGAGCGGATCACCTTCGACAGCGGCTACCAGCCCCATCCCGGTGAACCGGGGTCGCAGCGCTGGTTGAGCTACACCGGAAATCACCGCGCCTATGCCCTGATGTTGCGCCATGACGACAGCAAGATCGGCGAGCAGCGACCCTGGCTGGTGTGCGTGCACGGCACCGAGATGGGCCGGGCCGAACTGGACTTGACCCTGTTCCGGGCCTGGCACCTGCACGAGGACTTCGGCCTCAACGTCATCCTGCCGGTGTTGCCGATGCACGGGCCGCGCGCCAAGGGCCTGCCCAAGGGCGCTGTCTTCCCCGGTGAAAACGTCATGGACGATGTGCACGGCACCGCTCAGGCCGTATGGGACGTGCGCCGGCTGATCGCCTGGATCCGCGCCCAACAGCCCGGCGCCCGGATCGGCCTCAACAGCATCTCCCTGGGCGGCTACATCGCGGCCTTGGTGGCCAGCCTCGACGACGATCTGACCTGCGCCATTCTCGGGGTCCCACCGTCGAACCTGGTGGAGTTACTCGGCCGGCACTCGGGCCTGCGAAAGGACGACCCGCGGCGGATGACGCTCGACTTGGCCACACCGATCGGCCAGATGGTCTCACCGCTGTCACTGGAGCCCAAGGTGCCGCCACAGGGCCGGTTCATCTACGCCGGAGTGGCCGACCGCATCGTGCATCCCCGCCAGCAGGTCATCCAATTATGGGAGCACTGGGGCCGACCGGACATCGGCTGGTATCACGGCGGGCACACCGGATTTTTCCAGGCCCGCCCGGTGCAACGGTATATCGACGCCGCACTGGTGCAGTCGGGCCTAGTTGACGGCAGCCCCAAAGCCCCCGTCGACAAAGCCAAGAAGTGACCGGCGCTGGAATCCCCTCCATTCCAGCGACGCCACCCGGGTAACGCGGAGCCTTCCGGAACCCTGGTATTACCCGCCGGCGGCGCACACAAACCCTCAGGCTTCCAGAATTGCCGTCACACCCTGCCCGCCCGCGGCGCAGATGGAGATCAGCCCCCGCACCGGCCGCGAGGTTCCGGGGGACTTCCCAGCGGAAATCTCGGCCTTCTTTTCCGCAAGCTGCTTGGCCAGTTGCGCAACGATCCGGCCGCCGGTGGCGGCGAACGGGTGGCCGGCGGCGAGCGAGGATCCGTTGACGTTGAGCTTGGCGCGGTCGATGGCGCCCAGCGCGCAGTCCAGCCCGAGGCGTTCCTTGCAGTACTCCTCGGACTCCCAGGCCTGCAGATGGCACAGCACCACCGAGGCGAATGCCTCATGGATCTCGTAGAAGTCGAAGTCCTGCAGAGTTACACCGTTGCGGGCCAGCAGCCTGGGAACCGCATAGGTCGGAGCCATCAGCAGGCCGTCCTCGCCGTTGACGTAATCGACCGCAGCCGTCTCGGCGTCGACGAGGTAGGCCAGCGGTGTCAGCGAATGGGCCTGCGCCCACTCCTCGCTGGACAGCAGTACCACCGAGGCGCCGTCGGTCAGCGGTGTCGAGTTACCGGCGGTCATGGTGGCGTCACCAGCTTTGACCCCGAACACCGGCCGCAGCGTAGCCAGTTTCTCCGCCGATGAATCGGCCCGCAGGTTGTTGTCGCGGTACAGGCCCAGGAACGGTGTCACCAGGTCATCGAAAAAGCCCCGATCGTAGGCTGAGGCCATGTTGCGGTGGCTCGCCGCCGCCAACTGATCCTGGTCGACGCGCTTGATGCCCATTCTCTTGGCCGTGACGGCGGCATGCTCGCCCATGGACATGCCGGTGCGGGGTTCGCCGTTGGTGGGAATCTCGACACCCACGGCGGCCGGCAACCGGCCGACCAACTTGAGCCGGTCCAGGGTGGACTTCGAGCGCCGCAGACCCAGCAGAGACCTGCGCAGGTTGTCACCGAGCCCGATCGGGGCGTCCGAAGTGGTGTCCACCCCGCCGGCGGCCGCCACCGCATACCGCCCGGCGGCGATGCCGTCGGCCGCGGCGATCGCGGCCTGCAGGCCGGTCCCACAGGCCTGCTGAAGATCGAACGCCGGGGTGTACGGCGACAGTGCGGTACCCAGGACGCACTCACGCATCAGATTGAAGTCGCGGCTGTGCTTGAGGACCGCCCCGCCGATGACAGCGCCCAATGGCTCACCGGCCAACCCGAACCGATCGACCAGCCCGGACAGCGCACCGGTGAACATGTCCTGATTCGACGCTTCGGCGTAGGCACTGTCGGAGCGCGCGAACGGGATGCGGTTTCCGCCAAGGACGGCAACTCGGCCTCGACCGGGTGCGGGTCGGGTGGGATCGGGCACGTCTAACCTCCGCTGTTCGGGGCACGTATCTGGGGTATCCGACCCATGATACGTGCCGTTCTTACTCTGGAGTAAGTTCGTAGTCGATGGGTTCCCGGTACCCGGGCCCGGGCAAACGCGAAAGGTACTCCCCGAAAGGTGATCGACGTGGCTTCCGACCTTCTCTCGCAGGTGATCAACTCCGCGCCCGGATCGTTTCTGGCCAAACAACTGGGCGTACCGGCCCCCGAGACGCTGCGGCGCTACCGTCCGGGGGATCCTCCGCTGGCGGGGTCGCTGCTGATCGGTGGCGACGGCCGGCTAGCCGAACCGGTGAAGGCCGCACTGGCCGACGACTACGAGTTGGTCGGCAACAACATGGGCGGCCGGTGGGCGGACACCTTCGGGGGCCTGGTCTTCGACGCCACCGGGATCACCCAACCGGCCCAACTGCGCGACCTGTACGCATTCTTCACCCCGGTGTTGCGCAACCTCGGCCCGTCGGCGCGCGTGGTGGTACTGGGCGGCACCCCCGAGGAGGTGACCGACACCTCGGAGCGGATCTGCCAGCGGGCCTTGGAGGGCTTCACCCGATCGCTCGGCAAGGAACTGCGCCGCGGAGCCACCGCTGCGCTGGTCTACGTCTCCCCGGACGCCAAACCTGCTGCGACGGGATGCGAGTCCACTCTGCGATTCATCCTCTCGGCCAAATCGGCCTACGTCGACGGACAGGTGTTCGGAGTCGGCGCTGCCGATTCGCATCGACCCGCGGACTGGAGCACGCCACTGGCCGGCAAGGTCGGCATCGTCACCGGCGCGGCCCGCGGGATCGGCGCCACCATCGCGGAGGTCTTCGCCCGCGACGGCGCCCGGGTGGTGGCCGTCGACATCGAGGCCTCGGCGCAGGCCCTCGAGCAGACCGCCGCCCGGGTCGGCGGCACCGCACTGCCCCTCGACGTCACCGCTGAGGATGCCGTCGAGGCCATCACCGCCCATCTTCGTGAGCATTACTCCGACATCAACGGCGGTCGGGCCGACATCCTGGTCAACAATGCCGGGATCACCCGCGACAAGTTGCTCGCCAATATGGACGACGCCCGGTGGGACGCCGTGGTGGCGGTGAATCTTGTTGCGCCGCTGCGACTCACCGAGGGTCTGGTCGACAACGGCAGTATCGGCGCGGGCGGCCGGGTGATCGGCCTGTCTTCGATGGCCGGCATCGCCGGCAACCGCGGCCAGACCAACTATGCGACCACCAAAGCCGGGATGATCGGCATCACCGAGGCACTGGCACCGACGCTGGCGCAGCAGGGCATCACGATCAACGCGGTCGCTCCCGGGTTCATCGAGACAGCGATGACCGCCGCAATCCCGGTGGCCACCCGGGAGGTGGGCCGGCGACTCAATTCGCTCTACCAGGGCGGCGAACCGGTCGACGTCGCCGAGACCATCGCCTACTTCGCCAGTCCGGCCTCCAATGCAGTCACCGGCAACGTGATCCGGGTGTGCGGCCAAGCCATGCTGGGGGCGTGATGTCGAATCTGCGCGCCGCGGTGGGGGCGTTGCCGTTCGTGCCTCGCGGGGACCGCCTCCCCGACCGAGTCGCCCACGTCGACGGCCTGGTGATCGACCGCGCCAACGTGGCCGCCTACGCCGCCAACACCGGCCTGCGATACGGCGCCCATGTTCCGCTCACCTATCCGTTCGTGCTGACGTTCCCGTCGGTGATGTCGCTGCTCACCGGTTTCGACTTTCCGTTTCCGGCCGTCGGTGCGGTGCACGTGGACAACCACATCACCGCCTACCGGCCCATCGCGGTGACCGACACCCTCGGCGTGCGAGTGCACGCGGAGAACCTTCGGGAGCACCGCAAGGGCCTGCTCGTCGATCTCGTCAGCGAAGTCGCGGTCGGCAACGACCCGGCCTGGCATCAGGTCGCCACGTTCCTGCATCAGCAGCGCACCAGCCTGTCCGACGAGCCGAAACCCGAGCCGGCGCCGACACCGAAGCTCTCCTCCCCCAACGGGATTATCCGCATCACACCGGGGAGGATCCGCCAGTACGCGGCGGTCAGTGGCGATCGCAACCCCATTCACACCAGTTCGTTGGGCGCCAAGCTGTTCGGCTTTCCCGCCGCAATCGCGCACGGGATGTTCAGCGCGGCAGCGGTTCTGGCCAACATCGAGGGGCAACTACCCGACTCCGTGCGGTATTCGGTGAAGTTCGGCAAGCCGGTGGTGCTGCCCGCCAGTGCCGGTCTGTACATCGACCGGGTCGCTGGCGGCTGGGACATCGCACTGCGCAACATGACCAAGGGGTACCCGCACCTGACCGCAACAGTGCGCGCGAGGTAGCCCTCAGCTGGCCGGGACGGAATCCTTGTCCGCCGGCGCCCCTTTGAGGCCCCTCCAGAACAGGTTGATCAGCAGTTCGGCGGCCTCGTCGACGTCGGCGTCGCCGACGCTGACGCGCGCCGCGACCGCCTCACCGGCCCCCACCAGCGCGACGGCAATCATGTGAAGATCGCTGTGCGGCTCGGGGTTTCGGGTTCCGGCCTCAAGCAGCCGGGCCACCAGGTCGATGATCTTCTCCCGGCCCTCCCGGACGGTGTGCGCGAAAGCCTGCGAGCTGGTGGCCTGGGTGTAGAGGACGATCCAGGATGCCCGGTTCGCGTCGATGTAGTGCAGCACCGACCCGATTGTGCTGCGCAGCAACTCGCGGGGACTCTGCTTGAGATCGATATCGGAGCGCACCGCGTCGATGAAACGGCCCAACTCCCGGTTCAGGCAGGCACCGAACAGTTCTTCCTTGGAGCCGTGGTACAGGTACAGCATCGGCTTGGAGATCTGCGCCGCCGCGGCGATGGCGTCCATCGACGTCTCGTGATAGCCGTTGGCGGAGAACATCTGCACGGCGGCATCCAGCATCTGCTGCTCGCGCACCGCGCGCGGCAACCGCTTGGTACCTCCGGCAGCCATCGCCGACCTGACTACCCGCCGCAGCGAGCGCTGGGCCCCTTGACGGCGGCCATCCGCAGCACCGAGCCCTCCACGGCGGGCAAAGCCAACTCGCCGGCCTCGACGGCGCTCTCCAACCGGTCCAGCACGCCCGGCACCTCATCGGTGGTGATCCACAGCGCCACGTCGTTACCGGCCTGCAGAGCGCGCAGCACCGCCTCGGCGACTCCGTAACGCGTGTTGATGGCCGCCATACTGGACAGATCGTCGGTGAAGATCAGCCCGTTGAAGCCCGGGCCGCCATAGCCGCCGCTGCGCAGCAGATTCACCGCCGCCGCACTGAGGCTGGCCGGGGTGCTGCCGGTCAGGCCGGGCACCTCCAGGTGGCCGAGCATCACTCCGACCGGCCCCTGTGCGGTCAGCGTCTGATAGGGCACCAGATCACGGCTCATCAATTCATCCAGCGGTGGGGTGCTCACCACACCGGCGGTGTGGGAGTCACCCGAACCCTGGCCGTGGCCGGGGAAGTGCTTGAGTACCGGCATCACACCGGCGTCGCGCAGTCCGCGGGCGAACGCCCCGGCGTAGGTCGTGACGGTGGCCGGATCGGCCGAAAACGACCGGTCGCCGATGACGGTGTTCGCGCCCTGATCGGAGACATCCACGACCGGGGCGAAGTCCATGGTGATGCCCATACCGCGCATCTGCTGGCCCCGAGTCAGGCCGAGTTGGTAGACCTCCTCGGGGGTCTTGGTCTGCGCCAGGGTGCGCGCCGGCGGGATCGCCCCGATGATCGAGGACAGCCGGGAGACCCGGCCACCTTCCTCATCGACGCTGACCGCCAGCGGCAGCGGCCCCAGGTTGGAGATTTCGTTCATGGTGCCGTCGCTCAACATCGACAGGTCGGTCCAACTGCCGATCATGATGCCGCCGACGTGGTGGGTGCCCACCACCGCGCGTGCGTCGGCCGCGTTGCGAACGCCCACCATCAGCGTCTGGGCCAGCTTGTCGCGGGTGGACATCGTCGCCAGCAACGCCGCACCGGTCCCGCACGCCGGAGGTGCCGGGGCAGTCGGCGGCATCAACGGCCCGGACAGCGGTGTCACGCTGGCCGACTCGGCCGCGTTGACCTCAGCGGAGGACGGGGCAGCGGCGCGCTCCGCCGGTGCCGAGCAGGCCGTCAACAGCATCGGCACGACCGCGCACGCCGCCAGGGTGCGATGGGAAAACAGGCTAGTGACCATCCGCACATGCTTTCATGACCTCGGCCCGAGTCAAACCGGAGGCCGCTTCGGTGGGTGTGTCTCATGCTAGGTTCACCGGCATGACCAGGTTCGTGGTTCCCGCCGCCGCAAGTGTGGTGGTCGGCCTGCTGCTCGGCGCCGCCTCGGTGTTCGGTGCCACCCTGATGATCCAGCAGGACACCAAACCGGCCATCCAGCCCGGAGACCCGGCGTCGTCGGTCCTCAATCGCGTCGAGTACGGCAACCGCGGCTAGCCTGAGCACGCCCACCGCCCCAGCCACCGCGGCCCCCGACGACAACACCGCGGAATCTGCCGCCGACCCTTCGGCACTTCCCCGTCGCTGGCTGGCCGCAGTCTTCCTCGCTGCGCTGGTGCTGTGTTTCGTGCAGGCACCGGGCCTGATCGCCCCGGACACCAAACTCGACCTCACGGCCAACCCACTGCGGTTCTTGGCCCGGGCCGCGAATCTGTGGAACAGCGCCCTGCCGTTCGGTCAGGCTCAGAATCAGGCGTACGGCTATCTGTTCCCGCACGGGGCGTTCTTTGCGCTCGGCGACATAGTGGGTCTGCCCGGGTGGGTGATTCAGCGGCTGTGGTGGGCGCTGATTCTCACCGCCGGATTCTGGGGCCTGATGCGGGTCGCTGAGACGCTGGGGATCGGCACCCGCACGTCACGGCTGGTGGCAGCAGGCGCGTTCGCACTGTCCCCGCGCGTCCTGACCACCCTGGGCTCGATCTCCTCGGAGACGCTGCCGATGATGCTGGCGCCGTGGGTGTTGCTGCCGGTGATCGGAGCCCTGCGCGGAAACACCGGCACACCGTTGCGGGTTTTCGCCGGGCGGGCGGGGATCGCACTCGCCCTGATGGGAGCGGTCAACGCGGTGGCCAGCCTGGCCGGCTGCCTGCCCGCGCTGATCTGGTGGGCCTGCCATCGCCCCAACCGGCGATGGTGGCGCTTCACGGCGTGGTGGGCGCTGGCCTCGGCGATGGCAGTCACCTGGTGGGCGGTCGCGCTGGTGCTACTGGGGCGGATCAGCCCGCCGTTCCTGGACTTCATCGAGTCCTCCGGGGTGACCACCCAGTGGACCTCACTGACCGAGACGCTGCGCGGAACCTCGGCCTGGACGCCGTTCGTCGCACCGAATGCGACCGCAGCGGCATCGCTGGTCACTCAGCCGGTCGCGGTGCTGGCCACCACGCTGGTCGCCGCCGCCGGGCTGGCCGGGCTGGCACTTCGGTCCATGCCGGCCCGCGGGCGGCTGGTGACAATGCTGCTGATCGGCACCGTGCTGCTGACGGCCGGTTACTCCGGCGGCCTGGGCTCACCGGTGGCCCAAACGGTGCAGGAGTTCCTCGACGCGGCCGGCGCCCCACTGCGCAACGTACACAAACTCGAGCCGATCATCCGGATTCCCATCGTGCTCGGTGTGGCCCACCTACTGGGACGAATTCCGTTGCCCGGCAGCGTCTCCCGGCCGGTCTGGATACGCGCCTTCTCCCGTCCCGAGGACGATAAGCGGATCGCGGCCGGCATCGTCGTCCTGACCGCACTGCTGGTCGCGACCTCACTGGCATGGTCGGGCCGGCTCACCCCGCCGGGTGCCTTTCGGGCCATCCCGGACTACTGGCATCAGGCGGCGGACTGGCTCACCGACAACAACACCGGTGAGCCGAACCCGGGCCGGGTCCTGGTGGTTCCGGGCGCCCCGTTCGCCAACCAGGTGTGGGGAAACAGCCGCGATGAGCCCCTGCAGGTCCTCGGCGAATCACCCTGGGGGGTACGCGATTCCATCCCGCTGACCCCACCGCAGACGATCCGCGCGCTCGATTCGGTCCAACGACTCTTCGCCGCCGGCCGCCCGTCGGCAGGCCTGGCCGACACCCTGCTGCGGCAAGGCATCTCCTACGTCGTGCTGCGCAACGATCTCGACCCGGAAAGCTCCCGATCGACCCGCCCATTACTGGTGCACCGGGCCATCGACGGATCGCCGGGGTTGGTCAAGGTGGCGGAATTCGGCGAGAAGGTGGGCCCGGGAATCGTCGACGGCTTCATCAGCGACAGCGGTCTACGGCCGCTGTTCACCGCGATTGAGATCTACCGGGTGCAACCGCCCGGCACGACGGCCGGGAACGGCAATCCCGGGGCGCCGTATCTGGTCGACGCCGACGACATGACCCGGGTGGCCGGGGGGCCGGAGTCGTTGCTGCGCATCGATGCCCGGCGACGCCAACTCGGACTCCCGGCGCTGGGACCGATGATGCTGACCGCCGATGCCCGCCGCGCTGGGCTGTCCGAACCCGCGGGCCGGGGCGTCATCGTCACCGACACCCCGGTGAATCGGGAAACCGACTACGGACGCGTCGACGACCACTCCTCGGCGGTGCGCGCCGACGGCGACCGGCGCAACACCTATAACCGGGTGCCCGACTATCCGGTTCCCGACGCCGATCTGGTTTCGGGCCAGTGGACCGGCGGACGGCTCAGCGCCTCGAGTTCGTCCTCGGATGCCACCACGCTGCCCAACGTCTCACCGGCCAGCGGACCGGTCGCAGCCATCGACAAGGACTCGGCGACCGCCTGGGTGTCCAACTCGCTGCAGCCCGCGATTGGACAGTGGCTGCAGATCGACTTCGACCAGCCGGTGACCAACGCCGCACTCACCGTCACACCGAGCGCCACCGCGGTCGGCGCCCAGGTGCGTCGCATCCAGGTCTCCACGGTCAACGGAACCAGCACCGTTGACTTCGACGTCCCGGGCAAGCCGCTGATCATCGCGCTGCCCTACGGCGAATCGCCGTGGGTGCGCATCACCGCGGTGGGAACCGACGACGCGTCCTCCGGCGTGCAGTTCGGCATCACCGATCTGTCGGTGACGCAGTACGACGCGTCCGGATTCGCCTACCCCGTCGACCTACGTCACACCGTGGTCGTGCCCGCGCCGCCGAAAGGTTTTCCGGTTGCCCAGTGGGATCTGGGTTCCGAACTCCTGGGCCGCGACGGCTGTGCCGACTCCCCCGACGGGGTGCACTGCGCGGCGTCAATGGCGGTGGCTCCCGAGGAACCGGTGACGCTGAGCCGGACCCTGACCGTCCCGGCCCCGATCGAGGTCTCCCCCACCGTCTGGGTGCGGGCCCGACAGGGACCCCGGCTGGCCGACCTGATCGCCCAGCCCGGCACCGCCCGCGCGCAGGGCAACGCCGACCTCGTCGATGTGGCGGGCTCGGCTTACGCCGCCACCGACGGCGACCTGCGCACCTCGTGGACCGCCCCTCAGGGGGTGGCCCAACACCAGGCCGCCCCGACACTGACGGTCACGCTGCCGCGCCCGACTGAGGTGGCGGCGCTGCGGATAACCCCCAGCGGATCGCCGCTGCCCACCCATCCGACCCTGGTCGCCGTCGACCTGGGCGACGGGCCGCAGGTCCGCAGCCTCGAAGACGGACAGACCACGGTGGCGCTGCAACCCCAGGTCACCGACACCATCACGCTGAGCCTGCTGGACTGGACCGACGTCATCGATCGCACCGCCCTGGGCTTCGACCAACTCAAACCCCCGGGACTGGCGGAGGTCACCGCCCTGGACCTCGACGGCACGCCCATCGCCGCGCCCGACGCGGCGGCAAACCGCGCCCGACGCGTCGACCTTCCGTGCGGGCAGGGACCGGTGATCGGGGTGGCGGGACGGTTCATCCAGACCTCGGTGTCGACGACGGTGGGCACCCTGCTCGACGGACGCCCGATCCCGGCGCGCACCTGCGACCCGGCCCCGATCGCCCTGCAAAGCGGCTCCCAGGAACTGCTGATCAGCCCCGGTCCGTCCTTCATCGCCGATGGCGCGCAACTGAACGGTGCGCTGGCCGGGGACCTGACACCGGCAGCGACCTCCCCGGCGCAGGTGACCGGGTGGAACCCGGACCGGCGCCAGATCAGCGTGCCGCGGGCGCCGGTGAGTCGGGTGCTGGTGGTACCCGAGAGCGTCAACCCCGGCTGGGTCGCGCACACCGAGACCGGCGCGCGGCTGACACCGGTGATCGTCAACGGCTGGCAGCAGGGCTGGGTGCTGCCGGCCGGGGAGCAGGGCACGGTGACGCTGAGTTTCCCCTCCAACGGCCTCTACCGGACCGGGCTGATCGTCGGGCTTGGGCTGCTTCCACTGCTTGCGCTGCTGGCGTTGGTCCCGGCCCGCCGGCCGGCGCGACCCTTCGGCCCCGCCCGTGCGTGGCGTCCGGGCTGGTTGGGGGTGGCGGGTCTACTGGCGGCGGGCACCATGATCGCCGGGGTCGGTGGACTGGTCGTCTTCAGCGCCGGGATAGGCACGGGATATCTGCTGCATCGCCGAGGCCGGTTGGACCGGTGGACGCTGGCCGTCGTTCCGGCGGGGTTGATCCTGGCCGGGGCGCTGCTGTCGCGCTACCCCTGGCGCTCGGTCGATGGATACATCGGCCACTCCGCATGGGTGCAACTGTTCGCGCTGATCGCACTGGCCGCACTGGCGGCGTCGCTGCTTCCGCTGCCGAAGCGTCCCGCCGCCGATGAGGTCATCGCCCGTGCACAACCGCCGGCTCCGGAGCGTCGGTGACGGAACTGTCCAGCGGCGGTACTCCCACCGCCTTGCGGCCCGGGCCCGTGCGGCGGGCGCGGCGGTACTCCCACCGCCGCAACGCATTGCGGCAGGGTGACTCGATCAGCGCGTAGCTGACCGCCGCCATGGCGAAACCCAGCACGGTGGTCAGCACGAACACGACGATCAGGTCGCCGTTGAACATGAACTTGCCGATCATCGGGAACACCATCACCAGCGCAGCCAGGTGCCAGATGAACAACCCGTAGGACCACCGGCCCAGCGTCACCATCGCGCGGGAGCCCAGGATGCGGTGCGGGGTGTCCGGCCGGTCCAGCACCAGCGGCGCCAGCAGCGCACAAGCCACAATGGCCCCCATCGACGTGCGGACCGCGAACTGTCCCAACGTGGCGGGCACCAGATCCTTGGGGCCGGCCAGCGGCGAGGCCGAGACCAGATAGGCCACCAGGGCGATCCCGTAGATCATCCACGGATTGCGGGCCAAGCGGTGGGGCCAGCCCACCGGGCTGACGGTCCACTCCGCCAGCAGCATGCCCGCGGCGAACCAGGACGCATACGCCGGCGGCCAGTTCAGGAAGTTCACCCCCTCCGCGGTGTGGATCGGCAGCAGGCCCCAGCCCAGGCTGGCCAGCGCCACCGCGGCGATCACCGGCACCCGGGCGCGCACCGGTAACCGGTAGGCGAAGAACGCCAGCAGTGGCAGCGCCAAGTAGAACGTCACCTCGACCGACAGACTCCACATTTGAGTCAGCCCGGCGGTCAGCGTCAGCGGCACGTACACCTGGGTCAGCGTCAGGTTGGCCATCCACACGGTGGGACTGGCGTGGTTGGCCTCGGGCAGCAGGGTCAGGATCACCACCACCGCCACCAGATACGCCGGCATGATCCGCACCAACCTCGAGCGCAGATAGTGACCGGCGGGCGGACGGTGCCGAAGTCCGCGGGCGGCAGCGGCGTGACCGCGCCAGAGCAGGAAGCCCGACAGCGCGAAGAACACCGCGACGGCCAGGTCGAAACGATGCAGCAGACGGCCGATCACCCCGCCGGCGGTCCCGGTCTGAAAGGCCACGTGAGTGAGCACCACCCCGATCGCCGCGCAGGCCCGCATGCCCTCAACGGCCGGCACGAAAGCTCGGGTCCCGCCAACCTGCTCGGGCTCCGGTGTCATGGGAGCCAGTGTGCCTGCCGGTGCGGTCGGTGTGGAATCCCCGGCGATTGCGGGAAGGACAAGATTCCCTGCGGTCGGCCGTTGGGCTTGGTTTCGGCTGTTAGGGTCATGGGCGGTTACGGACCGCACAAAGGAGGCCGGGGCAGCGTGAACCGCGCAAGCATGTTGCGTCTCGCGGCGCTGGGCATCGTCGGTCTCGGATCGGCTCTGCTGATTGCCGCGCTGCTGCTGTCGACCTATACCTCGGGCAAGATCCGCAAGATTCCGCTGAATATCGACCAGACCCTGACCTCGGCCGGGACCGGCACCGCACTGGATCCCGCCTCCCTGCAAGCGGGCCCCGGTGAACGGTTCGTCATCGACAAGAACGTCCCACTTGTCTCCCAGCAGGCGATGACTGTCGAGACACCGGCCAACGCCGAAGTGGTGACCTTCCAGGTCGGGACCACGGTGCGGCGCAGTGACAAGCAGAAGGACAACGGCCTGCTGCTGGCCATGGTCGACACCGTGACGTTGAACCGCAGCACCGCTGAGGCGGTCTCCGACGACGAGCGCCCCGGTGGCTCGGTGCAGAAGCCGCGGACGATCGAGGACGACAAGCCGGCCACCAACATCGCCCTGCCCCATGAGGGGCTGTCCCACCGGTTCCCGTTCACCACCGAGAAGAAGTCGTACCCGTACTTCGATGCGATCGCGCAGAAGGCGTTCGACGCCAACTACGACGGCGAGGACGACGTCAACGGTCTCAACACCTACCGCTTCACCCAGAACGTCGGGTACGACGCGGACGGCAAACTGGTCGCGCCGATCAGATACGCCTCGCTCTACGACAAGAACGAGGACGGCGAGGTGACGGCCCGCGCGGAGTTGTGGGGAATTGAGAGCGAGGATCCCTACGAGCCGATCACGATGACCCGCTACTACGCCGCCCAGCGCACTTTCTGGGTCGATCCGGTGACTGGCACCATCGTCAAGGCCGAGGAACGCGCCAACCACTACTACGCGCGCGATCCGCTCAAACCGGAGGCGGCATTCGCCGACTACAAGGTGACCTCCACCGAGCAGACTGTCGAATCTCAGGTCGCCGCGGCGCGTGCCGAGCGCGACCGGTTGGCTCTGTGGTCCCGCATCCTGCCGATCACCCTGGCCGCGGCCGGTGTGGTGAGCCTGATCGGCGGTGCGCTGCTCGGCCTGTTCAGCACCCGGGTGGAAGCAGCGCTACCGGAGTCCAGCGAAGACGACATCGACATCGGGTTGTTCGGCAGGGACGAAACGGGCCCCATGCCCGCCGCTCAGGCACCCACCGAGAAGATCCCCACCCGTCGACCGGAGCCCCCGCCTCCGCAGCGGTGACCGCCCCGACGCGCCGGGTCCCTGGCTGGGTGTTACCCGCCTACGCCCTGGGGCTGACCCTGGCGGTGACGGCTCCACTGCTGGCACCGGGCTATCTGCTGATCCGTGATGCGGTTTCCACGCCACGTTCTTATCTGTCCGATGCGGCGATCGGACTGGGCGAATCCGCACCACGGGCGGTACCCCAGGATTTCGCGGTCGCGGTTCTGTCCGCCGCACTGGACGGTGGACTGGTGGTCAAGGCACTTCTGATTGCCGGGCTGCTGATGGCGGGCTGGGGTGCGGGCCGGCTTGCGGCGGTGCTGCTACCCGACGCCGGGACTCCGGGGCAATTGGTTGGCGCCACCGTCGCGGTGTGGAATCCCTTTGTGGCCGAAAGGCTTTTGCAGGGGCACTGGAGTCTGCTGCTGGCCTACGGCTGCCTGCCGTGGGTTGCCATGGCGGTCGTGGGCCTGCGGACCGGGAAGGCCCGGATCGGGCGCTGGGCGGCCCTGGTGTTCTGGATGGCTGTGGCGGGTTTGACGCCGACCGGCGTTCTGCTGGCCGCTGTCGTCGGGATGGTGTGCATCGCTGCGCCGGGCGCCGGGGTGGCGCGGCTGCGGTGCGCCGCCGGGGTTGTGGTCGCCGCCGCCCTTGCTGCCGCACCGTGGCTGACTGCCTCGCTGCTGGGCAGTGGCCTGCGCAGCGCGACCGCTGAGGGTCTCGCCGTCTTCGCGCCGCGCGCCGAACCGCTGTTGGGCACCCTCGGTAGCCTGGCCGGGCTTGGCGGGATCTGGAACGCCGAGGCCGTACCGCACAGCCGAACAACGGGATTGGCTCTCCTGGGCACCGTCGTACTGCTGGCCGTGGTGGCCTGCGGGGTCCCGGCGGTGCTGCACCGACGGACCGGTGAACCGTTGCTTGTGCTGGCCGCCGCGGCTGTCCTGTTGCCCGCCGCGATGGCCACCGGACCGGGCCTGGCGTTGCTGGGC
>Ga0164293_10000234_pt1 | contig 41345 bp, 45 predicted proteins | sample GEODES118metaG_FD_111487 | JGI IMG/M metagenome (GOLD analysis project Ga0164293, IMG submission 111487) | Eutrophic lake water microbial communities from Lake Mendota, Wisconsin, USA - GEODES118 metaG | ecosystem: Environmental > Aquatic > Freshwater > Lake | place: USA: Lake Mendota...
GAACTACAACTACTGATGTGCTATATATTCAGTTCAAATCCTAACTTTACATCGAAATACAGATCATGAAATACCCTTCCCTACTATACCTATTTCTATCTTTTTGTGGACTATCATTGCTGTCATCCTGTCGCACGCCGAAAGACCTCGAATTCAAATCGCTGAAAAACATCAGTGTTGAAAATATCGGATTTTCAGCTACCCAAATCAAAGCAGATGTGGAATATTATAACCCCAATAACTTTGGAATGGAATTAACCCGAACCGATTTTGATCTGTTTATTGATGAACAATACCTTGGGCATTCCACACAGGAACTACAGGTGAAAATCCCCAAAAGAGATTTCTTTACTGTGCCGGTTGTGATTGCACTCGACATGAAAAACCTGCTGAAAAACGGGCTTACCGCCCTTACTAAAAGTGAAGTGACCATCAAAGTGGTGGGTAAAATAAAGATAGGCAAGGCCGGGGTGTATAAAAGTTTTTCGCTTACTTATCAAACAAAGCAACATTTGTCTTTGTTTTAATAAAGGATTCCTCTTCCCGGATAACCCACTGCTATGCTTCCATAAAAACAAAAACCTATGGTTTTATTGCAGTTGAATCTTTAGCAGCCGGCTTATACTGGCAGGCCGGCGGCAAACGGCTATACATCGTTGGTTCTGCTGTTTCATCATCCGCATCATAGCCCCTGTTGGCAATATGAACCTTTATTTCTTCGATATTGGTACGGTCTTTAATCCAAGTAACTGTAGTGGTTTTCTTCTTGATATCCACTTTTACAGAACTTACCCCATACTGTCGGGAAACATAAGCTTCAATACGTTCCTTACAATATTCACAATGTGCGCCTGGTGTACTGATTACCGCTTTTGCAGTTTGTTGTGCCGCAACAGGTGAAACAGCTGTAAAAAGCATTACTAAAGTGATCATGATATTTTTCATATTGCAAATATTTACTTACTGATTAAATACCTGCCCAATTAGCAGGGTTTTCACGCCAATTCAATAGAGAGGCCTGGGTAGTTGCATCGATTTTACCCGATTCGATGGCTTGTTCAATCAATGCTGCATAACCGGTTAATGTAACCAACCTGATTCCGGCATCAAGAAAAGCCTTATGGGCCACTTCAAATCCATAACTGAAAATAGCCACCATCCCGATCACTTCCATTCCCGCCGCTTGCAGCACTTCACATACCTGTAAGCTGCTTTTTCCTGTAGAAATCAAATCTTCAATCACCAGAACTTTTTGCCCTGCCTCAATTTCACCTTCAATCTGGTTGCCCATGCCGTGTTCTTTAGGCTTTGGACGAACATAACTATAGGGCAGTTTCAACTGGTCGGCAGCCATTGCTCCCCAGGCAATACCTGCCGTGGCTACTCCTGAAAGGCTTTCAGCTTCGGGAAACTGTTCAAAAATGACGCTGCACAATTCACTTTTTATGAAATCACGTTCATAAGGATGCGATAAAACCCTGCGGTTATCGCAATAAATGGGGCTTTTCCAGCCACTTGCCCAGGTGAACGGTTCGTAAGGCTTCACCTGAACAGCGCAAACCTTCAAAAGACGTGCAGCTACTGCTTTCTCATTGGTCATACCACAAAGATAATAGGTTCAAAGGGGCTTAATCAATCCAATCCATTAATTTTATCAGCTACAACGTTCTTCCCCATGCAAATAAAAATTTTCTTTGGCGAAAAGCCCGTCTATCTCTGTGATGAACTAACTCCGGATTTAAAAGAAATGCTGCATAACCCAGATGTGGTTTTTATTGATGAAAGTTCTGCTGCGGCTATAAATTCACTTTTACATGAAATGAAGAAACCTGATTTTAAAACCGGCATCATGCTATCCGATAAATTCAATCTGCTCAAAAAAGCTTTTTTCAAGCATTTTGTTTTCATTGAAGCGGCAGGTGGTATTGTAATGAACAGCCGCAAAGAAATTTTATTCATCAGGCGAAAAGGGAAATGGGATTTACCAAAAGGGAAGCTCGATGCAGGAGAAGATCCTGAAAATGCCGCAACAAGAGAGATTACCGAAGAAACAGGCGTGACCCAACTAAGTCTGAAGAAAAAAATTGGCGACACCTACCATGTATATGATGAATTCGGAAAACATATCCTGAAACAATCGCATTGGTATTATTTTACTTGTCCGTTGAAACAGCATTTGCAACCCCAAACCGAAGAAGATATTACCGAAGCAGTTTGGTTTGCTACCAAAGATATCAGGATGCCTATGGATGATACCTATGGAACCATTCGTGATATCATGCAGATTTTTTTCGATACTCCTTAATATCAAAGCAGTTTTCGTTGTAATACTGCAACGGTGAGTCTGCTGATGCAGATGAGATGGTCTTTTTCGTTGTGGATACGAATATCCCAAACATGGGTTGTAGCGCCGATGTGAATAGGCGTTGCTGTAGCTATGATCATTCCATTCCTCGCCGCCCTGATATGATTGGCATTGATTTCCAAACCAACACAGCTTTGCTTTTGAGGATCGATGATCAGCGCAGAAGCCACACTGCCTACTGTTTCGGCAAGCGCGCAACTGGCTCCGCCATGAAGTAAACCGTATGGCTGTTTTGTTCTGGCATCAACCGGCATTTTCATTTTCAGGTAGTCGTTACCGATAGCAACCCATTCCATACCCAGGTGACCTCCCATTGTTTCCATATCAATTGGCGGAAGGTCTTCCAGCTTTATCTGTTTGTTGAACCAGATTATCTTTTCCATATCTGTTTATCGGGATCCTGAGATGGTATCGTTAACGGCATCGGGCAGGAAACGTGAAACATCCCCACCGTTTTTTAAAACATCACGCACCAATGTGGAAGCCACAGAAGTAAATTGTGGCAGGCAGGTGAGAAAAATGGTTTCGATATTTTGTGCGATACTTCGGTTCATATCAGCGATCGCTTTTTCATATTCAAAGTCGTTTACGTAACGGATTCCACGAAGTATGAATTGCGCCCCAACCTTCTTGCAACATTCCACCGTTAAGCCGTCGTACACAACAGCATCCACTTTTACTATGCCACCATAAATTTTGGTGAGCCATTCCAGCCGTTGTTGTTCACTGAACATCGGTTGCTTATTTACATTCCGGCCGATGCCGATATACAGTTTATCGAATAAAGGCAAAGCCCGGTCGATAATATCGGTATGACCCAGTGTAACAGGATCGAATGTTCCGGGAAATAAACAAATGCGTTGCATGGATGAAATTTTTATCTATACTAATCAGGAGTCTCCTTTTCGCCCCGACAATAAATACAACACTGCCATTCGAACGGCAACACCGTTCTCAACTTGTTGAAGGATGATGGAATCGCGTCCATCAGCCACATCACTATCGATTTCAACTCCCCTGTTTATCGGTCCGGGATGCATGATTACGATTTCTTTTCCGATACTGTCGAGTAATTTCCTGCTCACTCCATAAGCCAGATTATATTCCCGGAGAGAGGAAAACAATACCTGGTTTTGCCGCTCCAGTTGGATACGTAGTACGTTGGCCACATCGCACCATTGTAATGCTTTTTTCAGATTGTACACTACTTCAACACCGAGTGCGGCTTTAACATGAATGGGTATCAAGGTTGGTGGGCCGGCCAGCATCACTTCAGCGCCCATTTTTTTTAGCAGGTAGATATTGCTCAAAGCTACCCGTGAATGCATGATATCTCCAATCAATACTACTTTTTTACCTTCGAGACTCCCCAGTTTTTCTTTGATCGAAAAGGCATCAAGTAAAGCCTGAGTAGGATGTTCATTGATTCCGTCTCCTGCATTGATGATGGCTGTTTCGGGAAGATGCCTTGCCAGAAAATGTGGTGCACCGCTGGCACTGTGCCGCATCACCACCATATCCACTTTCATACTGAGGATATTGTTTACTGTATCGAGCAAGGTTTCTCCTTTTGATACCGATGAACCTGAAGCGGAAAAATTGATGGTGTCGGCGCTGAGACGCTTCTCTGCTAATTCAAATGAAATCCTCGTGCGGGTAGAATTTTCATAAAAAAGATTAACCACTGTAAGATCGCGCAGGGATGGCACTTTCTTGATTGGCCGCTGTAATACTTCTTTGAATTGGGCTGCAGTGGACAGGATAAGTGAAATGTCAACAGCCGGTAAGTCTTTAATGCCCAATAGATGTTTGGTAGATAGTTGCATTAAGGAGCGAAGCTACTAAAAAAATAATAAAACCAAATTATCCAGCATATTACTATATAGTGGAAGCTCCGATTAACACTACAGCTACCCTAATGGATGACCGCTGCTGATTTAATCATGCTTTCTTTAAAAAAGTTTTGAATGGGGAAGTTGTTCAAGGATTTAGTATAACACTACTTCCTGTCTATCCCACTCTACTTTTACCTTTTGATTAGGCAGGGTATCAATTGCGATACCAAAATAATCTGGTTGAATTGGCAATTCCCTGCTAAACCGGCGGTTTACCAATACACATAATTCCACTTTGCTTGGCCTGCCAAAATCCTGTAAGGCATCCAATGCCGCCCTGATGGTTCTCCCGGTGTAAAGAACGTCATCAATAAGGATAATTTTTTTGTCTTCGATGGAGAAGTTAAGCAAGGTTTCCCTTGGAATATGCAACCCATCCCTATGGTCGTCGCGATAAAAAGTGATATCAAGTATTCCATAATGCAGTTTATCACGCGAAACAAGCAATGCGGCTTCCTCCATGATTCGATGACTGATTTGAATACCTCTGGGTTGTAAACCTACAAAAACAATATTTTCAAAATCCTCTTGATTTTCGAGTAACTGATAAGCCAGCCGCTTCAGTGAAAGATGCAATTGTTTTGCTGTTAGTAAAGTTTGCATAAGGCTAAATTACTATCTTTTATGCAAGTATTTCTGGGCTGGTAGAAGGTAAATAAAAAATGCCCCTGAATACAGGGGCTGGTACAATCGGTTAAAAACGGGTTAAGCTTTGAATTTTCCGCCAAAAAGTTCTGCCTGCAATGTTTTGAGTTCATCCCACTTCTGATCGGCAGCTAATTTGGCTTGTTTGGGCCAGGTTGAAGGATCATGTAGATTAAACTTGCTTCCTGCGTCATCTAAAATCAATTGTAATTTCTTTATACTCAATTTTCCAAGAGCTTTAAATTGAGTAATGCCATTTTGTTCTAATAAAGCGGCTACTTTCTTCCCGATTCCTTCTATTTTAGTAAGGTCGTCGGCAACAGTTTTAACGATCGGCTTTGATTTTTTTTCAGGAGCTGACTTAACAACTTCTTTTTTGATTTCCTTTTTTACCTTTGCCTTTTTTACCGGGGTGGGGACATCGATGATGCAATTTTCAATGGAATGTCCAAATACATCAGAAAAAGTTTTCGCATTTTCATCGTTCACCCATCTTCCATCGCTCAATAAGTAACGATATTGATAAGATTGGCCTGCAGTTAATGATAACTCTGCTATCATAGATCCGTCTTCCTGTTTCTGGAGGTAAATACCTTCAGCCGTATTCCAATCATTGAATTCTCCCAGGAGAATACCTTCTTCAGCACCGGCTACATGGCTTGCCGGTAATTTGAATGCTACTTTTGTTGTCATTTTATATATATGTCTGATTAAAAAAATAAAATTAAGGCTATGCCCCTTAATACCCTAGTTAATAAAATGTAACCTGAAGGATATTCACAGTTTCTTCACAGAGAGCAGTGGTAATAATTTATTAACTTTCAGAGTAAGCATTTTCATGGGTGTCGTGAAGCTTTTCGCTGTCCATATATCACATGAGATTGACTTCTATCTATCCTTTCCAATTGTGAAGGCCATTCAATCATAAAGGGCCCCTCTTCTAATTTTTTGGCTTGGTAATGTACATTATTACTTTGATCAAAATATTCCAACACTAAACCCGGTAAGCCAATATAATATCCGGACCATAAGAAAATGGGATATCCAATGCATAAAAAGCCAGACTGCTGTCGCCTTTGTTTGAAACAGCAAGTGCAGCACCACAAACATGACCCAATATCTCCTTCCTATCAGGAAGTAACTGCCAATCTTTCTCTGCATTTCTTTTACTCACTATCAAATAAGGCTTCTTAACATTGTAATCAACAACAGAACCCAACGTATCAGTTTTTATATTGTAGTGCAGTGCATGATGCTCAATCCTCTTTCCATAAATCTTGGTTTTCCGTAAAGGGTCGTGAGTAGTTCCCGAAGCGAAAAAATAAAAATAAGATAGGCTATCATTAAAAACCAGCCTGCAATATCTCACGGTTGAATAATTGGGTGAAATATCGTTGAGAAAACTAAAATTATATAGCACAGCTCTTACCTCTTGTGCCAGCAGATTAGGTTTAGCAATACAAATAAAAAAACAAAAAATGAGCAGTAATTTATATTTCATCATTTCTCGAGCATGAACGGATACCTGTAATCGGTTGGTGGATTGAATGTTTCCTTGATGGTTCGGGCACTTAACCAACGATAAAGGTTTAACAGTGATCCTGCTTTATCATTCGTTCCGCTGGCCCTTGCCCCACCAAACGGCTGTTGACCCACCACAGCACCGGTAGGTTTGTCGTTGATATAAAAATTTCCTGCACTGTTTCTTAATCGTGCCGTAGCTGTTTCTACTGCAAAACGGTCTTGTGCAATTACTGCACCTGTTAATGCATAAGCGGAGGTTTGATCAACCAGTTTCAAGGTTTCTTCAAATTTATTTTCGTCGTAGATATAAACGGTGAGTACCGGCCCGAACAATTCCTCACACATAGTTACATAAAACGGATCAGTGGCTTCAATGATGGTAGGTTCAATAAAATAACCATTTGTTTTATCACAACCGCCACCTACCCATATTTTGGCTTTGGCATCACGTTTTCTGGCTCCTTTGATATATCCTTCTAACTTATCAAAACTTTTTTCATCGATAACAGCATTAACGAAATTAGTGAAATCTTCCACGGTACCCATTTTCATCGACTTAACCGTTTCAACCAATTTCTTCTTCACTTCTGCTGCCAGATTGGAAGGAATATACGCCCTTGAAGCCGCCGAACATTTTTGTCCCTGGTATTCAAATGCTCCTCTTGCCAATGCGGCTACCACCACATCTGGGTTGGCAGATTTGTGTGCAATCAGAAAATCTTTTCCACCTGTTTCACCTACGATACGCGGATAAGATTTATATATCGGCATATTCCGGCCAATGGTTTCCCACATGCGGTTGAATACGCCTGTACTGCCCGTAAAATGGATACCCGCAAAGTCTGGATGATTGAAAACTACTTCACCGATGGTTGGGCCATCTATAAATACCAGATTGATCACACCATCCGGCAATCCTGCTTCCTTGAGGATACGCATGAACAATTGAGCACTGTACACTTGAGTATTGGCACATTTCCATATCACCACATTACCACACATGGCAGCACTGGTAGGTAAATTGCCGCCGATAGCTGTGAAATTGAATGGCGTGAGGGCAAAAACAAATCCTTCCAGCGGACGATATTCCATCCGATTGTTCATACCGGCTCCACTCACCGGTTGTTGCCTGTAAATTTCACTCAGGAAGTGCACGTTGAAACGAAGAAAATCGATCAGTTCGCAGGAAGCATCTATTTCAGCCTGAAAAGCATTCTTGCTCTGACCAAGCATGGTAGTACCATTGATATATGGACGATATTTGGTTGCAAGTAAATCGGCTGCTTTCAAAAAAATGTTGGCCCGGTTTTCCCAACTCATTGCGGCCCATTTATCTTTCACTTTAAGTGCCGTGTTGATAGCACGAGTTACATGTTTTGCATCACCAACATGAAACTTGCCCAACAAATGTTTACGTTCATGTGGTGGACGGATTTCAACGGTATTTCCTGTTCGGATTTCTTCACTGCCAATGTACATCGGTACATCAATCGGTGCAGATTTGAGTTCTTTTATTGCGGCTTTCAATGCTGCTTTTTCAGGGCTTCCAGGAGCATAGGAAAGTACTGGCTCATTGGCCGGTAATGGATAATAAAAGTCACCGAAATGCATGGTAATGGTTTTAGTGTTGATGAATATATAACGTTATCGGTTAAACGAAAATCTTAAAACAACAATCTAGTCGCTATCAATGATAACTTCAAATGCAAATTAACCAACTATTCTATTTACAGCAGCTTTGTATTGTTACCAAAGGCGGATTGTGTATAAAAATGGAACAACTGCTTCTCTTTATCGATCACCTTATGCATTTTCCTTTTCACTCATCAGATAAGCTTTGATAAAACCATCCAATTCGCCATCCATTACCGGACCAACATTCCCTACTTCGAAATCGGTGCGATGGTCTTTGATCATCTTATAAGGATGGAAAACATACGATCTTATCTGAGATCCCCACTCTATCTTCTTTTTACTGGCATTTTTACTATCGAGTGCTTCCTGACGTTTACGCATTTCTTCTTCATAAAGCCGCGATTTGAGCATCGCCATCGCTTTTTCCCTGTTTTCCCCCTGAGTTCTTGCTTGCTGGCATTCCACAATAAAGCCCGACGGTTTGTGGGTGAGGCGAACGGCCGTTTCCACTTTGTTTACGTTTTGTCCACCACTACCTCCACTTCTGAAGAAAGCCCATTCCACATCAGCAGGATTCACTTCTATTTCGATGGTATCATCAATCAGCGGATAAACATATACACTGGCAAAAGAGGTATGACGGCGGGCATTGCTATCGAATGGGGAAATACGAACCAGCCTGTGGACGCCACTTTCGGCTTTCAGGAAGCCATAAGCGAAGGGGCCATCAAACTGAAAAGTACAGGTTTTGATGCCGGCGCCATCTCCCCATTGCCAGTCGAGCTCCGAAACCGTCCAGCCCTGCTTTTCGCCATACATGCGGTACATGCGGGCGAGCATTTCGGCCCAATCCTGGCTTTCGGTACCACCGGCTCCACTATTGATTTGTAAAACACCCGGCAAAGCATCTGCAGGGTCATTTAGCGTGCTTTTGAATTCTGCTTCATCAATGGCAGCTATGGCCTTTTGATAAGCTTCTTTCACTTCTTCCTCAGCAGCTTCTCCTTCTTTCCAAAAATCGAAAAGTACAGCAAAATCTTCTACAGCGTTTTCAACGTCGTAAAACATATTTACCCAATATTCATTGATTTTCGTTTCCTTCAGGATGGAAGTGGCACGGGCATTATCATCCCAAAAACCTGGGGATAACGTTAATTGTTTGTCGTTCTGGATGCGGGATTCTCTGTTAGCGACGTCAAAGAAACCTCCTCAAGACCACTATACGGTCCCTCATATCCTTTAATTGCTCTATTGTCATGCGGCAAAGTTAAGGGAATCAAGTTTCCGGAATTGGAAAAATCCGTTTAAGCGAAATTTTTTATCTAATAATCATTTAATGAGAAACGAAGCTGATTGATTAATTTATTTATCTGGAGTTTGCACTAATTTTGACTCTAAAATTGCATTCGTTGACACTCAAACATGCAAAACTTATCGACTTATTACAAAGAGCGTACTCCGCTGAAAAGGCTGCTGCTTTTGCTTATCAAGGTCATGCAGGATCTATAAAAGACAAATTTGAGAAAAAAGCTATTCATCAAATTGAAATAGACGAATGGAACCATCGTAAGGAAGTGCTTCATATCATGAAGACATATGATATTCCTGTATCAAGATATTACGAGATTCGATTTCATATAATAGGAAAAATAATTGGCTACGCTTGTTATGTAATAGGTTGGTTTATGCCCTATTTTTTTGCAGGGAAACTCGAAAGCGGTAATGTTTGTGAATATTTTAAAATGATGCATTACTTTCATGAACTTAAAATCCCAGATCATAATCAAATGCTATTCGATATGGGTATAAAAGAAAAGGAGCACGAGGTATATTTTCTTGGAAAAATAAAAAACAAAAAAATGCTTCCTTTTTTTGAAAAACTATTCGGGTGGGGAATAACAAAAAGTTTTAATGATGTAGATCTGGAAAAAAAGTACCCTGTAGAAGAATCAAGAATGTACTGTCAAAAATAATATCTCCTAACAAGGCATGTAGGCAGCCAGATCATACCATAGTTATTTCAATTTATGGGCGTCTATAAGCAGACGAAACTCCTTTTCCCCAACTGATAAACTGAGGTTCTCTAGATATGCAGGGTTGTGCAATAAAATGAAGCGTTAATCGTTATAAAATCATTCGCTCACCCAAAAAAATACCACCCCAATGAAAAAAATCATGGAAACATTGTTTAGCTTTTTTGGTGTCACTAAAGTGGCATAACTAACTGGCTAAACTGATAGAAGCTCCTCAACGGGAGCTTTTATTTTTATGGTAAGAGTTTATGCTTTTTCCGGTAGGAGCATGAGTGGAATTTTGGAATGAAAGATCATTTTTTTGCTTTCACTGCTGTGAAAAAGCCTGTAGAAAAAGCTGTGGTGATGCGGCATGATAAAAAGCATGTCCATGCCTTTGCCTGCTGCAAATAATTCTAAACCGTGAGCTACGTGATGGTCGTGTACAAATTCCAAATGTGTATCGAGTTTTGAAAAATCTTCTGAGAACCGTATTTCCCATCCTCTATTCTTGAGGTCATCGGCTCCTTCATCGGTGAGCACCTGAACCACAGTTAACTGCGAAGTAAATCTATCTGCTATGATATGTAACCAATGGAGTAAATGCCCGGAAGAATCATTTTTAATATCGCTGGCAAACATGATTCTCTCCGGTGTTTTAAACGTGTAGCCTTCAGGCACTACCAATAAAGGCAATTTGCCATTTCCTGATAATGAGGTAACCGTAGATCCCATTATACGGCGCAGGAGTTGATCCTCTTTCTTCATTCCAGAAACCAGTAAACAATCAGGATAAGCTGAAGCTTTAGCCATAACTGCACTTGCCGTGTTGCCTTCTTCTGCAAAGATGGCAATAGCCTGTTCATCGGTAGTTCGGATCCTTTTCACTTCCTGAAGCAATTGTGCCTCGGCATCTTTTCTTATGTGTTCGGGATGTATTTCAAAATAAGAATCGGGTATAGATACCGGTGTGCTGTAGGCATGGTACAAAACCAGTTCTGCTCCAAGATGTTCTGCCAATGCTACTCCATAATCAGCTGCATTCCGTGCTGCATCAGAAAAATCGGTGAGTATAAAAATAGTCTTCATGATGATAATTTTATGAATAAAGATAATAGTAACCGCTTATCAATTGTAATCTTTTAAAGTCTTTTTCAAATACATCTTCAAAGTTAAAGAAAGCAGTACAGGAAAGAACATTTACCATATTGGTTATGATAAATATCAGCCATTGACAGCTTTTTTATCATGAGCAGCTTTATTACCGGGAAATACTTTTGCCACAGAATATTATTGTTCCGAAAACAATATCAATCATTTAGTTAACAGTATGTCAGAAAAAAGCATTTGCTATCACTGCGGCGATGAATGTGTGGAAAAGCTCATGGAAGCTGATAAGGTATTCTGTTGCAATGGTTGCCGACAGGTTTACCTATTGCTGAATGAAAACAACCTTTGTACTTATTACCGGATTTCCGATAATCCGGGAATTAAGGTAAAAGGAAAGTTCAAATCGGAACGGTTCGGTTATCTGGATGACAAGGAACTCCAAGTGAAACTAGCCAGTTTCACTAGTGCCGAAAAGGTAAATGTCAATTTTTATTTGCCCCAGGTACATTGTGCATCCTGCATTTTCCTGCTGGAGCAATTGCATAAAATTGAGCACGGAATCATACAATCGCAGGTGAACTTTCAGCAAAAGAGTATTTTGGTTTCATTCAATCCTTGCCTGATTTCAATGCGTAAAGTTGTGGAATTGCTTGCTTTCATTGGTTATGAGCCGGAAATAAGTTTACACGACAGTAAAAAGAAAAAAAGATATTTCTCTAACAAAAGAGAATTGATCCGGATAGGTGTTGCAGGATTTTGTTTCAGCAATATCATGATGCTGAGCTTTCCTGAATATTTCTCGAATGGACTTATCATGGAAGAAGGGCTTCAAAGGTTATTTTCTTTGTTGATTTTTGCTTTATCGCTGCCGGTACTCCTCTTCAGTGCCAGAAGTATTTTTACCCCGGCCTGGAAGGGGCTAAAACAGAGGAATATCAATATCGATGCACCTATTGCCCTTGCCATCCTCATCACCTTTTCTAGAAGTTATTGGGAAATATTTACTCATTCCGGAGCGGGTTATCTTGATTCAGGAACAGGTATCATTTTCTTCATGCTGATCGGACGATGGTTTCAGGGTAAAACCTATGCTGCCCTATCCTTTGAACGCGATTATCAATCCTACTTTCCTTTAGGCGTTACCGTTATCCGGAATCAGCAGGAAATCAATATTCCCCTTACACAGTTGACTGTAGCAGACGATATCATCATCCGGCATGATGAAATGATTCCTGCTGATGCCTTACTCATTGAAGGGGAAGCTGAAGTGGATTACAGTTTTGTAACCGGTGAAGACCGCAGCTTAGTTAAGCAGCCAGGCGAAACTGTTTATGCAGGAGGACGGCAGACGGGTGCCGCCATAAAACTTAAAGTAACCAAGGCGCCCTCATGTAGTTATATCTCTCAACTATGGAACAATCCGGTTTTTGGCAAGAACAAGGAAACTGAACAATCTTTTATCCATCCCTGGAGCCGTCATTTCACTGCCGTATTGTTAAGCATAGCTGCTTTGTCTGCCTCTTACTGGTATATTACAGATCCTTCAAAAGTTTGGTCTGTTGTTACTGCAGTTTTGATTGTAGCCTGCCCCTGCTCGTTACTTTTAACAGCTACGTTTACTTTCGGAAACATGCTCCGCATCTTTGGACGCAATAAACTTTATCTCAAGAATGCCACTGTGATTGAAACACTTGCAGGCATTAACCATATTGTTTTTGATAAAACAGGCACCATCACCCGACAGGAAAAAAGTGCAGTGCGTTTTGTAGGACAAGAACTCAGCAGTATGGATTCGGCGATTGTGCAACGGACGGCTTCCCAATCTGCCCATGTTTTAAGTGCAACCTTAAGCAGCCATATGAAGACAACAGGAGTATACCCACAACCTGAGATCGAATCTTTTACTGAATTCCCGGGTCGGGGTATCAGCGCCGAAACCGGAGGAAAACAAGTAAGAATAGGAGAAGCCGGTTTTATCAGAAAAGGAGCTTCCCCTAATATGGAAGGTGGTGCAGAAATTCATCTTTCCATTGATAACAATTATAAGGGTTATTTTGAAATTAAACATGCCTACCGCGAAGGATTAGCCGAAATGTTGGCCAGTTTGCCCTCACATTATCAACTTCATTTATTATCAGGCGACAATAATAATGAGCAAAAAAATCTAGCACAATTATTTGGACGTAAAGCAGACATGCATTTCAATATGTTGCCACAAGAAAAACTCGATTACATCAGGCAATTGCAACAGGATGGTGGAAAGGTATTGATGGTGGGAGATGGCTTGAATGATGCTGGAGCACTTATGCAATCTGATGCAGGTTTGGCGGTGAGTGAAAACAGTGCCCGATTTTCTCCTGCCTGCGATGGAATCCTGGATGGATCGGCAGTAGCTAAACTGGCCACCCTTTTAAATTATGCAAGAAGCGGCCGTAAGATTATTTCCATCGGTTTTGCCTTGTCTATTTTATACAACGTAATCGGACTCAGTTTTGCCGTACAGGGAAAGCTATCACCTGTTATAGCTGCCATACTCATGCCGGCCAGCAGTATCAGCCTGGTTTCATTAGCCATGCTTACTTCTTCGCTGTTTTCAAAACGTAAAGGATTAAAATGAGAAAATGACAAAGATCATTAGGCGCTTTGATACCCGTCATCAACAACCAATAAATGGGCAATTACTTTTGCTTCACAAAAAAATAATGCATGAGCGCCATATTTGTCTTGCTGGGAATTGGAATAATAGTTGCAGGTACTGCTCTCGTTGCATTTATCTGGAGTGTAGGCAACGGTCAGTACGACGACGATTATACACCCTCCATTCGCATTCTCTTCGACGATAATAATAACCCAGATCCAAAAAACTAAACCAACTCAACTAATGCAGGTAGAAAAATTTTATTACGACAACAGGATAGTGAAAAATTTCGCTTATGCTACCATGTTGTGGGGCGTAGTGGGCATGCTGGCCGGCTTATGGGTGGCCTTGCAACTGGTCTTTCCTTCGTTAAACATCACGCAATATGGTTCTTTCGGAAGATTAAGGCCTTTGCATACCAATGCCGTGATTTTTGCTTTTGTAGGAAATGGTATTTTCATGGGAGTTTATTATTCTTTGCAACGTTTATGCAAAACAAGGATGTTCAGCGATACCCTGAGCAAGATTCATTTTTGGGGCTGGCAACTCATCATTGTTGCTGCAGCACTTACTTTGCCACTAGGCATTACCTCCGGAAAAGAATATGCCGAACTGGAATGGCCTATAGATATCGCCATCGCATTAATTTGGGTGGTATTCGGTTGGAACATGTTTGGCACTATTCTCAAAAGAAGAGAGAAACATCTCTACGTAGCCATCTGGTTTTACATTGCCACTTTCGTTACTGTTGCTGTATTGCACATCGTAAATTCATTTGAACTACCGGTTAGCATTCTTAAAAGTTACAGTTGGTATGCCGGCGTGCAGGATGCACTGGTACAATGGTGGTATGGGCACAATGCGGTTGCGTTCTTTCTTACCACACCTTACCTCGGACTGATGTATTATTTTATGCCAAAAGCGGCTAACCGTCCGGTTTACTCCTATCGCTTATCAATTATCCATTTCTGGTCGCTTATTTTTCTTTACATCTGGGCCGGACCGCATCATTTACTTTATACCGCTTTGCCCAATTGGGCGCAATCACTTGGTGTGGTATTCTCTTTCATGCTTATTTTTCCCAGTTGGGGCGGTATGATCAATGGTTTACTTACACTCAGGGGGGCATGGGATCGTGTACGCGACGACGTAATTTTAAAATTCATGGTAGTGGCAGTAACCGCCTATGGTATGTCTACTTTTGAAGGGCCAATGCTCTCCCTGAAAAGTGTGAATGCCATTGCTCACTTCACCGACTGGATCATCGCCCACGTGCATATCGGTGCATTAGGATGGAATGGCATGCTCACGTTTGGCATCCTTTACTGGATGATACCCAGGATATTCCAAACCAGCCTATACTCGAAAAAACTAGCCAACAACCATTTCTGGCTGGGAACGCTCGGTATCATTTTTTACGCTGTACCCCTTTATTGGGCTGGCTTTACCCAAAGCAGCATGTGGAAACAATTCACAGAAAGCGGCCAGTTAAAATATACTTTTCTCGAAACCGTAACTTATCTCAAACCATTCTATGCTATGCGTGCATTTGGTGGCACCCTTTATATCATTGGTGTGATTTTGATGGTTTACAATATTTACAAAACTGTTAAGTCTGGTAAGCTTGTGGCAAATGAAGCAGCGGAAGCAGCCCCTTTAGAAAAATCATACATCAAGCATTCAGGTGAACACTGGCATCGCTGGATTGAAAGAAAACCTGTTCATTTCATGATCATCAGTTTAGTTGTCATACTGATTGGAGGTGCTATCGAAATGATCCCAACATTCCTGATCAAATCGAATGTTCCTACCATCAGCAGTGTGAAACCCTATACCCCACTTGAATTACAAGGACGCGACCTTTATGTTCGTGAAGGATGTTATGTATGCCATTCTCAAATGATCCGGCCATTCCGAAGTGAAACAGAACGTTATGGAGAATACAGCAAGGCAGGGGAATTTGTTTATGATCATCCTTTTCAATGGGGTAGTAGACGTTCAGGGCCTGATTTAGCTCGAGAAGGATCCGGCAACCTTAAAAAAACGAATGGATGGCACTTCAGGCATTTCCGTGAGCCATCATCTATGAGTGAAGGATCTATTATGCCTGCTTACCCCTTCCTGCTTGAACAGGATCTGGATATCAGTTCAACCCCGGCAAAAATTAGAGCGATGCAAACGCTAGGAGTACCTTACGAAAAAGGATACGACCAAAAAGCAAATGATGAGCTAAATATTCAGGCCCGAGAAATTGCCAGCAACCTGATGACTGATAGTATAAGCATCGCACCAAGCAAGGAAGTGATAGCCCTAATCGCTTATATGCAAAGATTGGGAAGCGACATTTCAAAACCCGTAAATAAATAAGCCATGTTCAAATTCATCAAACAATATGCAGAAACGATAGACCGTATCGAGATCTATCCCATGATTTCGTTGCTTATATTCTTCAGCTTCTTCACTCTGCTGATCTGGTATGTAATCAAACTCGATAAGCAACGAGTAAACAAGGCTGCACATCTGCCACTCGAAGATGAGCCCAATGAATCTTATGCCCAACTTTAAAAACCATGTGTATGCGAATTAACAATAATCGATTTAAATTTCTTTCTCTCATACCAGGAATTACCATACCACTCTTGACGCAGGCTCAGGATTCATCTATAGCACCAAAAGCTTCTGCCAACAGTACGGTAGCCATAGTAATGATTGCTGTAGCTATCGTACTCGCTTTCGTGATATGGGGAATGGGACAGGTTTTGATCGCCTTTAGCAAGCAATTATTAATAAAAAATAAGGAATCAATATCAAACACTTCCGCTGTAGTGCTCATAGCTTGCTTATTGCTTAGTTCAAACAGCCATGCACAAACAGCAGCTGTTGCTTCAACTGAAATGGTGAAAAGCACTACAGATTATTTAGGCATGAATGGAACCGGGTTCTGGATTCTGGCAACAGTGATTCTAATCGAAATCATTGCCATATTTTTCATCCTTTTTTTTATCAACAGGATACAGCAGGAATTATTACCTCAGGCTGCGGTAAGGAATCAAGCCTTAAGTGCCTGGTGGTCGAAAATGGACAAACGTTTATTCACCAAAGCAGTGGCGGTGGAGAAAGAAGCCGATATAATGCTGGATCATGATTACGATGGCATCAGGGAACTCGATAATGCGCTCCCACCCTGGTGGAAATATGGATTTTACTTTACCATACTGGTAGGTTTTATTTACCTGCTTAATTTTCATGTATTCGGATCCGGCAAAAACCCAACTGAAGAATACGAATATGAAGTAGCCAAAGCTAAAATTGTGCAGGAAAATTATAACGCTAAAAATGCAGATAAGATCGATGAGAAAAATATTCAGATGGCAGCAGCCGGAGGTATTGAAGTGGGTAAGGAGATATTCGCTTCAGTATGCTGGACCTGTCATGGAAAATTGGGAGAAGGTGGTACCGGCCCTAATTTAACCGACAACTATTGGATTCATCAGGGATCGTTAAACGACATTTACAAATCTATTAAAATTGGCTATCCTGAAAAAGGCATGCAGGCCTGGGAGAAAAATTATTCGCCTAAAGAAATCAGCAACATTGCCAGCTATATCAAAAGCCTGCATGGCACCAATCCGCCAAATGCAAAAGCCCCACAGGGTGATTTGTTTACAGAAACAGCAAAGACAAACAACGATTCAATAAAGACTGCACTGCCAGATAGCAATCTGTTATCTGTTAGTAATGAAAGCACTCGAAAGGGAAAATAAGCAGCATGTCTACTCAAATTATAGATCATGAAATATTTCGCGATTCTGTTGCAACCATCAGCAAGGAAGGGAAGCGGAATTTCATTAATCCCAAGCAACCTAAAGGAAAATTTTATACCAAGCGCACCCTTTTCAGCATCTTTTACCTGGTTATTTTCTTTACGCTGCCTTTTCTGAAAGTCAACGATGAGCCCTTACTGATGCTCAATGTGCTTGAACGGAAATTTATCATCTTCGGTCTGATTTTCTGGCCACAGGATTTTTTCATCTTTGGGATAGCCATGATCACTTTCATTGTATTTATCATCCTGTTTACGGTGGTTTTTGGAAGGATATTCTGCGGATGGGCCTGCCCGCAAACCATATTCATGGAAATGGTTTTCCGGAAGATAGAATACTGGATTGATGGTGATTTCACCGCACAGAGAAACCTGCGCAAAATGCCTTGGAATGCAAAAAAGATATGGATGCGTACAATGAAATTTATCATCTTCTTCCTCCTCTCCTTCCTTATCGCCAACTTTTTTCTGGCGTATATGATTAGTATGGATGAGTTGGTAGAGCATATCAAACATCCTGCTGAAAATATCGGCACCCTGTTTTCCTTATTGGGATTTACTGCTGTTTTCTTTTTTGTGTACTGGTGGTTCAGGGAGCAGGCTTGTATTGTGGTTTGTCCGTATGGCCGATTACAAGGCGTATTGCTTGATAAGCACTCGATAGTGGTTGCTTATGATTATGTTCGGGGAGAGCCAAGAGGAAAAACAACAAAATCAAAAGAAGCTACCCATTCAGAAAAACAACATCATGCTCCGGGTGGATGTGGAAATTGCACGGGCAACTGTAAGAACCTTAACAAAAAAACCGAAGGCTCATGAGTGTAACAGTAAACGGCGATTGCATCGATTGCTATGCTTGTGTTCGGGTATGCCCTACCGGTATCGATATCAGGAATGGTACACAGATGGAATGTGTTAACTGCACTGCATGTATGGATGCCTGTGATGCCATCATGATCAGTATCAAAAAGCCTATCGGCTTGATCCGATATGCGTCTGAGAATAGTATAAGAAATAATGTAAAACTCTCTTTAACCAAAAGAGTGAAGGCCTACTCGGCAGTACTGATTGCATTGTTAGCCATGCTGGTTTTCCTGCTGGTAAGCCGTACCGATCTTGATGCCCGCCTGATGCGCACTGCTGGCATGACTTACACATCCTTACCGGATGGCAGAATCAGTAACCTTTATAACCTCAAACTGGCCAATAAAACGCATAAGGATATCCCCATATTTTTGAAGCTGGAAAATATGAAAGGCGAGATATCACTTATCAATGCCAAACAGCACATCATTAAAAAAGAAGATTATTCAGCTATACAGTTCTTCGTAAAACTAAACCGCGAAGACGTGAAAGGTTGGAAAACTGTTTTAATGATTGGCATTTATGATTCAAGTCATAAAATAAAGACCGTGAAAGCTACCTTCATCGGTCCTGAAAACTATTACTGATAAAAAACAAATATGAACTGGGGATATAAAATCATTGCCGTTTATGTGCTTTTTGTAGCAGGAATCGTATTTCTTGTGATAAAATCTTCGATGGAGAATACCGACCTGGTTACTTCAGATTATTATGAAAAAGAATTGAAATACCAGCAAACCATCGAACAACAAAAGCGCGCCAGTCAATTGTCGTCTGATGTGAAGATCAATGTAAAAGATCATACCCTTGAAATTGTTTTACCTGAAGAGATGAATAGGCAAGAAGTTAAAGCAGATGTGTTACTTTATTGCGCATCCGACAAACGAAAGGATATCCATCGGCAACTCGATACTAAAAACGCCATCCTGTATTTGCCCATACAAGCTGATACCAAAGGTTCATTTGATGTAAAGCTTAACTGGACCGCAAATGGGAACAGTTTTTATTCCGAAACTAAATTGTTGATCCCATGACAAGCCTCATCAGTACAGCTCTAGTGCTAGGTGCCATGGGCAGCACGCATTGCCTGGGTATGTGCGGACCGATTGCATTATCCGTTCCACCGGTTAGGGATACCCACTTCTCCAGATTTTCAGGGACTTTACTCTATAACACCGGTAGGGTAACTACCTACAGTGTAATCGGTATGATTGTTGGCAGTATCGGTGAAACTTTCGTATTAGCGGGATGGCAACAAGGGCTTTCTATCGTACTAGGCATTCTTTTACTTTCGTTTATCCTTATTCCACATGCTTCAACTTTTTACCGCTCTGAAAATTTTTCTTTTCTGGGTTTACAACGGATACGCAATGCTATCGGCAAACTCTTTCAACAAAGAACTTATGGTTCAGTTTTCTTAATTGGCTTATTGAATGGGTTGTTACCCTGCGGTCTGGTTTACATTGCCATTGCCGGGGCGATTGCAAGCGGAAGCATGTTCAACGGGGCAATGTTCATGGCTTTTTTCGGATTGGGAACACTGCCCATGATGTGGGCACTTGGATTTATGGGCGGAATGGTAAGCCTGAGGTTACGAAAAATTTTACGCAAAGCATATCCCTTAATTGTTGTACTGATGGGATGTTTGCTTATCCTCCGGGGGATGGAACTGAATATACCCTTCATCAGTCCGGGTAAAACTACAAGTTCATCTTCAACAATAATGTGCCATTAATAGTGAATGGATTTATTATCTACCCTTTGAATGCTTTAACTTGCCGCTGAGTAATATTCTGTTTCGTAGGCATGATGCAAACCATAGCACAAATTCTAGGTTACTTCGCTACCCTGCTACTGGCTGTTTCACTGATGGTGAACAACGAGTTACGGTTCCGATGGTTGAATACACTGGGTTGTGTATGTTTCATCATATATGGTGCGGTGATTGGAGCATTACCCGTAATGCTCACCAACATGCTGTTGTTGTTAATCAATGTTTGGTATCTGGTAAAAATTTATCGTACCAATGAACAATTTGAAATTATAACATTTCTTCCCGGCGAAAAAATTGCAGAACGGTTCCTTGATTTCTATGAAAAGGATATCCACCGCTACTTTCCTAACTACAGATCAAGTTTGCAAGAAAACGATATCCGCGTTTTGGTATTGCGCGATATGGTGATATCCAATGTGTTTATCTGCAGTTTACAAGCTGATGGAACGGCGTATGTAAAAATAAATTACACCATCGCTAAATACAGAGATTACAAAGTTGGTAAATACCTGTTCATAAAAGAAAATTCAATGCTGCGCGAGAAAGGGGTTAAACAAGTATGCTATGAAAAAGTTTCAAATCCTTCCCATGCCAAATTTCTCATCAGGATGGGTTTCACCCGTTCGGATGATGAAAAGAGTTATTTCATAAAACTTTCCTGATTTTATACCGATTGGACAAACAATATAGTCCAATATCGGCTATCGCCTCATTGTACTATTTGTTTGATACCATCGGCATATACCACTGTAAGATTTATAAAATATTGGCATATTATATAAATCACATTGGTATTATCTAACGCCTACATTCATTCCCATAAAAAAAGGGTGTTCCCTATTTGATCAGAAACACCCTTTTCAGCGGATATAATTACTACCAGGTAGCATTAACTATAATTTTTGGTTCAGGAGCAATTTTTCCGGCACTTATGGCACCTCCGGTAACGTTGAAGTCCTCAAGTTTTATACTAAATGCAGCATTGGCGGTAATGGCTTTGTTGGCAACAACAATTGTAGCAGTAGTTTTTACAGGTTTGGTTGCGCCATGTATTGTAAGGTCGCCTTCCACATCAGCAGTGTAGTTGCCATCTTTTGTAAGATCTAACTTGCTGATGTTGCTCACGATGCCTTTGAAGATGGCTGTTGGAAACTGTTCGGAGTTCAGCCACTTCTTCCCATTAAAATGATCTTGCATCATAGCATTGGAAAATGAGAAGTTCCTGATTGCTGCTTCAAAAGCAATAGTTCCGGTTGTTGGGTCGAAGGCTGCGATAACTGTTTTGTTTTCCGCTTTTGGAAGCTCATCAATAGGTGTTGTAGCATCAAAAGTTACAACAGCTGAAGTGGTTGTTCTTTTTTGTGCATTCCCTGCTAAAGCGAATAAGGCCAAAGCGATAATAAAGGATAATTTTTTCATTGTTTTAATTTTTAAATTGATTTATTTTTATTTGATGATGATGCACCGCTTGAAATTGATGGCACGGGTTTCGAGTATCTCACTATAAATAGCTCCACTGCAGGAACCCCTTACAGTTATTTTATCGCCGGCATGGATATCACTTTCTTTTAGGTTCTCATCCCGCTGTAAGGCAAAATTGATAAACGAACCGGTAGCACTGTCTGTCATCTTAAGATTAAAAACAGTATCCGCTTTTTCTACGACAGAAATGATGCCGTTAATTTCAAGGATTTTTTCAGTATAGTTTTTATTCGCCGAACTGTCGTTCTTTTGAAAAGCTTGAAACAATTCATTAGCGGTAAGGGTATAATCAGGCTTAACGTTACGGGTATCTTTATATTCCTTGGTAAGAAAATAAACCGTTAATGCAACAGCGAAAATTGCAAAAATAAGTGCGACAGTGAGGAATTTTTTTAAAGGAAACCAAGCCATGATTAAATCATTGAGGTACAAATATACCTTGTTTAAACATTAATAGGGTAAAGTGCCAGTCCCAAAAGCCTTTCTTGTGTTTCCATTAACACACATCCTTTTATCGATTAGGTATAACTACCTATTTTTGTTGAACAACTAATAATCTATTTCTAATGAAACCTATCCTTTTGGTCTTATTTTTTTTATCTGCTTATCAGCGTGCTGATGCACAAACTGAAACCAAACCTGATTACACCTATAAATTGCTGGTTAAATTCGAAAGTATTTGTTGTGGTGTACCCGATGCATCGCCTTTGGAAAAAGCCATCCAATCTTTTAAAAAATCTAATAAAATAAACACAATCGCAGCAACAAAAATTGCACCGATGGGCCGTGAAGGAGAGTATCATATAGGTTTTACCCTGAATGAACTCACCCGAAATCAGCAGAACAAATTCATCAAAAAAATAAAAAGCACTGCTGCAAAGATGAAAGACAAAGGCCAGGCTACCTGTGAACTGGATGTGATTGTTGCTAATGCAGATCAGGCATCTTCAGTTTCAAGAACAAAGATCACCTATTGATTTGTTCACTAACACAATCCATATTTTTCCAATTATTTAAAAATCGTTCCAAAGAAAGTCTTCATGTCGTTCCAAGATGCCGAATCTGCAGCTGCATTGTAAGCAATGGGAATGCTGAATTTTTGTCCCATCGCTGTTGCACCCGGATTAGTGAATGCGTGAGTGGCTCCGGCATAAGTTTTGAATGTAAAGGTTGCACCAACAGAATCCATTTGTTTTTTGAACGTGGCCACTTCGGTTTCCGGTACAAATTTATCATCTGCACCATGGCAAACTAAGATCGGTGTGTGCAGCAGGGCTTTATCAGTTGGAACTACATTAAGGTTTCCGTGAAAGCTTACCACTCCTGCTAAATGATCACCAAGTTTTGCCATATTGATCACTTGTGCTCCTCCAAAGCAATATCCAATAGCTGCTATCCTGGTGGTATCGGCCAAATCATTTAAACGGATGGTTTGTAAAGCTGCATCAAAACGTTTTTTGGCCATGCCGGGATCCTGATAAAAGGGACCAGCAAGTTTTCCGGCCAGTTCAGGGTTATCAGCTGTAGTGCCATTGCCATAAAGGTCGATAGCGAAAGCCAGGTAACCGAGTTCTGCCAGTTTACTTGCTCTTGAAAGTGCATAGTCGTTTAATCCCCACCACTCATGAACAATCAATACCACAGGTCTTCTTGTTTTGAAAGATTCGTCGTAGGCGATGAAACCATTCATCTGTAACGTATCAAGAGCATAATTGAGGGCTTGCGTTTTGATCACTGGTGCTGCAGGTGAAGGATCGGCAAGGCTTGGCTTTTTGGTTTCGCTGTTGCATGCCAATAAAGCTGAAAATAAAACGACACCTAAAAAAGGGTATATTTTATGATAATACATGTTGAAGGTTTAAAGATGATTAAATACAAAGATGGGTAAAAAGTTTGATGGTAAAATATGAGTTTAGGCTTATGAACCTGATTTCTTAATCCTGCATATGCATAATTTCAATTCACGATGGAATGAATGCACGTCCGATCAATTGTACCTGATGAAATCAGGCTTATTCACAAAATTGCTATTGAACTTGAACTGAAGTTTGGTGCTGAGTTCGATGCGGTAATTTTTCATATCTCCTATTGTTCTGGGGAAATAATAGCCCTTCAATTCAATGGTTCCAAAAACAAGGTTCTCATTCCTGGTTCTTATACCACCACCAATGGCTGTATAACCGTTCGATTTGGAAGTAGGCTGATCGATTTCTTTTAATAAAGCAAACTCCGTAAAGGCAAATGGTGCGAAACGGAACCCCATAAATTTTTGCATATTGAAGAATACAGTTTCAGCCTTTGCCACCGTTCGCATATTAGCCCTGATGCTCACATCATTGAATGCTGGTATCCCGAATTCGCTTTGTAGTACCAGGGGCTGACTAAGGTCGGTTTTATTGTAGATGCGGGTAAATGAAAAATTAACAAAATTACGGTTCACCCACATACTTCCTAGCTTCCTAAGCTTCGAGAAATGATTGGTACTTAGCAATAAAGTAATGTCTTCAAAGCGCTGCAGATATTGATATGCTCCAAATTTAAATGCAAAAGAGTTGAAATAGCCTTTGTTTGACAAACTACTTGCTTCTGCTTCAAGCCCACCATAAAACCTTTTCCTGTTCTGTATGTTGGTCCAACCTCCTGTAAGTGTACCACTTGCCCCAACCGGTGCATCTTCATTCCGGCCAAACCCGTAAATGAATTTCGTACGGTAATAATTTTGTTTATAAACGGTGTAAGATAGTAAACCGCCATTTATATTGGCAAATGTGTCTGTTTTACGGCCTACAAAAGCTAATGGCAATTCGGTGAATTTATTATAGAATCCCCTTATCGCCACAAACTGCCTGTAAGCATTCTCGTTAGTTGCCTTTTGGGCTTTCTTATATCCAAGGTTATACCCTGCCCATAAATCAATAAAATGATATGCGTACCTTTCTTTATAATAAAACTCTTTCGACAGATATACATTGTTGTTTTCATTCACGGTTAACAGAAATTCGCCTGTCCATTTGGAGAACCGAGATACAAAAGGTTTTGAAACCCGGGTATAAAACGATAATTCTTCCGCCCTGCCGGTGTTGTATCCATTGTTAAAAGTAGTGAAGCCAATCGTCCAGTCGATAAAACTCCCCGCTATATTGCGTGAGGTCAATCTTGCACCGGTTCCTACATTTGGCTTGCGGTCGTTATCGTAATACAATTGTGTGGCAATGGCAGTTCCGCTTCCATTGATGTTGTCATCTCTTACTTCAACAAAATAACGGTTGGGTAATGAAGCCGTGAATCTTCCTCCGATAGAAAATATATCCTTCACCAGTACCAGCACATCTACTGAATCTGAAAGTGGTGAATCATCGGTAACAAAAATGCGGGCATCCTGCAAGAAACTAAGGTCCCGCAGATATCTCTCATTATCCGCTACCAATAAGGGCAGGAATGATTCTCCTGTATGGAAAAACAGATTATTCCGAACAATCTGTGAACGGGTATTGCGATGGAATTTATTGGCAAGATTAATCCAATAACTGGTTTTTGAAATAGAAGTATCGTTGATATTTTCATTGAACCCGAGAGTAGAAACTTCTATAGAACGGATGATTTTACCCTGATACCGGAGAAAGGGATTGATCAGCTTTACAGGTTCGGTAACCGGACTTTTCGTAAGGCTTTTACCGAACTTCCCAATAAGGCCTTTCTTCTTGGCCAGAAAGAAAGTATCGTTATCTCCCGGAGGTTGAGCACAAGCTAAAGTACTGGAAACAACTATAAAAACACATAGGATGAAAAGCCTGGGAAGGAATGAAAAAGATATTGAGATGTTTTGAATGCTCCACATGAATACTTAAAGTTACATCAGTTTCAGTTGGCACTGTGAAAGAGATCTCAGCTCGCAGCAGGCAATGGTTCAGAGTTATACATTGCAGCTTTTTTCATTTCAGCGGCTGTGGGTTTGCCCAGGTATTTTTCGATGAGATTATGCACTAAATAAATCACAGGCGTCATCAATAAGGCAACAATGAATTTGTAGATATAGTTACCCATGCCTGTTACCATAACCTGGTGCATACTCCATGCTGTACCTTGATCGGTTTGAATGCGTTTGCCCACATAAAAAGCGATGAACAATACCACGAAACTATCTACTAGTTGCGAAACCAGGGTAGAACCTGTTGCCCGCAACCAGATATGCTTTTCGCCGGTATGCCTTTTGATCCGGTGAAAAACCAGTACATCCAGCAATTGCCCTATCCAAAAAGCTACAATCGAACCAATGATGATCCATAAACCCTGTCCGAATATCCCGCCAAAGGCATCATTCGCCCGCTCAATGCCATGGCCTATGCTAAAATATTCAGAAGGCGACAATGCTATCGCCGCCTGGTAAGCCAGAAAAGAAAAGGCGATTAAACCCATGGCGAGGTAAGAAAGGAATTTCACTCCACGCGGACCATAATATTCATTGATGATATCCGTCATGATAAAAACAACCGGCCATAGCAATACCCCCGCAGTTAAGTGAAAGCTGAAAGGAGAGCCAAAAATAGGAATGGATGCACGGGGAATGCCAAGGGTATCTTCCAGGGAAAATATCTTTACACCGATCACTTCCGCTACCAATGCATTCGTGATGAAAAAACCGGCAAGTACAATAAATAATCGCGTGCCCTTGCTTTGTAAAATATTATGGATCATAACTTCAATTAACGCATGAAAAAGAAAAAGGTTACCTGGGCGGGCAACAACAGCAAATTAAACCAAAGCATCCATTTGGGTAGTGCAGTACCGGATTTTGTAAGGAAGCGAATAATCATCCATAAACAAAAAATAAGATTGAACAGGATGGCGGAGTATCCAAGCACCACTAAAGTGCTTTCCAGGGGCTGAAAAGGGATGGCACCATTGAAATTGCCTTTGCTGCGCTTCGACATTTCCACCCAACGCAGTATCATCGCTATCAGAAAACAGCAGTTACAAAGGAATACGAATTTTGAAAACAGGCGCATAGGCAGATGATATGTTCGGTGAAGATTTAATTTATCTCTTTAAATTGATGCACGTAAAGCATAAATAAATCAATTGCCGTTTTTCCCGGTAAGCATCGGCACGAATGAAAACCTGCTAAAAGCCTCTTCCGCAATCGTTCCATCTGCATTGCGTGTAATGCGGAGCATTCGTTGCTGATCGTCTTCGTCTAATGGAACAACCATCTTACCGCCAACTTTCAATTGGTCTACCAACTGAGATGGAATGTAAGGTGCAGCTGCAGTGATCAAAATCTTGTCGAATGGTGCAAAAGTGGGCAAACCCAGATAACCATCCCCATAGAAGAATTTCAGGTGCGGATATTTTTGTTTGAAAAAATAATCTTTTGTTTTATCGAAAAGCACTTTCTGTCTTTCAATGGTATATACTCTTGCTCCCATTTCTGCCAGCACCGAAGCCTGGTACATGCTTCCGGTTCCGATCTCCAGCACTTTATCGTGAGGCTTCAATTGCAGCAATTCGGTTTGATAAGCCACTGTATAAGGTTGTGAAATGGTTTGCCCCTCTGCAATCGGAAAGGCGCGGTCTTCGTAGGCGATATTATCCATCGCTGTATCCAGAAAAAAATGACGGGGCACATTATTCATGGCAGCAAGTACCTCTTCATCGCTGATCCCTTTCTCGCGGATGATATCCATCAGTTGCTTTCGCAATCCTTTATGGCGGTAGCTGTCTTCATAGTTCCTTCTTGATTTACTCATAGTTGTACGGCAAGTTAAAAAACTTCCGGCAAAGAAAAAATCAATAAGCTATTTCAATCCCATTTCTATCGCAATTCTTTTGATCTTTTCATCCAAAGCCTTTTCGGTTGAGTGGAAGGCATCGGCTGAAGACAATGCCGTGTTCACACTGAAATAAAATTTTATCTTGGGTTCTGTACCACTGGGGCGTGCAGATATCTTACTTCCGTCTGCCATTACAAACTGTAACACATTACTCTTGGGTAATTCTATTTTCCATGTATTGCCAACGGGTAAATGTTTACCAATACCGCTTTCATAATCCAGCAATTGCACCACTGCAGTGCCATCCAATGTTGCCGGAGGATTGCAGCGAAAAGTATCCATCATGGTTTGTATCTCTGCAGCACCGTTCATGCCCTTCTTGGTGATGCTGATCAAATCTTCTTTGTAACATCCATATTTCACATATAGGTCAAGCAATTTGGCGTAGAGTGAACGGCCCTGTTTTTTTTCGTAAGCGGCCATCTCACAAAGTATCGCCACTGCACTCACCGCATCCTTATCGCGTACCTGACTGCCGATCATCAGCCCAAAACTCTCTTCTCCTCCTATGATATAATTTTCTGTGCTTTCCTTTTCATTGATCAGCGCTGCAATCCATTTAAACCCGGTGAGTACATTGTAACAGTTCACCCCGTTTACTTTGGCAATGGCATCTATCATATCGGTGGTAACGATGGTTTTCACCACCATATCATTAGCCCTTGCAATTCCTTTCGCTTTGCGGGCTTCAATCATGTAATTGAATGCGAGCAGGGCTGTTTGGTTGCCATTCATTAAGACCCATTCCCCTTCATCATTTCGTACTCCAATACCAACCCTGTCGGCATCCGGATCGGTACCCAGCAAAATATCAGCACCTAAAGCTTTTGCCTGCTCTAATCCCAACTGCATGGTTTCCCTTTCTTCCGGATTGGGATAAGCCACAGTGGGGAAATTGCCATCAGGTAACGCCTGCGCCTGAACCACATGCACGTTCGTAAACCCGAAACGTTCCAACGCCTGTGGCACCAACATGATGCCCGAACCATGTATAGGCGTATAAACTATTTTAAGATCGTGCTGCAACCTACATACTTCAGGATATACACTTAAACTTTGCAGCATATCGAGATAAGCCTCATCAACTTCTTTTCCGATGATGGTGATCTTGCTTTCACCGCCCGACCATTTAACCTCATCCACACCGGCTATTTTTTCCACTTCCCGTATTACATTCTTATCATGCGGCGGCACCAATTGCGCACCATCATCCCAATAAGCTTTGTAGCCATTGTATTCTTTGGGATTATGGCTGGCCGTGCATACCACCCCGCCCTTGCATTTAAAATGGCGGATGGCAAAACTCAATTCAGGTGTCGGCCGTAAACTTTCAAAAAGATATACTCCGATGCCGTTTGCAGCAAATACATTGGCGGTGATTTCGGCAAACTCACGGCTATGGTTACGCGAATCGTATGCAATAGCTACAGTTATAGTTCCTTCGAAGGATTGTTTCAGGTAATTGGCATAGCCCTGTGTGGCCATCCCTACGGTATAACGGTTCATACGATTGGTACCTATGCCCATGATCCCTCTAAGTCCGCCGGTACCGAATTCAAGATTACGGTAGAAGGCATCCAAAAGCTCATTGGGTTGTGTTGCCTGGAGGTGTCTGATGCCTTCTTTGGTAGCTTCATCATAAGGCCCGATGAGCCATTGGTTGATTTTTGCCTGTATCTGCTCGTCCATATACTGATTTTTTTAAGCTGCACAAATATATTATTCGTTGGGCAATAACCCGGTTAAGGTTTAATTTTGTTTTTGATGCACTTCACAAAACCAGCTTTTTCATCACCAGTAATACGCAAAAATAATGTTGCGCCGGTTTTGCATTACGGTAAGCATCTGATTCTGCTGTTTATGGTATTTCTGTTGCATTTTACAGCTCCAATTTATGCTACTCCCTTTTTACCTGATACCAGCAAACCTACTGTTAAATCATGGTTGCCTCCGTTAAATCAGGTTCAACTTCCCTATGATAGAAAAAAAATAAATACAGTTGCCATCGCACATGTGGCCCTTTATGGCGGTAGTATGCTGGGTTTATACAGCGCCTGGTACAAAAATTATCCGCAGGGTAAATTCCATACATTCGACGATTGGGACGAATGGAACCAGGTAGATAAGGTAGGCCATGTGTATAGTGCTTACACGATGGGCAAGTTCAGCATGGAACTCTGGCGTTACAGCGGCATCGAAAGGAAGAAAAGGATCTGGTATGGCGGCCTTAGTGGTGTTCTTTTTCAAACTGTGATTGAGATACTCGATGGGTTCAGTACGGAATGGGGCTGGAGCTGGGGCGATATGGGAGCGAATATTCTTGGAAGTGCAGCACTCATTTCACAGGAACTTGCCTGGGATGAACAAAGGGTGCAACTCAAAACCTCGTTTCACCGTAAGCGTTATGATGATGAAAGCCTCAACCAAAGGAGTGATGATCTTTTCGGTAACAGCAGCATCGAAAGGTATTTAAAAGATTACAACGGACAAACCTACTGGATGAGCACCAGCATCAAACCCTTTTTCCCTAATTCGAGATGGCCGGAATGGCTGCAGTTATCTATCGGATATGGTGCAGAAGGCATGTTTGGGGCAAGAGACAATACTGATACCGATGAAGCCGGTAATGTTGTTTTCAACCGAACCGATATCCCCCGTTACCGGCAATGGTACCTGGCACCGGATATTGATCTCACCAAAATAAAGACCCGGAAAAAAGGTATCCGCTTTGCATTGTTTGTATTGAATTCCTTGAAATTCCCAAGCCCTTCACTTGAATTATCAAGAGGCAAACTTTCCTGGAACTGGATCCATTTTTAAACAGCCAGATAAGCACCGGTTACTTCGCCGTTTTCTACCGAAACCACAATATTTTCCTGACTGGTGGTTGAAACAGAGAGTCCAACATAATCAGCACTCACCGGAAATTTTTTGTAGGTACGCTCTACCAGTACCAGGGTTTCAATCTGTGCAGGATGCGCATCCAGCAATGGCTTCAGGGCGTATAAAAGTGTTCGTCCACTGTTCGCCACATCATCCACAAGTAAAATACATTTGTTGTTGAAGTTGATGGCTTCGCTGAGGCGAATTTCTACCGGATGTTTTTTATCCATCCACAGATCGAGCAGTTGAACCTTGCCCGGAAAAAGGTCTTTCAAATGAGTGGCGATGCGTTCTGCAATGAAGATGCCGTTTTCGCGGATACCGATGATGATGAGTTCGGGTTTATCAAAATTTCTTTCCGCAACTTCCATGGCCATCCTGCGCAACTTCTTGCCAACTGTATCTTTATTGAGTATCATGTAAAAAAATTTTGAAACGGAAAGTTCTGAAATTATTCAATAGGAAGAGGCAAAACCTTTACCTTAGTGTTAACAATCCATTGATATGCACTATCTACAACAGGCAGCCTTCCTCCTGCTGAGCGGTTTGGCGGTATGGCTATTTTCAGGAAAAGCGGCAAAGATCAGGCGCAATATTTTTCTGGGACGGCAAGAAGACCTCAGCGATAACCCTTCGGCCCGTTGGAAGAACCTGATGCTTTTGGCATTAGGGCAACGCAAGATGTTTGCCAATCCGTTGGTAGCTGTGATGCATTTCATCATTTATGCGGGTTTTATCATCATCAATATTGAAGTGCTGGAGATTGTGTTAGATGGACTGCTTGGTACGCACCGCCTTTTCCTTTCTTCCCTGGGTGGTTTTTATACCTTCCTCATCAATTTCTTTGAGATTCTTGCCATAGGCGTGATTGCCGTTTGTGTGGTTTTTCTATGTCGCCGCAATATCATCAAGCTAAAAAGATTTATCAGTAAAGATCTCAACGGATGGCCGCGTTCAGATGCCAATTATATATTGATTGTGGAAATCATCCTGATGAGCTTGTTCCTAACCATGAACGCAACCGACAGGGCTTTGCAATTGCAGGGATCGTCACATTATCACGATACCGGAAATTTTATATTTTCAGGAATGATAGCACCGCTTTTTTCGGGGATGACAGAATCTAAGCTGATAGCCATTGAACGTACCTGTTGGTGGCTGCATATCATCGGCATCTTTGCGTTTTTGAATTATCTGCCCTACAGCAAGCATCTGCATATCATGCTGGCCTTCCCGAATGCGTATTATGCGCGTTTGCAACCGGCAGGGCAATTGCACAACATGCCTTCTGTTCAGAACGAAGTGAAATATATGATGCATCCTGAACTGGCACCTACCGGTGAAGCGCAACCGATGAAGTTTGGTGCAAAGGATGTGATGGACCTGAGTTGGAAGAGCTTATTAGATGCCTATAGCTGCACCGAATGTGGACGATGTTCAGCTTCCTGTCCGGCTAACCTAACCGGAAAGCTGCTTTCCCCTCGTAAGATCATGATGGATACCCGCGACCGGCTGGAAGAAGTAGGCCGTCAGACTCCCAAAGGCGGCAGCTTTAACGGCGACGGCAAGACGCTACTGAACGATTACATTACAGTGGAAGAACTACGTGCCTGCACCACCTGTAATGCCTGTGTGGAGGCTTGTCCGGTTAGTATCAATCCACTCGATATCATCATCGAACTACGCCGTAGCCTGATCATGGAAGACAGCAATGCACCGCAGGAATGGAACGGCATGTTCAGCAATATCGAGAATAACTTTGCACCCTGGAAATTAAGTCCTGATGAGAGAGATGCCTGGGTGAATGCATAAGTATTTTGCCACAAAGACGCTAAGGCACTAGGTTTTATTTTATTCAAAAACATAAAACACTAGGGTATGTTATTGCATTTCCAAACTTCAACATTTCTTGTTCCCTGTTCATCATTCATTATCAATTATCAATTGTAAATTGTAAATTATTTTTGCCTTCCTCACTTGAACTCCAAACTTACCATACTCCTTCTTCTCCTCGGGTTTATTACCCATGGCCAACCGTTTATTAAAGTAAAGGGCTATAAAATAAATTACATCGATAAAGAAGGACAGAAACAGGGTGAATGGCTTTATTTCAATAAATATGGAGAAATAAAAGTGAGCTGTACTTATGAGAATGATGTACCAGTGAGTCCTGTTGTGATCTACGAGAACAACGATACGGCAATGGTATGGCTGCCATCGGTTGGCGACCATGATCCATTTGTACTCTATGGAGGCTCTGAGCGGTTTACCGGTAGTATCGTAAACCTTACAGACAGCACTTATCTGGAAGAATTGCCATTCGACAGTTCAGAACATCCGAAAGCTTATGCACGATACCTCCTCTATCGTGATTTTACACTCCCACCCGTATTTTATTTTGCCCAGAAACAACTCATTGATGAACTCGCTGTAGAATATGCCCAATCTACTTTGCGTTTCAATAAACAAGTTTATGCCAATCTTAGCATTAATAGTTCAGGACTGGTTACAGATGTACAATTTCCCAAAGAACAAAACAGTTTAACAGCTTTTGAAGAAAGTGAATTGCAATGGATTTTTGTAAATCTCAAAAGATGGCAGCCTTCTTTCAAAAGAAACAAAACCGAACATTCAATAGTGGTGGTGCAGAATTCGCTTACAATATCCTACCAACAGAGAGCGAAAAATAGTACCAGTGCCCTCCATTAAAATCTGCTGTTCTGCAGATCACGCCGAGACAGAAAATACAAAATCGGCTGGTAAACCACGCCTCGGCTAATTATCCATTATCAATTATCAATTATCAATTCTCAATTGCTTAGCAGCATCTTTATGACGGAGGATTTTTATCAATTGCAAAATAGCGGTGAGTGCAAAAATTCCGCCGATCACCCAATTCAGGTATTGCTCGCTATTGGCGATACGGCTTACCAGGTATTTTCCGCCAAAAATAAATACCGCATTGCCGAGTAATGTACCTAGCCCGATCCCGATAATATAACTGTTGTATTGTAACGGTTCGGGAGATAATATCTTTTTGGTAAACAAAACCGTACTCCATCCAAACCAGAAGGGTATCTGCACCGGGTTAATGGCACACATTAGCATCCCCAATAAAAAACGATGCATGTTATTGTTCAATAATACATTCTTTGCTGCTCCTCCTTCATGCATAGCCGCAATAAAACTGCCTACCGCCAAAGCCAGGATGATGAAAAAAGTGATCCATTCCATCGCCTTCATCAGTTTGGCCTGCTTTCGCACCCAATCAATCCCAACCAGCGATAAACGCACGTAAATCATTTCTACCAGCAATGATCCAAAGGAAAAATACAAAGCCTGCAACACCGATTCCTGAATGCCGATCTGCATCGCCGCCACATTCAGTGTTCCAAGAGGTAATGATCCCAAAAAGCTAATCATCAACCCCCATAAAAATACGTTTATCCATTTGGGCATGTTCAAAGATAAGGGCTTCACCGATTTATCTTCAATCATTTGAATAGGTGTAACGCAGTTTGCGTAATTTCAACATGCCATGCTTGAATCATCTACCATCCAGTTGCTTCGTTTTCATTTCTCTCTCTTCCTCATGCCGGTGTATTGGTTCGCACTCAGCCAATGTACAAACATCCAACTAAACGATGCTTTGCTGGTAGGCTTCATCCTCCATATGCTGGTTTATCCTTCCAGCAATGGATATAATAGTTATATGGACCGCGATACCGGAAGTATCGGCGGTATAGAGCACCCGCTTCCGCCTTCAAAACAACTTTATTTCGTAACCCTTGCGATGGATCTGATTGCGGTTTTATTGTCGCTTTGCATAAGTACTATTTTTGCAACCGGCATCCTGCTTTACATACTTGCATCCCGTGCTTACAGTTACAGAGGCATCCGGATAAAAAAGTATCCTATATGGGGTTTTCTTGTGGTGATGCTGTTACAGGGCGCCGTAACATTTTTTTTAGTGCTGCATGGTGTGTCGACAGATAAAACCCTGATCATTCCCTGGCAAGGCATGGCAGCAGCCTCATTGCTGATCGGAAGTTTTTATCCACTCTCGCAAATTTATCAGCATCAGCAAGACCGGGAAGACGGCGTTAATACCATCAGTTATCTACTGGGCTATAAAGGCACTTTTTATTTTTCCGCCCTATTGTTTGCTGCAGCCAACTTGTTGCTTTGGATTTTGTTAACTAATCAAGGGAAGGTTACCGGCTTTTTTATGCTACAACTGTTCCTGCTGCCGGTGACGGCTTATTTCCTTTGGTGGTTTTTTCAGGTGTGCAAGAACATCAAAGCGGCCAGTTACCGCAATACTTTATACATGAACATCATTGCTTCGATTTGTTGCAATGCAGGTTTTATTTTTTTATTGATCAATACAAACAGTGAGTAAGATTATTTCTATAGGTACCAGCGTTCCAAGGTTTGCCCATAAACAGGAAGACCTCATGCATTTTGCTTCAAAAGTTTACACGCAAGATGAAACGGAAAAAAGGAAATTGGCTTTTTTATACCGGCAAAGTGGTATCCGTTGCCGCTATTCTGTGATCCCTGATTTTACGGATGCCGGTGATGAAGCAAAAAACCGCTTTTTTAAGGGTACCCAAGCCGAGGTACCCGGCATCAGCCAACGTATGGAATGGTACCACAATGAAGCTTGTCCATTAGCATTGGAAGCGATAGAAAACTGTTTGAACCAACAGCTACCCATAAATGAAATCACCCACCTGATCACCGTAAGTTGCACCGGAATGAGTGCGCCGGGCCTAGACCTTCAAATCATGGAGGCGTTGCATTTACCTGAAACACTGGTGCGTACCTCCGTCAATTTCATGGGCTGTTATGCCGCCATCCATGCCCTTAAAATGGCTGATTCCATTTGTGCACGCCACCCCGGTGCAAGGGTATTGATGGTATGTGTGGAACTCTGCACCATTCATTTCCAACACGAACCACTTGAAGATAATATTACCTCCTCGCTTCTGTTTGGTGATGGTGCTGCTGCTGTGTTGGTTACTTCTAAAAGTGAATTACCACAACAACCCGGTATAAATCTCAATGGCTTTTACAGCAAGGTATTATTTGCAGGGAAAGATGAAATGACCTGGAACATCTCTCCAACCGGCTTCCTGATGACCCTTACCGGTGAAGTACCTGATCTGATCAAAAAAGATATCGCTAAATTGGTTGAGGCAGCACTGGAAACACATCAGCTCAGCCAACAGGATATTAGTTACTGGTGTTTTCATCCCGGGGGACGAAAAATTCTGGATGATATCGCCGGCTCCCTTGATTTAGAAAAAAATTCCTTGCAACAGAGCTATCAGGTATTGGAAGATTTTGGCAACATGAGCTCCCCTACCATCCTTTTTGTGCTGCAACGCATTTTTGAATCCTGCAAATCATCACAACAAGAAAATGCGCCTCATATATTCGGAGCTGCTTTTGGTCCGGGATTAACCATGGAAACCTTTACTGCCAGCTATGGGTAAGCTAAACACACGATCTTATGAACCGGAATTGCTCGACGGTGATGACATCCCTTTCGAGGATATCCGTATCAATATGGCTGAACTCAATACCGTCAATTCATTACTGGGAGGGCACGCCATCACTTTAACGGGTATACGCAGTTTGCTGCCGAAAGTACCCAGAGGAAAAACCATACATATCGCAGAAATCGGTTGTGGTGGTGGTGATAATTTACAGGCTATTTATGCATGGGGACTTAAAGCGGGACTTCGACTAAGGTTCACCGGTATCGACATTAAGGAGAACTGCACCCTTTATGCCAGAAAGCAATATCCTTCCTTACCGGCCCAATGGATCTGCAGCGATTATAAGCTGGTTGATTTTGGAGGAGATAAGCCTGATATTCTCTTCAACTCTCTTTTCTGCCATCATTTTGATGAAAACGGAATCCATGATATATTACGATGGATGCGCTTAAACAGCCTGCATGGTTTTTTCATCAACGACTTACAGCGGAATACCCTGGCTTATCACCTGATCAGGGTAATCACGAAAATCTTTTCAAAATCGTACCTCGTGAAGCACGATGCCCCCTTATCGGTTGCCAGAGGATTTCATCAAACGGAATGGGAAACGCTTTTGGCAAGAGCAGGAATCCGGGATTATACCATCCAATGGAAATGGGCTTTTCGTTATTTAATCATTTGCCGGCATGAGTAAGGTAGATACATATGATTGTGCTTTTATCGGTGGTGGATTAGCAGGACTGACAGCAGCTATCAACCTGGCTAAAAGCGGCTACCGCATCCTGTTATTTGAAAAAGAAAGCTATCCTTTTCACAAGGTTTGCGGAGAATACATCAGTATGGAGAGTTGGGATTATCTGCTTAGCCTGGGGGTTCCTCTTGAAGAATTGCAGTTACCACGTATTCATCAATTGCTGGTGAGTGCGCCTTCAGGATTAACACTTGAACAGGATTTGCCACTTGGCGGCTTCGGTATCAGCAGGTATCTGCTTGATGATACCCTTATGCAGCTCGCAAAAAATATTGGAGTTAAGATTTTAAACCCTGCTAAAGTTGATTCGGTTGAATTTGACGGGGAGCAATTTACCATCAACAGTTCAGCAGGAACCTATACCAGTACCTGCTGTTGCGGCAGTTATGGCAAAAGAAGCAATCTCGACCGTAAATGGAACCGTCCGTTCATTCTTAAAAAACCAAATCCGCTCAATCATTTTATCGGTGTAAAATATCATATAGCCGGGCATTTTAATACTGATCAGATTGCATTGCATAATTTCAGTGATGGCTATAGCGGCCTTTCTAAAATTGAGGGTGATCGGTATTGCCTTTGTTATCTTACTACAGCCGAAAACTTAAAACGAAGTGGTAATTCCATCGAAAAAATGGAAAGGGAAATCTTATCAAAAAACCCTCATCTCGAAAAAATAATCAGCGAACGTCAGTCTTTTTACGAGCAACCGATAACCATCTCGCAGGTTTCCTTCAACAAGAAAACGCAGGTGGAAAATCATGTGTTGATGCTAGGCGATGCGGCAGGATTGATAGCTCCGTTAAGTGGCAATGGAATGAGCATGGCCATGCATTCGGGTAAATTAGCAGTTGCGTTAGTGGAAGAATTTCTTGAAAAAAAAATAAGCCGAGTTGAAATGGAAAAACGCTATCAAAAGCAATGGAAGCAACTGTTTGCCGGGAGGCTTGTTACCGGAAGGCTGATACAGCGGGTATTTGGTAAACCAACTGCAACCAATATTTTCTTATGGATGATGAAAAAAACACCTAACCTTTCCCAATGGCTTATCCGGCAAACACATGGCAATTCATTTTGATCAGGCCATTTGCTTATCGGCTTCCTTCATCACCCTGAATAAGGCTTTTGTTTTGTATTGAAAACGCAAGCCTTTCATGAACGGCCATGGCTTCACTCCTTTGCGGGCATTGAACCTGCTGATATGAAATAGGGCTTTCCAATGCATGAGGATTTCGCGGTAGGCAGCTAAAAGCGTATAGCCGGTATCGTAAATATGGTTCGGTTCGGCACCACATCCATTGTACTCGAGGATGGCAAAATCTCGTCCGGCTTTTAGTGCTTCCACACTTTGGCACATGATATCGTAACGGCCATAAAAAAAATCATTGATGCTGAAACTGATCTGATCGAAAATCTTTACTAATGCTGGGTCTATCTGCTCTTTCAAATCTATAAAATGGGCACCTCGATTATGGTTAGCCGCATAACTGAGGATAACCGCTTTCCCTTCGGGTACGATATGATGCCAAATGGCTTTGTGCTTGCTGTATAATTCCTCTTTTCTTTTGGCAGCTTTGGGGTGATGTTGAACCAGTGCTTCAAGGGTATGCTTTCCATTCCCCATAACCCGTAAAGGAATCTTATGTAAAAATCCCGTGATCCTTCCGGTACTTTCCTCGGGATGGCGGATATAAAACACACTAAGTTCGATGGGATATTGCAACATTTCCTGAACCATATATTCTACCGGCACCTGATGGTGATACTTACGTAATTGAGCTTCGTTATCAATTTTGCGGAATAAAATGCCCTGCCCACCAACTTCGGGTTTTACTATGAGCGGGAAACGGATACCTGATTTCAGCAAGCGTTCGGCCAGCACATCGAAATTTTCGGTAGGATGGTTGATAAAAGTAGGCGGATAATACGATTTGGGCAACAGGTCGTACATCTCTTTTTTTGGCTCTCCATCCATGCCCCCGAAAGTTAATTTAGGATTGCTTGGCGTGAAAAACCATAATGCCCTCGAACGAATGGCATAATAAATCCATATTAGTGATAAAGGAGCATAAATCAGTTTGAAAGGCCATGCTTCCCAATGCGTTATTTTATGGATGAGTTTTTTCAATAGTCGCTAAAATTGTGAAATTAAATGTAATGGAATAAACATCAATGATAAAATGTTGTTTACTTTGTTATTCAAACCGATAATGATGCATGTACCAACAATGGCTGAAATGATGGCCAGTGGCGAACAACCGGAAGTACTGTTTTGGGTGGGTTGTGCAGGAAGTTTCGATCAGCGTGCCCAAAAAATCACAAGGGCTTTTGCCACAATTCTCAATACTGTTGGTATTAAATATGCCATATTAGGGAAGGAAGAGATGTGTACGGGCGATCCTGCGCGAAGAGCCGGAAATGAATTCATGTTCCAGATGATGGCTTACCAGAACATTCAGGTGTTGAATGGCTATGGGATCAAGAAAATCGTTACTACCTGTCCGCATTGCTTTAATATTTTTCAGAACGAATATCCTGTTTTAGGTGGAAGTTATGAAGTGATGCACCATGCCAACTATCTGCAGCAACTGATTGATGAAGGCCGGATCAAATTAACCGGCGGTGGAACATTCAAAGGTAAAAAAATCACTTATCACGACAGTTGCTACCTCGGCCGTGCAAATGGCATTTATGAAGCCCCAAGGAAGGTATTGGAAGCATTGGATGTAGCCCTGGTGGAAATGAAACGTTGCCGTAGCAATGGTTTATGTTGTGGTGCCGGTGGTGCGCAAATGTTTAAAGAAGAAGAAAAAGGCGATCAAAGGGTGAATATCGAACGGAGCAATGAAGCCCTTGAAACCGGTGCCAGTGTGATTGCAGCAGCTTGTCCCTTTTGCAATACCATGCTAACCGATGGCGTTAAAAATAAAGAAAAAGAATCCGAGGTTCAGGTATTGGATATTGCAGAAATACTTGCGGCGTCGATGGGTTAATGTAATTTTGTATCATGATCAGCACCCCAGCAATTCAACTTCCCAATGATTTTCATCCCGATTCCCGCATCTGGATTTTTCAGTCGGAACGATATTTATCAGTGCAGGATATTCAGGATATTGATGAGTTGTTACAACCCTTTATTGCCCAGTGGAAAAGCCATGGAGATCGGGTAAAAGGATATGCTACCATCCTTTACAACAGGTTTATCTTGTTAATGGCCGATGAATCGGAAACGATGGTAAGTGGTTGCAGTACCGACGGCGCCATCAATATCATCAAAGAGATAGAAAACAAGTTTCAACTCCAGCTTTTTAACCGCTTCAATCTGGCATTCCTGATAAATGATTCCCTGATACAGTTACCTTTAACAGCAGTTCCTCAGGCTTTAAAAGATGGAAATTTACAACCCGACACTCCTTACTTCAACAATACCGTTCTTACTAAACAGGAATTTGAAAATAACTGGCTTATCCCATTGGAAAACAGTTGGTTGAAAACTAAAGTTCAACTTCAATAAACCTTTCCGTTCTTCTATTTACAACTTGCCCTATTAGCAAAGCCAGGATTGCTGACATACTGTCAGAATTCCAATCAATTCCTATATCTTTGCGCTAAAATTTTCTGCATTGATGGAGTTACTGTTGATTGATAAAACACATGATGAAGCCAGGCAAGGCGAAGTTTTTTTACCTTCCGGGAAACAGTTATCGGCACCTAAGAAATTATTCTATATCGAAAGCTATGGCTGCGCCATGAATTTTGCCGACAGCGAAGTTGTGGCATCCATCCTTTCAGAACATGAATATGGCGCTTCTGCAAATGCCTGGGAAGCAGACCTCATCCTCATCAATACCTGTTCTATCCGTGAAAAAGCGGAGGAGAAAATCAGGAAAAGGCTTACCGAAATCCGTCAGATTAAAAAAGAAAAACCCGGATTATTAGTGGGTATACTCGGTTGTATGGCCGAACGTTTGAAAGGCAGTTTACTGGAAGAAGAGAAGCTGGTAGATATTGTGGTTGGTCCGGATGCATATAGAACCCTTCCCATCCTGATCGACGAAGCAGATACCGGCCAGAAAGGAGTGAATGTAATGCTGAGCCGCGATGAAACTTATGCAGATATCGCTCCCATCCGCCTGAACAGTAATGGCGTAAACGCTTTTGTAAGCATCATGCGGGGTTGCAATAACATGTGCTCATTCTGCGTAGTTCCCTTTACCAGGGGAAGAGAAAGAAGTAGAAGTGTAGAAAGCATACTAATGGAATGCGAAAATCTATTCTATGATGGATACCGGGAAGTGACATTACTGGGTCAAAATGTAGACAGTTATCATTTTTCTCACCCGCAAACCGGAACGGTAACCAGTTTTGCCCAATTGCTGGAAAAAGTTGCCATGATATCACCTTTGCTGAGGGTAAGATTTTCTACCTCTCACCCGAAGGACATCACCGACGAGGTGCTGTTTACCATGCAAAAGTATGAGAATATCTGTAATTATATCCACCTCCCGGTTCAAAGCGGCAGCTCGAGGGTGTTGCAGATGATGAACCGTACGTATAGTCGCGAATGGTATATGGCCAAAGTAAACCGTATCCGGGAGATATTACCGGA
>Ga0164293_10000235_pt1 | contig 41328 bp, 37 predicted proteins | sample GEODES118metaG_FD_111487 | JGI IMG/M metagenome (GOLD analysis project Ga0164293, IMG submission 111487) | Eutrophic lake water microbial communities from Lake Mendota, Wisconsin, USA - GEODES118 metaG | ecosystem: Environmental > Aquatic > Freshwater > Lake | place: USA: Lake Mendota...
AAGTGGAGTTCCAACTCCAGAGGCTAAAGAAAAGGTCGTATCAAAAGCTCCAGAGCGAGGCGGCGGGCCAAGGCCAAAGGGCGGTCGAAAGCGCAAGAGAGTTGGAAACGATCAGACTCGAAGCAAGAGAAGTGCGCCAAGAGCTAAGAGAGCGAGATAACTCTCTCGGATAGTTAGACTTTAACTATGAAGGGTAAATTACTTGTAACGCTTCAATTCATTCTGCTCTTTGCGCTAGCCGTATTACCTGGATCAAAAGATAGCTCGCTTGTTCGATCTGTTCTGGCAGCTCTGCTCGCAATTCTTGCAATACTTATTTTGATTCGCGCCTTTAGAGAGTTAGGAAGCGCGCTAACGCCACTTCCGGAGAGTAAAGAGGGGGCGGAACTTGTAACTAGCGGTATCTACTCTTATCTAAGACACCCAATTTATTCTGCGCTATTTCTTCTCACACTTGCTTCTTATCTCTGGAAGCAGAGCGGGAGCGTTTTGATTACCGCCTTCTTGTTAACAGCCTTGTTGCTCTATAAAGCTAGATATGAAGATCAGATCTTAAGAGAGAAATTTCCTGAAAGTATCGAGTTTCAAAAGTCAATTCCAGCATTCTTCCCAAAGTTTAGGAGAGGATAGATTTCATGAGTATCGGTTTAGAGCGTTTATTGAAACATATGGGCTGGGCTAATCAATTAACAATTGAGCATCTAGCAACTCTTCCTGAAGATGCTCTAAAGTCTTTTGCCACAAATCCTGAGTGGTTTGTTGCTGAAATAACTCATCACATTGTTGATTCAGCAGATGCATATGCATTTCGCATAACTGGTAAATACCCTGAGGTCCCTGGAGAGGCAATTCAAGAGATAGAGAAAATTGCTGATTTGGAAGCACTTGCCAAGCAGGCCGCAGCTATCGATGCTGCTCTTCTAGAGTCTGCAAAGCTAGATGATGAGCTACTTGAATTTAAGAACTACTCAGGAAACCTTGTTAAAAGATGGCGCTCCACCATTCTCTCCCAAAGCATCCACCATGCAACTGAGCATCGAGCACAAATTGCTAGCGCCCTTGAGGCCAAGGGGTTTAAACCGGTAAATCTTGATGATCTAGATCTTTGGAGCTATGAGATTAGCAACGGATAAGTCCAAATAGACTATGTCCCTATATTTAAAATTATTTATGGAGAGGAACTCTTTTTATGTGTAGCGCAGTCAAATGTCGCTCTTGTGGCAAGTGGACTTGGGAGGGTTGCGGCGAGCATATCGCCGAGGCTCTTGCTGGAATCAGTAAAGAGCTGATCTGCAGCTGCCCTCGTTAAAGTTTTCCTTGCTCCAGTTTCTTAAGAACATCCTTGGCTCTTGATCTCACCTCATCTAGATCTTTAAGTCGATCAAGACCAAATAGTTGCTGAGCAATCCGGTGATTGCCTTTAAACTCTTCGCGATGTCTATCTAAAAAGTCCCAATAGAGTGTTGTAAATGGGCAGGCATCATCACCGGTGCGCTTCTTTGGATCAAAGAAACAACCTTTGCAATGGGTGCTCATTCTTGAAATATATGCCCCGCCTGCTGCATAAGGTTTGGTCATCATAATTCCACCATCGGCATGTACTCCCATACCAATTACATTGGGAACCATTACCCAATCTGTGGCATCAATGAAAACCTCTCTCATCCATTGCAAGAATTGCTGGGGATTAATGCCAGCAATTAGGGAAAAGTTACTTAAGATCATCAAGCGCGGAATGTGATGAACCCAGGCGCGATCATTGATATCGGTAATCGTGTTTTTCATACAGTTCATATTGGTCTTACTTGGATCTCTAAATAATTGTGGCAGCTCTCGCTTTGCGTGCAGACCATTTTTTTGGCGATACTCACTTCCCAAATACCAGTACATGCCATTGACATACTCGCGCCAGCCGATGATCTGCCTGATAAAAGCCTCTGCAGAGGCAATTGGAATATCTCCCTTTTCAAATCTCTTAAGCGCTGCCTTAATAACTTCCTCAGGGTGAAGAAGGCCGTTATTTAAATATGGGCTAAGCAGTGAGTGATGCAGCGCCCAGTTCTCATCGGTGATGGCATCTTCATAGGGGCCAAAGTTTGAGAAGTGATTTTTAAGAAAGTTATCAAGTTGTTTGAGCGCGCCAGCTCTTGTGGTAGCCCAATTAGTAGAAGGGCTATGTCCTAGCTCTTTAGCTACCTCTAGATCTATTTGATCTGGGGAGTGGGTTAGATATTTGGGCCATTTGTAATTCTTTGGCGGCGGGAGGCGATTTTCCTTATCAAAGTTCCATGCCCCACCTAGCGGTTTTGCTTTATCCATCAAGATGTTTAGACGAACTCTCTGTTTGCGATAGAAGTTCTCCATCAAGTAGCTCTTCTGTTCATCGGCCCATTTGGCAAAGAGAGATCTGGAAGTGAGAAAGAAATCATTTTCCACAAATTTCACACCATATTCACCTAAAGATTGAAAGAGGCGATGCGATGAAGGCTCTGCTGCAAATATCTCAGTGCCTTTATATTTCTTTGAAAGCTGGTCTAGACCTGCAGTTGTGCTACTTGCTTTTATATATTCGACTTTAAATCCTTTTTCTCTTAGCTCTTGAGCAAAATGTCTAGCACTTGAAATTAAGAAGTAGAGCCGCTCAGGATGCCAATTTTTGCCGGTAGTCATTGGCTCGCTTTGAATCAGCGCAATTACATCTTTCTTGGCATCAGCGCTCTTTAAAACACCGTATTTGGCATGTAATTGATCAAAGCCAATGTAGAGGATGCGCTCTATCATGCGCACAATTGTATTGACCCTGATAGATTTTGCTCTATGGATTTAGATAATCTCAAATTTGGCCTTGATACCTTCGGTGATACTCAAAACGATGACTCTGGGGCGCCTATCTCTGCTGCAGCCACGATTAGAAATGTGGTTGAGCAGGCAGTATTGGCAGATCAATTAGGCCTTGATCATTTCAGTATTGGTGAGCATCACAGGGATGATTTTGCAATCTCCTCGCCAGATACCGTTCTTGCTGGAATTGCTACTAGAACAAAGCAGATAACACTTGGCACAGGGGTTACGGTTTTATCAAGTGATGATCCAGTTCGGGTCTATCAGAGATTTGCCACAATTGATGCGCTCTCAAATGGAAGAGCAGAAATTACTGCAGGACGTGGATCATTTATCGAATCATTTCCACTCTTTGGCTATGAACTATCTGATTATGGCGCGCTATTTGAAGAAAAACTTGAGCTATTAGTTGAGATATTAAAAGAGAATGTAGTGAATTGGTCAGGAACTATGCGAGCGCCACTAATTAATCAGGAGATCTATCCAAAGACTGAGCGCGGCAGCATTCCCCTTCGAGTTGGAGTTGGTGGAACTCCTGAGTCAGTGGTCAGAGCTGCAAGGCTTAATGCCAAATTAGCAATTGCCATCATTGGCGGTGACCCTGCTCGCTTTGCTCCATTTGCAGATCTTTATCGAAGTTCAATGAATGAGTTTGCTCATCCAATTCGCCCTATCTCTATCCACTCACCTGGTCATATTGCTGCCTCACAGGAGATTGCAATCGAGGAGCTCTGGCCACATTATCAAGTGATGTTTGGACGTATTGGCAGAGAGCGCGGCTGGGGTCAGGTCACAAAAGAACACTTCATCAATGAGGTTAAATACGGATCTTTCTATGTTGGAACCCCTGAGCAGGTGGCAAGAAAGATTGCCTATGCGATGAAATCCATAGGAGCTGAGAGATTTGATTTCAAATATTCAAATGGACCTATGGCGCACTCTAAATTGATGAATTCAATTGAGCTCTATGCCACCAAGGTTGTTCCTATGGTCAAGGAGATATTAAGCGCCGATAGAGAAGCAAGCATCGCTACCTCAAGGTGATATCTTTTAGATAATGAAGCGTGTAATTGCCCCTTTGAGAGACTTTCTCCATAGAGAGTCATCTAGCGGCACGCTAATTCTTATCGCTTCAGCCTTTGGCTTAATTGCAGCAAACTCTGGTCTTGCCGATACTTATTTTGCTTTTCTAGATTTTAAATTCCAAATAGGGCCATCAAGCCTTGAATTAGATTTCACCATATTAAAGAGCATCAATTATTTACTTATGAGCCTCTTCTTCTTTGTCGTAGGCCTTGAGATCAAGCGAGAGCTAACTTCAGGCCATCTTGCATCATTTAAAGCAGCAGCAGCTCCGCTATTTGCAGCAATTGGCGGGATGAGCTTGCCTGCAATTATTTATCTTGCAATTGCTGGGGGAGTGGAGCCAAATGGTTGGGCAGTTCCGGTCGCCACTGATATTGCACTTGCTGTTGGACTTCTTGGATTAGTTGGAAGTAGCGCGATCGCCTCGCTTCGATCATTTCTACTAGCACTTGCTGTAATTGATGATATTGGCGCGATATTAATTATTGCCCTGGTTTACTCAACTGGAGTTAATCTCTCCTGGGGCCTTGCAGGCCTCCTTACAATCTTTGCCATTCTAGGATTTAAAAAACTTGGCAGCCAATCAATATTTGTCTTTCTTCCTCTAGGGCTATCGCTCTGGTATTGCTCATATAGATTCGGTGTGCATCCAACTATTGCTGGAGTTATCTTGGGCCTGCTGACGCCAAATACTCCAAAAGCTAATTCAAAGGTGATTGATAGCGAGGATGGCTCGGTATCTGTGATCGAATATTTAGAGAGCAAATTACATCCAATTAGTAGCTATCTAATTGTGCCAATCTTTGCCTTTGCCAATACTGGAGTTGAGGTATCTAGCAAGTCAATTAATAGCGCTGTTAACTCAGTAATTGCATGGGGAATCTTCTTTGGTCTAGTGATCGGAAAACCTCTTGGAGTCCTGCTTGCAACTATGGCGGCGAGAAAGATAAAGATCGCCGAGTATCCGCAAGGTGCAAGAAATCTAGATCTGATTGCCACGGGAAGCGCGGCAGGTATTGGTTTTACGGTAGCGATATTTATCGCTCGCCTAGCCTTTGATAGCCCAGAGATTGTTGATCTAGCAATCTTTTCAGTGATAGTTGGATCTGTAGTTAGTGGCTTGATAAGTCTTCTAATCTTTAAAACTATAAAGCCAGCAAAGCTCTAATTTTTAGCGATCCAGCCCCAAACCGATTCTGCTCCTGAGTGGCCAGTTAAGAAGATATATACCAGAGCCAAGATTGCAGAGAGGGCAAGAAGAATTGAAACTAGCCTTCTTACAAGAGGCGAGCCAATACCAGCGCCGGTTTTATCCATCCGATATCGAATAAATAGCAGAATTAATAATGGAATGAAAGTAAATGGCGCGATTTCACCATAGCTCTCATGTCGTTCAACTTCCTTGTTGATTCTTTCTTGAAAAGATTCTCCACTTGCTTTGGCAAGAAACAAAGATAGTTGTGAAATTACTGCAAGAACCAGAACTGGAAGGCCATATCTTCTTGAAAAACTTGGCCAGTAAGACATAGCAAGAGCTGCAAAGGCCACTAGTGGCACTAAAACAACTGGGGCATGTGAGGCTAAAGGATGAAGTGGAAGCCCAGCAAATAGATCAAATGGTCCACCTAAGTCATCGCCATCAAATAATTTCATAGAGATAAGTATAGAGAAGGCCTAGATTCCTGCTGCGTGACCCTCGCACCTCGGGTCAGAACCTGCGATAAAGGTTCCATTTGGCAAGACTTCAAGCAATTGAACTGCAGAGCCATGGCCATAGGCAGATAGCTCCTCAACGCTATGCCCTTTTTCTTTCAGGGATTGTTGAATCTCTCTTTCTACTCTATTTTCAACCTGCAATACCCCTTCATATTTCTCATCAAGTGATGAACCACCTGCCTTGTTTAAATGTTGCCAGCGAGGAGCTTCAGCATTTTCTTGTGGATTCATCTTGAGATCAATTGCATTAACAATTAATTGGAAATTACTCTGCACTTGGATATTTGCCCCAGGAGTTCCTCCCATAAAGGCAAGTGAGCCATCTGATCTTGTTGCTGACCATGCATTGAGAGTGTGAGCAGGGCGCTTTCCAGGGGCAATAAAGTTTGGTGATTTTGGATCAAGTGAGAATCCAGTTAAGCGATTATTAAGCAGGATGCCAGTGCCAGGAATTACCCAGGAAGCGCCAAAGCCATGAAAGACGCTTTGAATCCAAGAGAGAGCATTGCCATCCCGATCTGCTACTAGAAAATAGGTGGTGTCACTTCCTTCGCTAGATATAGAAGGCTCTTTCAAATTTGCTTTAGCTAGATCTATCTGGCTTCGTCTCTTATTGATACTTGCAGCTGAGAAGAGCTCATCAAGGTTTATATCGATATGTTCTGGATCTCCAAGCAGTTGATAGCGATCTGCAAAGGCAATCTTTTTTGCCTCAACCATTAAGTGAATTCGATCTGCTGCGCTGATATTTGCTAGATCAAAACCTTCTGCAATTAATAACTCCTCCAGCAGAATCATTCCTTGACTTGGTGGGGGCTGGCCATGAATCATGTAATCGCGATATTTAACGCTTAATGGCGGTAGAACTCGAGTTCTATGATCTGCAAGATCTCTAAGGCTAAACCAGCCATCGCTTGCCTCAACTAATTTCCTGGCAATCTCTCCTTGATAGAAGGCCTCCTGCCCCTGCTCGGAAATGGCTTCTAGGGAATCTGCTAAATCTCTTTGGATTACTAAGTCACCAATTTTTAGGTTGGTATCAAGACCTAGGCTTTGAAAAACTTGAGTATCTGGAAACATCTTAAGATGCCCGGCAATTCGCTTAACAAATCCAGTATTGGCAGCAAAGCCATTTCTTGCATAATCAATAGCTGGGGCCAAAATTTGATCCATCGATAAAAGGCCAAACTCCTTATGGATCTCAAACCAAGTTGAGACAAGGCCTGGAACAGTGGCGCTCCTATATCCATGATGATCGATTTCATCTTTGAATTGATCGGCGCTAGCGCTATGGGGGGCTTCACCACTTCCATTAAAAGCTAGATTCTTCTTTCTTGCCGCGTTATGGGAGATAACAAAAGCATCTCCGCCAAGATGAGATGCGCCAGGTTCAACAACTGCTAGGACCGCACTCGTTGCAATTGCAGCATCACCTGCAGATCCACCTTTAGTAAGAATCTCGATACCAGCAGAGACTGCAAGTGGTTGACTTGCAGCAACGATGCCGCCTCTTGCATACACAGGGGAGCGATGTGTGCTCTGGTTCATAAAGTTAAGGGTATAGGCTCTGCGTTATGTCTAGTGTAAAAATTGAATTTAAAGATTTAAGTAAGCGCTACAAGGACGTTTTAGCGGTCTCCAACTTCTCAGCCCAAGTTCAATCTGGCCGGGTCACCGGCTTTTTAGGACCTAATGGCGCGGGAAAGAGCACCGCGCTGCGCTGCCTTCTAGGTCTAGTCAATCCAACTGGGGGAAGCGCTGAGATCAATGGCGGCTCATATAGCCAGCTACAAGATCCAATTCACAAGGTGGGAGCAGTACTAGATAGCAGAGGCTTTCATCCAGGGCTGACTGCAAAGCAGAACTTGAAAATTATGGCAAGCGCATCAGATATCAACTTCTCACGCATTGATGAGGTTTTAGAGCTAGTCGATCTAGCAAGCGCTGCAAATAAGAGAACTAAAGGATTTTCACTCGGCATGAAGCAGCGTCTCTCACTTGCAATAGCGATGCTTGGAGATCCTGAGATTTTAATTCTTGATGAACCGGCAAATGGCCTTGATCCACTTGGAATTGTCTGGCTCCGTGAATTTCTCCAGAAGTTAGCGGGTGAGGGAAGAACAATTCTTGTTTCATCTCATCAATTGGCAGAGATGCAAAATACTGTCAGCGATGTTTTGATCATAAATAAGGGAGTATTGGTTGCGCAGGGAACGATTAAGGAAATTTGTAAGGGAAGATCTCTAGAGGAAGCCTTCCTAGAGTTAACTTTAAGGAAGAGCGCATGAGCGCCTTACTAAAATCAGAGCTTCGTAAATTAATTTACCTAAGGGCTAATTGGCTCTTACTTCTCTGGAGCGGGTTATTTGCAGCCCTTGGCACAGTTGCTCCTATCTTGGTACTCAATTCAGATAACGGGCCAGGAAGAGGCGCTTTCTCAGGAACTGAAACCCAAGAGGGAATCAATGCTGTCTTTGCCAATGCTGCTGGTGGATATTTATTTGCCTTGATTCTTGGCATATTGATTATGACTAATGAATATCGCCATGGCACAGCAGTTGGAACATTTCTAGTTACTCCTAAGCGAAGCACAGTCTTAGTTGCAAAGTTGATTGCAGCAAGCCTTGCTGGGCTTGTGATTCAGCTCTCCTCATTTATCTTTGCGATAACTTCAGGGTTTATCGCACTAACCTTCTTTGAGCCCCATGCTCCAGTTCCAGCAGAGCTGCTATTTAAAGTCTTTAGGGCAGCAGCTATCTCAGGGCTAGTTCTGGGAATTGTGGGGGTTGGACTTGGAGCTTTAGTAAAGAATCAGATCGCAGCTGTAACAGGTGCAGTTATCTGGACTCTAATTGTTGAAGGTCTAGTCGTTGCATTTGTTGAATCGATTGGAAGATATCTCCCAGCTGGGGCCATTACAGGTCTTGTTGATGTTGACTTTGGAGAAAATGACTTTAATTTCAGCATTGAAAATTACTTAAGCCCAGGGCCGGCAACCCTTGTACTCTTGGGCTATGCGGCGCTATTTTCACTCATCGCGATGAGAACAACTCTCCGTCGCGATCTAGATTAGGAGTAAGAAATGTCTAAAGAGGTCTTTGCTACTTATCTAGATGATGTTGCAAGAGTTCAAGAATTCTATGGCGCCTTCTCATCAAGACTTGATAACGTGCCAAGTGATGGTGGCTGGAGCGCATCGCAGTGTCTCGCTCATATCTGCGATACTGAGATTTCACTATCGCTTCGAGTGCGAATGATGCTAACTAGTGATAACTACCAATTCTCTGCTTGGGATGAAGATGCTTTCGCTATTATCAAAAAAGATCGAGATGCAAAAACTAGCGTTGATACTTTTGCAACCCTTCGGAGAAATAATTTAGATCTGCTTAGTGGGCTTAGTACAGATAAGTTGGAGCGCCTCGGGGTAAAGGCAAATGGTGAGCCAGTTAAATTAATTGATTACCTTGCCTATATGTCCAAACACATCAAGGCTCATCTGGAGCAAGCAGTAGCAGCTAGTAAGTAGAGAGTAAGTAAAGATATGGAGCTAGCAGCCTCCTTAAGTAGGCAGGATGGATTAGTACTTGGAGAGTTAGGCTTTGTTCTCATAGCTCTTGGTGTTGCTGCATATATCGCTGCAAAAATTCGACTCTCAGTTGTTCCGATATTTCTCTTTGCAGGCCTTGCCTTTGGAGAAGGTGGATTAGTTGCTCTAGAGCTAAGCGATGAATTTCTTGATTTAGGGGCGCAGTGGGGGGCAATTTTATTACTTCTCCTGCTTGGACTTGAGTATTCCTCAAAGGAACTCTTTGATTCGATAAAAATTCGCCGCTCACTCGGTTTTGTTGATCTAGTTTTTAATTTTATTCCTGGCGCGTTGTTTGCACTTGTTTTAGGTTGGGGGCTACTTGGAGCTCTAACCCTTGGGGGAATCACCTATGTCTCATCATCTGGAATTGCATCGCAGTTTATTAAGGACTCGAGGCTTGAATCTAAGGAGTCAACCAAGCGAGCAGTCTCGGTTTTAGTTATCGAAGATCTCTTCCTTGCCCCATATCTGCCGGTGTTAAGCGCCCTTCTTGCCTCACTTGGATTTCTCTCAGGCCTTATCTCAATCTCTATTGCCTTGATTATCACTGGAATTGTCTTACTTATTGGAGCAAGGGGATTTCATATTCCCCATGGGCCTCACATTTTGGGAGATTCTGCAACGCTTCTTCTAACAGTATTTGGATCAGCGCTTCTCGCCTCAGGAGTTGCAACATACTTTGGTTTTTCAGGAGCGGTTGCTGCCTTCTTAATAGGGCTACTTTTAACTGGAGATGTTGCAATTGTGGCTCGAATCAGACTTGCTCCTTTAAGAGATTTATTCTCAGCGATCTTCTTTCTCTTCTTTGGGCTAAGCACAAATCCTTCAGATATTCCTGAGATCTTACTTCCTGCGATTTTATTAACGATAGTTGGAGTTTTAAGTAAGTTTGCTACCGCTTGGTGGGCCGTTAGAGATCTTGATGAGGTTGGCGCAACTTGGAGAGCTGCAGCTCTACTTATTCCAAGAGGAGAATTCTCCATGGTTATTGCCGGCCTTGCAGCGACCACAGTCTTTGCTGTTGAACTACAAGCGCTAACACTTACCTATGTAATTTTAACGACCTTGATCTCATCGCTAATTATTAGAACAGCTAAATCAAAGAGTAGTTAGATCTTGGCCCAAGCTTTATTTTCAAAATGCTGCCAAGAACTCTTTGCTTTAAAACCAAGTTTTTCATAGAGCCTAAGCGCTCCTGATTCATTTCCGGTATCAACGTTTAGCTCAAGTGATTTACGAGCAATGGATGAGTAGTAGGCAAAGGCCCAGCGCAGCATTAACTCTCCATAACCATTTCCTTGTTGGCTTTGAATAACGCCAATGCCATCAACAAATCCTGCTCCTACTTCTTTTTTAATATCGCTACATTCAATAAAACCAACTGCTTGCCCTTCGAGATAAAGGACCCAGCGGGCATTTAGATCTATTCCAACTGCCTTATCAATCATCGCCTTCCATTCCTCAAAGGGGCGTGGCACAAAGCCGAAGTGTTTACTAAATGAGTCTTGATGAGTGGCCCACCAAATCTTCTTTTCATCTTCATTAATCAATCGCATCTCTAAGCCGCTTTCAAGCTTGGGATAGGGATGATTAGTGATCTCGGCTTTTAGGCCGTGATAGGTGCGAAGTAGGTTAAATCCTCGATTAGTTAGAGCTTGGATATAACCCAAATCTTTGGAATTGGTTCCAATCCAGAGATCAAAATCTCTACTTATACCTTGAGCAATTTCTAGTGAGATCTCAAGGCTCGTACCTTCTAGATTTGCGCCAGGCCTTTGCCAAGTATCGCAATAAATTCTCTTTCGAGAGCTATCTGGATGCGCTGAAATAAAGGCTTGGGCCTTGCCACTTGCTCTATCTATTATTTTGCGAGCCTCAACTGAATCGATATAGCCATTGAGAATCTCCTCAGCCTCAGTTAGGCCGACAGCTTCTGCCCCTGGAGTAAAGAATTGATCGGCCAAACTCATTATTTCGGCAAACTCTCTTGCATCGTCAATGGTTGCTACCTCAAGGCTTAACTCTGCAGGAATCACAGATTTATCTTACTATCGCGCTATGAAAAAACTTGCCCTACTTATTCTTGCCGCCCTGTTAAGTGGGTGTGCTACCGGCGATAGTTCTAATACTTCATTTAGCGCAGATGATCAGATGTTTGCTGCCATGATGGTTCCGCATCACGAGCAGGCAATTGAGATGGCAGATATTGCTCTAGGAAAATCAACTGATCCTGAAATTCTTGCTTTAGCAAATGAGATAAGAGCAGCGCAAGACCCTGAAATTGAGCAGATGAAGAGTTGGGGTTCATCAAAGATGGGATCACATGCTGGACATATGATGGATGAAGGAATGCTTACAGATGATGAGATGGCGCAATTGAAAGGCGCTAGTGGAGCGGAATTTGATCACTTATTTCTTGAGGGCATGATTAAACATCATCAAGGAGCAATTCAAATGGCAGATATGGTTATTGATTCAGCAAATGAAGAAGCAGCGCTACTTGGCAAGGCTATTGTTGAATCACAGGGCGCAGAGATAGAGAGAATGAGGCAATTACTAACTCGGTAGTCTAAACTCGAGGATATGAGTCAGAGTCTTCCGCTCGGACATGATTTCACTCGAATCTGGTCTGCCAGCCTTATAACCAATCTAGTTGATGGAGTTCTCCGTCTTGCCGCCCCACTTCTTGCAGTTTCACTAACCCAAGATCCGCTCTTAATTGGAGCGTTAACTGCCCTTGGATTACTGCCATGGCTATTTTTTGCTATCCCTATCGGGGCAATGGTTGATCGATTTGATCGGCGCAAGGCGCTTATTTTAGGAAATGGATTAAGGGCTGTGATTGCTCTCTTTATCGCCTTTTCTGTCTCTCAAGGCTTTATCAATATCTGGCTTTTATTGATATCAGTATTCCTCTTTGGAATCTGCGAAGTCCTAGTTGATACCACCTCACAGGCGGTATTGCCTCAAATTCTCGATAAATCTAATTATGAACGGGGTAATTCTAGGCTCCAGATTTCAGAGGTAATTGTCTCGCAATTTGCAGGAGCGCCACTTGGTGGCTTGATTTATGCCATCTCTATTGCGCTTCCTTTTTACTTCTCAACTACGGGATTCATTTTGGCAGGGCTTTTAATCCTTCTCTTTCCTTTTGAAAATGAGATAAATGCAAGAAAGAAAGGTGAGATTGAGCAGGAGAGACTCGGACTTAAGGGAGATATAAAGTTCGCTCTTAATTATCTCTATCAAGATAAGCAGATATTTAGCATCGTAGTTATTACTACTTTGCTTGGATTTTTTTACTCACTCTCAAATGCGATTGCGCCACTATTTATTTTAAAAGAGCTAAATGTCCCCCCAGCCCTCTTTGGAGTCGTTTTGGCAATTGGGGGAGTTGGAGCGCTCATTGGATCAATTGCTGCGCCAATGGCCTCTAGATATCTTGGTCGCGGTAGAGCGCTTGCTATAAATGTCTTCTTTGCCTCTTTCCTAGTAATTTTCATTGGCCTCTCTCCAAATGCTTATTTCTTTGTTGCGGTAAGCGTTCTAATCGGCTTTACCATCTCGGTTTGGAATATCTTGTTGATGTCTCTCTATCAATCACTAATTCCACCAGAGCTCTATGGACGTATCCATGGCGCAAGGCGAACAATTGTCTGGGGGCTAATGCCCATTGGCGCTCTTTTGGGGGGATTAATAGCAAGAGGCGGGCTTCGTCTTCCATTTCTAATTGGAGGCTCCATCGCTACTTTAATTGCGCTATTTAGCTATAAACACATCAAGCGAATAGGCGACCTCTCAGCTGAGATGCCAGATAAAAAAGATTAGATAGCATTGAGTCATGAGCGCGCAAAATCTCTATCATCGCAGCCTCTATCCAATAATTGCAGCTATTTTCTGCGCGCTTTTATTGATTTCAAATATAGGGGCGACAAAATTCATTGATTTTGGCGTCATAAAGACCGATGGGGGAGCCTTCTTATTTCCTCTGGTCTATATCTTGGGAGATATTCTTACCGAGGTTTATGGCTTTAAGGCAGCAAGGCGTGTGATCTATACCGGCTTTGGCCTTGGCGCGTTAGCTGGTCTTACCTTCTGGTTAGTCCAAATTGCTCCTGCTGCCTCTGAATGGCCAAATCAGGGCGCCTTTGAATCAATTCTTGGCTTTGTCCCTCAGATTGTGATCGCAAGTATTACCGCCTTCCTTCTTGGACAATTGGCAAACTCATGGACCTTGGTAAGAATTAAGAAAATTACCAATGAAAAGAAACTATGGGCGAGGTTAATTGGATCAACAGCAGTTGGTGAGTTAGTCGACACCATTGTATTCACAATGATTGCATCCCTTGGTCGATTAAGTTTTGATGAGTTCTTAAATTACCTGGTTGTTGGTTATCTCTATAAGACTTTAGTTGAGGTAGCACTTCTGCCAATTACCTATCCAGTAATTGCCTATGTGAAAAAGCGTGAGGCTGAAGTAACTTCTAATTAATCCAAAGCTTTTGCTTGATACCTGGCGAGAAACTCAGTTTTAAACTCTAAGAAAGATTCATCAAGAATTGCCTGGCGCATTCGATCAACTAGCCTTACTGTAAATGCCAAGTTATGAATGGTTGCAAGAGTTGAGGCCAGCATCTCTTTAGCTCTAAAGAGATGGTTTAGATAAGCCCTTGAGAAATTGCTACAGGTGTAGCAGCTGCAAGTTTTATCAATCGGGGAGAAGTCTCTTTTATAAGAAGCAGATGAAACATTGAAGCGACCATTCTCGCTATAAACGGCGCTGGTTCTTGCCTCCCTAGAGGGAGCAACACAATCAAAGGTATCGGCTCCATTTTCCACTCCAGCAAAGAGATCTGCCGGCTCGCCAATTCCAAGTAAGTGACGGGGCTTATCTCTAGGTAGCTCAGAGCTCATCCAAGAAACAATTTGGCCAAGAGATGCTTTATCTAAGGCGCCACCGATTCCAAAGCCATCAAATGAAATTCCTGCAGAATTCATCTCTGATAAATCTTTAGCAGCTTTTCTTCTTAAATCTTCATATTGAGCGCCTTGCAGCACCCCAAAGAGGGCTTGATAGGGCTTATCACTACGCTGATCAGTTAATCGTTTATGTTCATCTAGGCAGCGAATCGCCCAGAGCCTAGTGCGCTCTAGTGATTGCTCTTGATATTTTCTAGTGTTATGAAGAGTGGTTAGCTCATCAAAGGCAAAAATAATATCGGCTCCGATTTGATGCTGAACTTGCATCGAGATCTCAGGTGTAAAGCGATGTATGGAGCCATCAAGGTGAGATTTAAATGTAACACCTTCGTCATCAACATGAGCTAGGCGCTCTTTACTCTCTGCCATTGCTTCATCTGAATCAAGTGAGCCAAGGCTCATATCTATAACTTTTTTAAATCCCGCCCCAAGTGACATAACTTGAAAGCCGCCGCTATCGGTAAAGGTTGGCTTATCCCAATTCATGAATTTTCCAAGGCCACCTGCTTGATCTAGCGTCTCAGAGCCGGGCTGGAGATATAGGTGATAGGCATTTGCAAGAACGGCCTGTGCGCCTAGATCTGAAAGCGCCTCTGGGGCAAGGGATTTAACACTTGCTTTAGTTCCCACTGGAATAAAGGCAGGGGTTGATATTTGTCCATGTGGAGTTGAAATCACTCCAGCTCTACCAAGTCGTTCTGGTATCTCTTTAATTACTTCAAATGAGAAAGACATAGCGCTCAATTCAACCATTGATTAGCGATCACAATTAGCTGGGGTAGGGTTTTCAAGTGAGATTAAAGGCTAAAGAGAAGGTCGCGCTAGGCAAGAATTACTGGCGCCTCTTTAGCGCACATGCAACTAGCAACCTTGGAGATGGAATAGCAACTATTGCCTATCCCTGGCTAGCTTCAGCAGTTACTCGTTCACCCTTTCTTATTGCTCTTGTAGCCGTGGCTTCCAGGCTTCCTTGGTTGATCTTTACCCTTCCAGCGGGGGTAATAACTGACCGGTTCAATCGAGGCAAAATCATTGTCGCAATGGATATCGCTCGGGGGTGCTTGGCGCTTCTTGTCGCAATTGTGGTCACCCTGGAGTCAGATTCACTGCCTAAGTTAAATGAGGTTTCATCCCTTACTGATCTTGAAACTAATTGGACTCTATATCTAGTGCTAATTGTTACAGCGCTTTTGTTTGGCTTTGCCGAAGTGCTCCGTGATAACAGCGCTCAAACCCTTCTTCCCTCGGTAGTTGAAAAAAAGAACTTAGAGAGCGCCAATGGCAAGCTCTGGTCAGTTGAATATGTAACCAATAGCTTTGTGGGACCTCCGCTTGGAAGCTTCCTACTAGGAATTGCAATCTTTCTTCCCTTTTATATTGACTCTGCCGCTTTCTTTATCTCAGCTGGCCTGATTGCAACTTTAATACCTTCGCTAAAAAAAGTTGATACCGAGAAAAAAAGTGAGAAGCTAAATTTTAGAGCGGAAATTAAAGAGGGATTTACCTGGCTCTGGAGCCATGAACTTCTTAGACCTATGGCGTTAATTCTGGGCGCGCTAAATGCAATTGGAGCTTTAACAACAGCGGTATTTATTTTATTTGCCCAAGAGATATTAGAGACATCACTATTTATATTTGCCGTACTTGGAACAGCAGGAGCAGTTGGGGGAAGCCTTGGGGGAATACTTGGACCAAAGATTTCAAAGAAGTTAGGTAGCGGTCCCTCTCTCTATCTAACTCTTATTAGTGGCCCAATCATTACTTTGATAATTGGATTATCTTCTTCTTGGCATCTTTTCTATCTACTTACTGCCATCTCCACAGTCTTTGCAGTGCTTTGGAATGTCATTACGGTTTCACTTCGACAGAGCATCATCCCTAGCCATCTTCTTGGAAGAGTAAATAGCGTCTATCGCTTCTTTGCTTGGGGAAGCATCCCAATTGGAACTCTGCTCGGGGGAGCCTTAGTAGATCTTGTGGAGCTAACGGGAGATAGAGAATTTGCCCTAAGAAGCCCATATTTTCTCTCGGCCTTTTTGGGTCTGGCCCTATTCATTTTTGCAGCCCCAAGGCTGACCACGGCAAAGATTGAGGCGGCGCGAGGCTCCAATTAGGGGTGATTGAGGCTGTAAAGGCTCGTTTCATATAACGAAACAGATACCTCTTTTTAATTGATTAAAGAGCCCTATAACGGGCAGACTAACCCCACCCTAAGGATGCGGGTGTGGGGGAAGTCGACTTTCCATACCTAGTCCTTAATTTCTATCACTAGGAGAAGAAATGAAATTAACACGCATTGCCAAGGTAGCAATAGCTACTGCAGCTGCGGCGGGTCTTGCAGTTTCAACGCTCTCACCAGCGAACTCTGCAACTCGTTCAACTGTGGTACTTGTTACCAGCAATCAGCTAACCGGCTTGAACCCAAGCGTTACAAATATGAACCTCACTTTCAATACTGAGGTTGCATATATGCAGGGCTTTGGTTTCAACTACTACGATAATTCACCAAAGCTTGTTGAAAACAAACTCTTTGGTTCATATAAAATCGTAAGTCAGAAGCCATTTAAAGTTCAGTACACCGTAAACAAGGGCAAAGTTTGGTCAGATGGAACACCAATTACTGGTGTAGATCTTCTTCTGAGCCACGTTATCTGCTCCAGCTCATATTCATTCACCGCAAAACTTGGTGATCCAACAGATAATGCAGTCAGACCTGCTTTCGATGCTCTCTGCTACGGTGGAAAGTACGACACTCACCATGTTGGTCTTCCAACACTCTCTGCTGACAAGATGTCGGTAACAATTGAATATGACGCCAAGATTCCAGATTGGGATGTCGCGGGCCCTGTTCCATCTGCTGTCCATACGCTAGTTCACCTAGCTGAAGGCAAAGAAGGACTACAGAGCGCTGCTGCAAACATTGCTGCTAAGGCAAAGTTTGAAAAGGCATTTTATGATTACAACACTAAGTTGATGAAGGCAGCTGGAGACATCTGGTCAAAGGCATACAACATCACTAAGGTCGATGATTCAACTAACCCATTACTTCTTGTTGGTAATGGTGGCTACATCATCAAGAGCGCTGTGCCTGGTCAATCTGTGACCTTGGTATTAAATAAGAAGCATGTAAGCAACCCTTCAGGACCTAAGACCAGTGGCGTGAAGACCGTTGTCTTCCGCGTCGTCGGTGATGGAACTGCAGCTGCGCAAGCACTTCGTAACCAGGAAGTTGATATTTATCAGGGCCAGCCAACTGCTGACTCGGTAAAGATTCTCTCTGAAATCCCAACCGCCAAGATCATTGGTGGAGATCAAGCTGTTTATGAACACATTGATCTACGCCTGGGAACTGCTAACGGAATCGCTGAGCCTTACACCGGCCCATTTGCTGGCGATAGCCAGAAGGCTAGAGATCTAAGAACTGCATTCTTGATGGCATATCCACGAGATGAAATCGTAGATAAGTTGATCAAGCCAATTAATTCCAAGGCTGTTCGCATGGACTCCATTCTGCTTCTACCAGGTGAGCCTGGCTACGAAGAGATGGTTAAAAAAAGCGGAGTCTCTAAGTACACCAAGGGAAGCCAATCTGATCGCGAAAAAGAAGCTCTTGCATTAGTCCGCAAGCACTCCGCAACCGATGTGAAAGTTAATCTCCTATGGGGACAACCTTCCAACGCTCGCCGTGCTTCTGAGGCTCAAATTGCAAAGGCTGCTCTAGCTCGCGCTGGATTTGATCTCAATGCTCCTGGAAGATCTGGATGGTCAAGCTATCTTGATTCAAGCGAGTATGACGCATCATTCTTTGCATGGGTGAAGTCAGCAATTACTCAAGAGGGTAACTCTGACATCTTCTACTCAGATGGGGGCAATAACCTTGTTGGTTACAAGAACAAGACTGTTGATAAGGCTGTAGAGCTACTCCGCAGCACCTTGCTCTCTGAAAAAGATAAGCTTGCTCAATACTTAATCGTTGAGAAAGAGCTGATGAAGGATGCAGTATCCCTTCCTATCTTCCAGCACCCAGGCGTAACTGCAGTAAATAAGAAGCTGCAGAACGTCAAGCCAAACCCACTATCACCACAGTTGGTCTGGAACTATTGGGAGTGGAAGTACTCAAAGTAAGGGTAAAACCTTAATTTGAGCCAAAGCTCACCTCGAAAAAAGTGGGCAAATAGCAGTAATTCAAGTGGCACCTGGTTAAAATTCCAGGTGCCACTTGAAACATGTAAACAAGAGCTTTAAGAATAAGAGAGTAAAGGAGGCTGGATTTGTTTTCCTATATCCTTCGCCGTCTTGGAGCCCTGGTTGTAATTCTCTTTGGATCAAGCTTCTTGCTATACAACCTCTCTGCAATTTCTACTGACCCGTTAGGTGATTTGAGAACTAGCACCGCTGAGAATAAAGAGTATTTGATTTTAGCCCTCACGCGAGAACTTCGATTAGATCTTCCACCTCCTTTGCGATACTTCATCTGGCTTAGAGGCGTGCTTGGAATATTTACTGGTAATGCCAACTTTGGGCTAACCAGAGAGCAAGAGCCTGTGATTGAAGCAATTGCCGGAGCGATTCCAACCACGATACGTTTAGTTGCGGTAGCAACGATTGTGGCAATTGTTCTTGGTATTGCCCTTGGAATCACCTCAGCTCTTCGTCAATACTCACGCTTTGATTATGGAATGACATTCTTTGCCTTCTTGCTATTCTCACTACCAATTTTCTGGGTAGCTGTTCTTTTGAAACAATATTTAGCTATTGATTTCAACGACTTTTTAGTAACGGCAAAGATATCGCCGCCTTGGATAATATTTTTTAGCGCCCTGGTAGGTCTCTTCTGGGCCACGATAATTAGTGGAAGTCGCAGAAGAGTCCTTATGGTCTTTTCTGGCGTCTTTGTCGCAAACTCAATCTTCTTAAGTTTCATTAGCGCCACCGAGTGGCTCTCATATCCACGCTTAGGGCCAATCACTATCTTTATTTTTAGTATTGGAATTGCTTATGCAGTCACTTATCTCTCTGTTGGCCTATCAGATCGAGCTGCTCTTAAAAGCAATCTCTTACTTGCGCTAATCGGCGTGATTATCTACTTCCCAATTCAATCTTTACTTGACTCAAATCGCCCTAGAGTAGGTATTTTGATTCTTCTTGCCGCGCTCTTAATTTCAGCGGTCTCAGTCTCATTTATCTTTGCCCGGATAGATCGTGGCCCAGTTATTCGCACCAGCGTTATAACTTCTGTATTAATTGGAGCTTTAATTTTAGTTGATCAGATGATGCAGGCCTGGAGACCATATGTTGAAAGCGATGATGTTAATTACCGACCTGTGGCAACTATTGGTCAATCAACAATCTGGTTAACGGAAGTCTCTTTCTGGGTAAGAGTGCTGGATTTCGCCATGCATTTAGTCCTTCCTACTCTGGCTTTGACCTTGATCTCATTTGCTGGATACGTTCGTTTTTCACGCGGAACCCTGCTTGATGTTTTAAATCAGGATTACATCAGAACAGCCCGTGCCAAGGGATTAACCGAGCGCACTGTGATTATGCGCCATGCCTTTAGAAATACCATGATTCCTTTAACTACCATCATGGTGGGAGATGTGGCTGGAATCGTTGGCGGGGCAATCATTACTGAGCGAGTCTTTGCTTGGCAGGGGATGGGAACTCTCTTTAATAAAGCTATTAACTCCTTTGATTTAAATCTCTTGATGGGGGTTATTCTATTTCTTTCAACTCTAGCTATTTTGGCAAATCTAATTGCTGATCTTCTCTATTCAGCTTTAGATCCTCGAATCCGGGTAGGGGCTGGTAAGTGATGGCGCGTAAGAGGCGGGAAGTTGAAATCGTTAATGATGCTAATGAGAATGCCATCCTTAATAAGGAGACCGAGGGTTTAAGCCAAGGCCAGATAGTTCTCCGCCGCTTCATTCGCCATAGAGCGGCGATGATCTCTGTTGTTGTTCTATTTACTTTAATTGCTGTGGTCTACACCTCACTAGATTGGCGCCTTGGAGATGAGAAAGATCCAATCGTTATCCCTGGTTGGTGGAAGTATGGTTTTGAAGATATGCCAGAGCTACGTTATGGCGCAGATTGTGTAGGAGATTCAATTGGCTGCCCAACTATTGATGCGGTGCCATTTTTTGATGGGGATGGAATCGCCCTTGGGCCTCATCCATTTGGCCAAGATGATATTGGTCGCGATTACCTAGCTCTAGTGATGCGCGGAGCTCAACGCTCGCTTCTAGTTATGTTCATAATTGGCGCAATCGCTGCCACGCTTGGCACAGTTATTGGCTCCCTTGCCGGATATTTCCGCGGCTGGATCGATGCCATCTTGATGCGTTTAGTTGACTTCATTATTACTGTTCCAGTAATCATTATCGGTTCGGTTATTGGTTTCCACTTCGGCAATAAGGGTGCAGCCTTTCTAGCCCTCTTGTTGGGACTCTTCTCGTGGACGGGTCTTTCGCGATTGGTCAGAGGTGAGTTTTTAACCTTGCGAGAGCGTGAGTTTGTTGACGCCTCAAGAGTGGCTGGCGCTAGTAATCGCCGAATAATCTTTAAACATATCCTTCCCAACGCGGTTGGAGTAATCATTGTTTCGGTCACTCTCTTGATGTCTGGTGCGATCCTTTTGGAAACAGCGCTTAGCTATCTAGGCTTTGGAGTCACTTCACCTGATGTCTCTCTAGGGCTATTGATCTCTAATTACCAAGATGCCTTTACTACTAGACCCTGGCTCTTCTGGTATCCCGGCATATTTATCATCATCATTGCGCTCTGTATCAATTTCATTGGAGATGGCCTGCGAGATGCATTTGATCCAAGGCAGCGTCGTAGATTGAGTCGTAAAGAAAAAGCTAACGCTCGGGCGATGGCTAATCGAAGTGATTTGGCCTAAAAGCTTGCAAATTGAGTAATTAAAGCGATTAGAAATAAGGATGCGGCAATAGCTGCGCCTCTATAGTTATATTTAGTTGAGAATTCTAACCCTGGAATATTTCCTACTTGGTTAAAGTTCTCAAAGTAATTTCTAGCCATTGCTATCGCCACCCCAGAGTTACTCCGAGGGCTCTCGCCAGCTTTGATACTGCCGCTATCTCCAAGCCTTATCCCTCTTATCTCAGTTGGATGAATATTTCTGGCGTGATATCTACCCGGCGCTTGGGCAGCAAAGGCATGGATTTTTAGATTACTTGGTTTATGAATCACATACATTGTGTATTTGGCATCAATCTCTGAAATCTCATGCCAACCTAAAGTGATCTCCTTCATCGGATTAACGATTATCAAACCTTGATCGCTGTAACTTACTTTGGGATGGATAAAGATTAGGTAGAAGAAGGAGCAGGCAAAGAGGCCCCAGGTAATACTTGGTAGCCCTCCTGTAAATCCATAATCTAGGATATTTATATAAGTCAGAGTGCTAATCGTGAAAAAAGCCCAGAAGGAGAGAAAGTATCCATTACGCGGACGAAAGTTCTCCACATTAGTCATAACTCAATCTTCTCATCAATGCCTAGAAGAATTCTCAAGATGACAAAATATTGCTCAAACTCAGATTGAGATGAATCAAAGCCTGAGCCGCGCAAAACTCATCTCAAATAACTTCCAGGGGTCTACGGCCTCTATCAAGCTGGATCTTCCAGGGGCACCATGGTTGCTTGCTTTGAGCCTGAGATGGCCGCTTGGATAGCAGTAAATTGTAAAGATTTTGTTACCTAGTCCTCCTATAAGCGATTGTCAGAATTAGCCCAATAAGGCAGACTTTGCCAACCCTCGAGGGCTAGTTGATGGTAAAGCGGTCGACTCTTTACTAGTGACTATCCCCGCAAACAAAGACCTTTTAGGAGGTTATCTTGAAAAACAAGAAGTTAAGAGTGGCAATTGTTGGATCTCTTTCGATCCTGCTTGCTGCTTCAACCGTAACACCGCCAGCAAATGCGGCTAAGAATGGAACTGTAATTCTCCATGAGCCAAACCCGCTATCAGGCTTTAACTCAGCTGTTGTAGGTTTTAACTTGGTAACAAACTCCACAATCGGTTATCTAACTGGTATGGGATTTGGATATTACGATTCCTCAAGAACTTGGGTACAGAACACCACATTTGGTTCTTATAAAGTAACTTCAAATAAGGCCACTGATTTCCGGGTTCAGTACACCGTAGCTCCAGGAAGAGTTTGGTCAGATGGAACTCCAATTACTGGAATTGATCTTCTCTCAACTCATATGATTTATAGCCGTGATTATGCAAAGGCTGCAGGTCTAGGTGATTGGGCTGCTGGAGATAAGATGGCATTTAATGCCGCTGGTCTCTCTTCAAGCACATACTCTCTATACCAGACAGGCGATCCAGTAGTCAGCGCTGATGAAATGTCAGTTACTTTCAAGTACAAGCAGAAGTTCCCAGATTGGTGGCTATCTGTTATCGGCGCACGTCCAGTACATGCTTGGACGCTAGCTGCTGAAGGTAAGACTGATCTACAGAGCGTCTCTGCAAGCAACGCTGCACGTGATCGCTGGTATGCCGCATATAAGGCTAAAGACACTGATCTTCTAAAGAAGATTGGAACTATCTGGTCAACTTCTTATAACAGCCCAGATGTAAACGCTGCAACTACTAACCCTCTTCTATGGGTTGGAAACGGTGGCTTCAACGTCGTTAGCGCAGTTAAGGGTCAATCAGTAACTCTTAAGGCAAACCCACTTTATAACTCCGGACCTAAGGTCTCAGGAGATATCAAGAACATCATCCAGAAGTTCGTAGCTGATGGAAACCCAGTGGTTCAGGCCCTTGGTAATGGTGAAGTCTCTCTCTACTCAGGTCAACAGACTGCTGATGGAGTTGCTGCTCTGAAGAAGCTTGCTGGAGTAACCACAATTGGTGGCCTCGGTGGAGCTTATGAGCACGTCGATCTTCGTAGCGGTGCTTACTTCTCAGGTGGAACTCCATACACCGGTCTATTTGCCGGAAATGGACAGAAGGCAACCGACCTACGTCGCGCCTTCCTACTCTGCGTTCCTCGTCAAGAAATTGTCGAGAAGTTGATCACTCCGATTAACGCTGAGATTCCACCACTTCGCTCAGTTACAGTTCCATCACATGAAGATAGCAAGTATGCAAAAGTTATTGCTGCTAATGGATCTTCATATTATGTTGGAACACAAGAGTCACTAAATAAGCGCTCTCTCTCACTCGTTCAGAAGTATCAGAAGAATGCAGTGAAGAATCCGCTAAAGGTGAACTTCCTAGTACCTGGAAACAATGCACGTCGTGCAGCGCAAGCACTTTTGATTAAGGCAAACATGTCTAAGTGCGGCTTTGATGTAAACCTTGATACTCAAGTTGATTGGTCACCAAAGCTTCGCGATTCCAAGTATGACGCGTCATTCTTCGCCTGGGCTGCAACCAGCACAGCGCAAGGATCAATTCGCGCCAACTGGCGTTCTGATGGCTCCAACAATTACAGCGGAGCAAACTCAGGTCCAGGGCTCAATGCGATTTTGGATGATGTTTTCGGTCGACCAATGTCAGATTCAGTTCTAACCACAGCCTTTATCAAGATTGAACGTGAAATCTTCGGTAAGGCCTATACGCTACCTCTATACCAGCATCCAGCAGTGACTGCCTATGACAACGACCTTAAGGGCGTTAAAGCCAGCTCACTATCTCCTGTGAAGGAATGGAACTTCTGGGATTGGAAGTACTAAAAAAGAAGTAGAGCTAATCGCTCAACTTTGAAGGCTTGTTGGGCCTTAGGGATTTTTAAAGAAAATTCCTAAGGCCCACAGGCTATATTTTTGTCTTAAGTCAGTAGTATTCGCAGGCTCACGTAGTCCCGAGGTAGGAAGGAGAGTGCCGTGCTAGCTTTTATCGCTCGAAGAATCGGCGTCCTTTTCCTTATCCTTTTTGGCTCAAGCTTTATCCTCTATAACCTTGCAGCGATTGCAGGAGATCCAATTGGTGAGCTTCGCTTTAGCGATGATCCCGAGATTCAGGCGCAAATTAGAGAGCTCGAAGAGTTTTTAAACCTAGATGTGCCGCCCCCACTTAGATATTTCATCTGGCTTCGCGGCGTTCTAGGAATTTTCACCGGCAATCTAGATCTAGGTCTCACCCGACTACGTCTTCCAGTATCAGGTGAAATTGCAACTGCAATGCCTATCACTATTCGACTAGTTATTTTCGCAACAATATTTGCCATCTTTGTCGGTATTTCTCTAGGTATCGTTACAGCTCTTCGCCAATACTCACGTTTTGATTATTCAATGACATTCTTTGCATTCCTTCTTTTCTCACTACCTATTTTCTGGGTTGCAGTTCTTTTAAAGCAGTACCTAGCAATTCAGTTCAATACTTTTTTATCCGATCCTCAGATAACTACCTCGTGGAAAGTTGGAATTGGTCTAGTTGGCTCCCTGTTCTGGGCCTCACTTCTTGGTTCAAAGCGTGGAAACTTTTGGAAGGTATTTGCAATTGTCTTTGTGGGAACATTTGCCTTCCTCACCTTTGTCGATGAAGCCAATTGGTTAACTGATCCCGCACTTGGCCCAGTATTAATTGGTCTTCTCGCGGTTGGTATTGCATTTGGCATAACTTACTTAAGCACGGGATTTGGTAATAAGGCAGCGCTCTATGCCTCATTGACCATGGCACCACTAACTGTGATCTCTTATTTTGTTCTATCCAACTCACTTAATTCCTCATCATCAATTCCTCAACTTCTTAGGTATGCCTTAATCACAATTATCGTTGCTGTGGCAGTGGCTCTGGCCTTTGCTCGAATTGATCGTGGCCCAGTTATTAGAACTACAGTTATTACCGCTCTGTTCTCAGGACATCTAATTATCGTTGATAAGTTCATGCAGACCTGGAAGCCATATATGGAAGAGGGCTCGGTGAGCTTTAGGCCGATTCCGACTCTAGGCCAAGCAAAGGAGCTATTGACTCCAAATGAGTTCTGGATCTCAACGCTAGATATTTTGGTTCACTTATTCTTGCCAACAATTGCCCTTACTTTGATTTCATTTGCTGGATATATCAGATATTCCAGAGGAACTCTGCTTGAGGTTTTAAATCAGGATTACATAAGAACTGCTCGCGCTAAAGGGCTAAATGAGCGAACTGTGATTATGCGACATGCTTTCCGAAATACTTTGATCCCATTGACCACAATTATGGTCGTTGATTTTGCGGGAATTGTCGGTGGAGCCATCATTACTGAGCGAGTCTTTGGCTGGTATGGAATGGGAACTCTCTTTAATAGAGCAATTACCAGCCAAGATCTAAACCTACTCATGGGTGTTTTCTTTATTACGGCAACGCTAGCTGTTATGGCTAACTTAATCGCAGATCTTCTTTACTCAGCCCTTGACCCAAGAATTCGTGTTGGGAGTGGAAAGTGAAGATAGGAAGAAAGAGTAAAGAGGCGGCTCTTGAAGAGCTAACTATTGAATCTGGCGAAAATGCTATTGCCAATAAGGAAGTCGAAGGATTGACTCAATGGCAGATTATTCGTCGTCGCTTCTTTAAGCATAAGGCTGCGGTAGCCTCACTTATCTTCCTAACATTCATTATTGTCTTTGTCTTCTCTGCAGTTGATGCCAACTTTGGTCCAATAAAGACCAAGGGTTGGTGGAAGTGGGCTCCAGATGATCTGCCAGATCTTCGCTTTGGTGATTGCCCCAATGACACCATTGGCTGCCCAACAATTTCCCTTCTTCCTAAGTTTTTAGGGGGAGAGGGAATTGGCCTTGGCGAACACCCATTTGGTCAGGATGATATTGGTCGAGATTACTTCTCCCTAGTTATGAAGGGCACGCAGCGCTCTATTCAAGTTATGTTCATCATTGGATTCTTTGCAGCGATTATCGGAACGGTTGTTGGAGCTGTTGCTGGATATTACAGAGGCGTAGTTGATAACGTTCTTATGCGCTTTACCGACTTCATCATCACAATCCCAGCGGTTATTGTGGGATCAGTTATTGGCGCAAAATTTGGAAATCTTGGCGCAATCATTCTTGCGGTTTATCTTGGCCTCTTTGCTTGGACAGGGCTATCACGTCTGGTGCGTGGAGAGTTTTTAACCCTGCGCGAGCGAGAATTTGTTGATGCGGCAAGAGTTGCTGGGGCATCAACTAGAAGAATTATTTTCAAACACATTCTTCCAAATGCCGTTGGTGTAATCATCGTTTCAGTCACCTTGCTTCTCTCTGGCGCAATTTTGCTAGAGACAGCCCTTTCCTACCTTGGCTTTGGAGTGGTTCCTCCTGATGTATCCCTTGGGCTTTTGATTAATCAATATCAGGATGCCTTCACTACCAGGCCATTCTTGTTCTGGTATCCAGGATTCTTTATTGTCAGTATTGCTTTAAGTATTAACTTTATTGGTGACGGGCTAAGAGATGCCTTTGATCCAAGACAGAAGCGCAAGATTACTAAGAAGGAAAAACAGAACGCCAGAGCGATTGCAAGAAATCAGGCGTAGGCGATCAAATGCGAAATAATTACAGTAATTCCAAGAGTTATATAGAGGAATTTAGCCAGATTATTAACTTTAATTTCGCTAGCGATAGCTCCCTGCTTGAAACTTCCGCGCTCTTGGATATAGCGTCGAGCAATTTGAGCCGCCGCTCCAGAATCAGACCTGGGCGAGTCAGCAGCTTTAATTCCACCACCTTGCTGATGAAATCCTTTAAGCTCGCTGGGATGAATAGCTCGGTGTTGAGATCTAGAGGGTCCAGCAGCAGCCCAGCATTTAATGATTCCAAGGTCACTTTTTATGTTGAGAACAAATTTAGTATCAACATCACTAATCTGCTTCCAATCAAGGATCTTGGTGGTGAAGGGGTTTCTAACTGCCAGGCCAAGGTTGGTAAAGACCAGAGCCGGTCTTTGAATTCCAAGGTAGACCGAGGCAGCAATCAAGAGAATAAGAGCACAGAAGGCGAAGTTTTCAGCGCTGCTGTACTTGGATTCCAGGAGAGTAGTAATCAACATCCCAAGACAGAAGAGATATCCCAAACTACTGTAAACTCGCGAGCCTTGGGCACGAAAGATGATCGCATTTCCACCGATGTTAACCAGATTGCTGAATGGAGAGTAAGCCATGAGTGAACCAATCCTAAAGGTTAAAGATTTCTCGGTCGATTTCTGGGTTGATGGCGTCTGGTATCCCGCAGCCATCAAGATGAACTTTGAGCTCCACCCAGGCAAGGTCCTTGCCATCGTTGGTGAGTCAGGATCGGGTAAATCTACAACTGCCCTTGGCCTAATGGATCTCCTAGCTTCAAATGCAAGACGTACCGGCCAAGTTTTGATTAAAGATGTAGATATGATTAATGTGAAGAGCTCAACGCTTCGCAAATTCCGCGGCAAAGAAGTTGCTTATATTTTCCAAGAGCCGATGACTGCGTTAAACCCGGTCTATACCATTGGTTTTCAAATAGTTGAGACTCTAAGAAACCACTTTGATATGGGGCCAAAGCAGGCTCGCACCCGCGCTATTGAACTTATTACAATGGTTGAAATTCCAAACCCAGAACAATCATTTGATAAATATCCTCACCAACTATCAGGTGGTCAGCGCCAGAGAGCAATGATTGCTCAAGCCCTTGCCTGTGATCCAGGTCTTTTGGTAGCAGATGAACCAACAACCGCTCTTGATGTAACAATCCAGGCAGAGATCTTAGATTTGATGCGAAGCCTTAAAGACCGGCTTAACTCCGCAATTCTTCTAATCACCCATGACATGGGCGTTGTTGCTGATATGGCAGATGAAATTTTAGTTATGAAGGATGGACTCACAGTTGAGCATGGCAGCTCTGATCAAATCTTTAATCGTCCAAAGCATCCCTATACAACTGAGCTATTAGCTGCAGTTCCAAAGCTTGGCTCCTCTAGAAAGCGTGTTCTCAAAGTTGCAAGAGATGCTGAGCCAGTACTTAAGATGCGTAATGTCACTATTGAATATCCAAAGCGAGGAAGAATTCCAGCCTTTACAGCGGTTAAGGACTTCTCACTAGATATCTTCCCTGGGGAAATTGTTGGCCTAGTGGGCGAATCAGGCTCTGGAAAGACCACAGTTGGAAAAGCTGCTATCGGCCTGCTTCCAATCAAGTCAGGAAGTCTTGAGATCGTTGGCAAAGATATTAGTAAGGCCTCACAGAAAGAGCTCTTCACTATTCGCCGCCACACCGGAATTGTCTTCCAAGATCCAGCTTCATCTCTTAACCCACGCCTTCCAATCGGTGAATCAATTGGCGAACCAATATTCCTTGCAAAACTAGCTCAAGGTGATGAGCTAAATAAGAAGGTGGAAGATTTACTTGAGCAGGTTGAACTTCCTCGCTCCTATAGAAACCGCTTTCCTCACGAGCTATCAGGTGGTCAGAGACAGCGTGTAGGAATTGCAAGAGCACTTGCGCTAACCCCTGATCTCTTAATTGCAGATGAGCCAACTTCCGCGCTTGATGTTTCAGTCCAAGCACGCTTCCTTGATCTATTACTTGATCTGCAAGATAAATTGAAGTTTGCCTGCCTCTTTATTAGCCATGATCTAGCAGTTGTTGACATCTTGGCTCACCGAATTGCAGTTATGCAAAATGGCCTCTTAGTTGAAGAGGGCGAGAGAGATCAGATCCTTAATAACGCTAAAGATCCTTACACGCAGCGCTTGATAGCAGCAGTTCCTGTCCCAGATCCTGCAGAGCAGAAGAAGAGACGCGAAGCGCGCTTAGCCGGCAAGAAATAATAATGGCTCAGGCTGTTTCTTTAGAGGCCTTTGGCCTCTCTAAAGAATTTGGCTATATGCAACACCGCGATCCAGTTGCATCACTCTCTGCTGCAAATGGGGCTTGGGATGAGATGGCGCGTAATTTGCCAAAGTATCTAATGGGCTCAGATTTTAGGGTCCGAGTTAAATCACTTCCACCTTTCAAAATGGATGCACTAGCAAGTGAGGGCGAGGTAAGACGAGCCATGCTCGCCCTTTCCTATATCGGCATGGCCTATCAATGGTCTGAAAACGATGCAGCCCATGTCATTCCTGCAGTTTTAGCAGAGCCTTGGTATGAGCTAGGGGTCAAAGTTGGTCGCCCCCCAATTCTTAGCTATGTCTCATACTCAATTGATAATTGGTATCGCCTCGATCCAAGCAAAGAAATCGAATGCGGAAATATCGCCCTCTTGCAATGCTTCCTTGGGGGCCAGGATGAAGAGTGGTTCATTCTCATTCACATTGATATTGAAAAGAAGGCTGGAATTGCCCTTCATGCAATAGAACTCGCCCAGAGGGCAGTTGTAGCAAATGATAGCGATGCCCTAGATATCGCACTTACGCAGCTAAGAGATGGCATTAAGAGCATGTATGACGTATTGGCTCGTATGCCTGAGAAGTGTGATCCATATGTTTATTTCCATAGGGTCAGGCCATATATCTTTGGCTGGCGCAATAACCCAGCTCTACCAAATGGCGTTGTATATGAAGGCGTTGAGGCCCTTGGCGGTAAGGGAATGACCTATCGCGGAGAGACTGGCGCCCAGAGCGCGATCGTTCCAGCACTTGATGCAGTCTTAGGAATTGAACATGAGAGAGATGAGCTTCGAGAGTATCTAATGGAGATGCGCGAATATATGCCGCCAAAGCATGTGGCATTTATTGAAGCAGTTGAGGCAGGGCCATCGGTTAGAGAGTTCGTTAAGAAGGTTAATCGCGCCTCAACAAGAGAGCTCTTTAATCAATCTGTTGAGTTAGTTGCAGATTTTAGAGCGATGCATCTTGAGTATGCCGGGCAATATATTCATGCGCAGGCCCAGAAGGCCCCAGGAAACCCTTCAGCGGTTGGCACAGGGGGAACTCCCTTTATGACCTATCTTCGCAAGCATCGAGATGAAACAAAGGCGCAGAGCCTCTAATAAGCCTTAGCGCCCCATCTATTGGTGAGCCAAATAAATATAGGAACCATAATCACTGAAACTAGAGCAGCTGGTCCCCAGGCAACCTCTGGCACGGTAAGCAGGCTAACTGAAGGAAGGGCTGAATCTTGGCTCGATACCAAAAGAGCTGCTAGTAAGTTATTGGCAAAGTGTGCGCCGATAGCTAGCTCTAGGCTCTTATCGCGATAAGTCACCCAGGCCAACATAAATCCTGTTGCTCCATAACTAATGATTGGAAAGATGAGTTCGTTGCCTGCTACCTCAGGGTTTGCAAGATGAGGAAGTGAGAAGATAGCGCCGCTAAGAATTGAGATGCTCCATTGCCTCTTCTTGCCATTATCTAGCCAGCGCTGAATCCAGCCTCTAAAGAAGAGCTCCTCTGCTGTGGTTTGAATCGGTAGGAGAGTAAATGCAATTATTAGGTATGGCAGAAAAGCTGAAGCTTTAAAGCTAAAAGTGTAGGAATCCCAATTAAGGATTAAATCAAATGAGCCAAAGGCGCTTGAAATCAAGGCAAGGGATGCAAAGCCAATCCATGTCCTCTTATATGAGTATCTATCGCCGCTTGTAAAGAGGCTCTTAATATTCTTCTTTAAAAATATGCGATATGCCAGAAGCGTTGCAATTAGCAATGGCAGAAAAGAAATTAAAACAGTTGCTGCGCTACTCCATGCCGGAAGGGCCCTAATTGCGGCAAGGTCTTCATCAGCTGTTGAAAAGAGCAGCTCCACATCTAGGTCAAAGTAGGAGGCAAATAAAAAGGTTAGGGCAAGGCCTAGAACCTGCCAGGTAGTTACGATAAATAGGGTTCCAAAAATCCAGCGCCAGAGGCGGGGGCGAGTGGTAGCGCTATTCATCTAGGTATTCTTTCAAAGTTTTCTAAGTTTGGTTACTAGGGAAAGAGAAAAGCCCGGCGCATATGCGGCCGGGCTTTTTCCGTAAATCTAAAGCGTGCTTACTTAGCAGCTTTCTTACGACGACGACGCTTTGGGGCAGCCTTTGCAGCAGCCTTCTTACGACGACGCTTTGGAGCTGCCTTCTTAGCAGCAGCTTTCTTACGACGACGCTTTGGAGCTGCCTTCTTAGCAGCAGCTTTCTTACGACGACGCTTTGGTGCTGCCTTAGCAGCAGCTTTCTTACGACGCTTTGCAGCCACGTAGTGTTCCTTTCAGAATGGTTCGATCCGTCACCGAACCTGTTGCAGGCAAATCGTGACACTTATTGGCCAAAGTTTCCACTATTTGGGGAAAATAAATTGGGTGCGTGTCGGAATACTTTTTAGCAAAAAAATGTGTATTGCGCGATTTTTATAGCTATTTTTACCCACTATTTACGCGTAAATATTGCGATTTTCGTAAAACTGAAGAAAAAACGGCTTTTTAAGACCTTGTTACTTAAGGGTAGGGGGATAAAAATATTTTAAATATTTTCCCTATTTTTGCGCACTTTTGCCTCTTTGAGGGCATATTCATTGGTTCGAACATCATAGCTACGAAACTTCGGCATTGATGCTGCGATCAGGGAGACAAAGCCAATACATAGTATTCCGCCGCCAACAATGGAGATCCTTAGCGAACTCATCGCTGCCATGCCTCCAGCCCTGGCCTGTCCTCCAAGTGGGCCGAGAAGATAGGAGAGCATCTCAATTCCTGCAAGACGCCCCCGTAGCTCATCAGGAATTGATTGATTCCAGATAAATCCTCGGAATAAAGCGCTGACTTGATCAAAGGCGCCGGCGATAACAAGGCAGGTAATTACCAGAACAAGTGAGTTACTACTTCCCGCCGCCACAATGGCAACTCCCCAGCCAAGGGCTCCGATAATCACAGCTCTTCCATGATGGGGGTAATTTCTCATCCAGCCACTTAGAAGAGTTACAAGGACTGCTCCAAAGGTTATTGAGGAGTAGAAAAAACCTAGGGCATAGGGAGCGCCAATTTCATCGGCCCAGAAAGGAAATAGCGCCATCGGCATTGCAAGAAACATCGCTGCTAAATCAACAACATAGGTTCCAAGCAGATCCTTTCTCTTAAAGGCGTAGTTAAGTCCCTCCATTAAACCTGCCATAGATGGTGGGGTGGACTTATCAAGTGGGGGAACACTTTTAACCTGCCAAATTAGCGCAAGTGAAATGACAAAGGTGAGGCAATCAACAAAGTAAGCAGCACCTGCCCCATAACTTGCAATGATTATTCCGCCAACTGATGGTCCAACGATTCCGCCAAATTGCCATCTAAGGCTCATAAGTGCGCTTGCACTTGGCAGATCATCATGGTTTACAAGCCTTGGCAAAATCGCATCCTGGCTAGGGCGTTTTAGCCCGCTTAAAGCAGCGAAAATTGCGGCGATAACAAAGATCAAGATAACGCTAGGTTCTTCTTGTAGTGAATTAATCAAAAGTATTGAGGTAGCAATAAGGGTGCCAAATTCGGTAAACCAGATCATCTTCTTTCGATCTAGGTAATCAGCTAAGACCCCGCCATAGAGGCCAAAGACAATAAGCGGAATAATCTCGACAACTCCAATTAGCCCCACCGCCCAGAAGGAGCCGGTTAGCTCTTTGACTTGGAAGGGCAGGGCAACGAAGGTGATCATTGAGCCGAAGTAGGAAAAAAGCCCTGCGGTAAAGAGCAGCTTAAAGTCGCGATACTTCTTTATAGGAGTTAAATCAATGGCGTATTTGCGCACGTCTTATCTTAGTCAAAGCTCTCTTTAGCAGAGGGGAAGGAGCCTGACTCAACATCTGAAATCCATCTGCCAACAGCTGCAACCATATCTTGACGTAGATTCAGATAGGCCCTTGAGAAACGTGGCGGCTTTGGAGTTAGCCCCATCAGATCTGTCCAGACTAGAACTTGGCCATCACAGTTAATCCCCGCGCCAATGCCAATAGTTGGAATCGATAGAACCTTTGTTAGCTCCGCTGCCAATTTCGCAGGAATTAATTCAAGAACAATTGCAAAGGCCCCTGCTTCCTGTAGAGCTAGAGCATCTTTGATGATCTCATCTGCCTTGCCATCTCTTCCTTGAACTTTAAAGCCGCCAAAGGCATTAACAGATTGCGGGGTCATTCCAAGATGGCCCATAACTGGAATTCCACTACTAACTAGAGCTTTAACTTGCTCGCAAACTCTGACTCCGCCCTCAAGTTTTACCCCGGCAACCCCTGCCTCTTTCAATAATCTGATACTGCTCTCAAGTGCTAACTGGGTTGATGCTTCATAGGAGCCAAAGGGGAGATCAGCAATTACTAGAGCTCTCTCTGAGCCTTTAACTACAGCTCGAGATAGCGAGATTAATTCACTTAAGGTAACTGGGATGGTGTTCTCATGGCCTAGAAAGTTATTACCTGCGCTATCTCCAACAAGCAGTATCGGCACCCCGGCCTGATCAAAGACTGAGGCCATCGTTGAGTCATAGGCAGTGAGCATGGCAAAGGGCTTACCTGATTTCTTCCAGGCAGCTAGATCTAAAACGGTATAGCGGGCCATTTACTTTCCTTCCTCGAGGCCAAGTGCGGTCCCCGGGATTACAAGTGCGAGTCTATCGGTACTCTTGAACTATGCCTACAGCCAAGAGCGCTCCGCTAAGAATTGCGATGGCCCAGATCAATCCTGTCCTTGGTGATTTAGAGGGCAATAGCCAATTAATTCTTGGCGCAGTTAAAGAGGCGCTAGTAAGCGGGGCTGATGTAGTTCTCTTCTCTGAGATGGTTTTAACTGGCTATCCAGTTGAGGACCTTGCCCTAAGGCCTGCATTTCAAAGCGCTTCGAGAAGGCGAGTTAATGAACTAGCAGAGCAGATAGAAAAAATTGGAGGCGGAGAGCTCTTAACCATTATTGGATATCTAGACCATAATGAAAAGCCTGAAAATGCTCTAGCTGCAATCCATCGAGGAAAAGTTGTTGGTAAATATGTCAAACACCACCTACCAAATTACGGCGTCTTTGATGAGTTTAGAAATTTTGGGCAGGGAGATAAGAGCCTAGTAATTCGCTTTGGCTCTATCGATATCGCGCTAGCAATCTGTGAAGATATCTGGCAAGAAGGTGGCCCAGTTGCCAATTTAAGTAAGGCAAATCCTGGAATTTTGCTCGTTGCCAATGGCAGCCCTTTTGAGCGGGATAAAGATGGAGTAAGGCTAGATCTTGCAAGAAAGAGAGTTAAGCAATTGGGCTGCCCTCTGGTCTATCTCAATATGGTTGGGGCTCAGGATGATCTAGTTTTTGATGGCGGTTCATTTGCTCTGGATAGCGCGGGAGGAGTAATTGCAAAATCTGAACAATTTGAAAGCTCGCTAAATATTGTTGATATTGAATGCGAGATAGAAAGTGGTTCTCCTGATCTGGTTTTGAGCGGAGCAATCAAGAAAGATAAAGGGGCAGCAAGAACTCTGATTTCTCCATCGCTTTCTGATGAGGAAGAAATCTGGAGGGCGCTAGTAGTTGGACTAAAAGATTATGTCTCTAAGAATAGTTTTAAATCTGTCGCCCTTGGCCTCTCAGGCGGAATTGATTCAGCACTCACCGCAGCATTGGCAGTTGATGCCCTTGGCAAAGAGAGCGTCTATGGCCTACTTATGCCAAGTAAGTATTCATCAACGCACTCGATATCAGATGCTAAAGAGTTGGCTGAAAATCTCGGTATTGGCTATGAGATTATTGAAATTGCTGGAATTGTTGCTAGCTTTCAAAGCGCGATTGAGCTCTCAGGCCTTGCTGAAGAAAATATCCAAGCCCGAGTTAGAGGCTCGCTACTAATGGGACTTTCAAATCAGCGAGGTCATTTAATCCTTGCAACAGGTAATAAGTCAGAGCTAGCTGTTGGCTATTCAACGCTATATGGCGATGCGGTAGGCGGCTTTGCTCCGATAAAAGATATCTTCAAAGTAGATATCTGGCGCCTTGCTAGATGGCGCAATAGCCAGGCCGGGGGCAAGGGGCTGATTCCAGTTAACTCAATTGAGAAGGCGCCAAGTGCGGAGTTATCTCCAGGCCAAAAAGATAGCGACTCACTTCCAGATTATGAGCTCCTTGATCAAGTATTGAAGCTCTATATTGAGAAAAACATTGATGCCACAAAGATCATTGCATCAGGCTTTGATAAAGCCATCGTTGATCGGGTGGTAGCAATGGTTGATAGAGCTGAATATAAGAGGCGTCAATATCCACCTGGGCCTAAAGTCTCACTAATTGCATTCGGTAAAGATAGACGTTTGCCAATGACGTCAAGGTGGCGGGAGAGTTAAAAGGATTGCCCGCCAACTCTGTAGTGGTTAAAGATGTAGAGGCAATGAGTGATATCGATGAATCAGAACAATTTGCTATCTAGGGCTCATTTTTAAGCCTAGTTAACATAGCCGTAACTAAAGGCGGGCATTATGCCCCCATGGCTAAAGAAGATATTGAGATAGCAAAGCAGAAGGAATTTGTCCTTCGCACCCTAGAAGAGCGCGATATTCGCTTTGTTCGCCTCTGGTTTACCGATGTACTGGGATTTCTAAAATCTGTCGCTATTGCTCCGCCAGAGCTTGAAAATGCCTTTGCAGAGGGAATTGGCTTTGATGGCTCTGCAATTGAAGGGTTTGCTCGCGGTAGTGAATCAGATATGTTGCTAAGTCCAGATCCTGCAACATTTTCTATTCTTCCGTGGCGAACCGAAAAACCTGGGGCTGCCAGAATTTTCTGTGATATCGCACTTCCTGATGGATCTCCATCTCCAGCAGATTCAAGAAATGTTTTAAAGAGAGTTTTAGAAAAAGCTGCCAAGATGGGATATACCTGCTACACCCATCCTGAGATTGAATTCTTCCTATTTAAAGATGCTCCAGCCTCTGGAGTAAAACCAATCCCAGTTGATGCTGGGGGATATTTTGATCAGACTCCAATTGCAATTGGCCAAGATTTTCGCAGGCAAGCAATTACTCTGCTAGAGGCGATGGGGGTCTCTGTTGAATTTAGCCATCATGAGGTAGCTCCAGGGCAGCAGGAAATTGATCTGCGATATGCAGATGCGCTAAGTACTGCCGATAATATAATGACATTTCGCCATATCATTAAAGAAGTTGCACTTGATCAAGGATGTCATGCATCATTTATGCCAAAGCCCTTTACCGAACACCCTGGTTCAGGAATGCATACCCACTTCTCACTCTTTGAAGGTGAGAAGAATGCCTTTTATAAAGAGGGATCAACAAGTGGGGAGCTATCAAATGTTGGTAAATCATTTATTGCCGGAATTATTAAACATGCGCCAGAATTTATTGCAGTTACTAATCAGTGGGTTAACTCCTATAAACGCCTCCATGGCGGGGGAGAGGCTCCAGCGAAGATAAGTTGGGGCGCCGAAAATCGTGATGCGATGATAAGAATTCCGCGCTATAAACCAAATAAAGAAAACTCAACGAGAATTGAATTTAGGGCCCCAGACTCTGCCTGTAATCCCTATCTAGCATTCGCTGTCACTATTGCTGCAGGACTTAAGGGCGTTGAGAGCGGCTATGAATTGGGTGAGCAGGCCAGCCCCGCGAGCCTTCCCGCCGATCTAAATGAGGCGATTTTGGCGATGCAGGGAAGTGAATTGGTAAGGCAGTGCCTAGGTGAGCATCTCTTTGATTACTTCCTTCGTAATAAGAGAGCTGAATGGCTGGAGTACTCCAAGCAGGTTACCGCCTTTGAAGTTGATCGCTATTTGCCAGTGTTATAAGGCCTTGGCTAACCTTAGCTCCATGTTACGCAGCGAATTATTACTCCTAGCTCTTCTGAGCACACTCCTTCTTCGCTGCCGTGGCGAGGCCAAATAACCGGTCTCCTCGCTTCGGGGTTTTAACGCACCGGTTATCGGTAGCAAAGAAACCTAAAAAACAATAAGGAGTATAGAAGTGAATTTTCCAAAGCAAGAAGCCTCAAAGATGGCTAAGCATCGCTACTCATCTTTTATTCCAATCAAATTAGATGATCGCACCTGGCCAAGTAAGACGATGAAAGAGGCGCCCAAGTGGTGCTCGGTAGATTTAAGAGATGGCAATCAAGCCCTCATTGATCCAATGGATGTCCCTAGAAAATTAGCGATGTTTAGCCTGCTAATCAAGATGGGCTATAAAGAGATTGAAGTTGGCTTTCCTAGCGCAAGCCAGACTGATTTTGATTTTGTTAGAAAAATTATTGAAGATGGATTGATTCCAGATGATGTAACTATTCAAGTCTTGACTCAGGCTAGAGATACTTTAATTAGAAGAACATATGAATCTTTAGTTGGGGCAAAGAGCGCAGTAGTTCATCTCTATAACTCAACCTCAACTCTTCAGCGCAGAGTGGTATTTGGGCAAGATAAAGAAGGAATTAAGAAGATTGCAGTAGATGGAGCTAAGTTATGTAAAGAGTTAGTTTCAACTCTGCCAGATACCAAGATCTCCTTTGAATACTCACCTGAGTCCTACACCGGCACTGAGCTGGAATTTGCCCTCGAGGTCTGTAACGCTGTTAATGACATCTGGCAGCCAACCCCGACTCATAAGAGCATTATCAATCTCCCAGCAACTGTTGAGATGGCCACCCCTAATGTTTATGCCGACTCGATTGAGTGGATGGGGCGTAATTTAAAGTATCGAGATTCGATAGTACTAAGTCTTCACCCACATAATGATCGCGGAACTGGAGTTGCTGCGGCAGAACTTGGATATCTTGCGGGAGCAGATCGCATTGAAGGAACGCTATTTGGCAATGGCGAGCGGACTGGAAATGTCTGTTTAGTAACTCTTGGGCTTAATTTATTGAGCCATGGCATAGATCCGATGATTGACTTTAGTGATATTCCAGAGATTAGAAGGACTGTTGAGTATGTAAATCAATTAAGAGTTCCGGAGCGTCATCCCTATGGCGGAGATCTGGTATTTACCGCCTTTAGTGGTTCTCATCAAGATGCTATTAAGAAAGGCTTTGAGCATCTAGAAAGAGATGCCAAGTCTGCCGGCAAGCAAGTCGATGATTTCACCTGGGCCGTTCCTTACCTGCCAATTGATCCAAAAGATATTGGAAGAAGCTATGAAGCAGTTATCAGAGTCAATTCTCAATCTGGTAAGGGCGGCGTTGCATATGTTATGAAGAGCGAGCATCAATTAGATCTTCCTAGAAGGCTACAAATCGAATTTAGTCATGTGATTCAATCTCATACCGAAGACCAAGGTGGCGAGGTATTTCCAGATCAGATGTGGAAGATATTTGTTGATGAGTATCTGCCAAGTGAAGATAATAGGTGGGGAAGATTTAGATTCACATCTCTTAATCAAAGTAGCTCTGCTGGCAAAGATGTTGAGTTAAGCGTTGATCTTCTTGATAATCAAAAGCAGATAACGCTTAAGGGAAGCGGTAATGGCCCTATCTCTGCATTCTGTAATGTGATGAAAGGCTATGGAGTTGATATCCAAGTAGCTGATTACTATGAACATGCTATGAGCGCTGGCGGAGATGCAAGCGCTGCTGCCTACCTTGAGTGCAGCGTTAATGGGGGAACTTATTGGGGCGTTGGAATTGATCCATCAACGACCACCGCATCGCTAAAAGCGGTGATTTCTGCGGTCAATCGCGCACTTCGATAACTATCTGCTCTAAGTTGTGCCTGTGGCGCTCTATCGTGATGAGGCAGTTGTTATTAGAACCCAGAAGCTTGGGGAGGCAGATCGCATCGTCACCCTCTTTTCAAGGCAGCGCGGTCGTATAAGAGCTGTTGCAAAGGGAGTTAGAAGGACTAAATCAAAGTTTGGCGCAAGGCTTGAGCCAGCTAGCTATGTCGATATCCAGTTATACACCGGAAAGACCTTTGATGTTGTTACTCAAGTTGAAGCTATTGAAAATTATGGCGATGTTATCTCTGGTGATTATCAGAGGTGGACTATTGCCTCTGCGATTCTAGAAACCGCTGAGCGTTTTACAAATAATGAGGGAGAGCCAGCGCTCCAACAATTTCTCCTTCTAACTGGCGCACTTAAATCACTTGCTCATCAGAGCCATGATCCATCACTCATTCTTGATGCCTATCTACTTCGATCACTCTCAATTGCTGGTTATGCCCCATCGATGACAATTTGCTCAAGGTGTGAAGCGCCAGGGCCACATAAATACTTCTCGCTAGTTGGCGGAGGATCAGTCTGTTTAGATTGTCGACCCTCTGCCTCAGCAACGCCAGCTCTTGAAACTCTTCAATTGATGTCTGATCTAGTAAGCGGTGATTGGAAGGCAGCGGAGCAGAGCGAGCTAAAAAATCGCAGGGAGGCATCTGGCTTAATTGCCGCATACCTGCAATGGCATCTGGAGCGAAACTTGCGCTCACTTCCCATGGTTGAAAGAGTCATCTTATGAAAGCGCCCAAAATTGCTAAGGAAAAAATTCCTCACCATGTTGCTCTTGTTATGGATGGAAATGGCAGATGGGCTAAAGCGCGCGGCCTTGCAAGAACAAAGGGGCATGAAGCTGGAGAGGCTGCCTTATTTGATGTAGTCCAAGGGGCAATTGAAATTGGAGTAAAAGAGCTATCAGCCTTTGCTTTCTCAACGGAGAATTGGCGGAGATCTCCTGATGAAGTGAAATTCTTAATGGGCTTTAATCGCGATGTTATTAGGCGCAGGCGAGATCAGATGAATGAGATGGGGGTAAGGATTCGCTGGGTTGGCGCCCCAAAGCGGCTATGGAAGTCGGTAATTGAAGAACTTGAGATTGCTCAGGAGCTGACTAAGAAAAATAAAGTTTTAACCTTAAATATGTGTATTAATTATGGGGGAAGAGCAGAGATTGCATCTGCAGCCCAAGAGATAGCAAGAGATGTAGCAAAGAAGAAAATCAAAGCAGATCAGATAAATGAGCGTCTCTTTTCTAAATATCTAGATGAGCCAGGGATGAGCGAGGTTGATCTATTCTTAAGATCTTCAGGTGAGCAGAGAACATCAAACTTTTTAATCTGGCAGTCGGCTTATGCTGAGTTAGTCTTTATGGATGTGCTCTGGCCCGATGTGACTAGGCAGACGCTCTGGCAGGCAATAGAGATTTATTCAAAACGTGATCGCCGATTTGGAAAGGCTTGATATGAGTAAAAGTAATGTGCAATTCTGGTTTGATCCAATCTGTCCTTGGGCATTTATGACATCGCGCTGGCTATTAGAAGTTGAGAAGATTAGAGATATTTCCATCACCTGGAATCTATTTAGCCTAGCCCATCTAAATAAAGATAAAGAGCTAGCGCCGGAATATAAAGCAAGGCTCATTCGCTCCTGGCAGACAACAAGAGTTATTGCTGCTGCGCAAGAGAAAAACGGTAAAGAGATAACACTTCCGCTCTATAGCGTTATCTCATCAAGAATTCACTTAAAGAAAATGGATGTAGGCCAGGATCTATTTACCCAAGCTCTTAAAGAAGTTGGCGCAGATGAAAATCTAGCTAGCGCAGAGAGTGATTCCAGCTTTGATAAAGCAATTGTTGCTAGCCATGAGGCAGGAATAGCACTAGTTGGAAGTGATGTGGGGACTCCAATTATTGCCGTAGAGGGAACGGCATTTTTTGGTCCAGTAATTTCTCCTGCTCCAAAGGGAGAGGAGGCTGGCAAGTTATGGGATGGAGTATTACTTGCAGCAAGCTACCCAGGATTTTTTGAAATTAAGAGAAGCAGAAGCGTTGGCCCAATCTTTGATTAGAGCCTAAATACTGATTTATTTGAGTTCAGCAGGGTAAATGTCAACCAAATTCTCTTAACTCTCTAGGCAGGCAGATCGGCAGGGGTGGGGGCAGTTAATAGCGCCCCGCAATCTGCGCAACTTGCATTATCAAGCAAATACATCTCAATCTCATAGTTCTCAGGATTAAAAGATGCAGTTATATTTATTAAAGTGCTCTCGCAATATGGGCATATTGGCGTGGGAATCCCACGGATATCACCCATTCTCTTCTTCCTCATGCTCATGATCATGTTCATCGCCATGTTCATCGCCATGTTCATCGCCATGTTCATCGCCATGTTCATCGCCATGTTCATCGCCATGTTCATCGCCATGTTCAATTCCTGATTCGTGGCCGTGAACATGTACAGCTTCTAACTGACTAACTAAGCCCCACATAATGAGAACACCAACAATTGTTGACACTAGCGTCCAACGAGATTTATGACGAGCATGTGCCTCGGGCAAGAT
>Ga0164293_10000237_pt1 | contig 41244 bp, 40 predicted proteins | sample GEODES118metaG_FD_111487 | JGI IMG/M metagenome (GOLD analysis project Ga0164293, IMG submission 111487) | Eutrophic lake water microbial communities from Lake Mendota, Wisconsin, USA - GEODES118 metaG | ecosystem: Environmental > Aquatic > Freshwater > Lake | place: USA: Lake Mendota...
CCCATGATCAGGCTGATCTGCGGGATCACGCCCGAGGCCATGACGTTGCGCTGAAACACCTCGGCATAACCGCCCAGCGAGGCCACGCCCTCCTGGATACGTGCACCGCCGGAGTCGTTGAGCCCGATCACCGGCGCGCCGACCTTCATGGCCTGGTCCATGACCTTGCAGATCTTCTCGGCGTGCGACTCGGACAACGCGCCACCGAAGACGGTGAAGTCCTGGCTGTAGACGAAGACGAGGCGGCCGTTGATCATGCCGTAGCCGGTGACAACGCCGTCGCCGGGAATCTTGTTGTCCTCCATGCCAAAGTCCGTGCAGCGGTGCTCCACGAACATGTCCCACTCTTCGAAGGTGCCAGCATCCAGCAGCACTTCCAGGCGCTCACGCGCGGTGAGCTTGCCCTTGGCGTGCTGGGCCTCAATGCGCTTGGCACCGCCGCCTAGGCGGGCTGCGGCGCGCTTTTTTTCGAGTTGTTCAAGAATGTCTTGCATGGGGTCCTTCTTTGAAAGGCTTGGGGAAAATAAAGCAAAGGCTCAATGAATATGAGCGGCGAGAAGTTGACGGGCGGCGGTCGAGGCGGGCAAGCGGCCCTGCACGACCTCGGTGGTGATGCCAGGAAGCAATTGGCTAACAGCCGGGTTCTGCCGGAAGGCGAGCTTGAGGCCAGCATCCACACGCTCCCACATCCAGGCCAGCGACTGCTGTTGACGGCGTTGGGCCAGCTGTCCGTTGGCGGTCTGCAAAGCGCGGTAGCGGCTCACGGCTGTCCAAAAGTGGTCTACCCCCTGGGCATGCAAGGCGCTGATCTTGACCACCTGGGGATGCCACTGCGCCTCGTTGTGATGGGCGTGGTCCGGATTGCCATGCATACCGAACAGGCGCAGTGCGCTGGTGATCTGCGCTTCAGCGCGTGTGGCGGCGTGGGAATCAATGTCGGCCTTGTTGATCACCACCAGATCGGCCAGTTCCATCACGCCCTTCTTGATGGCCTGCAGGTCATCGCCGGCATTGGGCAGTTGCATGAGCACGAACATGTCGGTCATGCCGGCCACGGCGGTCTCGCTCTGGCCTACACCCACGGTTTCGACAATGACCACGTCGTAGCCGGCAGACTCGCAGACCAGCATGGCCTCGCGGGTCTTCTCGGCCACGCCGCCCAGCGTGCCACTCGACGGGCTGGGCCGAATGTAGGCCTTCTCGTGCACCGAGAGATGCTCCATGCGCGTCTTGTCACCCAGGATGGAGCCGCCCGAGATGGTGGACGAGGGGTCGATGGTCAGCACCGCCACCCGGTGGCCCAGGGAAATGAGGTACAGGCCCAGCGCCTCGATGAAGGTGGACTTGCCCACGCCGGGCACGCCGCTGATGCCTATGCGAAAGCTCGTGCCCGTGTGCGGCAAGATGGCAGTCAGCAGCTCGTCGCCCTGGCCGCGGTGGTCAGCGCGGGTGGATTCGAGCAGGGTGATGGCCTTGGCCATGGCTCGCCGCTGCGCCGCTGATGGGCCGTGCAGCAAGGCTTGGACGATGGCCTCAGGCGTCATGCCGGGTACCCCACCCTGTGACCGCTCCGGGTCGCAGCTTCAACGCAATGCCACTTGCCGCAGATGCGGCCACAAGCCAGGCGCAGATCCAAAAATATCACCTCTAGCCCTCAGTGAATCAAAAATGACCGCCCATCGGGCAGCCGGTACCGCGAGAAATCGCGCACGTCCATGGTCATCACGTTGAGCGTGTTGGTGTCCTGCGCCAGCCAGACCAGCGAGGCATCGGCCAGGTCCATTTCGGTGCGCGGCGGTGCGGTGTAGCGGGCCATCAACTCGGCAAACTCGGGCAGGTCGGAGACATCGAAGGGATACACCACCACACCGCCTTCGGCCACCCAGCGCAGGTAGCGCTGCACGGCGCGGGCGCCCAGGAAATGCGTGACCTCGACCACGCAAGGCCAGGTGGTGGTCAGGTGCCAGCCCTGGGCCAGCAAGCCGGTGTAATGCCGGTGGCCGATGTCGCTGTCGTCAAACAGCGCGACCATGGGCCCGGTATCAATCAGGGCCAGGCTCACGGCGCGTCCTTGTCCGCATCCGGCTGCCAGGCCCGCCCGGCCTGCTTGGCCTCCTGGAAGGCCAGCCAATCGGCCCGGCTGGCATCCTGCTTGGCCTTGAGCTTGGCTCGGATGGCGGCCTTGGTCGGCGAGAGGTATTCGCTGCCTTCGGGCAAGGGCTCGCGCACTTCGGCCTGCACCTTGAGCAGCAGTTCGTAGGGATTTTGCCGGCCGAGTGCCTTCTCCAGGGCCGAGACGATGAACTGCGACTTGGTCACCCCCAATCGCTTGGCGGCAAGCTCCAATTCCTTTTCGAGCAAGGGTTCAAGGCGAACAGAGACAGCCATAGAAGACTCCGAAAAAGCAATACCGTATTACTGTATCACGCTCTTCATGCCAGTGCCTTCCTGATTTGCTCCAGCACATCCTTGGCGCTGGCCGGAATCGGCGTGCCTGGCCCGTACACGCCCTTGACGCCCGCCTCGTACAAAAAGTCGTAGTCCTGACGCGGGACCACACCGCCAACGAACACGATGATGTCATCGGCGCCCTGCTTCTTGAGCTCGGCAATGATGGCCGGCACCAGGGTTTTGTGACCGGCGGCCAGGGTGGACACGCCCACGGCGTGCACGTCGTTCTCGATGGCTTGGCGGGCACATTCCTCGGGCGTCTGGAACAGCGGGCCCATGTCCACGTCAAAGCCCAGGTCGGCAAAGGCGGTGGCCACCACTTTGGCACCACGGTCGTGGCCGTCCTGACCGAGCTTGGCGATCATCACGCGAGGGCGGCGGCCCTGCTGCTCGGCAAATTCGCTGATTTCTTTTTTCAGGGTCTCCCAGCCTTCGGCCGAGTCGTAGGCAGCTGCATACACACCGGTCACCTTTTGTGTGTCGGCGCGGTGGCGGCCAAAGACTTTTTCAAGCGCATCGCTGACCTCTCCCACAGTGGCCCGCAGACGAATGGCCGCGATGGACAAGGCCAACAAATTGCCCTGCCCGCTCTCGGCGGCGGCGGTCAGCGCGTCCAAAGCTTTTTGCACCGCCGCGCGATCACGGCTGGCGCGGATTTGCTGCAGGCGCGCGATCTGCCCGTCACGCACCTTGACGTTGTCCACCTCCAGGATATCGACCGTGTCTTGCGTCTTGAGCTTGTACTTGTTGACGCCGACGATCACGTCTTTGCCCGAGTCGATACGGGCCTGCTTTTCAGCGGCGGCGGCCTCGATCTTGAGCTTGGCCCAGCCGCTGTCGACCGCTTTGGTCATGCCGCCCATGGCCTCGACCTCTTCGATGATGGCCCAGGCCTGGTCGGCCATGTCCTGGGTGAGCTTTTCCATCATGTAGCTGCCGGCCCAGGGGTCGATCACATTGGTAATGTGTGTCTCCTCCTGGATGATGAGCTGCGTGTTGCGCGCGATCCGCGAGGAAAACTCGGTGGGCAGGGCAATGGCTTCGTCAAAGCTGTTGGTGTGAAGCGACTGCGTGCCGCCAAACACCGCGGCCATGGCCTCGATCGTGGTGCGCACGATGTTGTTGTAGGGGTCCTGCTCGGTCAGCGACCAGCCCGAGGTCTGGCTGTGCGTGCGCAGCATCAGGCTCTTGGGGCTCTTGGCGCCGAAGCCCTTCATGATGCGGCACCACAGCAGGCGCGCGGCGCGCATCTTGGCCACCTCCAGGTAGAAGTTCATGCCCACCGCCCAAAAGAAGGAGAGGCGCCCGGCAAAGTCGTCCACATCCAGGCCCTTGGCGGTGGCGGTCTTCACATACTCCTTGCCGTCGGCCAGGGTGAAGGCCAACTCCAGCGCTTGGTTGGCGCCGGCTTCCTGCATGTGGTAGCCCGAGATCGAGATCGAGTTGAACTTGGGCATGTTCTGGCTGGTGTACTCGATGATGTCGCCGATGATCTTCATCGACGGCTCGGGCGGGTAGATGTAGGTGTTGCGCACCATGAACTCTTTCAGAATGTCGTTCTGAATCGTTCCTGAGAGCTGGTCCTGGCGCACGCCCTGCTCTTCGGCGGCCACCACATAGCCGGCCAGCACCGGCAGCACCGCGCCGTTCATGGTCATGGAGACGCTGACCTTGTCCAGCGGGATCTGGTTGAAGAGGATCTTCATGTCCTCCACCGAGTCGATGGCCACGCCGGCCTTGCCCACGTCGCCGGTCACGCGCGGATGGTCGGAGTCGTAGCCGCGGTGCGTGGCCAGGTCAAAGGCCACCGACACCCCTTGGCCGCCAGCGGCCAGCGCCTTGCGGTAGAAGGCATTCGATTCCTCGGCGGTGGAAAAGCCGGCGTATTGACGAATCGTCCAGGGCCGCACCGCATACATGGTAGCCTGCGGGCCGCGAATGAAGGGCTCGAAGCCCGGCAATGTATTGGCATGCGGCAGATCGGCCGTGTCCTCGGCCGTGTACAGCGGCTTGACCGTGATGCCATCGGGCGTGACCCAGTTCAAGGCCGACACATCGCCACCGGGAGCTGACTTGGCCGCAGCTTTTTGCCACGCCTCCAGGTTGGCGGGCGTGAATTCGGAGGGCTTCTTGGAGTCGCTCATGGCCATCTCTCTCGTGTAGTACTTTCAGGAGCTTGCGCGAGGCCAGGCAATCAAGGCCTCGGGCTAAGCGGTGAGGCCCGGCACACCGGATCCCCATTCGGTTTGAACTGGACCGGAGTCTACCTCATTCATAATTATTGATGCAAAATTAAATTTCGTGTAAGCTTTGCCCATGGCCGCCCTCGCACCCCTGAGTTCCCGTGCCCTCTATGAAGAGGTGGCGGAGCTGCTGCGCGAGCGCATTTTTCGGCAGGAGCTCAAGCCCGGCAGCTGGATCGACGAGCTCAAGCTGGCCGAGGAATACGGCATCAGCCGCACCCCCCTGCGCGAAGCACTCAAGGTGCTGGCCACCGAAGGCCTGGTCACCATGAAGCTGCGGCGCGGCGCCTATGTGACCGAGGTATCAGAGCGCGACCTGGCCGAGGTCTATCACCTGCTGGCCTTGCTCGAAAGTGATGCCGCCAGCGTGGCGGCCCAGCGCGCCAGCCCGCAGCAAATGCGCGAGCTGCAGGACCTGCATCAAGGTCTGGCCGCTGCGGCGAGCGACCGAGAAGAGTTTTTCCGCATCAATGAGGCCTTCCACCGCAAGCTACTGGCGGTGGCTGACAACCGCTGGCGCGAGCAGATGGTCAACGACCTGCGCAAGGTCATGAAGCTCAACCGTCACCACTCGCTGCTCAAAACCGGGCGTATCGCCGAGTCTTTGGCCGAGCATGAAGCCATCATGCAGGCACTGCAGCAGCGCAACGCGGCTGCGGCCGCCGAGCGCATGCAAGAGCATTTCCGCAACGGCTTGCAAGCAGCGGGCTGAAGGACTCAGCCGCAGCCGCGGACCGCTTCAAAGCCAAAGCTGAAAAAACTGGGCCTGCCCCATGGCGGGGTCGAGTTGGTAAGGCGCAAAGCCCAGCTTCTCGTACAGGGCGATGGCGCTGCGATTACCCGAGAGCACCTCCAGGGTCAGCTTGCAAGCGCCACGGCGGTGCGACACCTCGATCACCCGCTCCAGCATGAGCCGGCCCACGCCCGCACCGCGGTGCGAGGCGATCACCACCACGTCGTGCACATTGACCAAGGGCCTGCAGGCGAAGGTCGAGAAGCCCTCAATGCAATTGACCAATCCCACCGGTTTTTCGCCGTCATAAGCAATGACACTGAAGGCCGCCGGTCGGGCCGCCAATTGAGCCGGCAGGTTGCTTCGCGCAAAATCGCTGAGCGCTTGCCCACCCCCGGCGCTGTCGCGCGCGTAGGCGTCCAGCAGATCGACCAATTCGGCGGCCTGACACGGGTCGAGGTAATCGACCTCGCGCACCTGCAGCGTGCTCATCGCGGAGCCAAAGCTTGGGCCATGCGCTCGGCACAGGCCTGGGCCAAGGCGCCATCCTGGGCCTCGACCATGATGCGCAGCACCGGCTCGGTACCACTGGCACGAATCAGGATGCGACCGCTGTCGCCCAACTCAGTCTCGACTTGCTCCCGCTGCGCCTGAAGGCCAGCATGGGTCTGCCAGTCCTGCCCCGGGGACAAGCGGACATTGATCAGTGTTTGAGGAAACAGGCGCACCTCTGCCAGGAGCTCAGCCAGCTTGCGTCCGCTGCGGGCGCAGGCCTGCAGCACCTGCAAGGCACTGACCAGGCCGTCTCCTGTGCTGTGCCGGTCCAGCGCCAGCAAATGCCCCGAACTCTCGCCACCCAACAGCCACTTGCGCCGCTCCAACTCCTCCAGCACATAGCGGTCACCGACCTTGGCCCGCACGAAACCAACGCCCCGCTGCTTGAGGGCCAACTCGACCGCCAGGTTGGTCATCAGGGTTCCGACCGCGCCAGGCACGGCCTCACCACGCTCTAGGCGCTCGCAGACCATCAGGTAGAGCAACTCATCGCCGTTGAACAAACGGCCCTGCCCGTCGACCATCTGCAGCCTGTCGGCATCGCCATCGAGAGCCACGCCATAGTCGGCGCCGTGCTGCCTGACCAGCTCTATCAAGGCCTGGGGATGGGTCGCGCCGACCTCGCGATTGATGTTGAGCCCGTCGGGCGCGCAGCCTATGCGCACCACCTCGGCCCCCAACTCATGAAACACCGCCGGCGCAATTTGATAGGCCGCGCCATGGGCCGCATCGACTGCGATCTTCAGGCCCTTGAGGGTCAAATCTGCCGCAAAAGTGCTTTTGCAGAACTCCACATAGCGCCCGGCGGCGTCGTCGAGCCGGCGTGTCTTGCCCAACTCTGCCGAGGCCGCCCAGGCCGGCGGCTGCTCCAGCATCGCCTCGACCTCGCGCTCCCAGTCATCGCCGAGCTTGCTGCCCTGGGCGCTGAAAAATTTGATGCCGTTGTCATCGAAAGGGTTGTGGCTGGCACTGATGACCACCCCCAGACTGGCGCGCTGGCTGCGGGTGAGATAGGCCACACCGGGCGTCGGCAGCGGCCCCAGCAGAACCACATCGACACCGGCCGAATTGAAGCCAGACTCCAGTGCACTTTCAAGCATGTAGCCAGAGATGCGGGTGTCCTTGCCGATGAGCACCGTCGGACGGGACTGGGTGCGCTTGAGCACCCGACCGACCGCGTGCGCCAGACGCAACACAAAATCTGGGGTGATGGGCGCCTGCCCCACAGTGCCGCGGATGCCGTCGGTTCCAAAGTACTGTCGTGTCATGCGTGCCTTTGCCTCTCGCTCGGACCCCGTACCGCACAAGGTCCCGAAAGGACAAATTCTAAAAGCCCGAAGGTGCGATGGCCGCAAAAAAACCGCCTTGCAACCAGTGCAAGGCGGCTGTGTTGGTGGGTCGTGCGTGACTCGAACACGCGACCAACGGATTAAAAGTCCGCTGCTCTACCGACTGAGCTAACGACCCGTTGCCTGTGGGCAGATCGCTATCTGTCGATCATTCCAGCTTGGCTGCGCCCGGGCTTCGTGAGCATCAGGCACAGCCAAAGATTATAGCGTGATTTTTTGGGAGGCCTGATTGGCGATGGCGTCGAGCACCCAACCGGCCGCGCACATGCCGAAAGTCGACGTCACGGCAACGGTCGAACCGTAGCCGTGACAGTTCAGGCTGCCGTCAGCGGGCAGGGCCACATCGCCTTCACAGACCTGCTCCGGTTGCACCACAGGCTCACGGCTGAACACGCAAGGCAGGCCCATCTGTTTGACCCGGGAAGCGCCATGGTGCTTGCGCAACTGGTAACGCAGCTGCGCCAGTAGCGGATCATGGGTGACCTCGGCCAGGTCGCCCAGCTCCACCTGGTGTGCATGGCGCTTGCCGCCGGCCGCGCCCACGCTGACCAAGGGCACGCCCTTGGCCATGGCCCAGGCCGCCATGGCAACTTTGGCACGAACCTGATCGCAGGCATCAATGATGGCCAGGGGTGCGTCTAGACGCGGGGCCAGGTCGGCCAAGGCCGGCCAGTTGGCCGCATCGACAAACTCTTCGATGGCATCGACCTGGCAGCCCGGGTGAATTTGCGCGATGCGCTCGCGCATGGCTTGTACCTTGGCTTGTCCCAAGGTAGCCGACAAGGCATGAATCTGCCGGTTGACGTTGGATTCAGCGATGTGGTCAAGGTCAATCAGGGTCAGTCGGACCACCCCGCTGCGGGCCAAGGCCTCAGCCGCCCAGGAACCCACCCCGCCGATGCCGACCACCACCACATGCGCTCGTGCGATGGCCTGCGCACCAAGTGGGCCGTAAAGGCGGGCCAGGCCGCCGAAGCGGCGCTGGAAATCGGCTTCTTCCTCAAACTGCCCAGCTACCAGCGAGGCCAGCGCCATCAGATGCTGCGCTCAAGGCGCCAGATCTGCCAGCACAGGCACAGAACACTGCCGGCGAAAATCCCAGCCAGGGCGAAAAAACTGTTCAGACTCAGTGTGGACAGGCCCGACAGGCCCTGCCCCACGGTGCAGCCCATGGCGGTCACGCCACCCACGCCCATCAGCACCGCGCCGATCAGGTGCAAGGCGGTGTCCTCGGTATCGCGAAAGCCTTCCCAACGAAATGACTTGCTCAGCACCGACCAGCAAGCCGAACCAGCAACCACTCCCACCACCAGGATGACGCCCAGGCTGAGCACCTTGCTCTTATCGCTAAAAAACACCAGCCAATCGAGGGTGTAGGCCATCGGCGCCACGAAGCTGAAGGCCTCGGCACGGCCCGAGTTGGTCGCCACAAAGACCTCCTCCAGAGTCTGAGGGTGCTCGTTGACGAAGCCGTAATGCCCGGTGAGCCACCACATCGCTACCACCAGCAGGCCTATGCCCAAACCGCCCAAAAGGTAGACAGGCTGCCTGAATTCGCGGTCGATCAAAGCCCATACAAGCAGCCCTAAGCCCAAGACCAGGCCCAGGGCCAAGCCCAGTTGCGAGGCGGCGACTCCGGTGAGCGGCTGCAGCACAGCAGCCAGCGTACCGGGAGCAGGCACAGCCAGCGCAGCCTGATCAACGGTAGCCACTCGCAAGACAGCCGTAACGCCCTTCATGGTGGCAAAGGCAGCCACCCCCATAACCACAAAGACGACCAGTGACTTGAGACTGCCGCCACCGATGCGAATCAGGGTCTTGCTGCCACAGCCCGATCCCAGCACCATGCCGATGCCAAAGAGGCCCCCGCCCAGCAGGGCCGACAGCCAAATAAAGCGCGGCGACGCATAAACCGTGCGGGCTGGATCAATCAGGCCCGTATACGCCATGGCCTGAAACCCAAGCATAGCCACACCAGCCGCCATGGCCCACATCCGCATGCGCGACCAGTCACCCATGCTGATGATGTCGCTGACTGCACCCATGGTGCAAAAGTGGGTACGCTGACCGATCAGGCCAAAGAGGAAGGCCAGGCCAAAGGCCAGGCCGAGCACCTGCTGCTGCAGGGCATTGAACTGCTGAATATCCATGAGCGAATTTTAGGCCGCTGGCGCACGGACCGCGAGCGGTCAGGCGCAATGCCGCGCAGAAATCAGGGCCGAAAGGGACCTATTTGAGCTTGGACAAGCGCTCCTTGGCAGTCGCCGCGGCTTCGTCCTGCGGATAGGTCTTGACCAGATCCTCCAGCGTGCGGCGCACCGTAGCGCGGGGCTCCTTGAGTTCGATCTGGGAATTGGCAATGGTCAACATCGCCTCCGCAGCACGAGGATGATCGGGCGCCAATTGCAGCATCCTGCGCAAGCTGCCCATGGCCTCCTTGTATTCACGGGTGGCGTACTGAGCATTACCCAGCCAGTAGAGCGCCGATGAGCGGTAGCCACTGGTCGGGTAGCGAGCTTGAAACTGCTCGAACGCGGTTCGTGCGGCCGCGAATTCGCCTTTACGCATAACGGCTAAAGCGGCATCAAAAGCACTGATCTCGGCCGGCAATGCCTCGAACTCCCGGCCGTCCACATTGACCTTCACCGGCTCGATGCGCCGGATGCGCGCTTCAACTCCGGAGCTGACATCGTTGACGTTGCGCTGCATCTCGCCGATATTGCTGCGCACACCATCGATGTTGCTGCGCACACCATCAATGTTGCTGCGCAAACCATCGATGGCCATCTGCAGATCGGCCTGACCGCGCTTCATGTCTTGCAGCCCGCGCTGCACCCCGGCCACAAAGTGAACCATTTGCTCGTTTTCGCCGCGCAGTTGGGTCAATTCACGGCGCAGGGTTTCCAATTGATTGGCCAATTCCAGCAAGCCTCGCCTAAGCTGCGACTGCTCGTCGGCAGACTTGGCCATGGCACTGCGCATGAGCTGAAGCGCCTCCTGCTGCTGTTGAGCCTGAGCCTGCGACTGCTGTGCCTCGGAGTTGCGACGAGCCTCTTCACTTTTGCGAAGTTCTTCGGTCACCACGGCCAAGGAGCGCCGCAGATTTTCCACCTGCGGCCGCAGCTTGATGATTTCCTGGCGCGCCTCATCGTCAGCAAAAAGGGCTGCCTGGGCGCCCAGGGACACCGTCATCAGAACCAGGGCCGCGGCCCGCCGCATCGAGAAGGCAGCCATGTCTGTCACCGATAGGTAATTTCAGCGCGACGATTCTTTTCGAAGGACGCCTCGTCGGCTCCGCTGGCAGCCGGTTTTTCCTTGCCAAAGCTCACAGCCTCAACCTGACCCTCTCCGACGCCCAGCAAAACCAGACGGCGGCGAACCGCCTCGGCGCGCTTTTGACCGAGTGCCAGGTTGTACTCACGTCCGCCCCGCTCGTCGGTATGCCCTTCGACCGCGATCGTGCGACTCTTGTTGGTGGACAGGAAGCGGGCATGACTCTCGATCACCGCCTCGCCCTCGGGCCTGATGACGAAACTGTCAAAGTCGAAATAGATCACCCTTGCGAGCTGGGTAGGCGCAGCTGCCGGCGCATTGCGGGGGGTGAGCTCCACTGGCACCACAGCGCGGCTTTGCGCGCCGCCTGCAGAGGCGCCCGCGTTGCTGCTGGAGGGACCCGAGCCTTGGGCGGCTGCGCGCGCTGCCGCTGCATCGGCCGCAGCGGAGCTGGCCGCAGAGCGGTCCTCAACCGGCACGTCATTGAGCTTGACACTCGACCCGCAAGCCGCAAGCGCTAGGCTCAAGGCGATCAGACCGATGTATTTGTAGCTGTTGCCTCTCATCATCAACTCCTCCTATTAAAAACTGTCAATCCAGGGCCGAGCCAGCATAACCTAGCGAACAAACGGCCCCCAATCGGGCTCGCGGATGTCGCCACTTTGGCCCGAAAGACGGGCCTTAATGCGCCCGTCCAGGGTAGTGGTCATCAGAGCCTCGCGCCCCTGCTGCACGGTGGCATAAAGAACGAGGCGGCCGTTGGGTGAAAAACTCGGGCTTTCGTCACTGGCCGTGTCGGTCAGCGCTGTGATGGCCGAGCTGGCCAGGTCCATCAGATGCAGCTTGTAAGCGCCGCCAACCCGAGAAATAAAGGCCATGGTCTTGCCGTCAGGGCTGAGCGCCGGCGAGATGTTGTAGTTGCCACCGAAGGTCACCCGCTCTGCGCTGCCCCCACTGCTGGGCATGCGGTAGATTTGGGGGGAACCGCCGCGATCGCTCACAAAATAGATCCAGCGCCCATCCGGAGAACAGGTCGGCTCGGTATCAATGCTGCTCGACTGCGTCAGGCGCCTGGGCTCGCCCCCGCCGGAGGCATCCATCACATAAATCTGAGATCCGCCATCGCGGCTGAGCGTGGCGACGATCTGGCGGCCGTCAGGCGTCCAGGCCGGGGCACTGTTAGAGCCCCTGAAGTTGGCCAGCAGACGCCTGCGTCCAGAGGCCAGCTCATGGGAGTAAATCACTGGCTTGCGTGACTCAAAGGATACGTAGGCCAGTTGCGCGCCAGTCGGCGACCATGAAGGAGAAATGAAGGGTTCGGGGCTGGCGAAGGCAGACTGGGCATTTTCGCCATCAGAGTCGGCCACCCAGAGGTTGTAACGCTGGGCCGAACGTGTCACATAAGCGATACGGGTGGCAAAGACGCTCTTGTCTCCGGTCAGCTTTTCATAAATGAAATCGGCGATACGGTGCGCCACCAAGCGCATTTCAGACGGCGGGACGGCAAAGGACTGACCACCGAGGTCAGCGCCCCGAACCACGTCCCAGAGCCGAAAACGCACGTCATAAGTGCCGTTGGCCAAGGCCAGCACGCTTCCGGCTACTGCAAAATCTGCCCCCTTTTGGCGCCACAGGCTGGCGTTGAGGGCGGTGGTTTCATCCACGTTGACGCCAGCCGCATCCACCGAGCGGAACACACCGCTGCGTTCAAGGTCGGCGCGCACAATGGCGCTGATTTTGTGGGGCGCGGACGCCTCCCCCCGCAAGAGCGGCAAGGCAATCGGCAACTGGGCCGCCCCCAGACCGGAGACCTCCACGCGAAACTGCGCCAAGGCTGGCGCTGCGGCGGTCAGCAGGCCACAGGCTCCCGCACTCAACAGCCACCGGCGCCGCTGTGGGCCTGAATTCATCAATTCATTGAGATTGTTCTTTTGCACCTTGACGACTCAAACAATAAAGCTCGAAATACTTCCCAAACGCTGCTTGGGCCTGCATGGTACACACTGCGAAGCCCATTGCACCATCGAGAAAACCCAAACGAAATAGATAGCTGCGCAAAAAGGCGGCCAGCCCCGAAACCGCTGCCCGGCCCATGGAGGCCGATTGGCCCCGGGCATGGCGCTGGCGCGCCCAATCACGGCTGTAGCGCTCGAGTTTGCGCCAGTAGTGGTCGGGCGTGGGGTAACTGTAGTGCAGCAGGGGGTGGCGCAGACGCAGGATCCGCACCCCTGGCTCCACCGTTCGCAATGACTCATGCACCAGATCGTCACTGAACCGCGCCTGACCCCGCCTGAACAGGCGCAGCACATGGTCCGGAGTCCAGCCGCAATGCCGAATCCAGACGCCACAAAACTGCGTCAGCCGAGGGATCTCGAAGGCCACGGATTCGTCGGCATGAAGCCTGAGTTGGTCCTCGATTTCAGCCCGTAATTCGGGCGATACGCGCTCATCGGCGTCCAGGGAGAGCACCCAATCGCCCTGGGCCAGGTCCAGCGCCCGGTTCTTCTGCGGACCAAAACCGGGCCAGTCGGCAAGTTGGCTCACCTCAGCGCCTTCTGATCGCGCAAGTTCGAGCGTCGAGTCGGTGCTGCCCGAGTCCAGAACGACCCGCTGATCTGCGAAAGATACAGACGCCAGACAGGCCTGGATGTTTCGGCTCTCGTTGAAGGTGATGACGGTAACGGACAACTTCGGCACGCTCGGGGGCAGGGCTGACCTGCCTGGGTTCAAGGCATGAGGTCCAGCATAGCAGAGCCGTCGCCCAGCCGGGAGCGGCGACTGCCGGATAATGCGCCCAGCATTGGCCGACCGACCGAACTCAAAAGCCGCAAGGACCGAGAAGCCAGGCAGACCCTGAGCAGCTCGGCCTGGCCAGCGGCTGAGGTATCTTTGCAAGCCCGGTCGGCCTTGCCCCAAGCTCTCGCCCATGACCACCTCTTCTGCCTATCAGCGTGCGCGCAGCCAATGGGCAAAAATCTGGCCCTACTTCAGTGCCTCCCGTGGCGCCTGGCTGCTGGCAGGCCTGGCCGCGGCGGTGGCAGCGGCGACAGAGCCGATGATTCCGGCCCTGCTCAAGCCACTACTGGATGGAGGGTTTCAGGGCTCGAGCCGGGTGCCCATGTGGCATGTTCCGGCTCTTTTGTTACTGGTTTTTGGCCTGCGTGCCGCAGCTGGCTTCATCTCGCAATACGCGCTGGCTCGCATCGTCAATCTGGGCTTGCAGAGAATTCGTGATGCCTTGTTCGCAAAAATGCTGCGGGCCCAACTGAGCCTGTACGAGGAACAAAGCGCCAGCACCCTGGCCAACACCGTGGTCTATGAGGTGCAAAACGGCTCTTCGATGCTGATCGGCTCGCTGGTGCGCGCGGTCCGCGATGCGCTGACCTTGCTGGCACTGGTGGGATACCTGCTTTACCTGAACTGGAAGCTGAGCCTGGTGGTGGCCCTGATCCTGCCGCCTCTTGGCCTGATGGTGCGCAGCCTGACGCGGCGGCTTTACCGGCTGACCCAGCAAACCCAGGTGGCCACCGACGAGCTGGCCTATGTGGTGGAAGAAAACGTACTGGCTCAGCGCGACATTCGTCTGCATGCGGCGCAAGGCCTGCAGATACAGCGCTTTGCACGCCTGAGCCACAAGTTGCGCCAACTTTCGCTCAAGACCACCGTGGCGAACGCCGGCATGAGCGCCATGGTCCAAATCCTGTCTGCGCTGGCACTCTCAGCGGTGATCTGCATCGCCTTGCTGCAGGGCGCTGGCGGTGACACCACGGCTGGCAGCTTCATGGCTTTCATCACCGCCATGTTGCTCTTGATTGCACCGATCAAGAGCCTGGCCGAGGTCAGCAGCCCCCTGACGCGGGGCCTGGCGGCCCTCGAAAGGGGCCAGGCACTGATTGATGAGGTGGCGGACGAACATGGCGGCGCACACTCAGCCAGACGTGCACAGGGGGATATTCGGCTGGAATCGGTCACCGTGCGGTACAAGGATGGAGCGCAAGCTGCACTCGAGCGAATCGACCTGCATGTGCGCGCTGGTGAAACCCTGGCTTTGGTGGGCAGCTCCGGCTCGGGCAAGACCACCCTCGCCCAACTCTTGCCACGGCTGCTCGAATGCAGCGAGGGGCGTGTATTGCTGGACGGCCAGGACATCACCCAGTGGAAGCTGGCCAGCCTGCGGGCCCAGTTTGCCTACGTCAGCCAGCATGTGGTGATGCTCAACGACAGCCTGGCCGTCAATGTCGCCCTGGGTCAGGAGCCCGACCGGGAACGGGTGCGCCTGTGCCTGCAGGCCGCCCGGCTCGAGCAACTGCTACTGGACTTGCCGCAGGGCATGGACACGGTTCTGGGGCACAACGCGATGCAACTGTCGGGCGGGCAGCGTCAGCGGCTGGCGATCGCCCGCGCCCTGTACAAGGATGCGCCCATTTTGATTCTGGATGAGGCCACCTCGGCGCTCGACAGTCAGTCCGAGCATGAGGTGCAAAAGGCGATCGAACGGGTCTGTGTCGGCAGAACCTCCCTGGTGATCGCCCACCGCCTGTCGACCATCGAGCATGCTGACCGCATCGTCGTGCTCGACAGCGGCAAGGTGGTGGAGACCGGAAGCCATCAGGAACTGCTGGCCCAGGGCGGCCACTACAGCCACCTGTACCGGCTCGGCTTCAAGCAGGGGTCGTCGCCGATCGAGGCCTGAGCAGGAGGCTGAAATCCGGCCAATGTCCGGCTCTACTCGCGCACCTCAAAGCAGCACGATGTCGTACTGTTCTTGGGGCAGCGCTGCTTCGGCTTGCAGGGAAATCGGCTTGCCGATGAAATCGGACAGACCGGCCAGGTGCTGGCTTTCCTCATCCAGAAACAGCTCGATGACCGCCGGCGCCGCCACCACCCTGAATTCCCGCGGATTGAACTGCCTGGCCTCGCGCAGGATCTCGCGCAGGATGTCGTAAGTCACGCTGCGCGCGGTCTTGACCACCCCTTTGCCCTGACAGGTCGGACAGGCCTCGCACAACTGATGCACCAGGGACTCACGGGTGCGCTTGCGGGTCATCTCCAGAAGGCCGAGGGCCGAGAACCCGTTGACCGTGGTCTTGACGCGGTCCCGGGCCAGCTGCTTCTTGAGCTCATCGAGCACCGCCTCACGGTGTTCAGCCCTGGCCATGTCGATGAAGTCCACCACCATGATGCCGCCCAGATTGCGCAGGCGCAGCTGGCGGGCGATCACCTGGGCTGACTCGAGGTTGGTCTTGAAGATGGTTTCTTCAAAATTGCGGGCTCCAACAAAGCCACCGGTGTTCACATCAATGGTGGTCAGGGCCTCGGTCTGGTCGATGATCAGATAGCCTCCAGACTTCAGCTCCACCCTGCGGCCAAGTGCACGGGCAATTTCCTCATCGATGTTGTGCAGGTCAAAAATCGGCCGCTCACCGGTGTAGGGAGCAATTTTCTTGAGCATCCCGGGCATGAACTCGGCCGCAAAAGCCTGCAGGACCTGATGCTGCTCGCGCGAATCGACCCGGATGAACTGCGTGGCCTGCGAGGCAATGTCGCGCAGGACGCGCTGCAGCAAGCTGAGGTCCTGATGCAGCAGCGAGGTAGGGGGCAGCCGCAGAGCCTGTCCACGGATATGCGCCCAGGTCTTGCACAGATAGGCGATGTCCTCGCTCAGTTCGGTGTCACTCGCGTCTTCGGCATTGGTGCGCAAAATAAAGCCACCCGCATCGCCGGCCAAGGCCTGCAGGCGCTGGCGCAGTTGCTCGCGCTGTTGCGGTGGAATTTTTTGCGACACGCCGATGTGCTTGTCCTGCGGCAGATACACCAGCAAGCGCCCGGCAATGCTGACCTGCGCACTCAGGCGAGCGCCCTTGGTGCCGATCGGGTCCTTGAGCACCTGAACCATGATGCTCTGGCCTTCGAAGACCTGCTTTTCAATCGGCAAGACCGGCTCGCCGCGCGCGCCCTCAGCGCCCTCCCCGTGTCGGCTGGCAATGCTGCTGAGCAGGTCTCCCACATGCAGGAAGCCGGCGCGCTCGAGCCCGATGTCGATGAAGGCCGACTGCATGCCCGGCAAGACCCGGGCAACCTTGCCCAGGTAAATATTCCCGACCAAGCCACGCTCGAGCGCACGTTCAACATGCAGCTCCTGCACAGCGCCCTGCTCAATCACGGCCACGCGGGTTTCCTGTGGGGCCCAGTTGATCAATATGTCTTGCGGCATGACTGTTGGTCCGGTATGAAGGGAGCGGCGCTGTTGGAAATCCGAGCGGGGCGCCCGGCAGGCCTGGGTCTCAGGCGAGCCTGAGCCCAAGTTCGCGCAACAGCTGGGCCGTCTCCCGCAGGGGCAAGCCCATGATGCCCGAGTAACTGCCGCTGATGTGGCGAATATACATGGCCGCCCTGCCCTGCACTGCATAGGCACCGGCCTTGCCGAAGGGCTCGCCGCTGGCCACATAGTCACGAATCTGCGCGGCGCTCATGGGCTCAAAACTGACCCGCGACACGCTCAGGGCCTGCACCCGCTTGCGCCCGCTTTGCACCGCCACCGCCGTCAAGACCCGGTGGGTGCGACCGGAAAGCTGACGCAATATGGCCGCCGCATGGCGGGCGTCTGCCGGCTTGCCCAAAATCTCCGAGCCGATCGCCACGGTGGTGTCGGCACACAAAATGGGCGCCATAGGCTGGCCCAGCCTATGCAGGCGCGCCAGTGCAGCGTCGAGCTTGAGCGCCGTCACCCGCTGCACATAGCGGGCGGGCGGCTCCGAGCCGTGCACCGCTTCGAGGGCCTCGGCGTCCTCTTGCGGATCGGGCAAGAGCGTCTCAAAGCGCAAACCCATCTGCTCGAGCAATTGCGCCCGGCGCGGGCTTTGAGAGGCCAGGTAAATCATGGCTGGACTCATTGACGGTGATAGGGGTGATGGGCGTTGATGCTCCAGGCCCGGTACAGCTGCTCGAGCAGCAGCACCCTGACCATCGCATGGGGCAGCGTCAGCTCCGACAGCCGCAGACGCTCCTGGGCGGCCTGCTTGAAGCCTGCATCGAGTCCGTCTGGACCGCCAATGACGAGTGCCACATCGCTGCCGGCCTGCTGCCAGTCCTGCAGCTTGCCCGCCAACGCCAAGGTGCTCAGGCCGGTGCCGCGCTCGTCCAGGGCAATCACCCGACTGCCCTTGGAGATCGCGGCCTCAATACGCTGGCGTTCGGCGGCCAGCAGGCTGGGCAGATCCTTGCTACCGCGCACCTCGGTCTTGACCGCCTTGACCTCGATCTTGAAATCAGGCGGAAAGCGTTTGAGGTAATCGTCGCTGGCGGTTTGGGCCCAGTCAGGCATCTTGAGCCCAACGGCCACGATCTGCAGCTTCATGCGCTGCCAGGGGCCTTGCGGGGTGTCTTCTTGCTGGCCACCTTTTTGATAGGCGCCGAAGCTGCCTTGGAAGGCCGAGCAGGTGCCGCTTTTGCTGATGCCGCTTTGGCGGGCGCTGCTTTGGCAGGCAGCTTGTCGGCTGGCGGCTTCTTGACCGCCTTGGCAGCAGTGGACTGGGCCGCTGGCGAGGCCAGGGCTTTCTTGGCCGCTGCTGGCGCCTTGGCAGGCGCGGATTTTCCGGCCACCTTCACGGGGGCCTTTTTGGCCACCGCCTTCTTGGCCGTCGCCGGCACCACTTTGGCAGGAGCAGCCGGTTCGTCCTTGGATCTGGCAGCACCAGCCCGGGCTTTGGGCGCGGTGGCCGGCTTGAGCCGCACCGGCTTGTCGCCCCACAATTCCTCCAGGTGGTAGTACTGCCGGATCGAGGGCTGCATGATGTGGGCGACCGCAGCGCCGCAGTCCACGATGATCCATTCGCCGTTGTCCTCGCCCTCTATCCGCGGCTTGTCAAAGCCGGCCTGGCGCACCGAATCGCGCACACTGGCGGCCAGCGCCTTGGTTTGCCGGTTGGAGGTTCCCGAAGCCACGATGACCCGCTCGAACAGCGAAGTGATGTGCTCGGTATCAAAAACCTGCAGGTCCTGTGCCTTGACGTTTTCCAGGCCATCAACGATGGCTTTTTGCAGCTTGGCGATATTGCGTTTGGCAGAGGTAGCTTGTGGGTCGGTCATGCAGGGGGGCAGGCCTGAGGCCAGTGGGTTGAGGAAAACCTTCAGCCTGCGGCATAAAGGTGATGGTCTGAAATATAACGCGCCACGGCAGGCGGTAGCCGCGCGGGCTCATTGAAGGGGTCGGTGCCCCCAGCCAGTTGCTCGCGCAGAGCTGTTGCGCTGATGGGCATGGCCGGCAAATTCAGCCATTGCACAGACAGCTCGGGCAGCGGCTGATTAGACGGCTGATTGGACACCTGATCGGGCCGCTGGGCCACGCACAGCTGCGCCTTGCGGGCGATATCCTGCCATCGCCGCCAGCTTGTAAAAGCCGCCCACTGATCGCCCCCCATCACCAGGTAGGGCTCGCTACCGGGCTGCTCGGCCAGCAGGGCGTCCAGGGTATCTATGGTGTAGCTCGCCCCGCAGCGCTGCAGTTCGCGCTCGTCAATCACCACCCTGGGCAGGTCTGCAAAAGCCAGACGCACCATGGCCAGCCTATGGGCCGCCGGGCTGAGCGGCCGGCTCTTGTGCCAAGCCTGACCGGTAGGCACGATGCGCAACTCGTCGAGCTTGAGCTGCTCCAGCGCGGCGAGCGCTATCGCCACATGGGCGCTGTGCGGCGGATCAAAAGCACCGCCAAACAGTCCGACGCGACGCGGCGAGCTGCTCAAACCCAGTCCTTGGCCACCAAAAAGTCGGTCAGCAGCCGCGCCTCGTGCGAGCCAGGGGGGTCTTGCCGACGGTAAGACCAGCTGCAGTTCAGCGGCATGGACAGCAAGATGGACTCCGTACGGCCGCCCGACTGCAGACCAAAATGCGTGCCCCTGTCCCAGACCAGATTGAACTCCACATAGCGGCCGCGGCGGTAGAGCGCGAACTCGCGCTGCTTGTCGCCATAGGGCATGCCCTGACGTCGCTCGACGATGGGGAAGTAGGCCGGCAAAAAATGATGCGCCAGCGACTGCTGCATTTCAAAGCTGCGATCCATGCCCAACTCGTTAAAGTCGTCGAAAAACACCCCGCCAATACCGCGCGGTTCGCCCCTGTGCTTGAGGAAAAAATACTCGTCGCACCACTTCTTAAAACGGGGGTATTTGTCAGCACCGAATGGCTCAAGTGCGTTTTTGCACTGGCGATGGAAATGCACCGCGTCTTCCTCAAAGCCGTAACACGGCGTCAGGTCCATCCCGCCGCCAAACCAGGCCACCGGCTGACCTTGCGCAGGCTTGGCCACGATCATGCGCACGTTCATGTGTACCGTCGGCACATAGGGGTTGCGCGGATGAAAAACCAGGGACACGCCCATGGCCTCAAAAGGCGCGCCGGCCAATTCGGGCCGGTGCTCGGTGGCCGAGTTGGGCAGGCGCGGGCCGCTCACATGCGAAAACCCGCAGCCAGCGCGCTCGAACACCGCGCCGTCTTCCAAAATCATGGTCAGGCCATCGCCCTGCAGCATCTCACCAGGGTCTTTGCGCCAGGCGTCACTGACCGGCTTGCCGCCGTCGATGCGCACCACTTCGGCCATGATGCGGCTTTGCAGGCCGGTGAAAAACGCCCGACCTTGGGATACGTCCAAAACACTCATGAGCCCTCCTTGCTCCCTTCCAGTCTGATGGGGGCGGCCAAATCGGGGCGCCGCCCGGTACAGCCCTCGAAGGCTTGTGCGATGCGCTTCATGTCCTCATCAACCTGGCCGCTCAGTTCGATCACATCCATCACACGAACCTGCTTGCGCCCGTAATCGAGCGAGGCGAGAAGTATCGGGACCTGAGCGCCTAAAGTCACTCGATAAAAGCCGCTGCGCCAAGCCGGACGCCAACTGCGTGTCCCCTCCGGAGTCAAAGCAAGCCAGAAATACTCGCCTGCCTGCCGCTTGCGCTCAAACAGGTCAACCATCTGCTCGACCACCCCGCGGGCGGCAGCACGATCGACAGGCACACCTCCCAACCAGCGCAGCCACGCGCCGAACAAGGGGATGCGAAACAAAGTGTGCTTGCCCCAGAACTTGGCCTCGATGCCCATGGCCCATTTGGCAAGAACGCCCAAAGGGAAATCCCAGTTCGAGGTGTGCGGATAAACAACGATCACCCCCTGCAGCGCTGGCAGACCCTCGAAATGCAATTGCCACCCGATCAGACTGAGGATGCGCCGCGCCAGAGCACTGCCGCGAGGGGAAGTCGATGGGTGGGCTCGCATCAGTGAACCTTCAGGCCTTGAGCGCCCGGTGGCCGATGTCGCGACGCCACTGGGCTCCGTCAAAGCCGATCTGGTCAATCACCGAATAAGCGCGCTGCTGCGCCAAGCGAACCGTATCGCCCAGCGCGGTGACGCACAGCACCCGGCCGCCCGATGTCACGGTTTGCCCAGCCTGCTCCCGGGTTCCTGCATGAAAAACCACGCAATCGCTGTCTGCCTCTGGCACAGGCAGGCCGTGGACCACATCGTCCTTGCGCGGATGCATCGGGTACCCGTGCGCGGCCATGACCACACCCAGGGCTGGCCTGCGATCCCACTCCAGTTCGACCTGATCGAGCGTGCCCGAGGTGGCTGCCAACATCACCTCCGCCAGGTCCGAATTCAATCGCATCATGATCGGCTGCGTCTCCGGGTCTCCCATGCGGCAGTTGAACTCCAGCGTCTTGGGATGCCCCTGGGCGTCAATCATCAGGCCGGCGTAAAGGAAACCGGTATAGACGATGCCATCCTTTTGCATGCCGCGGATGGTGGGCAAGATGATCTCTCGCATGGCCCGAGCATGCACATCAGGCGTCACCACCGGCGCTGGGGAATAAGCGCCCATACCGCCGGTGTTGGGGCCTTGATCGCCATCGAGCAGGCGCTTGTGGTCCTGGCTGGTGGCCAGCGGCAATACATTCTGGCCATCGCACATGACGATGAAGCTGGCCTCCTCGCCCACCAGGAACTGCTCAATCACCACCCGGGCGCCGCCCGCGTTGTGGCTTACGCCCAAGGTGTTGTCCAGAAGCATGAAGTCCACCGCCTCATGGGCCTCCTGCAGGCTCATGGCCACCACCACTCCCTTGCCGGCGGCCAGGCCATCGGCCTTGACCACAATCGGTGCGCCCTGTCTATCAACATAGGCATGGGCGGCCGCCGGATCAGAGAAGGTCTCGTACTCGGCGGTGGGAATGCCGTGGCGCTTCATGAAGGCCTTGGAGAAGGCCTTGGAGCTCTCGAGCTGCGCCGCCGCCTGGGTGGGACCGAAGACCCGCAGGCCATGCGCCCGAAAATCATCGACGATGCCGGCGGCCAGCGGCTGCTCGGGGCCGACTACCGTCAGACCGATCTTGTTGTCCAGCGCCCATTGGCGCAGCGTTGGCACATCGCTGATCGGTACATTGTGCAAGCGGCCATCGAGCGCCGTGCCGCCATTGCCAGGGGCCACATGAACCGCCTGCACTTTCGGCGATTGCGCCAGCTTCCAGGCCAGGGCATGCTCGCGGCCGCCGCCCCCTACGACTAAAACCTTCATCCGATTTCCTTCTGAGCCACTCAAAGGCTGAGCTCAGCATTGTGATAGACGGCCTGGGTGTCATCCAGATCTTCCAGAACGTCGAGCAACTTTTGCATCTTTTGAGCGCTCTCGCCGCTCAGTTCAATGCTGTTGTCGGCACGCATCGTGACCTCTGCCAGTTCAGGCTGCAGGCCAGCGGCTTCGAAAGCCTGCTTGACCGCCTCAAAGTCGGGCGCAGGGCACAGCACCTCGATCGCGCCGTCGTCGTCGCTGATCACGTCCTCGGCGCCGGCCTCCAGCGCCACTTCCATCACCCTGTCCTCACTGACACCCGGTGCAAAGATAAACTGCCCACAGTGCCTGAATTGGAAGGCCACCGAGCCTTCGGTGCCCATATTGCCGCCGTACTTCGAAAAAGCGTGACGGACCTCGGCCACCGTGCGGACCCGGTTGTCGGTCATGCAGTCGACCATGATGGCCGCACCGCCGATGCCGTAACCCTCGTAACGGATTTCCTCGTAGTTGACGCCCTCTAGATTGCCGGTGGCTTTGTCAACATTGCGCTTGATGTTGTCGGCCGGCATATTGGCCGCCTTGGCCTTGTCGATAGCCAGGCGCAGGCGCGGGTTCATGTTGATGTCGCCGCCGCCCGAGCGGGCCGCGACGATGATTTCACGGGTGATCCGGGTCCAGATCTTGCCGCGCTTTTCGTCCTGACGACCCTTGCGGTGCTGGATATTCGCCCATTTACTGTGTCCGGCCACTGAGAAACCTCTTGATTTTGAATTAACCTTGGAAGACCATTTTACTTTTCACGCTGACCCCCTACCCGAAGGCACCCGCCCATGGCCGAACCGCTGCTGATTGCCAAGAACGAACAAGCCCAATGCCTGCTGCTGCCCGAGTTGGCCAACCGCCACGGGTTGATCACCGGCGCCACCGGTACTGGCAAGACGGTCACCCTGCAGACCCTGGCCGAACAGTTCTCGCGCCTGGGGGTGGCCGTGTTCATGGCTGACGTCAAGGGCGACTTGACCGGCATCAGCCAGCCTGGCAAGCCCAGCGACAAGCTCAAAGCTGTGCTGGCCGAGCGCGGCATGAGTTTGCCCACGCCTCAGGCCTGTCCCACCCAATTGTGGGACGTCTTTGGAGAACAAGGCCATCCGGTGCGGGCCACTATCTCCGACATGGGGCCGCTGCTGCTGGGCCGCATGCTCGGCCTCAACGAAACCCAGGCCGGCGTTCTGAATCTGGTCTTCAAGATCGCTGACGACCAGGGCCTGTTGCTGCTCGACCTCAAAGACCTGCGGGCCATGCTCCAGCACGTGGGCGAGAACGCCAAGGACTACACCACCAGCTACGGCAATATCAGCACGGCCAGTGTGGGGGCGATTGCGCGCGGACTGCTTCAATTGGAAAGCCAGGGGGGCACGCAGTTCTTTGGCGAGCCCATGCTCAACATTGACGACTTCATGCAGACCGATGGCCAAGGCCACGGCGTGGTCAATGTGCTGGCGGCCGACAAGCTGCTCAACTCGCCGCGCCTGTACGCCACCTTCCTGCTGTGGATGCTCTCGGAAGTGTTTGAGCGCCTGCCCGAGGTGGGCGACCTGGAAAAGCCCAAGCTGGTGTTCTTCTTTGACGAGGCGCACCTGCTGTTCAACGAAGCGCCCAAGGTGCTGGTCGAGCGCATCGAGTTGGTGGTGCGCCTGGTGCGCTCCAAAGGCGTGGGCGTGTACTTCGTGACGCAAAACCCCCTGGATATTCCCGACAGTGTGCTGGCCCAGCTGGGCAACCGGGTGCAGCATGCCCTGCGCGCCTTTACGCCGCGCGACCAGAAGGCGGTCAAGGCCACCGCCCAGACCATGCGCGCCAAGCCGGGCCTGGACATCGAGCAGGCCATCGGCGAGTTGGGGGTGGGCGAAGCCCTGGTCAGCCTGCTCGACGGCAAGGGCCGCCCCAGCCCGACCGAACGCGCCTATGTGATGCCGCCGGCCAGCCAGCTCGGCCCGATTTCCGCAGAGCAGCGCCAGGAACTGCTGCGCACCTCATTGGTGGCCGGCACCTATGAGCAAACGGTGGACAGGGAGTCGGCCTATGAAAAGCTGGCAGCGGCGGCTCCAGTAGGTGCGCAGACCGCGCCGGCCGCGGCCGGCCCAGCCGCCTCGGGATCGGTAGCAGGTACGGTGATGGGCGGGCTGAGCGATGTGCTGTTCGGCTCCACCGGCCCCCGCGGCGGCCGCAATGACGGTATGGCTCAAACCCTGATTAAATCGGCGGTGCGAACCATAGGCAGTTCTGTGGGTCGGGAGATCGTTCGGGGTGTGCTTGGCGGCTTGTTGGGCGGCCGCAGGCGATAAAAGCCGAGCCGCGGGCGCTAGAGCCGAGCCGCGGGGACGCAGACGGCCAGCCCGCCTGACCCAAACCCAGCCGCGAGAGGATCGGCCGGTCGGCGACAATCAAGCCCTGCCCTGCCCCAGCCCCGCGCCATGTCCGAGTTCCTGACCGCCGCCCTCTACAAATTTGTCGACCTGCCCGACTTCAGTGAGCTGCGTGATCGGCTGTTTGCCTTCTGCCAGCCCCGCCAAATCAAGGGCACCTTGCTGCTGGCCCGCGAGGGCATCAACGGCACGGTGGCCGGGCCCGAGGACTCTGTACGCCAGCTGCTCGCCCTGCTGCGCAGCGACCCCAGATTGGCCAAGCTGGAGCACAAGGAATCATGGAGCCGGCATGAGCCCTTCTATCGCCTCAAGGTCAAGCTGAAAAAAGAGATCGTCACTCTGGGCGTAGACGGCATAGACCCCAACCGTATGGCCGGTCGATACGTCAAGCCCGAGCAATGGAACGAACTGATTGCACAGCCCGAGGTGGTGCTGATCGACACCCGCAACGACTACGAGTTCCAGGTTGGCACCTTTACCGGCGCGGTCAACCCCCAGACCCAAAGCTTCTCCCAGTTGCCGCAGTGGGTGGAGGCACAAATGCAGCCAGGTGGCCTGCTGGCTGACAAAGACGGCAAGAAGCCCAAAGTCGCCATGTTCTGCACCGGCGGCATCCGCTGCGAAAAATCCACCGCCTTCATGCGCACCAGAGGCTTTGAGGAAGTGTTTCACCTCGAAGGCGGCATCCTCAAATACCTGGAGCAGGTGCCACAAAGCGACAGCGCCTGGCAGGGCGAGTGCTTCGTCTTTGACGAGCGGGTCGCCGTCGGCCATGACCTCAAGCCGGGCCATTTTGAGCTGTGCCGCTCCTGCCGCCACCCCTTGAGCGCACAGGACAAGGCCTCCCCGCTCTATGAAGCGGGTGTGAGCTGCCCGCGCTGCCACGACAGCCTGAGCGCAGAACAAAGGCGCAGCTTTGCAGAGCGCCAGCGCCAGATCGCGCTGGCCCGCGCCAGGAACGAGCGGCATATCGGCGTGCCCCGCGGCCGCAAGACCGTCCCGCCCCAGCCAAGCGACACGCAAACTGGATCGTCTGAGCCATCAGCGACATAGCGCCCAGCCACAGCCACTGCCCAACTCCCAAAGCATCGCCAAATGATCAAGCTCCAAAGACTCGCCAGCGCGCTGCTGTCCAAAAGCATCAAGGGGCATTTTGGCCAATGGGGAGAGGACATCCTCGTTCGCAAGCTGTTCCCTAAAAACAAGGCGAACGGGACCTATCTTGACATCGGCTGCTACCACCCGTTCATTCACTCAAACACGGCGTATCTCTGGCTCAAGGGCTGGCGTGGTTACAACATCGATGCCAACGCACAGACCATCAAGATCTTCGACAAGATACGTCCACAGGACGACAACATCTGGTCGGCCATCATCCCTCAGACTCAGTACGATGCAGGCTTGCGCGAGGTCTCACTGCTGACCCCCAAGGCATCTGACAACGCCAGCGGAATTTCGGCCACCGGCACGGTCCATCAGGCCGTAGGAATGGAGCGCCAGCACGGCCGGTCAACCACTGTGCCAGCCACCAGCATTTCCGAGCTGCTTGCAGACCGAAAGGTGGGTGCCGTCGACTACCTGAACATCGACATCGAGGGCTACGACGAGATGATCCTGCAGGAAATCGATCTGGCCGCTTTGAAGCCGACGGTGGTCACTATCGAAGACTACTCTGAAGATTTCGCCCAGTTGCTGTCCTCCAGCATCTCCCGGCGCATGGCCAACCAAGGCTACAGTTTGGCCGGCCGGGCAGGGCCTACCTCGGTCTTCCTGAAAAAATCCGGCTAATGGCCAAGGCGAAACGAAGCCTGGCAAGCTCAGCCTAGATAAGGCGCTTGGGCGCTCCCGACTGTGCAGCTGCGGGGCCCGCCCTGCCGACAGATGGCCGCCCTCCTTAGCGCTGCAGCAGCCCTGGATCTCAAAGACGAAACAGACGATCAGGTGCGAGCTGGCTCACTTGTTCCTTGAGTGCTAACTTGAGCACCTTGCCCGAGGAATTGAGCGGCAGTGCCTCGAGCAACGCAAACTGCCGCGGCACTTTGTAAGGGGCCAGATGTTGCTCGCACCACAGGCGCAAACTCTGCGCGGAGACCGTACCCGACAACACCACGCAAGCCAGCAGCTCCTCACCAGTCTCCGGATGCGGCATGCCAAGAACCGCCGCATCGCGAACCTCGGGATGGCTGCGCAAAACGGTCTCCACCTCTTCCGGATAGATGTTCACGCCGCTGCGAATGATCATGTCCTTGGCACGGCCGGCGAGCGTCAAAAAGCCCTGCTCATCGAGGTGCGCCAGGTCGCCAGGGTAGAACCAGCCCTCGTGGAAAGACTCGTTCGATGCCTCGTCGTCCCGATAAAAACCGCTGGCACACCCTGGGCTGCGGTAACGCAAGCGACCCACCTGGCCCGCTGGCAAGGGCCTGTGCTCGGCATCGACCACCTGCACCTGCACGGCGTGAACAGCGCGACCAACAGAGTCGGGGTGCTCATCAATATCTGGTGCGGTCAGCAACGTCACGCCGCCGCCTTCGGTGGACGCGTAGTACTCGCAAAACCGTGGGTTTAGACGCTCCCGAATGTCGCGCCTTTCCTGGGCATTGAGCGGGGCGCCGCTGGAAAACAGCAGGCGCAAGGCTTTGAGCGCCGCGGTATCGGCCTGCTCAGCCAGCAGGCGGCGCAATTGGGTCGGCACCAGAAACAAGGTGCTGACCTGCTCACGCTCAAGCACAGTCAGTAAGTCCGGTGGCTCCCAGGGCGGCGGTGTCAACACCACCTTGCCACCGAGGTAGAGGGTAGACCAGACAAAGGTGCGGCCGCCCCCGAAATACAGCGGAGTGGCGCAGGCAAAACAATCGCTGTCTACAAACCCTAGGTTCATCCAGTGGGTGCGAAAGCGGGCCAGAAAATGATCGTGGGTGATGCGTGGCCCCTTGGGTCTGCCGGTGGTGCCCGAGGAAAGGGACACCAGCAGCGGCGCATCGCCGCCGGGTGCGATGTAGGGGTCCGGAGCGGCGGCTTCAACAGCGCGCGTCCAAGCGGCATCGACCTCCACATGAGGCAAGCCGGCCACCGGCATGGCTGGCTCGGTCAGCACCAGGGCGGCGCCGAAATGCAGCGCCACCCGCTCGCGTTCGCCGGCGGTCCAGCGGTGGTCCAGAGGCAGCATCACCGCGCCGATGCGCGCCAGCGCCAGCATGATGACGACATGGGTGGCGTGGTCAGCCAGTGCCACGCCCACCAAAGAACCTGTGCTGATGCGCAGCGCACGCAGATGGCCTGCGGTGCGCGCAATGGCCGAGGCCAGTTGCGCATGACTCAGGCGCAGCTGGCCGTCGATCAGCGCTGGGGCGTGCGGGCGTAGCCGCGCATGCTCGTCCTGCGCCTGGGCCAGGTTGCGCTGCTCACTCACAAACGATACAGGCGCAGCGCGTTGTCGCGCAAGACCTTACGCCTGGCCTCGGGCTTGAGGGCTATGGCCTCAAAATCGGCGCGGGTACGCTCAAAGTCCAGGACCGGAAAATCGGTGCCAAAAATCACCTTGTCTTGGCCGTAGCTGTTCATGTACTTGATGAAGGATTCGGGCCAGTAGGAGGGCCGATGCGCATCGGTGCCGATGTAGACATTGGCATGCTTCCAGGCCATGGCGATCATTTCGTCGGTCCAAGGAATGCCCACATGAATGCCCACCAGCTTGAGCTCGGGAAAGTCGCAGGCCACCGCGTCAATGCAGATCGGACGGCCGACACTGCGCCGCGGATAGCTCGGGTCGTAGACCATGGACTGACCGACCTGCATCTGGATCGGAATATCGAGCTCGACCCACTTGGCGTAAAAGGGGTAGTAGCGCGCATGGTCGGGCGACAACTCGTACCAATGCGGGTAGGTATGGGCCCCAATGAAGCCGTATTCGCGCACCGCGTGCTCAAGCGCGCGCACGCCGCTCATGCCCTCAGTCGGGTCTACACCGGCCAAGCCCGAAAACCGATCAGGGTACTTTTGTACCGCGTCGGCCACCAGCTCATAGGGCACGTGGTAGCAGGCCGGGTGGTGCTTGACGCCGACCCGAGCGGCGATCAGGAAGGAGCGCTCGATGCCGGACGCGTCCATGCGGGCGAGCATGCCCTCCAAGCTGACGGCGTCAAAGGTTTCTTCCTTGACGCGCATCTTGCTGACATAAAAGCGCCGACGGTCAGGCTGCAGGGCCAATGCCTCGGCGGTCCGAATATTGACCACCGCATCGATCGCCTTGATCTCGTAACTCATATCAGTCCCAGGTTGCACCGGTCTTTTTGACAACACGACCCCAGCGCTCATGCTCGGCCAAGGTATAGCTTCGAATCTGCTCAAGCGAGGTGGGCGCCGGCTCGATATTGGCCTCGCGCAGTCGCTGCTGAACGTCGGGCGCATTGAGCGCTCGCTGAATTTCACGGTTGAGGATTTCCAGCACATCGCGCGGCACTGCCGATGCCGAAAAGATGGTGAACCAGACGCTGATGTCAAAGTCCTTGTAGCCAGCTTCCATCATGGTGGGCACATCAGGCAGCTGGGCGGCGCGCTTGGCCGTGGTCACCGCCAGGGCGCGCAGCTTGCCCGAGCGGACATGGGGCAGCACACCCGCGAGATTAGAGGTCATGACCGGAACCCGGCCGCCAATGACATCTTGCAGAGCCGGCACATCGCCCTTGTAGGGCACATGGGTCATGTTGATGCCAGCAGCGTCATTGAGCAGCTCACCTGCCAGATGCAGCGATGTGCCTTGGCCCGGCGAGGCATAGGCCAGCGGCTGCTTTTTGGCCAAGGCCACCAACTCGGCCATGTTGCGGGCGGGTACCTCGGCATTGACGACGATCACATTGGGAATGACGCCAATCATCGAAATTTGCGTCAGGTCCTTCAGCGCGTCATAGGGCAGTTTTTTGGTCAGGTGCGGATTGATGGCAAAGCTGTTGGTCGCGGAAATGCCTATGGTGTAGCCGTCAGGAGTCGCCTTGGCCACCATTTCAACGCCGATATTGCCGCCAGCACCGGGCTTGTTGTCGACCACCACCTGCTGCTTGAGGCTCTCGCCGACCTTGAGCGCGACCAGGCGAGCCATCATGTCGGTAGCCCCGCCGGCCGGATACGGCACGATCAGGCGTATCGGCTTGGTGGGAAAGCCCTGCGCACTGGCCCAAGCGGGCAGCACAGCCCACAACAGGGCCAGGAAAGGGGGGATCCAAAAGCGGCTCATGGTGTCGTCCTCTCAATGCAAAGAATCTTCACTTAGCAAGCTCATCATAGCGCGCTCGAGGGCGCTGCGGCGCTTGTGCCAGCCTGCCGCGACCCAGGCCGATGAGACGGCCCGGCGAAACCCGCGTTCAAGAATAAAACAAGCCCGCCAGGCTGGGGGCCTGGCGGGCTTGCGGCAGAAAAACGAGCCCAGGCTCAGCCAGCGGTGGCTTCCTCGGACTCAGGCTTGGCCTTGCCTTCTTTCTTCGGCAGGGGCTGGATATCCAGGACCACATCCCCGCTCTCGACGCCCTTGTCATCCGTCGACAGCTTGATGTTGACCGTCAGCCTGCCGCCGTCGACCAGCTTGCCAAAAAGCAGCTCGTCGGCCAGAGCCCGGCGAATGGTGTCCTGAATCAGGCGCTGCATAGGCCGCGCGCCCATGAGCGGATCGAATCCTTTCTTGGCCAGGTGCTTGCGCAGGCCGTCGGTGAAGGTGACTTCGACCTTCTTTTCCGCCAGCTGCTGCTCGAGCTGCAACAGGAACTTGTCGACCACCCGCAGGATGACCGCCTCGTCGAGCGCCTTGAAGCCGACGATGGCATCGAGCCGGTTACGAAACTCGGGCGTGAACAGGCGCTTGATGTCCACCATCTCGTCGCCCGCCTCGCGCGGGTTGGTAAAGCCTATGGTGGCCTTGTTCATGGTCTCGGCCCCCGCATTGGTGGTCATGATGATGATCACATTGCGGAAGTCGGCCTTGCGTCCGTTGTTATCGGTCAAGGTGCCATGGTCCATGACCTGCAGCAGCACGTTAAAGATGTCCGGGTGCGCTTTCTCAATCTCATCGAGCAAGAGCACCGCATGCGGCTTCTTGGTGATGGCTTCGGTCAGCAGGCCGCCTTGGTCAAAACCCACATAGCCGGGGGGCGCGCCAATCAGTCGGCTGACCGCATGACGCTCCATGTATTCGGACATGTCAAAGCGGATCAGGTCTATGCCCAGGATGTAGGCAAGCTGGCGCGCAGCCTCGGTCTTGCCCACGCCGGTGGGGCCAGAGAACAGGAAGGATCCGATGGGCTTGTCGACCTTACCCAGGCCAGAGCGGGCCATCTTGACGGCCGCAGCCAGCACATCCAGGGCCTTATCTTGGCCGAACACCACGCTCTTGAGATCGCGCTCCAGGGTCTTGAGCTTGCTGCGGTCGTCATTGGAGACGTTGGCTGGCGGAATGCGGGCAATCTTGGCCACGATGTCCTCGACCTCGGCCTTGGTGATGGTTTTCTTGCGCTTGGACGGCGGCAAGATGCGCTGGGCAGCACCAGCCTCGTCGATCACGTCGATGGCCTTGTCCGGCAGATGCCGGTCGTTGATGTACTTGGCACTCAGCTCGGCCGCCGCCTGCAAGGCAGCAACAGCGTACTTGACACTGTGGTGCTCCTCGAAGCGCGACTTCAGACCCTTGAGAATTTCTACCGTCTCGGCCACGCTGGGCTCGACCACATCGACCTTCTGGAAACGGCGCGACAGCGCAGCGTCTTTTTCAAAAATGCCGCGGTACTCGGTGAAGGTGGTTGCGCCTATGCACTTGAGCTGGCCCGAGCTGAGCGCGGGCTTGAGCAGATTGGACGCATCGAGCGTACCGCCCGAGGCCGCACCGGCGCCGATCAGGGTATGGATCTCGTCGATGAACAAAATCGCATGGGGCTTGTCCTTGAGCGACTTGAGCACGCCCTTGAGCCTTTGCTCAAAGTCGCCGCGGTACTTGGTGCCGGCCAGCAAAGCGCCCATGTCCAGCGAAAACACCTGGGATTCGGCCAGGATCTCGGGCACATCTTTTTGCGTGATGCGCCAGGCCAGGCCCTCGGCAATCGCGGTCTTGCCCACACCGGCCTCGCCGACCAGCAAGGGATTATTTTTACGCCGACGGCACAGGATTTGAATGACGCGCTCGACCTCATAGTCGCGGCCGATCAAGGGATCGATCTTGCCGGCCAGGGCCTGCGCGTTCAGGTTCTGGGTGTACTGCTCCAGGGGCGAGGCCTTCTCGTTCTTTTCGGCCGTCTCTTCATTCTCGGCAGCACTCTCGCCCGATTTCTGCGGCTCCGGCGGATCGCTCTTCTTGATGCCGTGAGCGATGTAATTGACCACATCCAGCCGGGTCACCCCCTGCTGATGCAGGTAGTACACCGCATGCGAGTCCTTCTCACCAAAGATAGCCACCAGCACATTGGCCCCGGTAACCTCTTTCTTGCCGTTGCCCGTAGACTGCACATGCATGATGGCGCGCTGGATCACCCGCTGAAAGCCCAGGGTGGGCTGGGTGTCCACATCATCGGTACCGGCGACCTGCGGGGTGTTGTCTTTGATGAAGTTCGACAGGGACTTGCGAAGGTCCTCAATGTTGGCCGAGCAGGCGCGCAAGACCTCTGCCGCGCTGGGGTTGTCCAGCAGGGCCAACAGCAGGTGCTCTACGGTAATGAACTCGTGGCGCTGCTGACGCGCTTCCACGAAGGCCATGTGCAAGCTCACTTCAAGTTCCTGGGCGATCATGTCACTTCCTTTCGGCTTGCTGAGGGGGCAATACAACTGTCGAGCATATGGGGGCGTCTCTCACAATTCAAGCGGCTCGCTGACGCATTGCAGCGGATGGCCACTTTTACGGGCTGCTTCGGTCACCTGATCGACCTTGGTGGCCGCCACATCCTTGGAGAACACGCCGCAAACACCTTTGCCATCAAGATGAATCTTGAGCATGATCTGAGTGGCGGTTTCGCGGTCCTTGTTAAAAAACTCCTGGATGATCACCACCACGAACTCCATCGGCGTGTAATCGTCGTTGAGCAGCACCACCTGATACATCTGCGGCGGTTTGACCTTCGCCGGCCGGCGCTCGAGCACCACCGAATCTCCGCCGCCGGGCGTGCCCGGGACAGACGAGGGGATGATGGTTGGCGTGGGGACCTGGGGTAGCTTTGTCGCCATGCGTTCCATTCTAGCGAGCAGGAGTGCCCTTGTTCAGGTCGGGCCGCTAATCTTGCGTTCAGGGACGGGCGCGAATACCATCAGCCCGTGGGATGGGAGCCGGGCTCCATCGATGGAAAACTATAAAAAAACCGCCCGCAGCGGCCGAGCTGGGGCGGTTTTAGAGCTAGCAGCCGCCAGACCGTAAAGCCTGTCAGCGAAGCAAACTGTTACATGTGGTCGATCATGACCTGACCGAAACCCGAGCAGCTGACCTGGGTTGCACCCTCCATCAGGCGGGCAAAGTCATAGGTGACCTTTTTGCTCTTGATGGACTTGCCCATGGAACTGATGATCAAATCGGCAGCCTCTTTCCAGCCCATATGGCGCAGCATCATCTCGGCCGACAGGATTTCCGAGCCCGGATTGACGTAGTCCTTGCCGGCGTACTTCGGCGCGGTGCCGTGGGTGGCTTCGAACATGGCCACGGTATCGCTCAGGTTGGCACCTGGGGCAATGCCGATGCCACCGACCTGGGCAGCCAGTGCATCCGACACATAGTCGCCATTGAGGTTGAGAGTGGCGATAACACTGTACTCGGCAGGACGCAGGAGAATCTGCTGCAGGAAGGCATCGGCAATGCTGTCCTTGACGGTGATGTCCTTGCCGGTCTTAGGGTTCTTGAACTTGCACCACGGACCGCCGTCGATCAGCTGGGCGCCAAATTCGCGCTGAGCCAGGGCGTAGCCCCAATCGCGGAAGCCACCCTCGGTGAACTTCATGATGTTGCCCTTGTGGACCAGGGTCACGCTGGGCTTGTCGTTATCGACCGCATACTGGATGGCCTTGCGCACCAGACGCTCGGTACCTTCGCGCGAGACCGGCTTGATGCCGATGCCCGAGGTGCCGGGGAAACGGATCTTCTTGACGCCCATCTCGTCTTGCAGGAACTTGATGATTTTCTTGGCTTTATCGCTTTCAGCCTCGAATTCGATGCCAGCGTAGATGTCTTCCGAGTTCTCGCGGAAGATGACCATATCCGTCTTTTCCGGCTCTTTCAGGGGGGAAGGCACGCCGGCAAAGTACTGGATGGGACGCAAGCAGACATACAAATCGAGTTCCTGACGCAGGGCCACATTCAGTGAGCGGATGCCGCCGCCCACGGGGGTGGTCAGCGGGCCCTTGATCGACACCACATAGTCACGCACCGCGTGCAGTGTTTCCTCCGGCAGCCAGACGTCCGGGCCGTAGACCTGGGTCGACTTCTCGCCGGCATAGACTTCCATCCAGTGGATCTTGCGCTTGCCGCCATAAGCCTTGGCCACCGCCGCATCCACCACCTTGAGCATGACCGGGGTGATGTCCATGCCGGTGCCGTCGCCCTCAATATAAGGAATGACCGGCTGGTCCGGAACATTCAAAGAATTATCAGGATTGACCGTGATCTTTTGACCTTGGGCGGGAACCTTGATGTGCTGGTACATGAAAAAATGTCTCCGTTGGAGTGAAAAATGCGGTGCTAGAACTGCCCGTCTGCCCGCTCAAAAACGTGCGGAAATTCTAACCCTGAAAAAGAGTCGGATATTTTGGTGGCCGCTTGTCAACCAGCTGGCAGGTCGGTGCGTTACGGAGATGTCAGCCGGAAATTCCTCCGGCGGACGTTTCAAAACAACGTTCATCTGAAGGACCATCCAAATGAGCAAAATCCTTGCTGCCCTGATCTCCGGCCTGTTCGCCGCCACTACTTTCGCCCAGGCTCCTGCAGCCCCGGCCGCACCCGCTGCCGCTCCGGCTGCTGCTGCTGCCCCGGCCGCCAAGACCGACAAGAAAGACGAGAAAAAGGCTGAGAAAAAAGCCGAGAAAAAGGCCGAGAAGAAAGACGACAAGAAGCCTGAAGCCAAGAAGTAATTTCTGGCCTCATGAGAAAAGCCCGCCGCGAGCGGGCTTTTTTTCGTCCGTCCACATGGCCTATCATCCCGGCCTCATTCAATCAGGTCCGGCCGACACAGGCCAGCGACCGGCATCGGAGCAAGCTCCCCATGACGGCCACCACTACGAAGAACGCCAGCTCGTTTTCTGCCACCCTCGGTCGCTGGTCGGCAGTTGGGCTTAGCGCCTTGCTGCTGATCACCGCGCTGCCAGCGCGTGCCAACAGCCCTCAGACCGATCTGCCCCGCATCACCATGGGCGCTGGCATACACCGCATTGATGTCCAGGTTGCGGCTACCCCCACCCAGCGCCAGATCGGCCTGATGTGGCGCAAGGAGATGCCGCAAAACGAGGGCATGCTGTTTATCTTCGAGCAGCCCACCGTTCAATGCTTCTGGATGATGAACACCTTGTTGCCGCTGACGGCCGCCTTCATCGCCGACGATGGGGCCATCGTCAATCTGGTGGACATGAAGCCCCAGACCACCGACTCCCATTGCTCGACCAAACCGGTGCGTTATGTGCTGGAAATGAACCAGGGCTGGTTTGGAAAAAAAGGACTGGCCGCCGGCGCCCGCATGACAGGACTGCCGGCGCGCCCTTGAAGGGCGCAAAAAAGCCGACCCTTGGGTCGGCTTTTTTGTACCTGCCCGACTGAAATCAGGCGAAGTTCTTCTCAGCAAAGCCCCAGTTCACCAGCTTGTCGAGGAAGGTCTCCACGAACTTCGGGCGCATATTGCGGTAGTCGATGTAGTAGGCATGCTCCCAGACGTCAACGGTCAGCAGGGCCTTGTCGCCGGTGGTCAAAGGTGTGCCCGCCGCGCCGGTGTTGACGATATCGACCGAGCCGTCAGCCTTCTTGACCAGCCAGGTCCAGCCCGAACCGAAGTTACCGACGGCAGACTTGGTGAATGCTTCCTTAAAGGCCGCATAAGAGCCCCACTTGGCGTTGATGGCTGCAGCCAGCGCGCCTGAGGGCTCGCCGCCGCCAGCGGGCTTCATGCAGTTCCAAAAGAAGGTGTGGTTCCAGATCTGAGCTGCGTTGTTGTACACGCCACCGCTGGACTTCTTGACGATGTCCTCCAGATCCATGTTTTCAAACTCGGTGCCTTTTTGCAGGTTGTTCAGATTGACAACATAGGCATTGTGGTGCTTGCCATGGTGAAACTCCAGCGTCTCTTTGCTGTAGTGCGGAGCCAGCGCGTCAATGGCATACGGCAGAGCGGGCAAGGTGTGTTCCATGAAGATCCTCTTGTGTGGGTGGAAGCTGAAAAACTCAGTGAAATGCTATTGTAGAAAGGTTATGAAAGAACTGCGGACACGTGGGGCTAGCAGCTCACCGAAGGCCGAGCGAGCGCTCGGCTCGATGTCCGCAAGGACTCAGGCTGATGGCTGAGGCTGCCCCGAAAGAACCTGCAAGGCCAAATCGCCATCGGCCAGACTGGCCTTGAGGCCCTGCCCGGGCTGGACCTGGGCCACGCCAGTGACAGCCCGCCCCTGCTCATCGCTGAGCCATGCGTAGCCGCGCTTGAGCACCAGACGCGGATCGAGCAGACCCAGCCGGGTCGCCAGGTTGTCCGTTTGGCTCTGCCTGCGGGCCAGCGCCTGCCCCAGTTGCTGAGGCAATTGCCGACCCAAGGCCTCCAGCCCAAGACGCTCACGCTGGAGCAAGAGCCGAGCCGCATGGCCCAGGCGCTGCTCCAGCAGGCCCAGCCTGGCCTGCGCCCTGGCCACCCCATGCGATGGCTGACCCAGGCGGGCGGCCAGGCGGTCGAGCGACTGTGCCAACTGGTCCAGGCGGCCCTGCTGAGCGCGCTGCAGGCGGTCCTGCAGCACTTGCAGGCCCTCCAGCCAGTCGGCCTGCGGCCGCGCCGCGAGCTCGGCGGCGGCCGTTGGCGTGGCGGCGCGCACGTCGGCACAAAAATCGGCGATGGTGAAGTCGGTCTCGTGGCCGACCCCGCTGACCAGCGGCACCGGCGACTGAACAATGAGCCGGGCCAGCGCTTCGTCGTTGAAGGACCAGAGGTCCTCCAGCGCCCCGCCACCGCGCACCAAGAGCAAGACGTCAACCTCGGCCCTGTCATAGGCCAGCTGCAAGGCCGCCCGCAACTGCGCCGCCGACTGCACACCCTGCACGCTGGCCGGATACACCAGCACCGGCAGGTGTGGGGCTCGGCGGCGCAAAGCAGTGAGCACATCCTGCAAGGCAGCCGCCCCCAGCGAGGTGACTACGCCTACGGCTCTGGGCATGAGCGGCAGCTCGCGCTTGCGCTCGGCGTCAAACAAGCCCTGGGCCTGCAACTTGGCTTTGAGCTCGAGGAATTGCTCCAGAAGCTGACCCTGCCCCAAGCGCCGCAGCGACTCGACCACCAACTGCAATTCGCCGCGCGGCCCATAGACGCCCAGGCGGCCGCGAACCTGCACCCGCTGGCCGTCACGGGCCGCAAAGTCCAGCATGGAGGCAGCCCGCCGAAACAGCGCGCAGCGAATTTGGCCCTGCTCGTCTTTCAGCACAAAGTAGCAATGGCCGCTGCTGGCACGGGTCAAGCCACTGATCTCGCCCTGCACCGACACCGGATTAAAGCGAGCCTGCAGGCTGTCGTCCATGGCGCGCAGCAAGGCGCTGACCGACCAGACCGGCACAGCCCCATCGACCTCAGGCGCCATCAGTGCGCGCTCGAGCATGCTGCGCGCCCAGCGGGAAAGATTCGAAATGACTGTTTCATGGGTGAACGGAACTGCTGAAATCTTGAGCGAAATGTTGCAAGCGAGAATACACGGGCCTTGGCGGGGCAAGCCGTCGAGTTGCCAACATACTTATCCACAAAAACTGTGGGTGAAAAAGCGGGGCCAAGCCTGGTCTTGCACAGCACAGCCCGAACAGCGGACCCTGCCGGATAATCTGACCATTCCAGATGCTGAAAACCGTGCGCCTTTTGATCATACAAGCCACCTGGCAGGTTCCCAGTGCCGAGACCGGTCGGGCTGGCATTTCGGCGCTGCGTTTGGCCCCCCTCGACCACCATGCTTGAGGGACTGCCGCAGCAATGGCTCAAACGCGGGCCGGTGAGCCTGCTTTTGCTGCCCCTGTCCTGGATCTACCGGGGCCTGCACGAAATCAGGCTCTGGCTCTACCGCCAAGGCTGGCTGAGGATCGAAAAACTCCCCGTGCCTGTGATCGTGGTGGGCAATCTGGTGGCCGGCGGTGCGGGCAAAACCCCGCTGGTCATGGCACTGACCCATCACCTGCGCCAGCGTGGCTGGCAGCCGGGCGTGATCTCCCGCGGTCACGGCAGACACAGCAACGCCTGCTTGGAGGTGCGGCAGGATTCAAGTGCCAGCGATTGCGGCGACGAGCCCCTGCTGATCAAACAGCACTGCAAGCTGCCGGTATTTGTGGCGGCATCGCGGGTACAAGCCGGCCGCGCCTTGCTGCAGGCCCACCCGCAGGTCAATCTGATCGTCTGCGATGACGGCTTGCAGCACCACAGCCTGTCGCGCGACCTCAATATCGCGGTGTTCGATGAGCGGGGTCTGGGCAATGGCCATCTCCTGCCGGCAGGCCCGCTGCGCGAGCCCTGGCCACGTCCACTGACTGAAGACGACGTGCAGCGCAGGATTGATTTGATCGCAGGCTATGGGGCGCCGGCCGGCCTGGGCGGCTATGCCTGCGAACGCCGCTTGGCGGCCAGCGCACGCAGCGCCGACGGCTCGCGCATCGCGCTGGGCGACCTGCAAGGCCTGCGTTTGCAGGCCTGGGCGGGCATTGCCAAGCCTGAGCAGTTTTTCAACATGCTGCGTCAGCACGGCTTGGTTTTGGAGCAGACCCGGGCCTGGCCCGATCACCATGCTTACACCGAAGCCGACCTGCCGCCCGACCCCGACCTGACGATCCTGATCACAGAGAAAGACGCGGTCAAACTCATGCCGCAGGCCCGCCCGCACGGCCCCCGCCTGCTCAGTGTTGCGCTGGAGATCGAGCCCGAGGCGGCCTTCTTCGAAGCCCTGGACAGGGCCATGCAGTCCTGGCCGCGACCCGCGCATCCGATACCATCGCCCCATGGACACCCGACTTCTTGAATTGCTGGTGTGCCCCGTGACCAAGGGGCCGCTGGATTACGACCGCGACAAGCAAGAGCTCATCTCCCGCAGCGCCCGCCTGGCCTACCCGGTGCGCGACGGCGTGCCGGTGATGCTCGAGAGCGAGGCGCGCACGCTCAGCGACGAAGAAATCGAACGCAGCAAATAGCCGGCGATGGATTTTTCAGTTCTGATTCCTGCCCGGCTGGCCTCCAGCCGTCTGCCCAACAAGCCGCTGGCCGATCTGGCCGGACAGGCCATGGTGGTGCGGGTGGCCGCCCGCGCCGCGCTCAGCGGCGCCCGCCAGGTGGTGGTGGCCGCCGACAGCCCGGCCATCGTGGAGGTCTGCGAGAAGGCTGGCGTGCGCTGCGTACTGACCGATACCTCACACCCCAGCGGCAGCGACAGACTGGCACAGGCCTGCCAGCTGCTGGGCCTGTCGACCGAGGACGTGGTGGTCAATGTGCAGGGCGACGAGCCCCTGATCGACCCTGAGCTCATCCATGAGGTGGCCCAGCTGCTGCATGCGCGGCCCGACTGTGCCATGAGTACCGCTGCCCATGCGATCGAGCAATGGAGCGACTATCAAAATCCGAACGTGGTCAAGGTGGTCACCGACGCGCTGGGCACAGCCCTGTATTTCAGCCGGGCACCGATCGCTTACGGGCGCGACTTCGGGGGCGAACCCTGGTGGCAGCGCAGCGATTGCGATTTGCCAGCACCGCTGCGCCATGTGGGGATCTATGCCTATCGGGTTGGCTTTTTGCTGCAGTTTCCCCAACTGCAAGCGGCCCCCCTGGAAAAACTAGAGTCCTTGGAACAGTTGCGCGCACTCTGGCATGGGCACCGTATCGCGGTTCACACCACTGCGCGGGCGCCAGGTCCGGGGGTCGATACCCCGCAAGATCTAGAGCGTGTGCGCCAAATCCTGCAGCGCGGCTGACAAAACCTCCTGTAAGCCAGGGCACGGGTCGCGCATGCTATTCTCAGGTGGCACAGTCCGCACTACGGCAAGATCTGGCCTGTAGTGCAAGCCTGGCGCGAGACAAGCAGGCATCAAGAACAAGACTTCCGAGGACTTCCATGAGACTCATCCTTTTGGGCGCGCCGGGCGCCGGCAAAGGCACACAAGCCAGCTTCATTTGCCGCAAATACGGTATCCCGCAAATTTCCACTGGAGACATGCTGCGTGCAGCGGTCAAAGCAGGGACCGATCTGGGCAAGAAAGCCAAGCAGGTGATGGACTCGGGCGGCTTGGTCAGTGATGAGCTGATCATCAACCTCGTCAAGGAACGCATTGCCGAGCCCGACTGCGCGCAGGGCTTTCTGTTTGACGGCTTCCCACGCACCATTCCGCAGGCCGACGCGATGAAGGCAGCCGGGGTCAAACTCGACTATGTGCTGGAGATCGACGTGCCTTTTGACGCCATCATTGAGCGCATGAGCGGCCGCAGGTCGCACCCGGCCTCGGGCCGCACCTACCACGTCAAATACAACCCGCCCCAAAAGGAAGGTCTGGACGATCTCACCGGTGAGCCGCTGGTTCAGCGCGACGATGACAAGGAAGAAACCGTGCGCAAGCGGCTGGAGGTCTACAGCGCACAGACCCGACCCCTGGTCGACTACTACTCAGCCTGGGCCAAAGCCGACACAGCGGCTGCGCCGCGCTACCGCGCCATCAGCGGCATGGGCAGCGTTGAAGACATCACCACCCGCGCGCTCAACGCACTGGCCGCCTGAACCCGCCCCTGCAGCGCAAATTAGCTGTATCGGTACATCGAGGTTCGGGCGCCTACAAAGGCGCCTAAGCCTCTTGCATCAGGTCCAAGGCCAAGGCGATGCGTGCCTTCACCGGCGAAAGTTGCACATGCGGCAAGGCAGGTTCGGCCTGAGCCGGGGCTGAGGGCGGCAACACCATCTGACCCAAGGCGCAGCGGCTGGCCCGCAGCAGCTTTACACCACGCTGCACGGCGCGCAGCAGTGCCGGCTGCAAGTCCTGATGCACCGTGCCATTGCCGGTAGCAGCCACCACCAGTGCGCGCGCGCCCTGCTGCACCAAAGCCTCGACCACCCAGGGCTGCGCCAAAGCATGGCTCATGACAATGGCCACCTGGGGCCAGGGCCGGCTCAGGTGCTCAAGCAAATGCAGGCGCGGCTGCCCTACAGGCCAGGGCCTGAGTTGACGCAAACGGCCCTCCTCCACAAAAGCCAGTACACCCGCATCGCCCGAGCTGAAGGCATCGAGCCGATAGGGATGCACTTTTTGCACATCGAGGGGGCCATGGACGGCTCCGGCCACCACAGCCAGCACGCCGCTGACCTGCGGGGTGGCCGCGACAGAAATCGCGTCGGCCAGGTTCTGCGGTCCGTCGGCACCCAAGGCGGTGGCCGGTCGCATCGCACAGGTCAGCACCACCGGCTTGGTGGGCGCCAGGACGGCATGCAGAAAGTAGGCGGTCTCTTCCAGCGTGTC
>Ga0164293_10000240_pt1 | contig 40846 bp, 39 predicted proteins | sample GEODES118metaG_FD_111487 | JGI IMG/M metagenome (GOLD analysis project Ga0164293, IMG submission 111487) | Eutrophic lake water microbial communities from Lake Mendota, Wisconsin, USA - GEODES118 metaG | ecosystem: Environmental > Aquatic > Freshwater > Lake | place: USA: Lake Mendota...
AGGAAGCTCTTTTTGGGTTATAGAAAATGGCATTTTTTGCGAGGACTTGTAACGAAAAGCCTGACCCGTAGCTTGCGGATGGGAACGCCCAAAACTTATTTCAAAAAATCCCTGAAATTCTCTTGATTCACCACCCTAAAACTCGGGTTGTACGCTTCTATAAACGATTTTGGTAATTTCGCTTTTTTGGTGCTTGCCCATTTGAATTCAAACGCACTAACGGCATCGGCATTGGTTTCGATATAATCCACTTCTTGCTGGGTAGTGGTTCGCCAAAAATAAGGCTTGGCAAGGCTTTGTGAATAAGACAAAAGCTTCATTCGTTCGGCCATCATAAAATTTTCCCACAACGCACCTTTGTCTTGACGGAGAGCCAATGCATTGAAATTTCCGATGACCATATTTCGCACACCCGTGTCGTAAAAATAGATTTTTTTATTGGCTTTTATCTCATTCCTAATGTTTTTGGAGAAACTGTTCAAACGAAAAACAACAAAACTTTTTTCCAACAAATCAATATAAGTGTTGACTGTATTTTTATCTACTCCAACGAGTTGTGCAATTTCATTATAACTCACTTCGCTACCAATTTGCAAAGCCAAAGCTTGAAGAATTTTCTCCAAAACATCAGATTTTCGAATGCCGGCCAAAGCTAAAATGTCCTTATACAAATAACTTGAAACCAAGTTTTTCAAAATTTCATATTCGTTACTGAAATTATTGATAACATCGGGATACATTCCATATAACATGCGTAATTCCAGTTGTTGATGTGCTTTTACGTAACCTACATTTTGCTCGAATTCGTTCCAAGAAACGGGAAAAAGTTGGTATTCAAACTTTCTGCCTGTTAAGGGTTCTTGCGTTATGTTATTGATATCAAACGCTGACGAACCCGATACAATCACTTGAACATCTCTGATTTGGTCTACTATAATTTTCAGTTTGAGCCCAATATTGGGTATGCGTTGAGCTTCGTCAATAAAAATGTATTTATAATTTCCGATGATACTCCGCAACTGTTCTGTGTTTGCATTTGAAAGCAATTCACTCACGGAATGATCGTCACCATCTAAAAAAAGATAGGTTTTATCGGCTAATAAGGCATTGATTAAAGTGGTTTTACCCACTTGTCTAGGCCCAATTAGCACAATTGCTTTGCCTTTATGCAATTTGTTGATTACAATATTGGTTAAATCCCTATTTATCATGGCTTTACTTTTTTTACAAAAGTACAAAAATAATTCTATTCACCAAATTTATATATTATTTGGTGATTATATTCACCAAATTTATATATTTTTTAGTGAATGTATTCACCAATATTATACTTTTTTAAAAACTTCTAACAAACTTTCATTTTTTTTTGAAAGTTTAAAAACTTTTATATATCTTTGTCTCATGGAATTCAAAGAAGCAAAAAATAAATTCGTTCAAACCTGGGGAGCTTTAGGTTCGCAATGGGGAATTAACAAAACCATGGCTCAGATTCATGCGTTGTTGATGGTTTCGCACGAACCGATTTCGATGGAAGACATTATGGATGAATTGCAAATTTCTCGCGGAAATGCTTCTATGAATTTACGAGCGTTGATGGATTGGGGAATTGTTTATAAAGAATACAAAGCCGGCGAACGCAAAGAGTTTTTTACTGCTGAAAAAGATTTGGATGAATTGGCTGTAAAAATTTCGAGAGAACGTAGCAAACGCGAGATTAAACCCGCCTTAAAAATTTTAAAAGAAGTCTCCGCATTAAAATCAGACGGAACCGCTGCTGAAAAACATTTTGTAGATCAAACCTCTAAATTGTATGATTTTGTTTTGAAAGCTGATAATGTTTTGGATAAAATCACTGAATACAAAGACAATTGGTTGGCAAAATTGGTTGTGAAAATAATGAAATAATTTTTTTTAATAATAACTTTCATTTTTTTCTGAAAGTTTAAAATAATAGATAAGATGAAATATTTAAAGTTTTTGAATACTGTTGCGATTGGCATACCAATTATACTTGCACTAATTGGTGTATTTGATGAATCCTTTCTTATGATGGCTTTAGTTTCAACAATGGCAACAGGATTTATTCAAGTAGTTGTTGGTTTACTCTTTTGGATAAAAGAATTGAAAAATTATTATATCATTAGTTATTTGATTGGCGTGATTTTATTTTTTATCGGGATTTCAATAACTAAATCTAACCTGTTTTGGATAATACCACCCATTTTGTGCATTTATTTATCTCTGCTTGTTTACACTCAAAAAAACATAAAATCATGATTATAAACATCCCAAACTGGCTAATTATTCTTAGTGGAATAGGTCAAATTTTCACAGCTTTAATTTATCCATACATCCGTCATCATGTTTTTGATTGGTATAATGATGTAAAACAACTTAAACCTTTGAATCAAGAAATTGCTAAAACGTATGGACGATATATTCAAGGTTTAAACTTTTCATTTGGATTGATTGCTATTCTATTTACAAATGAATTAAAAGAACAATCTGCTTTGGCTGTCGCTTTAACAGGATTAATTGCGGCCTATTGGGTGGGAAAAGTAGCGACTCAAATTGCCTATTATCCGATGTATGAAATTCCGAAAAGAAAATTATTCAAATTCGGAAGCTATGGAATGAATTCTTTATTTGTGCTTTTTGCGGTTGTAAATTCGGCTTTGTTTATTCAAAATTTGATTGGATATTATAAACTATTCTAACCATGAACCTCAACATCCTCTCCTACTCCATTTACTTAACCATAACCGCCATCATCATTTTTGTGGTAGGCCAAATTTTATACAGAAACGGCAATGTATTTGTTTCACAATTGGTTCCCAATCACGAAGAGTTATGCAAGAAAGTAAATAAAAATTTATTCTTGGGCTATTATTTACTGAATCTCGGGTATTGTGCGATTACGATTTTGAGTTGGGAGAAAATCGAGACAATAAACCAGCTAATTGGAATTATAGCTTATAAAACATCAATCATTCTTTTTATTATTGGAATTCTGCATTACTTCAACATTTTTATGATTACCACTTACATTAAAAAATTAATCAATTAATATTTATACTATGGAAACTACAAAAACACTTCTCGCTTACGCAATTTATCTTCCGATAGCAATTGCCTTAACAGTTTATGTTTCAAAAACGTTGTTTAAAAACAGTTTAATTTATATGATCGATATTTTTAAAGGTCGCGAAGAAATTGCCAAAGCCACCAACAAATTATTTGAAACCGGATTTTATTTGCTCAACATTGGGTTTGCTTTATTAATTATGGAAATGTATTTATATACCGATTCTTATCAAGCGATGATTGAAGAATTGAGCAGCAAAATTGGCGGTTTTTCAATTTATTTGGGAATTATGCTTTTCATTAATTTGTATTTATTTTTCAGAGGAAAAAGAAAAGCGAATCAGCAAAAAGTGGAAGAACGGATTGTTTTTAGAGGGTAGATATTTACACCTGACAGGTTTCAAAACCTGTCAGGTTTACACAAGAAATAAACTTTTGAAGAATTTAGCTGAAAACCAGCAAAAGAACTAACCAAAATATCGGCACACTCTCCACCCAAAAAGAAGTAAAATACTCATCTCTTTTGAAAGTGGTAAATCCGATGAAAAATGCAGTAATGCATGCAATTATAACTGTTGAAATTTCAAAATTTACTTTAAAAAACTCTAAAATAACAAATGGGAATAAAAGAACAATTCCCAACAATTTTGTCTTAAAAACTCCAAATCGTTGTGGCAGTGTTTTCATCGTTGCATCATCAGTCTGACTGTCTAAAATTTCAAACGGAATCATCAAACTAATGACAATCAAAAAACGTTGAAACAAAATAATCTGTTCATCCGCAGTAAAAGATGCTAGTGAGTATATCGATGCATAAACCGTGGTAGCCGTAACGCAAAAACTAACCAAAAACAATTTCCAAAAGCCAAATTTTCGCAGAAAAGGATACAGTGCAACCACTGCTCCAATTTTAATAAAATAAACTTGTAATGAATGACTTAATTGTAAAAAATAAAAAATGGTGGCAATGATTGAAAAGAAAGTAAGTCCCACAAGCCATCTGTTTTCTTTTAAATCGAAGGTTCCTTTTTGAAATGCTTCAAAATACTTCAGGAAATTATAACCGACAATAGTCCCAAAAAAAACAGTAGTTGCAATCGTATCATTGGTAGGTAATTGTAAGGACAATTCCGTGACATGAACCAACGAATAAATGGCAAAAGCCACATGAATGGAAGCTCGAATATAAAAATCAAGAATTGCTTTTAAATTGATCACGCAGCAAAAATAACACATCTGTTAATAAAACCCCTTTTCGGTTGAAAAATTCTAAAAATATTAGTCCTTGTTTAACGAAGAATTACAATAGTAATAATTACTTTTGTGCCTTAAAATTGAACGAGTTTATACTGAATTTCAGTTCTCTTTTTCATTTTATTTAACAACACACATTTTACCATAAAAAATACATGAAAACAGACGCTTTTGCATTACGCCACATTGGTCCACGTCAAAACGACTTACAACACATGTTTAAAACCATTGGCGTTGAAAGTTTAGACCAGTTAATTTATGAAACCGTACCAGACAATATCCTTCTAAAAAAAGAATTAGACTTAGATCCTGCCATGACTGAGTTTGAATATCTAAATCATATTCAAGAGTTAGGTAAAAAAAATAAAGTATTCAAATCATACATCGGTTTGGGATATCATCCCACAATTGTACCTGCTGTGATTCAAAGAAATATTTTTGAAAATCCGGGATGGTATACTGCCTATACTCCGTATCAAGCAGAAATTGCTCAAGGTCGTTTAGAAGCTATTTTGAACTATCAAACCACTGTTATCGAATTATCAGGAATGGAGATTGCTAACGCTTCTTTATTAGACGAAGGAACTGCTGCTGCCGAAGCAATGGCTCTTTTATTTGATGTCCGAACACGTGACCAAAAGAAAAACAACACCCACAAATTCTTTGTTTCAGAAGAAGTTTTACCACAAACAATCTCGGTTTTACAAACACGTTCCACTCCAATTGGTATTGAACTGGTGATTGGAAACCACGAAACTTTTAATTTCTCTGCCGACTTTTTCGGAGCAATTTTACAATACCCCGGAAAATATGGACAAGTTCATGACTATGCTTCATTTATTTCAAAAGCAAAAGCGAACGAAATTAAAGTAGCCGTAGCTTCCGATATTTTATCATTGGTAAAATTAACTCCTCCGGGAGAATTGGGTGCTGATGTGGTGGTTGGTACAACGCAACGTTTCGGAATTCCGATGGGTTATGGCGGACCTCATGCTGCATTTTTCGCAACAAAAGAAGAATACAAACGTTCCATGCCCGGAAGAATTATCGGCGTTTCCATTGATACAAATGGCAAACGTGCCTTACGAATGGCTTTAGGCACACGCGAACAACACATAAAACGTGAAAAAGCAACTTCCAATATCTGTACTGCTCAAGTATTATTAGCAGTTATGGCAGGAATGTATGCCGTCTTTCACGGACCAAAAGGATTAAAATACATCGCCGAAAAAGTACATGCTTCTGCTGTTACTTTGGCTGATGCTTTAAATAAATTGGGTGTTTATCAAACGAATGTTGCTTTCTTTGATACAATTTTGGTAAAAGCTGATGCAGTAAAAGTGAAAGCAATAGCCGAAAAACACGAAGTAAACTTCTTTTATGTAGATAAAGGAACCATTTCTATTTCCGTAAACGAAACTACGTCGCTGAATGATATCAACCAAATTATTGCCATTTTTGCTGAAGCAACCGGTAAAGAAAATGTTAAAATTAGTCAATTAGCCAATGATTCAATGATTCCGGAAAACTTGGTTCGAAAGTCCGCATTTTTGAAACACGATGTTTTCAACAATCACCATTCGGAATCCCAGTTAATGCGTTACATCAAGAAATTAGAACGCAAAGATTTATCGCTAAATCACTCCATGATATCGCTTGGTTCTTGTACGATGAAATTAAATGCTGCTGCCGAAATGTTGCCTCTATCAATGGCAAATTGGAACAGCATTCACCCTTTTGCTCCTGTTGAACAAGCCGAAGGCTATCAAATCATGTTGAAAAAACTGGAACATCAGTTAAATGTTGTTACCGGTTTTCAAGGCACAACATTACAACCTAATTCAGGTGCACAAGGTGAATATGCCGGTTTGATGGCTATTCGGGCCTACCATCTTTCAAGAGGAGATAACCACAGAAATGTATGTTTGATTCCGGCTTCGGCTCACGGAACCAATCCAGCTTCTGCAGCAATGGCAGGAATGAAAATCATCGTTACTAAAACAATGGAAAACGGTAACATCGATGTAGAAGATTTACGAGCAAAAGCTATCGAACATGCAGAAAATTTATCTGCTTTAATGGTAACTTACCCATCCACTCATGGTGTTTTTGAAAGTGCTATCACTGAAATTACAAAAATCATTCACGATAATGGTGGTCTAGTTTATATGGATGGAGCCAACATGAATGCTCAAGTGGGTTTAACCAATCCGGCAACTATCGGTGCTGATGTGTGTCACTTAAACTTACATAAAACATTTGCAATTCCTCATGGTGGTGGCGGACCGGGTGTTGGACCGATTTGTGTGAACGAGAAATTAGTACCGTTTTTACCAACCAATCCAATTATTCCAACCGGAGGAAGTCAAGCAATAACAGCTATTTCTGCAGCTCCTTATGGTTCTGCATTGGTGTGTTTGATTTCGTATGGTTACATTTCAATGTTAGGCTCTGAAGGATTAACCAATGCTACAAAATTTGCCATTTTGAATGCCAATTATATGAAAGCTCGCTTGGAAGCTCATTACCCTGTTTTATATTCAGGTGAAATGGGTAGAGCCGCACACGAAATGATTTTAGACTGTCGTTCGTTTAAACAAAACGGCATTGAAGTAACCGATATAGCGAAACGTTTAATGGACTATGGATTCCATGCTCCAACGGTTTCTTTCCCGGTTGCAGGTACATTGATGATAGAACCAACCGAATCAGAAGATTTGGCCGAGTTAGATCGTTTTTGCGATGCCATGATTTCAATCAAAAAAGAAATTGATGCAGCAAATGCGGATGATCATAATAACGTTTTGAAAAACGCACCGCACACCTTAGCAATGCTAACATCTGACGCATGGGTTTTCCCATACACCAGAGAACAAGCAGCTTTCCCATTGGATTACATTTCTGAAAATAAATTCTGGCCAAGCGTTCGTCGTGTAGATGATGCTTATGGAGACAGAAATTTAGTTTGCAGTTGTGCTCCAATTGAAGCCTATATGTAAAAAATGTTTAAAATAGTTTAAAGTTTAAAAGTTTAAAGTTGTTTCATCACTTCTCTAAACTTTTTTACTTTTATCAATTAGTGTTAACCAATGCCTTTAAATGAACGATATTCAAACGCAGGAAGACTTATTTCTGCTGGTAGATGAATTCTACAAAAAGTTACTTTCAGATGACGCCATCAGTTATATTTTTACGGATGTAGTAAAAATAAAATTGGAAGAGCATTTACCTATTTTAGTCACTTTTTGGTCGCAAGGTATTTTGGGAACTGGAGGTTATACAAAAAATCTGACACGAATTCACTTAGAAGTGAATGAAAAAGAATATTTATCACCGGAATTATTTAGCATTTGGTTAAATCATTTTTACAATTCAGTTGATGAAAATTTTAAAGGTGAAAAAGCAGAACGCATAAAAACACAAGCTTTAAGCATTGCTACCGTTATGCAGATTAAAATAGCACAGAAAAAAAACTAATAATTGAGACTACAATAAATTTTGTGCTTATTTTTTGAGTATTTCACAATTAAAATCACTTTGTTGTTTAATTACTGATTTATGACAATTTAAATTAATAATTTAGTGCTATAATTGACCCTCATTATGAATATAAAAATAACAGGTACCGGGAGTTATATTCCCACAGAAATAGTCAGTAATGCTGATTTTCTAAAACACGTGTTTTTAAATGATGACGGAACTCCCTTTCCGCAACCAAATGATATTATTGCAGAAAAATTTAAAGACATAACCGGAATAGAAGAACGACGGTATGTTACTGATGATTTAAAAACATCAGACATTGCGACAATTGCCGCCAAAAAAGCTATTGAAAATTCCAAAATTGATCCTGAAACTTTAGATTACATCATCTTTGCCCATAATTTTGGTGATGTCAATAAAGGAACCATTCAAACCGATTTACTACCAAGCTTGGCCACTCGAGTAAAATTTAATTTGCGAATCAAAAACCCGAAATGCGTGGCTTATGATATGCTTTTTGGATGTCCGGGTTGGGTAGAAGGCGTTATTCAAGCCCAAGCCTACATCAAAGCTGGTATGGCAAAAAAATGCTTGGTTATTGGTGCAGAAACCTTATCCCGCGTGGTTGACCCGCATGATCGCGACAGCATGATTTATTCTGATGGTGCAGGAGCCACTATTATTGAAGCAACTTCGCAAGAAGGTGGCATTTTGGCACATGAAACGGCAACTTATACGTATGATGAAGCTTACTATTTATTTTTTGGCAACTCCTTCAACAAAACACATGACCCTGATGTACGTTACATCAAAATGAATGGTCGCAAAATATATGAATTTGCTTTAAGTCAGGTTCCAAAAGCAATGGCAGCTTGTTTAGACGCAAGTGGTATTGGTCTTTCTCAACTGAAAAAAATATTAATTCATCAGGCAAATGAAAAAATGGATGAAGCAATTATTCAACGTTTTTACCGTCTTTACAAGCAAACGCCTCCGGAAGGTATTATGCCAATGAGTATCCATAAATTGGGTAATTCGAGTGTGGCGACGATTCCAACTTTATACGATTCTATCTTGAAAGGTGAAATTGAAAATCAAGAATTACAAAAAGGTGATATAATTATGTTTGCCTCTGTTGGAGCTGGCATGAATATCAATGCGATTGTTTATCAGGTATAATTAGAAGCTAATCCTGCTATCCGTTGCAAGTCCTCGCTCAAAAAATGGTTTTTTTACGTGTTATTCAATAGCTCCCAAGGTCGCTTTGCCTTCCACAAAAAAACTCAATTTTTGAGCTCCGGGCTTTCCACTACTATCAGGGCTAAAATGTGCCAACACCAAATAAATTAGTACATTTGTCTCACGAAAAGCTTAACATGTACGAAAAAACATTTCCAAACAAACGATTCAAAATTACACTTGAATTTCTTGAAAAACACCTTTCAAAATCAGATACCATTCTTGATTTAGGGGTAGAAAATCCATTTTCAAAAATCATGAGCCAAAATGGATATAAGGTCAAAAATACCAAAGGTGAAGATTTAGACTTTGATCAATCAAATCTAATAAACGAAAATTATACCGCCGTAACCGCTTTTGAAATTTTTGAGCATTTACTAAACCCATTTACCGTTTTACAAAACATCAAATCGGATAAAATTTTAATTTCAATCCCACTACGTTTATGGTTTTCGCCAGCTTATCAAAGCAAAACAGACAAATGGGACCGACATTACCACGAATTCGAAGATTGGCAATTGGATTGGCTTCTTGAAAAAACCGGTTGGAAAATTATGGATCGTATAAAATTTACGCATCCGGTCAAAAAGATTGGCTTTAGACCTTTATTACGCTTTTTTACACCAAGATATTATTTGGTTTATGCTGAGAGAAAGTGAATACTAATCACTAAAGAGCCAAAATGAAATACTATATCGTAATCCCGGCACATAATGAAGCGAAAAACATTGCATTTACATTGCAATCATTGGTTTATCAGTTCCATAAACCTAAAAAACTTGTTGTTATTAATGATAACTCGTCCGATGAAACCGAAGAAATAGTTGAAAAATACATCAAAAAACACAAATGGATTTCCATAATTAATAAAACTTCGGATAAATTACACTTACCGGGAAGTAAAGTAATTCAGGCGTTTCAAACAGGTTTGGATAGTCTTGATAACGATTACGATTTTATCGTAAAAGCGGATGCTGATTTGATTTTTCCGGCAAATTATTTTGAAACAATTAGCAAGCATTTTCAATCGGATGAACGTATTGGCATGGTGGGTGGATTTGCTTACATTGAAAAAAATGGGGAATGGGTTTTAGAAAACCTTACCGACAAAGACCATATTCGCGGAGCTTTTAAAGCCTATCGAAAAGAGTGCTTTCAACAAATTGGCGGCCTAAAACCAGCCATGGGTTGGGATACGGTAGATGAATTGCTATGTAAATTTTATAACTGGAAGGTGGTAACTGATGCAACATTGAAAGTCAAACACTTAAAACCAACCGGAGTAAATTACAACAAAAATGCACGTTTTAAACAAGGTGAAGCTTTCTATTCTTTAGGATATGGTTTTTTGATTACTGCTATTGCCTCAGCCAAATTAGCTATTCTTAAACGAAAACCATTACTTTTTTTTGATTATATGCAAGGATTTTGGAAAGCTAAAATGGCTAAAAACCCACTATTAGTAACTCATGAACAAGTTAAATTTATCAAAAAGTATCGATGGAAAACCATGAAAGAAAAATTATTTTAGGGTTTAAAAGAAGGAAAATGTTAATTCGTTTACAAAAAAAAAAACTACCAAACAGTAACCAAAACTTTTTGTTATTTTTGCTTTATGCTAAAAATTCTTACCCACTTAGGGAAATATTTCTTAATGTTAAAAGAAGTCTTCAACAAACCACTTAAATGGAGTGCGATGAAGGTCTTGATTTTTAAAGAAATTGATGATTTAATCATTGGATCATTGGGCATCGTGGGGTTTATTTCCTTTTTTGTTGGTGGAGTAGTTTCAATTCAAACAGCACTTAATCTAACAAATCCTTTAATTCCAAAAGATTTAATTGGTTTTGCAACACGTCAATCAGTTATCCTTGAATTTGCTCCTACTTTTATTTCCGTTATTATGGCTGGTAAAGTAGGTTCATTTATCACTTCTAGCATAGGAACCATGAGGGTAACTGAGCAAATAGATGCTTTAGAAGTTATGGGGGTTAATTCATTAAACTATTTAGTATTTCCCAAAATTATCGCTATGTTATTTTACCCTTTTTTAATTGGGTTGAGTATGTTTTTAGGAATCCTAGGCGGCTGGATGGCTGGCGTTTATGGTGGCTTTTCAAATAGCGAAGATTTTATTCGTGGGATACAAACCAATTTCATTCCCTTTCATATTACCTATGCATTTATCAAAACGTTGGTTTTTGCATTTCTGTTAGCCACTATTCCATCCTACCATGGTTTTTACATGAAAGGTGGAGCGTTAGAAGTTGGAAAAGCAAGTACGGTATCATTTGTTTGGACATCCGTTGCTATTATTCTGTTTAATTATATTTTAACTCAATTATTATTAAGCAAATGATAGAAATTAAAAATATTGAAAAGTCATTTGGTGATACTCAAGTTTTAAAAGGTATTTCTACCATTTTTGAAACTGGGAAAACTAATTTGATTATTGGTCAAAGTGGATCAGGTAAAACTGTTTTGTTGAAATCTTTATTAGGAATTCATACTCCTGACAAAGGCACTATTTCTTTTGATGGAAGAATTTATTCTGAATTAAATACAAATGAAAAAAGAACATTACGAACAGAAATAGGCATGGTATTTCAAGGCAGTGCCTTATTTGACAGCATGACTGTAGAAGAAAATGTTGGCTTTCCATTAACTATGTTTTCAAATAAAACAAAAGATGAAATCAAAGAACGTGTTGATTTTGTGTTAAAACGTGTCAACCTTATTGATGCAAATTCAAAAAAACCATCAGAGATTTCAGGAGGAATGCAAAAACGGGTTGCTATTGCAAGAGCAATCGTAAATAATCCAAAATATTTATTTTGTGATGAGCCCAATTCGGGACTTGATCCAAAAACTGCCATTGTTATTGATAATTTAATTAAGGAAATTACAGAAGAATATAATATCACAACTGTCATCAACACGCATGACATGAATTCTGTCATGGAAATAGGCCAAAAAATAATCTTTCTAAAAGAAGGTATCCTAGCATGGGAAGGCACCAAAAAAGATATTTTCAAAACCGATAACGAAGCAATAGTGGACTTTGTTTACTCCTCTAATCTTTTCAAAAAAATCCGAAAAGCCCAAAACAAAGAAGACAAATAGTTTATTTTATTCTGAATAATTTACCAATTAGTTTTCGAACATCATCCAATCGTTCAATGTTTTCAGTAAAGGTTTCTAACGCTGCTGAACTCTTTAAATCCAATTTACTTCCTGACAAAGTAGATTGCAATGGATAAACTATCAGTACGTTATTTTTATCAAAATATTTATTCATGAAACCGGGAATATTACTCATCACCGAGTTATAAGAAAGATTCAATTTTCTACTCATTATAACTACCAAAGTATCGTCTTTGTTGATGTGACGAGATAAAATTAAGAAATCATCCCAATCAGAAAACAAATTAAATTCAGCATCTACAGGATGTTTAGCATGGATGTCTTTAATGAAATTTATTGTTGTTTCAGATCCATAAAAAACAATTTTAGAGCTCGTATTTTTTCCTAAATTCCAAATTTTAATGAGCCAAAACGGAAATCCAATTTCACGCTCCGCACGCTCCGGAATGACAACGATAAATCGTTTTACTGTTGCTAATGGCTGAATAGATTTATAAATAAATGTAGTTGTTTTACATTTATTTAAAATTCCGTCGGTCAAAGGACCAAATAATGAATCTGATGCCACAAGAGATTCTGCTTGACCCAAAATAATATCAGATATTTTATGCTCTTTAACAACACTTGAAACACCATTTAAGATGTTTAAGTCATATCGCATAAGCATATTTAAAGAATTATCTGTTGAAGAAGCAACTACAGCTGCTCTTTTTACAATTTTTTGAGCTTTACTCTCTAAAACTGCTGTTGATGCATTATTGCTAATTACATTCAAAGCAAATAATCCTGTTTTATTTTTTTTCGATTTTATAGTTACTGCGAGGTTAATTAATTCATCAACTGAATCAACACTTTTCATTGGAATTAAGATTTTTTCATCGCTTTCAATCACTACATCATCTTCACTATCGGTTTCATCATTTTCAGCCAAAGCAATATTATAAGCTCCTTTTTGAGCCACAAATGAGGCAATGGTGCAAGTAATTAAAATCATTAAAATGGTTCCATTTAAAACATTTTCATTTAGTAATCGGTTAGGCATTTTAATGTCAGCCAATTTTCCATTGACAAAACTCATTTGTGTTTTATCATTTAATTTAAAAGAGCCTTTTGCCTCAATATTATTAACAAAAGCAATACTTCCCACAGTTGGGTATACCCCATTCTTCAATTCACTGAATACTATAACTTGATTGTTTTCAGTTGTTAATTTATTATTTTTAAGATGTACTTCATTATAAGAATTAACGCTTTTATAATCGACTATAATATTAAAACCAACTAAAACTGCGGCAAGAGTTGCAGCTGCTTGAGCGTTACTTAATCCGAATAGTAATCGTCTCTCATCTTTTGTATAACCAAACAACTTTTGAGTAATATATGCGGGTAAATATTTTCCAACAATAGCTACAACCGTCATAATTCCCGCTACTTGGATTGAGTCCCAATCTTTAATAAAAGCTTTGTAATCAATCAACATACCAACCCCAATCAAGAAAAACGGTATGAAAAGTGCATTTCCCACAAATTCAATACGATTCATTAAGGGTGAAGTATATGGAATTAATCGATTCAATGCTAAACCGGTTAAGAAAGCCCCAATAATAGCCTCAATACCGGCCAATTCCGCCAATGTACATCCCAAAAATACCATCGCCAACACAAAAATATATTGTGAAATATTATCATCATAGCGTTTAAAAAACCAACGCCCTATTATTGGAAAAATAAGCATCACGACCAATCCAAAAAGAATGACTGAAAAACCTAAACGAATCCAAAATTCCTGATTGATTTCACCGGTTTGCATGCCTGCAATAACTGCAAGAACTAAAAGAGCGAGTGTGTCAGTAATCATGGTGCCTCCTACTGCAACGGTCACAGCTCTGTTTTTGGCAACACCTAACTTACTGATTAATGGATAAGCAATTAAAGTGTGCGAGGCAAACATACTGGCAAGTAAAACAGATGTTGCTGTCGAAAAATGCAACACATAAAGACCTACAACAGTACCTAGTATCATTGGGATTGAGAACGTAAGCATTCCAAAAACTAAACTCTTGGAGCTGTTTTTCTTGAACTCAGCTAAATCAATTTCCAAACCGGCTAAGAACATAATGTACTGAAGTCCAACAGTTCCAAATAAAATAATACTCATATCGCGAGCAATTAAATTTAAACCATTCGGTCCAATGATTGCTCCTGCGATAATTAAACCTATAAGATGCGGAATTCGAAGTTTATTCAGTAAAATAGGTGCAAAAAGTATGATAAATAAGATCAAAGAAAACAGCAAAACCGGATTCTTTAAAGGTAAAGTGAAATCAATGCCTATTAAAAATATCATACTATTCAGTTGTATAATTAATTTATCCTATCGCTTTTTTCATAATTGCCTTAATATCTTGCTCTTTATCTTTAGGGTAAATTAGCAAAACATTCCCCTCATCAACAACTATAAAATTATCTAAACCATCAATAACAATTAGTTTTTTGTCATGAGCTCTAATGATATTATTGGTTGCGTTTTCCAAAATTACTTTTGAATTAACAACCGCATTATTTTGTTCGTCTTTATCCAATTTATCGTATAAGGAACCCCAAGTTCCTAAATCATTCCAGTCGAAGGTAGCGGGTAACACAAAAACATTAGTTGCATTTTCTAAAATAGCGTAATCTATTGAGACATTTTCGGCAGTTGCATAATTTGAGTTAATAAAAGTTTGTTCTCCCGAAGTATTCAACTGTGGATAGCCATTCATGAATAATTGATGCATTTGCGGTTGAAATGCTGAAAACGCTTCAATAATCGATTGAACAGACCAAATAAATATTCCACCATTCCATAAAAAATTACCACTATTTAGAAATGATTTTGCTGTTTCATAATCAGGCTTTTCTCTAAATTGTTTTACTTTTTTAATCGAATTGGTATCGGCTTTATCAAATTCTATATAACCAAAACCGGTATTTGGAAAAGTGGGCTGAATGCCAAGTGTTACCAATGCATTTTCCTTTTCACAATAGTCAAAACATTGTTGCAAATTGTTGGCAAATGCTGTTTCATCTTCAATCCAATGATCGCTTGGAGCCACTACCATTAAGCCGTCCGGATTCATTTTTTGGATTTTCAGCGAGGCATACAAAATACAAGGTGCAGTATTTCGCATGGTTGGTTCCAATAAAACTTGCTCTTGTTTGACCATTGGCAATTGCTGCAAAACCAACTCATTGTATCGCTCATTAGTTAAAATATAAATATTTTCAATGGGAATAAGTTTCGATAAACGACTGAAGGTTTTTTGAATCAGTGTCTCTCCTGCTCCCAACATATCGTGAAACTGCTTGGGAAACTCAGTGGTACTTACGGGCCAAAAACGTGAACCTACTCCACCGGCCATTAATATTGCGTAATAGTTTTTGTTCATTTTTTGTAGTTGCTGAGTTACTGAGACGCTGAGTAACTGAGATTTTTATTGATACAAATATAGTAAAGTTGGTGAGTTACTGAGGTGCTAAGTTGCTGAGTTTTTTAATAATTGATGTTATTAAATTAATTACGAAAATGAATTGAAGAAAAACAAAATTTAATAAAGTAATAATGATTCTAAAATTATAATCAAACGAATAAAAAATAGATGTTGAATTAATTTTATCTAAATAATAGAAAAATAATACGATAAAAATCAAAGAACCATACGTATGACTAAAAGAAAGAAATGAAATTAATTGAATTTTACAATAATCAAAAATCAAATAAAACAACCCGGTTATTATGAATGTTAAGAATAACAAAATAAAAGCGTCCTGTTGTAAAATGATATAATAAGTATCATGAACATTTATATCTAACGTTTCATTTTTATCAACTTTAAAAGACAATGTCAAAAATAAAGTTGCTGCTAAAAACAACAAATAATAAGATCTGTTTTTGAGTAATTCTAAATTCATAAATCGATAATTATCCCGGTATAATCTCCACCTCAGCATTGGCATTAAACAAATATAACTTTCCGGTTTGTACTTCCAAACATTCATAGCGTTTGACTCGAAGTCCCTTTTTTTGGAAAATTTTTCCGTTATTAATTCTGAACAGACTTCCCGAAGGTACTTCGTGTATAAAATGAACATCCGGTTTGCGTTCGTCAAATTGCTTTAAAGCAAAAGCTAAGCGTGCATCGGTGTCGCTACTAGCCGTTGGATTTCGGAAGTGATTGGCAACCAAAGGCAAAACCGAATTCGGAAAAATTTCCGGACGAATAAACGGTACCATTAAATGCTGAAAGGTAATTTTCCATTCGTTTCCATGCGGTTTAATATATCGACCGTACTTTTCAAAAGCTGCTAAGTGTGCAATTTCATGAACGAGCGTAATCAAAAAGCGGTATTTATTCAAATTGGCATTGACTGTAATTTGATGTTTCCCGGTAGGGTGCTTTCTATAATCACCGTGACGCGTTTGCCGCTCATTTACGATTTTTAAATGTACCGAATTGGTTTTAATCAACTCAAAAACAGGTTCGACAGCGTGTTCGGGAAGATATTTTAAGAGAACTTCGCTCATTTATTTTTTATCGATTTCTTTATTTTGACTTGCCAACGATTTTGCGTTTAAATTGGTTACTACTTTTTTTCCTGTTTTTGCTTCCAGTTCTTTTCGGGCAACATTGGCAACATTTCCGCCTTGTTTGGCAACTTCTTTACTTTCTTCAAACGTTTCAGGATTTACTGCTTTGGAGATATCTTTTGTAGACGCTTCAGCTAACATATTCAAAATCAATTCTGTATTGGTCATATTATCCCGAAGATTTTCCTTTTTTAATCCTTTCAATAATTTGTATTCTTTAGTGGTTATGCCTGACCAAGATTTTGAAATAATATCGGTTAAAGTTGCAAATTGCTGACCTTCTTTAATCCCTCTGCTTTTCCATTCATCGGTCAGTTCTTTCCTGATTTCAATACTTTTCAATCGTTGATTAATCCAATTTTCAGAATATCCTAACTGCAAATATTGTTCTAAAGCTCTATCAATGGTTAATTCCGGATCTTGCAATTCATCCAATCGTTCCGATGCAATTTGTGCTAACCACAACTTAAACGGTTCAGCTTTTGGTGAGGGAATTGATTGAATTAATCTAAAAAGTTGTTCGGTATCTGCTACATCAGTTAGTCGCATTTTTCCATCAGGGGCCATCATTTTCAACTGTCCGATAAAATCGGACAGTTCACTTCCCTCTTTTTGTAACTTCGTTTTTAGATCACTCCAATATTTCCTGGGGCGATCGCTTTCTGTCAAAGCCTCTATTACATCAATAATTGAAAAGAACCACTTTTCGTTTTCATTGTCCCAAATGGTTCGGACTTTTCTTTCTTCAAATAGCTGGATGGCGTTTAATTTTGTCATAGTTTATATAGTTTAAATGAAGGTACAATTTACAAAAATAAATTAACTTTTATGGTGTTGAAGAAGATACCTGAATCACCTTTCCGTTAAAATATTTACTTCCGTTTAACGAAAAATCATAAACATAGTCGGCCATTTCTTTCGCAGAAAGTGGAGCTTCATAACCCGGAAAAGCTTCCTGCAACATTTCTGTTTGAACGGCTCCCAAAGCTAAAACATTAAACGAAATTCCTTGTTCTCGACATTCTTCTGCTAATAATTCTGAAAGTGTTATCACCGCCCCTTTACTGGAAGAATAAGCTGCTAATCCAGCGAACTTCATGCTTCCTTGAATGCCTCCCATGGAACTAATGGTTACCACGTGACTGCCTCTTTTCAAAAAAGGCAAGCAAATACGCGTGAGATTTGCTACGGCAAAAACATTGACTTTATAAACTTGTTCAAAATCGGATTGTGAGAGTTGCGAAAATGGTTTTAACAACAAACTTCCTGCGTTGTGAATAATTACATCCACATTTTTCCAAGTTTGAGATAAAAAATCGGATACTTTATACAATTCCTTTTCACTTGATAAATCAATGGAAAGACAAGTGATGTTCGAATGTTCGATTAATTCCTTTGGCGTTTTTCTTGAAATGGCCAGTACTTGATGACCGGCGTTGGCGAATTGTAATGCTAGTTCATAACCAATTCCACGGGAAGTTCCGGTGATAATTATATTTTTCAATTGCTTTCTAATTTTCGTAAAGATAAGAAAAGAATGTATTTGAAGATTAGCTAAAATACTTCTTGTAAAATTTTAAAGCTTGAAAAATTCCAAGTCCAAAAAACACTAATGGGATAATGAATTTCATTAAATATTTTGACAAAAAAGCAACATTCGAAGCAAAATAATGAAGTGATACAATCAATACTAACATGCCACAAAACGTTCCCAAAATAGTTCCGAAAACATAAAAGTATTTTCTTGATTTTGAAATTTCTATATGATTACCATTTAACAGATATAAATTCCAACCCGTCCAAAAGGGAATTTGAATGAAATTCAAACTGCTAAAAAGTAATCCTGCAAAGAAAAAATTTTCTGACACATTAGAAAAAATAGTTCTATTAGTAGTTTCTGAATTGGCACTAAAATAAAAAAAAGCTGCCAAAACTAACATAAACAAGACCGAAAAACCTTCGATATATTTCGTTAGTTTTTTATTCTCGGATAATTTTTTTGCAAAAATCAAAGTGAAATAAATCACAAACAATTCAATTGTAACAACGCCTAATAAATAAGATATGGTTGCCGTTAATCCTTTTTGAGAATATATATCAAAACCAACCACATTCAAATATCCCAGTGGAATAGAACCAATGAAACTTACTAAAAAACCAACGCCTATATTCTTCAATTTATGCATTAAAAATGGTAGATTTTTTTTTGCTGCTGCATTTGTAAGCGGTACTGCTCTATTCCTTCATTAAAGGTTAAATACGGAAAACCCTTTTGATGATTTTGAACGCTAATCTGATACATATAAGTGATGTGTCTTGCTAATTCATACCACGCAAAAAACAACGAATGTTTGGGATCGTAAATATGAGTAGGTTCACTTCCGGCACCATTTAATTCGACGATGGCAAAGTTTTGACCATTTTCTAAATCTTCCCAAGTGTTGTACATCACATCCAATCTTCCAAAGTAAAACTCCGGAATTTGTTGGCACATTTCATCAATTGATTTTGTCAATTTTTCAGTAATTAAATGACTCACATCTATAAACTTCGCTCCTCTGGCGTGGTTTCCGTAAGGAACCAAGTTACGTTTTTGATTCTTTTTCAAAACTTGATTTAATTGAGTGCCGTATTCTTTTTGCAATGCTTTTAATTGGATTTCATACCTCGGATTCATTTGTAATAAATCAACAATTTTTGAAATGCCATCGCCGGTTACTTCCAAAAATTCTTTACCTACTATTCCGGTGATTTTTCCTTTGTCTTGATTTGGGTACCGGACATAAAAAATCCCAACTTCATTTGCATATGGAATTAAATCTTGAATCAAATAATCAAAATTAGCTTTTGTATGATACTCCTCTAATTCTGAAATTGTATGAATTTTTTTTACGGCCGAACCTCTCAAACCTATATCCGGTTTTGCAATAAAGGGGTACTTAATTTTCGACTCTCCTAAAAGTACAATCACTTTATCAAAAGGGATTTTTTCATGAATTAACTCTGTTTTTGGATAAGATTCTTGCGGAATACTGTCATAAATTTCCTTTTTACTTTCGGCCATAAATCCGCCATTTTTTATTCTTGGATTACAGGCATTGAAAAAGAAAAATGTTCTAGATTTAATCGCACAAAAAATCCACAAAAAATAGATAGGAATATAAACCACTTGAAACGGCCAATATTCCCAATGAAACAATTTATGGAAAAATAATTTCAAGTTATTGTATCGAATATGAATTGACAAAATGCTTTTGTTGCTGCAAATCTAAGTGAGAAAACTCAATTTCATTTTTTTTGACAACAGCTTGTGTAATACTTAATGTTTTTAAACTATTATTTCGATTGATTATCAGTCCGAAGTCCTGATTCTCACTTGCTGTGTTTTGATGAAAATCAAACAAGTTTAACGGATTTAATTCCTGCTGTTCGTTCATGAATTTTTCAAACCAATGAACTCGTAGCAAACGGACTTCACTAGAATATAAAGTTGGCGAAGACCAAATGTGATGCATTGATTTATCCAATTGTACTATTTCTTTTTCTATTTCATTCCACTGTAATTGATACAACTCTTTACTGAAATAAAGCACCACTGTAAATGGTTCAATGTTCATTAAATCAATATTTTTCCATTCTTCCAATGGAGCGTTTGAACTAATAATATCAAGGAGAATTAATCCTCTACTTCTTCGGTAGGAATCTTTAACCTGATGTTTTTCTTTGGCTCCGTTCAACAACACTGCAACCGTTCCGTTTTCAGTAGTTGCAAACCATGTGCCTCCGGCTTTTGGGTCTTTTGGAAAAATGATGTTTTTATTGTTTACAATGTACTTTTCTGGTTTTAAAGCACTTGGTCTGCCAACGCTTTCATCGCGGTTGGAAGTGATAATAATTTGTTCGTTTGCAACAACAAAACTTACTGTGCACATTGCTTTCTGTATTCTAATGTGGAGGGTGCCACTCCGAAGCCTTCATTAATTACAATGGAATTATTTTGTATAAGGGCCACTTTAATTAACGCTTGGTGGTGAATGCAATGTTCCAAATTATAAAGTAATTCTCTGTTATAATTGCTTTCCGTGGTTATTTCATGGCCTTCTATCATTTGAACTAAACGAACTACTTTATTAGGTTTCTCCAATTCTTGCATACAAGTTTGAATGGCGGCTTTTGCAGTAGTCAAATCAGTTTCAATCAAACGATCCCTTTTTCGGGAATCATAATTTATAACCCCTTGATCATACTGCACAAGTAAACATTGAAACATCTCTACAATATGACGTGTATGCTCTCCAATGGAGGCATTACTTAAATAAGGACACGGATACACATACTCCTCGTATGTTAGTTGATTGAGCAAATCATTCAATTCATTCAAAGCCTTTCGAACAGGAAATAACAGCATACGCACCATTTTTTTTCAAAAATAATAAAAAAACCCTTTGAGAAATTTCTCAGAGGGTTTAAATTATAAGAATTTAAAACGGATTACGAAACCAATCCTCTCGATATCACAATACGTTGAATTTCAGAAGTGCCTTCATAAATTTGAGTTATTTTTGAATCTCGCATCATACGTTCCACATGATATTCGGCAACATAGCCATTTCCGCCGTGAATTTGAACGGCTTCATTGGTAACTTCTAAGGCAATTTCAGAAGCATATAATTTTGCCATCGCTCCTGAATGTGCAATATCTTTGCCTTCATCTTTTTCACACGCTGCTTTCATAATTAATAAATTAGCAGCCGTAATTTTTACATACATATCAGCTAATTTGAAAGCAATGGCTTGGTGTTTAAATATTTCTTTACCAAAAGCCTTTCTTTCCTGCGAGTATTTTAATGCCAATTCATAAGCACCCGTTGCAATACCTAATGCCTGCGATGCAATTCCGATTCTTCCTCCATTTAGCACATTCATCGCAAACGAAAAACCAAAACCATCGGCACCGATTCTATTTTCTTTTGGGACTTTCACATCGTTAAACATTAACGAATGCGTGTCGCTGCCGCGAATGCCCATTTTCTTTTCTTTTGGTCCAATTTCGAAGCCGGGATAACTTCTTTCAACAATAAAAGCATTGATTCCTTTGTGCCCTTTTTCAACATCTGTTTGAGCAATTACTAAATATGTAGAAGCAGTTCCGCCATTGGTTATCCAATTTTTGGTACCATTTAACAAATAATAATCCCCTTTATCAATAGCCGTTGTTTTTTGAGAAGTAGCGTCGCTTCCTGCCTCGGGTTCCGACAAACAAAAAGCACCAATCACTTCCCCTTTTGCCAATGGTACTAAATATTTCATTTTTTGTTCTTCGTTGCAATACTTTTCCATACCGGCACAAACTAGAGAATTATTTACCGACATGATTACGGCGGCCGAAGCGTCAATTTTTGCAATTTCTGTCATTGCCAAAACATAGGAAACACTGTCTAAGCCTGCTCCACCGTATTTTGGATCAACCATCATTCCCATAAAGCCTAAATCAGCCATCATTTTCACTTGCTCGGTCGGAAATTTTGAATGCTCATCTCTTTCAATTACTCCCGGCAATAATTCTTGTTGAGCAAAATCACGGGCAGCTTGCTGAATCATTAAATGCTCTTCGGTAAGATTAAAATCCATAACTATAACTATTGTTTGTTTGTTTCTTAAATTTGAAAGCAAAAGTATAATATTAAAGTCATAATTTCAAACGTTTTCGTAATTTTAGACCATGTTTAAAGAAACCTATCAAGTCATTGGAGTCATGAGCGGTACATCACTAGATGGCATCGATTTAGCTCATGTTTATTTTACTCTGAAAAATAATCGTTGGAACTACAAAATTCTAGAAACAGAAACCATTCCGTACTCTCAAGAATGGCTAATCAAACTTAAGAATGCAGTTAATTTTTCAGAAAATGAATTGATTTCACTTAATGAAGAATACACGGATTATTTAGGAAATTCAATTAAAGAATTTATTGACAAACATAAACTACATTCGATTGATGCTGTTTGCAGTCATGGTCATACCATTTTACACCAACCTCAAAACGGATTGACTCTTCAAATTGGAAATTTACCCAAAATAGCAAAAATTGTTGAAAAAACGGTTGTTTGCGATTTCAGAGTCCAAGATGTTGAATTAGGTGGACAAGGAGCTCCTTTGGTCCCTATTGGTGACCGATTATTGTTTTCTGAATATGATTTTTGCCTGAATTTAGGAGGTTTTTCAAATATTTCATTTGAAGAAAATGACAAACGAATGGCCTTTGATATTTCACCCGTTAATACTGTTTTGAATTACTATGCCAATCAATTAGGTTTGGAATATGATGATAAAGGAAAAATTGCCAAAACAGGAAAACTGAATCAAGAATTATTAAATGAATTAAATAGCTTGGATTTTTATCGCAAGTTATATCCAAAATCATTAGGACTTGAATTTGTTAAAGAAATTGTTTTGCCTTTACTAGAGAAATATTCTATTTCTGTTGAAGATAAAATGTACACTTTTGTTGAACATATTGCCATTCAAACCGATTTTTCACTAACAAGAAAAGAGGGCAAATTATTGATAACCGGTGGTGGTGCTTATAATGACTTTATTATTGAAAAAATGCAAAAATATTTACCAAAAATGCAATTAATTATTCCTGATTCCAAAACTTTGGAATACAAAGAAGCTTTGATTTTTGGATTACTTGGAGTTCTAAAACTTCGAAATGAAATTAATGTGCTTTGCAGTGTAACCGGAGCGAAAAAAAATCATAGCTCAGGGTTCATTTATGTGTTAGCTGAATGTAAATAAAACTCTTGAAAACTTTAGTAAAAAAATAAAATTAATCGATTTTGTTCCCTTAAATTTGCAAAGCAAAAACAGACTAAACCGGATGAAAGAATTACTCAAAAAATTTGAGAATAAAGAACCTGAAATTATTTTTAACTGGAAAGATGCAGAAACGGAAGCAGAAGGTTGGACCGTAATTAATTCTTTAAGAGGTGGAGCCGCAGGTGGTGGCACCCGAATGAGGAAAGGTTTGGACATGAATGAAGTACTCTCGCTTGCAAAAACAATGGAAGTGAAGTTCTCAGTTTCAGGCCCCTCTATCGGCGGAGCCAAATCCGGAATCAATTTTGACCCAAATGATCCACGAAAAAAAGGCGTATTACAGCGTTGGTATAAGGCAGTTTCACCTTTATTAAAAAGTTACTATGGAACGGGTGGTGATTTAAATGTCGATGAAATACATGAAGTTATTCCAATCACCGAAGAATGTGGTGTTTGGCATCCGCAAGAAGGTGTGTTCAACGGTCATTTTAAACCAACTGAAGCCGACAAAATCAATAGAATTGGTCAGTTACGCCAAGGAGTAATAAAAGTAATTGAAAATCCTAAATTTTCTCCGGATGTAAACCGAAAATATACTGTTGCCGACATGATTACAGGCTTTGGTGTAGCAGAAGCTGTCCGACATTATTACGATATATATGGCGGAAGTGTAGTTGGAAAAAAAGCCGTGATTCAAGGTTTTGGAAATGTAGGTTCTGCAGCTGCTTTTTATTTAGCCGACATGGGTGCAAAAGTGGTAGGTATTATTGACCGAGAAGGCGGAATAATTAACAAAGACGGATTTACTTTTGAAGAAATCAGACGCTTATTTTTAAATAAAGACGGCAATAAATTAGTGGCTCCAAATATGATTTCGTTTGCCGAAATTAATCAAAAAATTTGGACAATTGGTGCTGAAATATTTGCTCCATGTGCCGCTTCACGATTGGTTCAACAAAGCCAGGTGAATCAAATGATTGATTCCGGTTTAGAAGTAATTTCTAGCGGTGCCAATGTCCCATTTGCTGATAAAGAAATTTTCTTTGGCCCAATTATGGAAGATACCGATGAAAAAGTTAGTTTAATTCCGGATTTTATTGCCAACTGTGGCATGGCCCGTGTTTTTGCATACTTCATGGAAAAAAAAGTACAAATGACCGATGAAGCCATTTTCTTAGATACTTCAGAAACCATCAAAAAGGCTATTGAAAAAATACATTCACTTAATAGTTCAAAAATAAATATCAGTTCAACATCTTTTGAAATTGCTCTTAAACAATTAACTTAAATTTCTGAAAATGATAATACTAATCATCCTTTTGTTCATTATTGGCTACTTGTCTATTACGCTCGAGCATCCATTAAAATTAGATAAAACAGTACCTTCTCTACTGATGGCCGCTATAATGTGGGCCCTTCTATCCATTGGTTTCAATAATGGATGGTTTTCAATTATTGATGTGCACGGACATGTTTTTAATATGGCCAGTGGAACTGCGGAGGCAAATCATGAAGGTTTTATAGAAAATTTGATGCATCATTTTGGAAAAACTTCCGAAATATTGATTTTTCTGATTGGTGCAATGACAATTGTTGAAATAATTGATTTACACAGAGGATTTGATGTTATTAAAAGTCGAATTAATACGAGTAATAAAGTCCGTCTTCTTTGGGTTTTAGGAACTGTTGCATTTATACTTTCGTCAATTATTGATAACCTTACTGCAACAATTGTTTTAATTACGTTATTACGGAAATTAGTTCCTCAAAGAGAATACCGAATTTGGTATGCCTCCTTAATTATTATCGCCGCGAATGCTGGGGGTGCGTGGTCCCCAATTGGCGACGTAACCACCACCATGCTTTGGATTGCTAATAAAGTTACAGCGGCGGGACTATCAGAATATGTAATCATTCCAGCCGTCTTATGTTTTGTGGTACCCTTTTTTATCGCATCTAAACTCAAACCCTTTCAAGGAACGATTGCAAGAAAAACTTTTAACGTTAACGAAGAATCAGAAAAATTACTCAGCAGTAAAAAAATGCTCTTTGTAGGATTAGGAGCAATTGTATTTGTTCCGGTTTTCAAAATAATTACAGGACTACCCCCTTATATTGGGATGATGTTCAGCTTGGGGTTTGTATGGCTCTTTTCGGAATATGTAACACCTTATGAAAATTTCAATAAAAATGAAAAACATTTGTATTCCGGTCACAAAGCTTTGACCAAAATCGAATTTTCAAGCATACTGTTTTTCTTAGGAATTTTGATGGCAGTAGCAGCCTTGGAAACTTTAGTTTTTGGCCAAATTAATGGCGTTGATACGGGAACGCTTCGCTATGCTGCTGAAAGCCTTTCAAATGCAGTTCCAAACATGGATGTTGTGGTTATTTTATTAGGAATATTATCTGCCGTTATTGATAACGTGCCTTTAGTTGCCGCTTCTATGGGAATGTATACGTATGAAATTGATCACCCTGTTTGGCATTTTATTGCCTATTCTGCCGGAACGGGGGGTAGTATGCTAATCATCGGCTCTGCAGCAGGAGTTGCCGCAATGGGTATGGAAAAAATTGATTTTATATGGTACCTCAAACGAATAACTTGGTTAGCTTTTGCTGGGTTTATTGCAGGTGCATTATCCTTTATATTTATCGAACATTTTATTCATTAAACAATTAATAGTAGTATTTTAGCGTTTAGAGATTAACCAAAATAAAAAACATTTAAATATGCAAACAGTTGATAGTTTAGCAGTAACTCAAGAAGCTCTTATAGATCCGCAACCTTTAGAAAAAACAATATCTATTTGGGAACTTGTTTCAAGTGGAGGAATTGGTGGTCAAATGATTATGATAACATTAGGATTATTATTTTTCTTTGCTCTATATCTATATTTTGAACGTTTAATGGCGATTAATGCTGCTTCAAAAATAGATGTGAATTTTATGAATAATATCAAAATGAATATTATGAATGGAAAAATTGATGCTGCCAAAATGCTTTGTGCACAAACCAATTCACCAGTTGCCAGACTAACCGAAAAAGGAATTTCCCGAATTGGAAAACCTTTGGAAGACATCAATACGGCTATTGAAAATGCAGGTAAACTGGAAATTTACAAACTAGAGAAAAATGTGAGTATGCTTGCTACTATTTCCGGTGCCGGACCAATGATTGGTTTCTTAGGAACGGTAATTGGAATGATTCTTGCCTTTCATAAAATGGCTAGCGGTGGCGGACAAATTGAAGTAGGTGCATTGGCAGAGGGAATTTATACTGCAATGACCACTACTGTTGCAGGACTTGTGGTGGGTATTATTTCATTTATGGGATACAATCACTTGGTAGTTAAAACAGACAAAGTAGTGCACCAAATGGAGGCAAATGCGACTGATTTCTTAGACCTTTTAAACGAACCATCCTAATGAATATAAGAGGTAGAAATAAAGTATCACCGGAATTCAATATGTCATCTATGACAGATATTGTTTTCTTATTGCTCATTTTCTTTATGCTTACATCAACCATGGTAACAACCAATGCATTGGATTTGGTATTGCCAAAGGCTAAAGGAAAAACAGACAGTAATAAAAATATTTCGGTAAGTATTAATAAGGACTTACAGTTTTTCATTGACAAAGACCAAGTGGAAGAAGCTGATTTAGAAGCTAAAATACTAGCCTTGTTTTCAAATAAAGAAGACAAAGCCCTAATTTTAAGAGCCGAAGAAGGTGTGCCTATTGAAAAAGCAGTGAATGTTTTGGATATTGCCAATAGAAATCAAATCAAAGTAGTTTTAGCCGTTCGACCTAAATAATAAGAAGCTAATCCTGCCGTTCGTTCTTAGTTTTTTTGAATAAACCCTTTTTTTGTAAGCCGTTTCAAGAGCTTCCTCCGGTCGCTTTGAAACAGCAACAAAAAATAGTGTTTCTTTCAAAAAAAGCTATCCACTTCCGTCAGGGCTAAAAAAAGGAAACTATGAAATATTTAGAAACCGAGTACGAAAGAAAATCATTTGCAATAAGTGCATCAATTGTTGCTATTTTGCTTTTTCTATTCTTTGTGTTTGGATTAACGTACATGGATCCACCACCGGAAAACGGAATTGCCATTAACTTTGGAAACACCGATGCTGGTTCTGGAAACACTAACACAACAGAACCGGTAAAATCTGAACCGAGAGAAGTCACTGAGCAACCAAAAGTAGAAGAAACTTCAGAACCTACAACACCAAGTAAAGCATCAGAAAATGTTCTAACAGCCGATAATGATGCTGCAATTGCTTTAAAAAAACAAAAAGAAATAGCTAACGCAAAAGCAAGTGCCGAAGCAAAAATAAAAGCTGCCGAACAGAAAAAAAAGCAAGAGGAAGCAGCTAAAAAAGCAAAACTAGATGCCTTAATCGGTGGTGTTAAAAAGTCTGATGGAAAAACTAGTGTTGGAGACGGAACAACTACTAATCCTGGAAACCAAGGAAAAATAGACGGTAGCATTTATTCAAACAGTTATTATGGCAGTGGAAAAGGGACAGGTACAGGAAATGGTAGTTGGGGATTAAACGGAAGAAAATTATCTAAACCAGGAGCCGTAAAAGCAGACTGTAATGATGAAGGAACGGTAGTTGTAGAAGTAAAAGTAAGTAAAAATGGAACTGTTACAAATGCAAAGTTCAGTCCAAGTGGTTCAAACACATCAAGTATTTGTCTACAAGAAGCTGCTATTAAATCTGCATACAAATACAAGTGGAATGATGATTCTAATGCTCCCGACAATCAAATTGGATTCATCGTATTTAACTTTAGAAACGGAGAATAAAAAACAAATTTTAAATAGCTACAAACCTCACTTTTGTGGGGTTTATTTTTTGAAAACAATGAATTATCAGGAAACCGTAAATTGGCTCTTTAACCGACTTCCAATGTATCAATTACAAGGAGCTTCTGCTTATAAAGCAGATTTATCTAACACTATACTTCTTGCAAACTATTTAGGAAATCCGGAAAAAAAACTAAAAACCATTCATGTAGCCGGAACGAATGGAAAAGGCTCAACGTCTTCTCTTCTAGCTTCAGTCCTACAAGAAGCTGGTTATAAAGTTGGTCTGTATACTTCTCCTCATTTAAAAGACTACAGAGAACGAATTAAAATAAACGGAAAAGAAATTTCAGAAAAATTTGTAGTTGATTTTGTTTCTAAACATAAATCTTTTTTTGAATCAAATGATTTAAGTTTCTTTGAAATGACTGTTGGACTAGCTTTCGACTATTTCGTTCAGGAAAATACAGACATTGCCATTATTGAAGTTGGATTAGGTGGCAAACTGGACGCTACCAATATTATTAAACCCTTAATTTCTGTAATTACAAATATTGGTTTAGATCACACACAATTTTTAGGCAATACAATAGAAGCAATCGCAAAAGAAAAAGCTGGTATAATTAAACCTTTATCTCCTGTTGTAATTGGAGAATATACAACTGAAACTAAGCCAATTTTTGTGGCAAAAGCAAAAGAAAATATTTCTGAAATTTATTACGCCGCTGATTTAATAAAAGAGGTATATCGCACTGAATTGTTAGGAGATTATCAATTCCAAAACAGAAAAACAGTATTGCAAACACTTCAAGTTTTGCAAAATCAAAATGAATATACCATCTTAGAAAAAAACATAAAAGATGGTTTTATGAAAGTGATTAAAAACACAGGTCTATTAGGCAGATGGCAACAAGTAAATTCGAGACCAAAAGTGATTTGTGATACAGCACATAATAAACATGGCCTTACAATTGTAATAAATCAAATTAAAAAAGAGAATTTTGAGAACCTTCATATTGTTTTAGGAGTAGTCAATGATAAAGATTTAGATGACATTTTACCTTTATTTCCTAAAAATGCTACCTATTATTTTTGTAAACCCAATATTTCACGTGGTTTAAACGAAAATTTATTAAAGGAAAAAGCTTTGACATTTGAATTAATCGGAAAAGTATATCTTTCTGTTTCAGAAGCTTATAAAGATGCTTTAAAGAATGCCAGTCCAAATGACTTTATTTATATAGGTGGCAGTACTTTTGTTGTAGCAGAAATTTTATAATTTTTTTACATTTTTATTTGTAGAAATAAAAAACTGTTCTATATTTGCACTCGCAATCAAGCACTAATCGGGCGATTAGCTCAGCTGGTTCAGAGCACCTCGTTTACACCGAGGGGGTCGGGGGTTCGAACCCCTCATCGCCCACAAAACTCCTTAAGAAATTAGGGAGTTTTTTTATTCAAAAAGGGTCATTAACTCAGTTGGTTCAGAGTGTCACGTCGACAACGTGGAAGTCATTGGTTCGAATCCAATATGACCCACTTTTTATAAAAAATCTAATGTTCGTTCTAGAGCCATTCCTCTGGAACCTTTTATCAGGATAAAATCATTTTCAAATTTATTTTGTTTTAAAAAATTTGAAAAATCTTCAAATGAAAGGAAAAAATTAAGGTAATTACTTTCAATTTTAGAATTATAAAATTCTTTTCCGATTAAAAAACATGTAAAATCAACTTGCGAAATTAATTTATTTACAATTGTTTGATGCTCCTTTTTACTTTCATCTCCTAGCTCAAACATATCACCTATAATTATAACTTTATTTGCTTTTTTCAATTGAATAAAATTATCCAAAGCAACGTCTATACTGCTTGGATTAGCATTATAGGCATCTAGTATGATTTCATTTCCGTTTTTAAATATAATCTGTGATCTGTTATTTTCAGGAATATAAGATTCAATACCTCTTTTAATATCATTCAATGCAACTTCAAAATATTTTCCTACTGTGATTGCTGCAATAATATTTGTAGAATTATACAAGCCTATTAAGTTCGATTGAATGTCTGACCCATCATAAACAACTTTAACAAATGGATTTACTTCAACTTTATCAATAAAAACATCTGCTTCATGATTAACTAAGCTAAAAACTATTCTGTCTATTGACGTTGTTTTTTCAAATTGAATATCATCATCAAAATTTACAAAAGCTTTTTTATTAAACTTTTGAAGAAAATCATACATTTCACTTTTGCCCTTAATCACTCCTTCAACCCCTCCAAAACCTTCTAAATGAGCCTTTCCAAAATTTGTAATATACCCAAAATCAGGCATGGCCAAATCACATAAAAAAGCTATTTCTTGCTGATGATTAGCACCCATTTCAACAATTCCAATTTCTGTTTCTTTAGTAAATGACAACAAGGTCAAAGGAACTCCAATATGATTATTTAGATTACCGACAGTAGCTTTAGTAATATATTTTTGAGATAAAACTGCTTGAAATAATTCCTTAGTTGTTGTTTTACCATTACTACCGGTCAATGCAATAATTGGTGTTTTTAAATAATTCCTATGGTATTTAGCTAATTCTTGGAGACAATTTAAGGTATCCTCTACCAAAATGGTTCGCTCATCAATATAATAATCTCTATTATCAATTACGACATAAGCAGCTCCATTTTCTAAAGCCTGTTTGGCAAAAGTATTTGCATCAAAGTTTGTTCCTTTTAAGGCAACAAAAAAAGAATCAGTTAATATTTTTCGGGTATCAATTGAAACTGAAGCACAAAGCAAAAAAAAAGAATGAATTTTTGAAATATCCATAAACTAAAAAAATTAAAAAATAAAAAGCCCTAAAAAGGGCTTTTTAAATAAATAAACAATAAATGTTATCTTGAAGCTTTAGGTTTCCCTTTTGCCGATTTTTTACTAGATTTTGTTCCAACTTTGGACATCGCACATCTAAAACCAATATCATCAGTAGAAATTTCTTGAGGAAAGTATCTTCTTTGAGCAGGATCTAACCAATAAGCTCTATCTCTCCATGAACCTCCTTTATAAACTCTAACATTGTCATCAATAAGGGTTGTTCTTTTCGATGATTTGTCATATTTTCTTATCATTTCAGTAGAGGCACTATCAACATTAACTTGATGTTGTGGTGAATCATACATTTTCTTACTTTCAGCAACTTTCCCTCCATCATCTTCAGCTCCAAAGTCGAAGAAACGAGTTGATTGTTTATCTCCATCACGATAATTTCTATTATCACTCTTATCAAAATTTTGTCTCAAATAGGTCTCTTTTTCATCAACAGGTACTTTACCAATTTGACCAGGATAATTTCTAGCAATTATTTTACCATTCACTAACGTGTCATATTTTATGGTTTCGCTGGTAACAATTTCTACTTTACCATCTTCACCAATTTTGTTTTTCATATAAACGTTACCTCTGTAGTAGTTGAAGTCATTCGCTTCATCATCAACAATAGGGCGATAAATATCAGCTACCCATTCATTTACATTACCTGCCATATCATACAAACCAAAATCATTTGGTGGATATGATTTAACTACTTGTGTAATATCAGCACCATCATCAGACCATCCTGCAATTCCGCCGTAGTCACCTTTTCCTTGTTTAAAGTTAGCTAACTGATCGCCTTTTACTGCTCTTTTACCTGAACGGGTATAACTACCGGACCATGGATATTTCTTTTTACCTTGATAAAGATTATACTCTCTACTTCCGACATTTGCAACAGCAGCATATTCCCATTCTGCTTCGGTTGGAAGTCTGTATTCTGGTTGAATTAGTCCAGATGATCGCGTAGCATACACATTTTTAGCTTCTGACGATTCGCCATCTGCATTACTTTTAGGTGCTCCACGTCCTGTTTTTTTCAATACAATCTCTTCATTTCCACCATAGGTTTGAGTTGGCGTGTTGATATACGTTTCTGTATCAAAAGAACTTTCAGCAGTAGCATCTAATAATTTTGCATCTTTTTTAAGGTATTTATTTTTTTCTAAAATGTCCTCATTAACGCGATTTGTTCGCCATTTACAAAATTCAACCGCTTGAATCCAATTTACACCTACTACAGGATAATCCTTATAAGCAGGATGTCTAAAGTAATTATTTGTCATGGTTTCATTATAGCCAAGACGATCTCTCCAAACAAGTGTGTCAGGCAAAGCTCCTGCATAAATGTTCTTGTAATTGTCTTGATTTGGATCGAAAATTCTTTTTAACCATTCTAAATACTCCATGTACATTAGGTTAGTTACTTCACTTTCATCCATAAAGAATGACTGAACATGTTGCTGATTTGGCGAATTATTCCAATCATGCATTACATCATCTTGAACTCTTCCCATAGTAAAAGTTCCACCTTCAATAGCAATAAGACCAGGGGCAGCATCTAGTTTTTTGAAGTTAGAAGCGTACTGAAAACCACCTTTCTTGTCGTTGATTTTCCAACCGGTTGCAGTTGAAGAATTTTTAGAGTTTGACTTTTTACTACAACTAGTAAAACCAAACATAACTACTAAAATTAGTAGCAGTTTTAAAGTCACATTTTTGTTTACTTTCATACTTTTAAGTAGGTAAAATTTAGTGCCGCAATATAGGAATTAACCTTTATATTACAACAATTTTTTAAAAATATTGTCAAAAATACAAATTTAGCGTTTTTTAACAAACTTATAACGCAAAAAATATTTATTTAGTATGTGTAAAAAAACATTGAAAAAATTATACATTGTAATAAATTTGCAGACCTAACGTTTATTCCTAGATATGAAAAAGATTTTACTCCTATATATAGTATTTAATACCTTATTTTTTTATGCTCAGAACACTGTAAAGCTAGATGTTTCTTGGCAAGAGGATAAAAAATTGATTTTTGACACCTATAATCTATCTATTCCTCAATTTCAATTTGCTAATTTTTATTTTAACGATGTTGATAGGTCGATTTATTTCAATTACAAATTAACCATAACAACTCCAATCGAGGAAAAATCGCTACAGATTTCGTCTGTTATTTATGAATCTATTTCACAAAATGAACTGGGTGATTTGACAATAAAAAACATTCCAAATAGCATAAATCCCTCTATTAAAAACGGAAATGCAAGAGGTTTAAAACAAATTTTATTCACTTTTTCACCTATAATCAAAACAAATGAAGGTTTTAAAAAAGTAAAATCATTAACATTTAGTTATTCCAATTATACTTCTGTAAATTTAAAAAATGAAACAACTTTTGATTTTAATTCAATTCAAAATTCAGTTTTAGCTTCCGGAGATTGGTATCGATTTTATATTGAAAAGTCAGGCGTTTATAAAATTTCCAAGAATTTCTTAAACCAGTTGGGGATGAATACGAATGTTAATCCTCAAAAAATTAAAATTTACGGCAATGGAGGCCGAATGATTCCTTTATTAAACAGTGTTGAATATCCCTCTGATTTAGCAGAAAATGCAATCCAATTTATTGGAGAAGAAGACGGCGTTTTTAATAATGAGGATTATATTTTATTTTATGCAGAAGGTGTTGACAAATGGAGCACTGAAAGCTTGACTAATTTAAATCTTTACGACACAAAATCATATTATTATGTTACTACACAAGGTGATAATGGTAAAAGGATACCTAATATAGTTCAGCCTGCAGGCACTCCTACTAATGTCTTTACAACTTTTGATGATTATCAATTTTATGAAAAAGACCTTAACAACATTGGCAAAATTGGAAGAAATTGGTATGGTGAACAATTTGTTTCCCAAACACCACTAACTTTTGATTTTACTTTTCCTAATATTGACACAACAAGCCCAATATCAATTACAGTAAACTCTGCCGCTGTTTCCTTTACCAATTCCAATTTAAAAATAAAAGCAGGAGGACAAGAACAAACAGCTACATTTAGTGCAATTCCTTCAAATAGCAGCACTCTTTTTTCTACTGCAAACAACAACTTAAACATTACTGCAAGTGAAAATATTACAGTAGAACTCACTTACAATAATAGTGGCGTGCCTAGTGCTAAAGGATATTTAAACTTTATAACCTTAAAAGCAAAAAGAAACTTAAAAGGATTTGGTAAACAATTTAGTTTTCAAAATTTGGCATCCGGTTCACAACTAGGAATTGGAGAATATCAACTTACTAATGCTTCTGCCATTTCTCAAGTCTGGGACATCACTTCAATTTATGATGTAAGTAGAGTGGAAAACACAGGCTTAGCTAATTTTACTTTCAAAGCAAACTTAGGAGAAGTCAGAAAATATATTGCGATTGATCCCGCTGATTATTATGTTCCTTTAAAAGAATCGCAAACAAAAGTTGTCAATCAAAATATTAAAGGCACTATTTTCAATAACAATCAAGGTCAGTTTGAAGATATCGATTATATCATTATCACCACCACAAATTTAGCTTCAGAAGCAGAAAGGTTGGCGCAATTTCACAGAATATATTCTCAATTAAATGTAAAAGTCATCACTCTCGATAAAATTTATCAGGAATTTTCATCAGGCAAACAAGATATAGGTGCTATTAGGAACCTAATCAAATACGTTTATTATAATGCCTCTACCGCTGAAAAAAGAATAAAATACTTAAATCTTTTTGGTGATGCTTCCTATGATTACAAAAATCGAATTCCAAACAACACAAACATTGTCCCAATTTTTCACAGCCTAGTGAGTAATTCATTGTTAAGCTCAACAATGTCCGATGATTTTTACACTATGATAGATCCGAATGAAGGATTAATGACTTCAGGGGCTGATGGTTTAGACCTTGCTGTAGGAAGAATGTTGGTTTCTAATTTGCAAGAAGCCAAGGAAATGGTAGATAAAGTTCTTGAATACCACGACATTAAATCTTATGGTAGATGGCGAAACTTATTTACATTAGTCTCTGACGATGTCGATGAAAGTTGGGAAAGCGTCATTCAACAACAATTGGACAACTTAGGAAATACAATCAGCATTGAAAATCCATACGTAAACGTAATGAAGTACCATTCTGATTCTTTTGTTCAAGAAGCTTCAGCTGGAGGACAACGTTATCCTAAAGTAAAACAAGAATTGAAAAACGCAATAGAACAAGGTTCATTGGTGTTTAATTATTTTGGTCATGGTGGAGAAGACCAATTGGCTTCTGAACGACTTTTCGAAAAAACAGATGCTCAAAACTTAAATAATCGATACCGATACCCATTATTTGTGACTGTAACCTGTGAATTTACCAGATTCGACAACCCCTATAGACCAACAGCAGGAGAATACACCTATTGGAACCCGAAAGGTGGTGCCATTTCATTAGTTACAACAACACGGCAAATTGGCGTTCAAACAGGTCAAGATATAAATAATTTTTTCTCCGCCTATTTATATGGATTCAACTCTACCGAAGAAATCTCTATTTCAGAAGCGTTAAGAAGAGCAAAAAACGACTACAATAGCAGCACATTAATGGTGTTTTATATTGGTGATCCAGCCATTATTTTACCTATTCCTAAACCAAAAATTGTTTTAACAAAAGTAAATGACACTCCGATAGAATCTTCTACATTCATATTCAATGCATTAAGTAAAGTTAAGTTAGCAGGGGAAGTTAGAAACTTAAATGGTGATGCCCTTTTAAATGACTATAATGGCGATATTGCTATTCAGGTTTTTGATAAAAACATTAACAGAAACACCTTAGGAAATGATGGAACAACAAATGGTTCGGGATTAATTATCATGAATTTTCAAACTCTAGGAGAAACTATCTTTAGAGGAAATGCCTCCGTTTCAAATGGTTTATTTGAATTTGAATTCATTGTACCTCGTGATATTAGTGTTCCAATTGGCAATGGAAGAATCAGTTTCTATGCTAAAACGCAACAACCAACGCTGCAAAATCAATCCGGTTATGATACTTCTATTAAAATTGGAGGTATAAATGCAAATGCTCCTGAGGATAACGTTGGGCCAACTTGTCGTTTATATATGAATGACGAAACTTTTATTTCCGGCGGAATCACTAATGAAAACCCCATATTCTTAGCCTTTTTGGAAGATGAAAACGGGATCAATACAGCTAGTGGAATCGGACATGATATTGTTGCTATTTTAGATGGCGACGAAAACAAGCCTTATATTTTAAATGACTACTACGAAACAGAATTAAATAATTATAAAAAAGGAAGAGTTAGGTTTCCATTTTTTAATTTGGAGGCAGGACTTCATACAATAACCTTTAGAGCATGGGATGTTTACAATAATCCTATTTCAGCTGAAATTCAATTTATTGTTGTGGGTGAGGATTCCATTAGTCTTACAAATGTTTTAAACTACCCAAACCCTTTTGTTAATTACACACAATTCTGGTTTTCACATAATCATCCTTTTGAACCTTTAGATGTTCAAGTCCAAATTTTCACAATTACCGGAAAAGTGGTAAAAACTATCAATCAAGTAGTAAATACCGATGGTTTTCTCTCAAGAGAAATTACATGGGATGGAAAAGATGATTTTGGTGACCGAATAGGCAAAGGAGTCTACATTTATAAACTAACAGTCAAATCCAGCATCACAAATAAAAAGTCCGAAAAAATTGAAAAACTTGTAATCCTTTAAGAAAACACTATATTTGTTAATTATTATCCAGCTTTTATAATGAAAAAAATAACCGTAATTTTAATTTGCATCCTTGCTTATAACAACACATTTGCTCAAGATAGAGTAATTACTACAGCAGTACCCTTTTTATTAATCGCCGCAGATGCAAGGTCTGCCAGTATGGGAGACATCGGTATCGCAACTTCTGCCGATGCTTTTTCTCAACAATGGAATCCTGCTAAATATGCCTTTGCAATTGATAAAGTTGGAGTCGGTGTAAGTTATACCCCTTATTTAACTGACCTTGTTAATGATATTTCATTAGGCCAATTAAACTATTACAACAGAATTAATGAAAGAAGTGCTTTTGCCGGAAGCCTACGCTATTTTGGTTTAGGCGATATCGAACTTAGAGAAAATTTTGACGATGAGCCAATAATCGTAAGCCCAAATGAACTAGCACTTGATGTTTCTTATTCTCAACAACTAAGCCCAAGTTTTTCTATGGCTGTTGCTGCACGATATATTCGTTCACAATTAAGAATTCCGGATGCCTCGGGTGATGCTTCAGCCGCAAGCACTTTTGCTGTTGATGTAGCCGGTTATTTTCAATCTGAAGAAGTGGCTTTTGAAGATTTCAACGGTCGTTGGAGGGCTGGATTCAATTTTCAAAATATGGGTCCGAAAATGAATTATAATGATGATGTTTCTGATTTAACCGCGAATTTTCTACCTGCGAATATGAAATTAGGTGGTGGATTCGATTTTATTTTTGATGAATACAATAAAATCACATTGAATGCTGAAATAAACAAATTGATGGTTCCTACACCTCAAGAAATTACAGATGTTAATGGAGATGGTGTTATAGACGGATTAGATCAAACCATTGTTAATGATGAATATAACAGTATTGGATGGGTTTCAGGCATGTTTCAATCCTTTACTGATGCTCCAGACGGATTTAGTGAAGAGTTAAAAGAATTTACGTGGGCATTAGGAACCGAATATGCCTATCAAGATGCCTTTTTATTTCGCCTTGGGTATTTTCATGAGAGTCCGGAAAAAGGAGCAAGACAATTTTTCTCTTTTGGTGCAGGATTTAAATACAATGTAGTAAAAATTGATGTATCCTATTTAATGTCTGCTTCAAATGTTAAAAACCCATTAGAGAACACGTTGCGTTTTACGCTGACGTTTAATTTTGGAGATAAATATGATGAATATTAGAATGAAAAAATAATAAAAAATTAATCCAAATTTCTAATTCGAGATTTGGATTTTTTTTCCTCCTTACTTTATGAAAAAAATTACAATTACAACTGAATTTTCAGTTTTTGACAACAAGGAGCAACTTCCAAAAGAAATTAGAAATTTAATGGAATTAGCAATTGAAGTTAGAAAAAAAGCATACGCTCCTTACTCCAAATTCAGAGTTGGTGCCGCCATTTTACTTGACAATGGAAAGATTGTTTTAGGTTCTAATCAGGAAAACGCTGCCTACCCTTCCGGTCTTTGTGCAGAACGTGTTGCTATCTTTCAGGCAGGAACAATTTATCCGGATGCCAAAATTTTGAAATTAGCCATAACTGCAACTGCCGATGAAAAACCGGTTAACTCACCCATTCCGCCATGTGGCTCGTGTCGTCAATCAATTGCCGAATACGAATTTAAACAAAATACCCCAATTGAAATATTTTTCATGGGTGAATCCGGTGAAGTTTACAAATCCGATTCACTTACCAATTTATTGCCATTAGTTTTCGATAAAAACTATTTGTAAATAAAATTTCATAACGATAACGTTATCGTAAATAACTTTTTATAAAGTTTATCATTTTAAGTCGATTATATTTTTACATCTACAAAGGATGTCTTATTTTTGCTATTCGCAATTTTATAATATATACTATACTTGCGAAAAACAATTCAAACAAAAAGATTCAAGAAATAAAAAAATGAAAAAAATCACCAAAGAAGTTTACCTGCAATGGTATGAAGACATGCAGTTTTGGAGAAAATTTGAAGACAAATTAGCTGCCGTTTACATCCAACAAAAAGTTCGAGGATTTCTACATTTATATAATGGTCAAGAAGCTGTTTTAGCAGGTGCTATCCATGCAATGGACTTATCTAGGGATAAAATGATTACCGCCTATAGAAACCACGTTCAACCAATTGCAATGGGTGTAGACCCAAAAAGAGTAATGGCAGAACTTTACGGTAAAGTAACCGGAACTTCTAAAGGAATGGGTGGTTCGATGCATATTTTCTCTAAAGAAAATGGTTTCTTTGGTGGACATGGAATTGTTGGAGCTCAAATACCTGTGGGTGCTGGTATGGCCTTTGCAGATAAATATTTTAACACCGGTGGAGTAACATTAACTTATTTCGGTGATGGTGCTGCTCGTCAAGGCTCATTACATGAAGCGTTTAATATGGCCATGTTATGGAAACTTCCTGTAGTTTTTATTTGTGAAAACAATGGTTACGCTATGGGAACTTCTGTTGAAAGAACTGCAAACCATACCGATGTTTGGAAACTTGGTTTAGGCTATGAAATGCCGTGTGGTCCTGTTGACGGAATGAATCCTGTAAAAGTAGCTGAAGCGATGCACGAAGCTATTGAAAGAGCTCGTAGAGGTGATGGACCAACTTTCTTAGAAATGAAAACATACCGATACAGAGGTCACTCTATGTCAGATGCTCAATTATACAGAAGTAAAGACGAAGTTGAAGAGTATAAAAAAATTGACCCAATCACACAAGTTTTAGATATTATCAAAGAAAACAATTATGCAACAGAAGCAGAAATTGAAGCAATTGATGAACGAGTTAAACACTTAGTTGAAGAGTGTGAAAAATTCGCTGATGAATCACCATATCCTGAAATACAACAAATGTATGATGTAGTATATGACCAAGAAAATTATCCATTTATATCTCATAAACTATAAAAGCTATGGCAGAAATTATAACAATGCCGCGTTTGAGTGATACAATGACCGAAGGAGTTGTAGCTACTTGGCTTAAAAAAGTTGGTGACACAATAAAAGAAGGTGATATTTTAGCTGAAATTGAAACGGATAAAGCAACAATGGAGTTTGAATCGTTTTATTCTGGCACCTTACTACATATAGGTATTCAAGAAGGACAATCTGCCCCTGTTGATTCACTTTTAGCTATTATTGGTAAAGAAGGAGAAGATATTTCTGGTTTATTGGGCGGAGGAAGTTCACCAAAAAATGAAGAATCAAAAGCAGAATCACCAAGAACTGAAGAAATCAAACCACAAGTTGCAACAGCAATTCCTGCGGGTGTTATTGTAGTTACAATGCCTCGTTTAAGTGATACGATGACTGAAGGAACAGTCGCTACTTGGTTAAAAAAGATAGGTGACACTGTAAAAGAAGGCGATATTCTTGCCGAAATAGAAACGGATAAAGCCACCATGGAATTTGAATCTTTCAATGCAGGTACTTTATTGTACATAGGCATTCAAGAAAGACAATCGGCTCCGGTTGATAGTGTATTGGCTATTATTGGACCAGCTGGAACAGATGTTACCGGAATTGCAGAAAACTATACCAAAGGTGGTAGTGATGTTTCTAAAACTGAAAAAGCTGAAGCAACTAAAGAAACACAGCCTGAATCAAAACAAGAAACTGAAACAACAACAAACGGTGGTAGGATTTTTGCTTCACCATTAGCCCGACAAATTGCTAAAGACAAAGGAATAAACCT